>Ga0066662_10000168_pt1 | contig 27135 bp, 20 predicted proteins | sample GraSoiAngelo_111_FD_133939 | JGI IMG/M metagenome (GOLD analysis project Ga0066662, IMG submission 133939) | Grasslands soil microbial communities from the Angelo Coastal Reserve, California, USA - 14_0903_12_40cm | ecosystem: Environmental > Terrestrial > Soil > Grasslands | place: USA...
CTGGCAACTGTGCCCGGCGTGGCGGAAGTGGCAACCATCGGCGGGTTTGTACGCCAGTACCAGGTGAAACTCGACCCCAACAAACTGCTGGCCTATGGCATACCGCTCTCAGTAGTTCTCGACCGTGTGAAATCGAGCACCAATGAGGTCGGTGGGCGGGTGATGGAACTTGCAGGAACGCGTTACATGATTCGCGGCCTGGGTTATCTGCGCAGCTTGTCTGATTTAGAGAATGTTCCTGTCACTGTCAAAAATGGAACGCCTGTTTTGCTGAAAGACCTAGGCAATGTTTCCTTCGGCCCGGACATCCGCGAAGGCGTGGCCGAATGGCAGGGAGAGGGTGAAACCGTCGGCGGCATCGTGATCATGCGCTATGGACTCAATGCGCTCAACGTGATCAATGGCGTCAAGAAAAAGCTGGCTGAGATTCAAAAAACACTGCCGCCGGGAGTGGAGGTCGTATCCGGCTACGACCGCGCAGGATTGATTCAGGATTCCATTCGCACTTTGCAGCGGGATTTGCTGTTGGAAGCATTCATCGTAAGTATTGTTTGCCTGGGTTTTCTCTTCCACTTCCGCTCCGCTTTGATTCCCATTCTGAGCCTGCCTATTGCAGTCATCGGTTCTTTTATTCCCATGTATTACCTGCATGTGAGTTCCAACATCATGTCACTCGGCGGGCTGGCACTGGCCATTGGAGTACTCGTGGATGCGGCCATCGTGATGGTCGAGAATGGTTACAGGCACTTATCCGAAAGTGGCGTTGTTCCCGATGCGGAACGCCGCCGCATTCTGATTGCCGCCGCTAAGCAGGTTGGCCCTGCATTGTTCTTTTCACTGCTTATTATCGTGGTCTCATTTCTGCCGGTGTTCCTGCTGGAAGCACAGGAAGGACGCATGTTCCGGCCCCTGGCCTGGACAAAATCGCTGGCTGTAGCATTTTCTTCCTTACTAGCGATCACCCTTGTTCCCGTCCTGATGGTGTTATTCATCCGGGGCAAGCTTCACCCTGAATCCAGTAACCCTGCCGCCAGCGCAACCAAGGCTATCTATCTTCCGGTGCTGAAGTTCTGCCTGCGCCATAAAACCCTCACGCTGGTGTTGAACCTGCTTTTCCTCGTACTGACTTTTCCTCTGGCGTGGAAGCTGGGCAGCCAATTCATGCCCGCGCTTTACGAAGGCTCTTCTCTATACATGCCGACCGCATTACCGGGCATCGCCATTACGGATGCTACGCAACTCCTGCAGGAGCAGGACCGCATCATCCATTCATTCCCGGAGGTGGAGACGGTGTTCGGCACAGTTGGGCGTTCCGACAGTTCGACTGACAATGCTCCGCTCGATATGTATGACACCACCATCATGCTCAAGCCGCGGGAGAAATGGCGCAGCGGAATGACCTATGAGAAGTTGATTCAGGAGATGGACCAGAAACTCCAGTTCCCAGGCCTCTCCAACACCTGGACCATGCCGGTGCAGAACCGCCTTGATATGGCATTAACGGGCATTAAGACACCCATCGGCATGAAGATACAAGGCCCGTCTCTGGATGGCATTCAGGAAATGGGCGCAAAAATTCAGCAGATCATCGCCGGAATGCCGCAGGTTCGTTCCCTGTTTGCCGAGCGTGTTTCCCAGGGGTTCTACCTCAACGTAGAAGTGAATCGTGCCGAAGCTGCTCGCTATGGGTTGACAGTAGCCGATGTGCAGCAGGCCGTCTCTTCCGGCATTGGCGGAATGAACATGACGGAGAACGTTGAAGGCCGCGAGCGATATCCCGTCAATGTCCGTTATGAGCGCGATTTTCGCGACGACATCGGCTCACTGAATCGGGTATTACTGGCTACACCTTCAGGCGGACAGATTCCGATTGAACAGGTGGCAAAAATTTCAATCTCTCGCGGGCCGGCGATGATCCGCGATGAAGATGGACAACTCACAGGCTATGTTTACCTCGACTTGAATACCAAAGACTACGGAGGCTTTGTTGAGCAAGCCGGCCGGCTGTTGCGTGATAACCTGAAGATGCAGCCAGGATTTGCTTTTCACTGGTCAGGCGAGTACGAATTTGAACTCCGGGCGAAAGAGCGCCTGAAGGTCATTCTGCCCATTGTATTTGCCGCCATTTTCTTCCTGCTTTACATGGTTTTTCATTCAGTCGCAGAAGCCCTTGTCCTGATCTTCCCCACTTTTTATGCGATGACCGGCGGGCTGCTTCTGCAATGGATAATGGGATACAACTTCAGTGTGGCCGTGTGGGTAGGTTATATCGCCCTGTTTGGTATTGCCGTAGAAACCGGGGTGGTCATGGTGATCTACCTGCACGAGGCGCTTGATAAGCGTCTACATTCCGATGCAGTATTGACCAGCCAGGATATTGAAGAGGCAACCATTGAGGGCGCAGTACAAAGACTTCGACCTAAGCTAATGACAGTCACGGCGGTGCTTGCCAGCCTCATTCCTATTTTGTGGGAAACAGGCATCGGCTCAGACGTGATGAAACCGATCGCCGCACCCATTGTGGGTGGCATGATTACCTCAACCATCCATGTGCTCATTCTGGTTCCCGTGTTTTTTGTGCTGATGAAAGAAAGGGCCCTGAAACGGGGAACCTTGCAACCACAACAATCTCAGGCCAAAGCCTGAAGATTTTCAAAGGGAGAAAAGTAATGTCGAAAAAAGCGATTCTGATGATTCTGTTACTGCTGGGCGTTGCCAGTGTGCCATCTTCCGCGGCGGATAACAAGCCAACGACTAAGACGCTGACCGGTGTTATCAGCGATTCCATGTGCGGAGCGAAGCACATGGCGAAGGATAAGAGCGCAGCCGACTGTACACGCGAATGTGTGAAGAGTGGTTCAGACTATGCTCTTGTTGTTGGCGAGAAGGTCTATACGCTGAAGGGCAATGCTGCCGATCTGGATAAGTATGCCGGAGAGCAAGTGACGGTGAAAGGGACGGTAAGCGGCAACACCATCACTGCCGAGTCAGTAACGGCGGCCAAAGGAAGCAAGTAGTCCTGATTTATGCAGGCATACGGATTTTCTTTGACTGGCGCAACGTCCGAAACGTAATCGAATAGCGCGTCTCTTCTACCGGCGTGATGCTGTGCTGGAATTGCCATCTGGCTTTGCCCTGGATCACATAGATGGAGCGGGGTTCCAATACCAGGTAGATGATCCTTCCCTTCTCCTTTGTAGGGCTTGAGGCGCATGCGGCAGGTGCTGGCCAGGGAGACGCCAATTACGATCTCGAATTGCGGGGCGTCGCGGTGCCAGCCTATGGGAGCGCCGGGCGGGTATTCGGTCACAATGCATTCCACCAATGCCTCCGGCGGTATTCCAGCGAACTGGGCGGCGCGCTCACGGCAAGGGAGCAGGTAATCCGGGAACTCCTCGGTGGCAGTGGCCTTGCGCGTGGAGAAGTCATATTCCATGCCGTACTCCACGATGCGGCGTCTGGCGGTGTAGCCGTGGAAATCAAAGTTCTCGAAATTCAAAGAGCGAATGGTTTGCAGCAGTTCGGATTCCTCATGTTCGCTGAGGAAATCTGGCTGGTAGAGAAAGCCTTCAGGGAGTTCGGCCAGGAGGACGGGACGGCGGGGAGGCACGTTGTATTAGATGCAGAGATAATTGGGAATGGGTGAATGCGTGAATGCGTGAATGGGTGAATGGGTAATTTGGTAAATGAGTAAATGAAAGGCAAAACCCTTATCACTTGTCATCTTGAGCGCAGCGCCTGAATATCATCATCTCTACAACAAGACTCTGTGGCGCGCAGCGAAAGACCCCGAGGATGCTTAAGCCACGGTGCAGCGGCAAGGCATTTCAACGAAAATGCATCGTGAAAACGCCTTGATGCGGCATGGTGGCGTAAGCATCCGCGGGATCCTTACGCTTCGCGCCACCGCATTTCATGGATTGAGGCACATCGAAGCGCGAAGCTCAGGATGACAGAAGGGAGGGTGTGGCTCTTATCAAGAGATTCTTCGCTACATCTTGGTGCCCATCGGCCCGCCTTCGTTCTTTACGGCGGCTTCGGCGGCCTGGAAGCCAATCTTGGAATGGGTGCCGTCACAGAACGGCTTATTCACAGAAGCGCCGCAGCGGCACAGGGCCACGGCCTGCTTGCCGGTGAGGTCGTATTTGTTGCCGTCGGCATCGGTGAGTTCAAGTTCGTTGAGATCGCCTGAGACCAGATAAGGGCCATTCTTGCGGATCGTGACTTTGAGCGGCATAAGTTCCTCCGGGAGACTTCATCAAGCAATTTACCGCAAAGGACGCGAAGGACGCAAAGCCAGTGGGTAAATGGGTAATTTGGTAAATGGGTAAATGAAATTCGTTGATAAATCCGGGCCTTAAATTTACCCATTTGCCAATTTACTTATTTACCTATTCTCCTCTGCGCTCTCTGCGGCCTCTGCGTTGAAAGGGTTCTTACCGTTTCTTGAAAGCGATGTTGACTAGGAGCTTTTCGCCTTCGATATCGACAACATTGCAGAACGTCCGGTCGCCGCGGCGGGTGAAATCTAAACCTACGCGGCTGCCGCCGATGCGCAGATTGCGGATGTTCAGATGATCGAGCCAATTGGGCAGCGTGGGATTCACGATGTTCAATTCTTTGCGGTGGGCACTGGGACGAATTCCGAGAACCGAGGTCAGCAGCAGAAAGCTGGCTCCTGAGGCCCAGGCCTGGGGCGAGCAGGAGACCGGGTACTGCACCGGCTTGTCATGCTCGCGGCGCTCGATGCCGCAGAAGAGTTCAGGCAGGCGGTAGTCGCGGAAATTGAGCGCCGCCTGCACCAATCCGGTGAAGAGCTTCAAGGCACAGTCGCGAAATTCATAGAGCGCCATGCCGTGAGCGGCGATGGAATTGTCATGCGGCCAGATTGAGCCACGGTGATAGCTCAGTGGATTGAAGACTCGTTCGCTCTGGGCCATGGTGCGCCATCCCCATCCACTGAACATATCGGGCTGCATGAAGCGCTGTGTCACAGAGCGGGCGCGCTCCTGCGGCAGCATGCGGGTAAACAGCAGATGTCCGGGATTGGATGAAATCACCTGAAGCTGGCGTTTCTCACGATCGAGGGCCATGGCGTAGAAGCCGTGCTGCGGCATCCAGAAAGCTTTCTCGAAACGTTTGGCCATGTCATTGGCGTCCTTCTTGCAGCGGTCGGCGGTGGCGGTGTCGCCAAAAGATCGCAGCAGCGAGGCCATGCGGTACTTGGCTTCGTAGACGTATCCCTGCACTTCACACAAGGCGATGGGGGACTTGGCCACTTGGCCGTCGCGGTGCATGTTGGCGTCCCAGGAATCTTTCCATCCCTGGTTGGCAAGACCTTTGGGGGAGCGGCGCTGAAACTCGATGAAACCATCTCCATCGAGATCGCCGTACTCGTCAATCCAGTTGAGCGCGCGATAAGCGTGCGGGAGCATGTCTTTGACGAGCTGTTCGTCCGACGTCCAATTGAAGGTTTCGCTCAGCAGGATGAGCCACAGCGGGGTGGCATCCACCGATCCGTAATACGGGCCGAAGGGCATCTCGCCGGAGCGGGTCATCTCGCCTTCACGGTACTCATGCAGGATCTTTCCCGGCTCTTCATCGCGCCAGTCATTTTGTTCCTTGCCCTGGTGGCGGGCGAGCACGCGCAGGGTCTCGCCGGCAAGCTGCGGATTCAGCAGCAGCGACTGGAAGGCCGCAATGATGGAGTCACGACCGAACATGGTGGCAAACCACGGAATGCCGGCGGCGATCACGTGCTCTTTGCCATCAGGAATCTGCAGGGCGTGGAAGTCGCCGACGCAGGTGCCCATCATCTGGTCGAAGATGCGGTTGCTCGATTCGAAATGCGTGGAGTGCGATTCCCATTCGTTAAAAGCTTCGCGACGGGCGCGCAGGCTGTAGCCGAAATCGATGCGTCCGGCGCGCGAGCGCTTATCTTCGACCAGCGGCGTGATGGTGGTCTGGATGTGAAAGCGCTTGAAGGGCGGCAGCTTCAGCTTCCAGCGGGCGGTGGTGCCGTTCACTTCATCCGGCGGCGGGGAGAGATGGATGGAGGTCTCGCGGGCCACGCCGTCGCGGCCACGGTAAAAGAAAAGGATGCAATCGCGCTGCGCGACAGGTTTGTAATAGTGGCCGAGTTCCTGGCGGGCGACGCCGCGCACCTGGAAGACGTCCATGTAGTCGGCCTCGTAAGCCAGCTCGATGGCCAGCTCCAGTTCCTGGAAATTGAAGTTCTCGAAGGTCAGGTAATCGTAGAGAATTTCAGAGTGGAGAAGCTGCTCACGCCGGATGTGCACCGTGTTCTCGGGAATCTCATAGGTATCGCGCAGCGTGCTCTGGCCGGTGGTCAGCTCGATCTGCGAAGCGAAGGTCTGCTCGGTGCTCGATGACAGCACTACGGTGCGGTAACCATCGACGCGCAACTCCAGGCGGCTGAGAAAGCGCGTGTCATTGTGGAAGAAGCCCACGTCGGGAGCGCCCGGAGGCATGATGTCTCCGGAGAAATTGGTGGAGAGAAAGGTCTTGCCGTCGATGAGAGTGAGGTTGTTGACCTTGCGCGGCTCGGTATTGTGGTAGGCGACGCGAGGCTCCGGGTAGGGCGCCGGAATCTCGACAAGATCGTGCTGGGGGACAATCAGTTTCGCGCTCACCTCTTAGGTTCCCTCTTGCGAATAATCGAACTACACAGACGTCTGGAAATTATTTTGCCCACTACGCGGGTTTGATTCATTCAAGTCCGGCGCTTCCACCTCATTATGCGACGATGCGTTCGGCTTCCTCTTCGCTTTCATCGGAAGCGGCGATTTCCATATACAACTGGATGTATTTGTTCACCATGCGATTGAGCGAGAAGTTTTCTTCCACGTACTGCCGGACCGCCCTGGGATTAAGATCAAGATTCTTGGCGCTGTTTGCCAACTCGTCTACAGAAGAATTCACATATCCGCTGACGCCTTCTTTCACGATCTCGGCCACCGAGCCGCCCGGCATGGCCAGCACCGGAGTACCGCAGGCCATCGATTCGATCAGCACCAGTCCGAAGGGCTCGTCCCACTGGATAGGAAAGAGCATGGCCAGGGAGTTTCCCAAAAGACCGTTCTTCTCTTCGATGCCGACTTCGCCCACATACTCGATGAACTTTCCATCCACGTGGGGCTTAACTTCATTCTCCCAGTAGTCCTGATAGATAGGCTGAATTTCGCCTGCGATCTTGAGCGGAATGCCGGATTTCTTTGCGATCTCAATGGCCAGATGCGTGCCCTTGGGAGGAGCAATGCGTCCGAGGAACGTCAGGTATTGCTGCTTCTCTTCGTGCAGCTCGTAGAGACTGGGATCGATGCCATGATGAACGGTGCGCATCTTTGACATGGGCAACTTGAACCGCTGAAAGTCACTGATGGTCACGTAAAAGACTTCGGGAAAAGTTTCGTAATATTCTGCAAGTTCCGGCTGGAAATCGTGATGAACGGTGTAGACAAACGGAGCATCTACAAACCGGGAGAAGCTCAGGCTGGGCGCGGTGTTTACGTGGATGAGATCGAATTGGCGGCTGGCCGCATCTTTGACCGCCCATGAAGAATGAGTCATGGTCCGCAAGGTGGTTTCCATCTCCGTTCGCAGCGGCCACTGCTCTTTCTTAAATAGGTAACGGATATCCACAGGCACAGTGGATTCACCATTGGTATAGAGCGTTATATCAATTCCCTTTTCTTTCAGGCCGACTGCCAGTTCGGCAATGAATAATTCCGTTCCTCCATATTTCTTGGGCGGCACTGCGATAAACGGAGGGGCAATCAGGGCAATTCTCATAGATAAAATATGAAGGCTAACCTTAGTACAGATGCAGAATCGAGAGCTGGCGATTGAGGGAAAGAATCTTAGTCCGTTTCATCAGGTTTACCGAGAAACCAGGCAAGGAAACCTTATCGCTGATGACGCTGATGACGTCGATAAACACTGATTTACGTCGATAAAATCAACCACAGAATTATGCCGTAACGTTGGTTTCTTTATCACGTTTCATTGTGGCCTCTACAATTTGCTCGAATTCGTGGGCGCGGACTGCGCTGGTGTGCGCGGCGAGCACGCGCTGCTGTGCTGCTCGGCCGATCTTCTTCAGCTCTGCATCGTCATAGCCGGTAATGTAGCGTTCCACGTCATCACTGCCCACCGGCAGCAGAATTTCTTTTCCGGGGACCAAGAACGTATCGAGTCCCGGCCAGTTATCCGAAACGATGCTGGCGGCGCAGGCGGCAGCTTCAAACAGGCGCACCGAGGGAGAATATCCAGCCATCACCATATCGCGGCGAGTCACATTCAGCGTGAGCCGCGAAGAGCAATAGAATTCGGCATGATGACGCGGGTTCAGATGGGTGATGCGCTCGACGTTCGCCGGCCACTCGACTGCATCGGGATATTGGGGCCCGGCAACGATAAATTTTCTCTGCGGCAATTTGCGCGCCGGAACACACAGCAGCTCTTCGATCTTGGGCTGGCGGTCGGCGGCGTAGGTGCCCATGTAGCTCAGGTCGCAGACGAACTCCGGATTGGGAGGCAGTTCGCGATACTTGTGCGGATCGAAAGAACAATAGAGAGGCACGGCCAGCGGCGTTCCGAATTTCACCATCAGTTCCTGCAACGTGGGACCACCGGTAAAGCTGAAGTAGATATCCAGTTCGGGCAGGTGGCGCTTCAGCAGGTAATCGGTCTTGCCCTGCTCGCGCAATGCGGCAACGGTGATAGGCGTATCGATATCGTAGAAAGCTTTGACTGGAACATTGGAGTCGAGCACTTCATCCAGGGCGGCGATGCCATCAGGGAAATAGGAGCCGACCACGGCGACATCGCTGTCTTTGAGTTCAGCGCGTACCGAGGGCAGAATCTCCTGCCAGCTTTCGAAGATGCGGGTATCGCAGTAAGGTGGATGGGGAAGATCACGATTGTTCTGGTACCACTCCACATTGCGTTCGAAGAAGACGATGCGGTGTCCGCGATTATGCAGGGCATTGCAAAGAGCACGGAAGGTGGTAGCGTGTCCGTTGCCCCAGGAGGAAGTGATCGACAATCCGAAAATGGTGATCTTCATGGGTTCAGACCCTCGCAGAAAGCCCACCACGGAGACACGGAGGCGCGGAGGCACGGAGAAAAGACGAGGTCATAAATGCGCTTAATCGAATCATTGCATTTCTCCGTGTTTCTCAATGTCTCTGTGACTCCGTGGTGCGATTTTATTCACGCTGCGGATTGTGCGGCGAGAGCGTTGGCTACGATGCTATCGAATTCACGGGCGCGCAGTGCATAGGTATGCTCGTGCAGGGCGCGCTGGCGCATGTTTTCGCCAATCTGTTTTGCCTGTCCTGCCGAAATTGTCCGCAGGTAATGCACAATCTGCCCGGCGTTGCCGGCTACCAGGATTTCTCTTTCCGGCTTGAAAAAAGTCTCGATGCCGGTCCACTGGTCGGTAATCAGGCAGGCTCCGGCTCCAGCGGCCTCGAAGACCCGCGTCGGCGGCGAGAAGCCCACTCCGGCCATGGAGTCGCGGTTGATATTGAGCACCATGCGCGCAGAGCAGTTCACGCGATTATGATCTCCGGTGCCTACGTGGCCGATCCAGCGGACATTCTTCGGCATCGGCTTGTTGGCCCAGCCTTCACCGCCTAAGGCAAACTGGAATTCGGGAGCGAGTTCGGCGGCCCGCAGGAAAAAGTCTTCCACCCGACGCTCGCGGTCCGGCAGTCGGTTGCCGACGAATACCAGATCGCACTGCAATGACTCGTCTGCCGGAACCGGATGATGTGTTTCCGGATCGAGGGCGTTATAAATCGGGTGGCAGTTTTGTGCGCCCAGCCTGCGATAGTGTTCGATCACCGGCGGACCGCCGCCGTAAGTAAAGATGAAGTCGTATTGTGGAATTAGCTTGCGGAAAGGATCACGCAGGTTCTGTTCCACGCGTGCCAGGGTGGCGGGGGCGTCGACATCCCAGAAGGCGACCTTGGTTTTGTCGGAGCGGCAGTCGAGCACGCCCGCTTCCAGCTCCTGGTCGAAAACACCAACGCCGCTGTGCTTGATGACCAGATCGCAATAGCAGGCTTCCGAGAGCAGGCTGGGAAGATCCGCTTCCGTCTTATAGACGATGGAGCGGACGTAAGAGAAGTCGCCGCTATCACGTTTTTGCTGTCGGCCGTAAGCGTCGGGCTCGGCGAAGGTAATCTGGTGGCCGAGGGCGTTGAGTTGTTTGTAGATGCCACGGTAGTAGGTTGCGGCCCCGTTCCAGTAGGAAGAGGTGATGGAGGAGCCGAAAACGAAGATGTTGTAGGTCATGTGAGCTCGCAGGGGCTAAAGCCCAAAATTCCAAATGAATGAAAGCTTTTCGGCACGAGTGCCCTGATACAAACCGTTTTGCAAAGGAACGTCAACAGCATGGATCAACCTCAAAATGATTCATAAACCAACATTCATGCGGCGCGTTCCTGTGCAATTTCTTCGCAGATCGAGATGAGCTGCTGGGCGCGGTGGGCGCAGGTGTGGCGCTCGCGGATAGTTTTCAATCCGTGGGCAGCCAGTTGTTTACGCGCCTTTTCATCGCGGAGCAGTTCCGCCAGTACCGCCTGCATCTCCTTGCCATCGTTTACGATCAGGTAATCCTGTCCGGGGGTGAAGAGGTGCTCCTCATCATTCCAGGGGGAGCAGACCAGCGGAATACCACAGGCCAGCGCCTCAAAAACCCGGATCGTCGGTATCCCTCTCAGCCCGTTGGCATATTGCCGCCGGGGCACATGCACTGTCACAGCGCTATGGGCATAGACTTCCGGAGAAAACAGGTTAGGCAGGTAGCCGCGATAGTGAATTCCCGCCTGCTGGAGTTTTTCCAGCGCCCCATCAGGATAACGGACGCCATGCACGACGATCTGGCGGCCGGGAAGAGCGGCAGCCGGACCAATCAGGAATTCCTCCAGCTCGCGCGTGCGTTCATCGTCGCCCCAATTGCCGATCCAGACCACGTCGATTTCCTTGCGGCGATGAATGGGTTTGAAGGCTTCTACATCGGCGGCCTCATGGAAGGTCCAGACGCGCGGCACGCCGAAACCATCGGCATAGATGCGGCGGATGGCTTCACCGAAGGCCAGCACGCCATCCACCAGGTGCAGATGAAACCTGAGTATCTCTCCGGCGCTCGTATAGGCCCGGTGATGGCTGTCATGGAACAAGGCCAGGAACTTGTAGCGCGACTTGAAGGCCAGAATGCTGTTGATCACGAAGGGATCGTTCCACTCGTGTAGCAGGACGACATCGACTTCCTTCAATTCCTGCTCCAGGAATTCCTGAAGGTTTTCCTTGGATTTGTAGAATCGGATGTCGAGTTCGGGATAGATGCGGCGGAAATGATCGATGGCCTCGATGGCGCGCTCGCCTTCATGGCGCATCAGGTTGGTGAGCGACCACGAGCCGAGTTCTTCATAGCAGGTCACGCGGTTTCCCATGCGCATGAGTTCGCGCACCAGGCCGCGCAGGAAGTGGGCGTTGCCGTGGTTCCAGTCGGAAACCAGGGAGTGGGCGAATAAAGCAATATTTAACTTCTGTTTCATGCCGGCAGTGCATTCACAGGTACAAGAGTCTGATAAAAGTTCAGGTAATCATCGATCATGCGTTCGGAGTTGAAGCGCTCCAGGGCGTGTTTATAGGCCACATCTGCATAATGCCGGCGCAGCTCACAGTCATTCACCAACTGCGTTACCGCTTCTTTCAGGCTGACGGCATCATCATTGCGGAAAAAGAGAGCAGCGCCATTCCACAGCTCACGAAATGAAGGAATGTCACTGGCGACAATGGCGCAGCGCGATAACCCCGCTTCCACCGGGGCCAGGCCAAAGGGTTCATAGCGTGATGTAGCTGCGTAAATGGCAGCCCGGGCGAAAAACTGGCTCAATTGGTTCTCACTCTGCGGAGGCTCAAATTGCACTCCGGCCCTGCTTGGGATTCCGGTAAAAGCATTCCCCTGCGATTCCGGGTGCCGGTCATTGCCGATGATGCAGATCGGCAGCGGCATCTCTTCACGCAGGAGCATGGCCGCGTTCTTGCCTGCGTCCCAGAGCCTGCCTACAGTCACGAGCAGATCGTCTTTGCTCTTGCCCGGATGCGGGTTGAACAAAGAAGGTGTCCGCCCGTTGTAGACCACCGATCCCAGATCAGGTTTCACGTAATGCTGGGCAATCTGGTCGAGCATCCACCAGGAATTCGCAATTACGGCGGTTGCGTTGATTACCCCGCGAGCGACAATTTTCCTGTACCACCGCATCCACGAGGAGTCGGGCGGCTCCTGCCCGCGCACTGCAACCCACCAGCTCACCACGTCGCTGTGCGCCACCACGATACGCGGAACATCGCAGCGCAAAGCACCATAGTAAAACTGGTTGAGGTGAAGCAGGTCGGGGCTGGTCTCCAGGACTACTTCCTCCAGGTACGCCGCTGAAGCTTCGAGGTCGGCTTCAGACTCCTGCATCCACTCCAGCTTGAAAGCCGTAGGACGATAGTCCAAGCCCTGAAGCCCCTGCATCCATTCGCTTTGCTGCGGGGCAGGGATATCCCCAAAGCTGACCAGCGTGACTTTGATGCCGCGATGCACCAGGCCTGTAACCAGTTCGCGGGCATATGTCCAAACACCGCCGACCGTATCAGCGGTGACTAAGATGTGCATTCTCCAGGTCCTCTATGGGCACTGGTTTCTGTTCCTGAATGTCGCTGTACCCTTTGTTGTCGAATGTTGCCGTGTAATGGTGGTGCGCCCGCTCCCACGCCTGATCGTCTGGAGAGGCCCCAAAGGTCTGCACGTATAGAGGGCTCCCCGGGAATGGGAACATAGGCACAGGCTCACTGACCCAAACTCCCCGTGACCTTAGATGCTCCTGCCACTCACAAATCTGCCTGCGATCATCTTTATCTGTAAGAATTAAGTTGGCCTGAACCCAGGGGATGCGTTCACGGGCATAAATCAGCAGCTCGCTGATGCGGTCCGTACCCATGCGGCAGTTTTTGTTCAGCTCCTCCCGGCCATCTTCGGTAATGGATTCGATGCCGCACTCCATCGAGATACAGTGAGCGCGGCCCAGCAGGTCGAGGGTTTCCTCATTCCAGAGATCGATGCGGCTCTGGAAGCCGATCTTTACCGGACGCTCGGCGATGCCCTCCAGAAGGCGACGCACGTTCTTGCCGACACCGAAAATTTCATCAATAAAATAGATGTACTGGACTCCCCGGCTTACCAGCGTATCCACTTCCTGCAGCAGGGCTTCTACGCTGCGCTCCCGGAACTTGTTGCGGAATAAAGTCTTATTGCAAAAGGTGCAGGCCCACGGACATCCCCGGGCAAACTCCAACTCCGCCCCAATCCCTTGATCGTTGGTAAAAACGTGGTGCCGGTGCCAGTGCGCCTCCACGTTGTAATTGTGGAAATCGAGCGGGCCAACGGCTTTCATGTCCGTTACGCCCAACTCGGGGCTGATGTGTACGCCTCCGTCTTCCCGGTTGAAGCAGCAGCCTGCGATCTGCTCCCACGGTTTGCCGGCTAACTCAGGAATAGTCTGGTCAGGCTCGCCGCGCAGGGCCACATCGCAGCCGGTCTTGCGGAGAGTGGCTGCCGGAGTGGCGGATGGATGCGGGCCGATCAGCACCTTCACTGCTTTGCTATCCAGGCCTCTAAGCCATTCCATAGGTACCCGCAACTCCGGCGGCGGGCAGCGCCAGAAGAGATACGAGGGGGCGGTAGGGATGACGAGGAAATCCGGATTGAAAACGTCAACTCTGGGTTTTACTTCTTTTACGGTCAGCTTGTCTGTCTGGGCATCAATCAGCAGAGGCTCGTGGCCGGCGGCGCGCACCTGATCATAGGCAAACATCAGTTCCAGCGGAACGTGCGGATCAGGGCAGCCGAAGTACGTTGAACCTGTGAAACTCCAGTTGGGATTGATGAACGCGAACTTCATCCTGCCCTCCCTGACAGTTCGGTGGCCAGGGTAAAAGATTCCACAGGAACACGCGCAGAGAAGATGCGGCGATTCTCCTCCCAGAACTGGAGAAGCAACTCCAGCGTCTTCTTTACTCCAATTTCCGGCTTCCAGGCGGTGTGGCGCTGAATCTTGCTGAAATCGGTGACATAGAAGGGCTGGTCTCCGGGGCGGCGCTCATCCATCACGAACTCCAGGCGATGCCCGGTCAGCTTCTCGATCGTATCGATCAATTCCAGCAACGAGGTGGTGTTCTCCACCCCGCCGCCAATGTTATAGGTTTGCCCCTTTGTGACATAGGAGTAAACGTGCGCAGCCTCAAAGGCCCGCACCAGATCATGAACACAGAGCACGTCGCGCACCTGGCGGCCATCACCATAGATCACGATCGGTTTGCGTTGCAGGGCTGAATAGAGGAAGTGCGCAACCCAGCCCTGATCTTCCGTGCCGAATTGCCGGGGACCGGCAATGCATGACATGCGGAAAACCACCGTAGGCAGATCATAAATGCGGGCGTAGTCATGCACGTACTGGTCAGCGGCTCCCTTGGAGCAGCCATAGGGAGAGTGGAAATCGAGAGGCTGGCGCTCCGAGACTCCGCGATGGTTAGGATAAACGTAACGCTGCTTTGCGATTTCAGGTTCAGACAATCCCAGGTTCCCGTACACCTTATTTGTAGAGGTAAAAAGGATAAATGGCTTATGTCCGCATTTGCGCGCGGCCTCGATCACGTTGAAGGTGCCACAAAGATTGATTTCGAAATCGTTCCGCGGGTCAGTCACAGAGGTGGTTACGGCGACCTGCGCAGCCAGATGATAGATTTCACTGGCCTGCGCCACCGCTTTCTCTACCGCCTTGACATCGCGCACGTCACCTAGGGTGACCTGCAACCGCCCGGAGCTGCCGGCAGCTTTCTTCAGCCATTCCAGGTTGTGGTGTACCCCTGCGCGGGATAGATTGTCGAATATCTGTACCCTCGCGTCTGTTCTGGTCAACAGATGATGGGCCAGGTTCGATCCAATGAATCCTGCCCCTCCGAAGATCAGTACCGAGCGAGTTTCTTGCTTCTTCATTGTGTTCCCTTCCTGGCTCTAAGCTGTCAGTCCCAGACTGCTAAGCTGGGCAACAGCTTCTGCCATGCGGTCCTGCGGCTGCTGCGAGCGCAGCCACTGGGCCAAGTCCTTCATTCCCTCTAAGAAGCGGACTTTCGGTTTGTATCCCAGGTACTTGCGCGCGCGGCTGATATCGGGGAAACAGTGGCGCACGTCTCCAGCGCGGTATCTTCCCGTAAGCTGCGCAGGGATCTGGGAGTCGAGTGCTTCAGCAAGGCCGGCAGATACCTCACTGATAGAGATTGGTTCACCAGAACTTATGTTGAGCGCCATGCCATCGGCTTCCGAGCGTTCCATGGCCAGCAGGTTGGCCTGAGTGATGTCCGCGACGCTCACGAACTCGCGCATCTGCCGGCCATCTTCAAAGACCAGAGGCGGATTGCCATTCAGAATGCGTGAGGCAAAGATGGCGCATACACCGGTATAAGGATTGGAGAGCGCCTGGCGCGATCCATAGATGTTGAAGTAACGGAGCGCCACTACCGGCAGGCCGTAAGTGCGGCCATAAAGCAGGCACATCTCTTCCTGATCTTTTTTGGAGAGCGCGTAATACGAAGGACACTGGAGCGGCTTCGATTCGTCCGTAGCAATGGGGGTGAGCACTTCACCACAGGCGGGGCAGTTCACCTCCCACTGCTTGGCTTTGAGCTGCTCATTGGAGCGCAGCGGCGGTGACACTTCTCCGCATTGCGCGCACAGGTATTTGCCTTCGCCATAAATGGACATGGAAGAGGCCACAATCAGCTTCTCTACATGGTTGCGGCGATTCAACAACTCTTGCAGCAATATGGCGGTGCCCTGGGTATTCACTCCCATGTAGTGGGCTATCTCGTACATCGACTGGCCAACCCCCACCACCGCCGCCAGATGGTAAACCACATCCATGCCATCGAGAACCATCTTCACGGCCCGCTCATCGCGCATGTCGCCAATGACGAGCTCTGCATCTTTTGCGAGATACTCAGGGATTTTGCCTTCGGGATGTACCTGGAGCGTAAGGTTGTCAAATACGCGGACGTTGTGTCCTTCCGCCAGCAATGCATCCACCAGGTGTGAACCGATGAACCCTGCTCCTCCGGTTACAAGAATATTTTTGCTCATTGCTTACCTGGCTCCTATCAAAAATTCTTTGGTTTTTGCGGCAGGTGCATATTTCTGAACGGCCCACAGCGCGAACTCGGTAAAATCCTCAGCCCGCCTGGGCGGACTGGTGTAATGAGGAACAATCCCCATGTGCTCGGGCGTAAAACACAGTGTGAGCGTGGTGGTAAACGGCTCCAGCGCCTGCATCTGCCGGTCGAACCATGCTTCAGCATGGGGACGGAAGGAATCAGCCCAGCTAATCCCGGTACGCAGGTACTTCACATTGAGCTTTTTCAGCCACTCCACCGCAAGATCGAGCCTGTGATCTTCATAGTGGAACCACTGGCAGATCCCCATGCCTTGCGGGAAGAAGTCTGCTGCCTGTTTTGGAGTGCCATCCTCGCGCAGCAGTCCCATGTAATAGTGGCGATAATAGGCGCTGCCTTCGGCTTCCTTGTGGCGCGTAGTGGCTGTCCAAGTGGCCGGCAGGTCCAGCAGGCTGTACCAGTGGACGCGATCCACGATGGGCAGCAGCAGCTCCGCCGTGCGCTGCAGGCCAAACACCTGCACCTCTTCCGCACCAAAAGTAGAGACTCCCGCTTCTGAGACCCAGATGGGCTTGTCCGTTACAGCACGGATTTCGTCGATCTTCTTCGGCCACTCGTTGATTTGCCAATGATTCCAGTCCAGGGGGAAACCATGGAGGGCAACCATGTCCACCGCATCGAGCACGCCGTAAGAGCCCAGCAGGTTGATAAAGTGAGGATCGATAGGAGAGATTCCGCCCAGAACCAGCGGCAGCTCCGGATTTTCGCTTCGAATGGCTCGACTGGTGGTGATTACCATCTCGGCAAATCTTTTCCAGTCAGGGTCAACCTTAAAATCCCAGTGGGACAGGTTGTTGGGTTCATTCCACAGCATTACTGCTTCAATCATCGATCTAGCTTCCTTGCAGATAGCTGTGCGGACCTACAGCGTGCCCGCGAGTTCATGATCCAAAATATACTTTCCATCTCGTTGTGCATGGGTGGTCTCACACACCCATGTCTCCGGTTCCGGATGAGTCATGATCTCCAGACCCGAGCTGCGCAACATCCCTTCCATGGCCCCGTGATTGGGAATCCACCAGTTGGTCGGATCGCCCGCGTATCTGTTTTCAATGAAATACATGCAGGGGAAATCCGGGTTGTTGAAAATGTCTTTGTTCCAGAAGTGATAATCGTCTTTCAATTGGGGGCTGGCCAGGGAGCCGCGAATCATGGTCTGGAAGATCAGCTTGCCTTTTACTTTCTTGATCACTTTATCCAGGGCGTACAAAGGGTACCGCAGGTGGTAAAACACGCCCATGAAGAACACGTAATCGAATTCTCCGGGTATCTGGTCAATATCGTAGACGGAACGCTTTTCAAATTGTATGTCAAGGCCCAGGGTCTCGGCGGCAAAGCGGGCCTGATTAAGATAGCGGTCATCAACGTCCACGCCCAGCACGCGGCTGGCGCCCCGCCGCTTCATTTCTATGGAGTAGAAGCCCCCGTTACATCCAAGATCGAGCACTGTGGCTCCGGTCATATCCTCAGGGAAGACCGAGGCGATCTGCTTCCATTTCACCTGGGGAAAGTCACCCAGGAAATGACGAGGAGCCGTAGGCACGCCCTTCAAGTCAATGTTGTGGAACCATTCACCCAGTTCGGCAATGCGCCGCGCCAGCTCGGTTTGTTCAGTTGTCCGGTCTACGTTGTGGCAGGCAATAACGTTGGTTTCAGTAGTCGCCATCTTTCCCGTTCCAAAGTTTGAGCCGTGGTATATAACCGCTCTGAACTCCGTTAGAATCGCGGAAAGGTACTTAGGATGTACTACTGCTGCAATCACTTCCGAAAATCAGAAGAATGAAGCCGGTTTGGCGCATGTTGACGCAAATTTGCGTTTTATCTGAGAATCTTTGGGGTTCTCTTGCACAGCATTCGGCCATTGACTTGAGTCCCCACGAGTTGTTTAAAGCGCTGGAGTTGTTTAAGCGCTGAGTTGTTTAAGCGCCGGAGGCGCGTAATTATTGAGCCCACGTCGGAAGACGTGGGTAAACATTCAAACTGCTAAAAGACAGACAGCGGCGACATCATCGGAACGATGACGCACACCGCTGCTGGGTTATTCAGATTTGTTCTGCTCCAGGTCTGGATCGAACTTAAACAGCTCTCCGGCCGGTGATCAGGTTAATCACAGCCACAACCAGGGCGATTACAAGTAGCAGATGGATCAATGATCCGGCTACATGGAAGCCCCATCCGAGAAGCCAGAGAATGATCAGAATCGCAAAAATCGTCCAAAGCATATATGGTCACCCTATACTGAAAAATTCAGCCTTCCTATCCTGAGAGGCAGCCGCTCCGGGCGAAGTTGTCCTAGTAAGGTGGAATTAGGGGTGTAAAGATTACGTGAAGAGCAGTCAGCAATCAGCAGTCAGCCCCTGAACTGATTGGGGAAATGGTCTTATCTCTCTTATCTCTCTTTGTTACCTTTGCGTTCTTAGCGTCGTTTGCGGTAAATCCGGAAATAGCATCCGCTCGCATCGCACTTGAGATTTACGAAATGCTACTCTCCGTTGAGCGGCGGTCCCCAGTAATCAGTGATGCCGTATTCCTTGAGCTTACGGTAGAGGGTGGTTTTGCCGATGCCCAACATGCGGGCCGTCATCAGCTTGTCACCATCGAGTTGGTTGAGCGCGTTGATGATGGCGTTCTTCTCCAGTTCGATGAGGGAAATAATCTTATTTTTCGGAGGCTTCGCAGGAGTATTGGCCTGCACCACTGCACTTTGCACTTGCGCGGGCAAATCAGCCGCGTTCAATACCGGGGACGAACTCAGGGCCATGCTGCGTTCCAGGCAATTCTCAAGTTCGCGAACGTTGCCGGGCCAGTCGTAAGCCAGCAGGATCTTCATTGCATCGTGGCTGATGGTGCGCCGCACAGCGGTAGCGCGGGAGATGCGGTCAAGGAGATGATCCACCAGCAGGCGGATGTCGTCTTTGCGCTCTCGAAGTGGCGGTATCCGCGGACTGACCACGCTCAACTTCATAAGCAGCTCGCGCCGGAAGGTGCCTTGCTGCACCGCAATGTCCATATCGCGGCTGGTGGCGGCAATGATTCGTACATTGATCGGTATAGGTTTAAGGCCACCGCACGGACGAATCTCCTTTTCGTACAAAGCCCGCAGCAACTTGGCCTGCAGGTCCATGGGCATCTCGCCGATTTCATCCAGGAAGATCGTGCCACCGTTGACAATGGAAAGCAGGCCTTCTTTGGAACGAACCGCACCGCTGAAAGCTCCTTTTATATATCCGAAAAGTTCGCTTTCCAGGAATGCCGGGGCCATTGATCCGCAATCCACAGGAATGAAGGGCCTGTCGCAAAATTCGCCGGTGAAGTGAATGGCGCGCGCCACCATTTCTTTGCCGGTGCCGTTTTCTCCCTGGATCAACACCGGATGCCTGCTGGAAGCGACCTTGGCAATCATGCGGTAGAGCTTCTCCATCTCGGGAGAGCGTCCCACAATGCCGGCGTATCCTGGATTGCTCTTGAGATGCTCCCGCGTGATGCGGTTTTCCAGGGAAAAGCGCAGCGTATCAGTCACTCTTTGCAGCAGGATTTTCAGTTCTTCCAGGTTGAACGGCTTGCGCAGGTAGTCGTAAGCGCCGGTCTTCATGGCGGCCAGCACAGAATCGACAGTGGCGTGGGCGGTCATCATGATGACCTCAGTCTCAGGCTGCTGCTTCTTGATTTTCAGCAGCAGTTCCAGGCCATCAGGGCCAGGCAGGCGGATATCGAGCAGCGCCACATCAATCGATTCAGTCTCCAGGATGCGTGTGGCCATGATCGCATTTTCGGCGGTGTGGACTTTGAATCCCATGTGCTCAGCCACCTCTTTGCACGACTCACGAATCCAGCGCTCATCATCGACGATTAATAAAGAGAGATAATGTAAAGAAACAAAAGCCGCATCTCCCGTGATAGCTTGAGCAGAAACTCCCATGTGAATTGCCTCCCCACCCTGCCGTTCAGGTGACGGTTGAATGCCTCGTCAGTCTTTTTCACCAGCACCGCCACCGGATTCGCGCGAGGATGTGGCGTTCTGGCGTTCATACTTCATCAACTGCGCAGCCAGCTCTGCGCCGCGCTCAGCCGAGGCGCGGATCTCATCGATGTAGCGTGCAAGCTGCAGATCATCTTGCACTCTGGAAGCGAGCAAGCCGGAATATACGAGAATGGCTGTGAGCAGATTGTTGAAGTCGTGAGCTATGTCAGAAACATCGTTGCTGGTCTTGTGTTGATCGTGACCGGCGATCTCTGCGTGGACCTGCACCGCGTAGCTGCCGAACTCGGCGTTGAGTCGGCGTTTCTGTATACGATCCCAGAAGGGTGTGCCATCCTTCTTGTAGAGACGAATTTCCAGCGGAACTGCCTCGTCCCCGGAAAGCTGGAGGAGTTGTTGCAGGGTCGTGTTGTTGGTCTCCGGTCCTCGCATTAGCATCAGATCGTGCCCTTCGATCTCTGCTGTGGAATACCCAGTAAGCCGCTGAAACGCTTCGTTGGCAAAAACTACCGACTCAGCGCCTGGCTGGCTCTGCGTAAGAAGTACTGCCTCAGATATATTCCGCACCGTGGATGCCAGCAGCTCGGCGATTTCAGGTTCCCCTCTCATTGTCCTAGCGAGTTACTGCCATGCCCTCCGGAAGTATGGTCATGGAGACGTGCTAATGAGTAGTGAACTTCGCTGGCGAAACGTTGCAGAAAAATAAGATTTAACCCCTAAAATGAAATCAAACGTGCCTATTGGCTAAATTTTTCTATTTCTCGAAATTACACTTTAGTACTATGGCTTGACTTCAAGAGAGGCCCGCAATTACCTTTCGGCCTGAATCATTGATAACAATAAAGGTTATGAAGGAGAGTAAGTGGCTGCCCAGCGAATCATTACCCTGACCACCGATTTCGGCCTGACGGAACACTATGTGGGCGTGATGAAGGGGGTCATCTACAGCATTCATCCTGATGCCCAGATCGTGGACATCACCAATGCAGTGCAATCTTTCGACATCCTTGATGGAGCTATTGCCATTTCCCAGTCCTATAGCTACTTTCCGGTGGATACTATCCATGTAGTCGTTGTCGATCCAGGGGTGGGTAGCGCCCGCCGGCCTATTCTGGCTAGGGTCGGCCAGCACTTTTTTATTGCTCCCGATAATGGCGTGCTTTCGCTGGTTTATGAGGCGGAGGAACGCATTTCTGTGCGCCATATCACCTCCGAGCATTATTTCCGGCAACCGGTGAGCAATACCTTCCATGGCCGCGATATCTTTGCTGCTGTTGCCGCATATATGAGCAAAGGAGTGGAAACGGCAAAATTTGGCGAGGAGATCGCCGATTTTACGCGCTTCGTTGCACCCAAACCGAAGGCCGTGGCGCCCAATTCGTGGAAAGGGATCGTGCTGAAGACTGATAAATTCGGCAACCTCATCACTAATTTCACCCCCAGGGACGTTCCGCAAATCACATCTGGAAACTTCAAACTGACCCTGGGAAAAGCTGAGATCACGAAACTGCGTTCCAGCTATGCTGAAGGCGCACAGGGAGAAATCTTTGCCATCATTGGCAGTTCAGGGTTCGTGGAGATTTCAACCAATCGTGGCGCAGCGTCAAGAGTGGCGGGAGCGGACAAGGGGAGTGAAGTGACTCTGGTGATGGAGTAGATGCAACTGGAAGAAAAAATGAGTAGTGAGATTCTTACCGCCGGAAATTGAACAGAATGAGCCCAATATTTAACTTCTGTCATTCTGTCCCACCGACGCAGGAGGAAGACGCAGTGAAGATTTCTGAGGAGAATGATGATCAAACCATGCTGCGTCAGGGCGTTCTCACCAAACTGCCTGATCTCAGGATTTACCCATCAATTCCCTGTACCCCTCCGCGTTCCCGCGGTAAATATCTTGGTTGTATCTGCTCTAAATTTGGCCCTGAATGTTGTCTCCTGCCCCTTGACTTCCGTAGCAGCAGCTTTGTTCGCTGGTAGGAACACTCTCTGAACGCCAAGGGCGTCACACCGTCACAGCCGTCATCCGTTTTCCCGTGGGGTGCACCCCTGAGTTGAGACAGTGCTCTGACCGTGTGATTTTTGGGGTAGCCAGCGAAGCTGGCGGGATTCTTCTAGCCCACAGCGCAAGTTGTGGGTATAGAAATAGATAAGGAGCAGAGCTGGCGAAGCCAGCGCCATAGCTGTAATCCACCCTCATTCCATCGGAATGCCTCAATTCCTATTTCCATGCGGTCAGGGCACTAGGAGGAAACTGCCGACCCCAGTAGCTGCGATCCTGCTGCTCCTGTATCATGTTGCGATTGATCCTTTTACCATAGGAGCATACTTCTGCCGATGAAACGGAATTCTTTCGTTTTCTTATTCTTGCTCGCCGCTTGTTTCGCATTTCCACAATCCAAGAAGCAACCGAAGCCAAACAAACCGGCGGAGCAGCCGGTTTCCCAAAAACCATCAGCAAAGATTGACGAAAAGCTTTTCGGAGCGATGCGCTGGCGGCAGGTTGGACCTTTTCGCGGCGGACGCGTGCTGGCCGTGACGGGTGTTCCTGGCGAGCCCAATGTCTTCTATTTCGGCGGGGCTTCGAGCGGCGTGTGGAAATCCTCTGATGCGGGCGCGAACTGGCAGCCGATTTTCGATCAGGAGAACATCGCCTCCATTGGCAGCATCGCTGTTGCTCCTTCTGACCACAACATCATCTATGTGGGTTCCGGCGAGGCCTGCATTCGCGGCAACATCTCTTATGGCAACGGGGTTTACAAATCTCTGGATGGTGGCAAGACCTGGAAGAACATTGGCCTGAAAGATACACAGCACATCGGCGCGGTGATTGTCGATCCGAAGAACCCGAATATCGTCTTTGTGGCCGCCTTGGGACATGCTTATGGCACGAACGAGGAGCGTGGGCTCTTCCGCAGCACGGACGGCGGCGTGACATGGCAGAAAGTCCTGTACAAAGACAATAAGACCGGCGCTATTGACGTTGTTTTTGATCCGCATAATTCCAACATGCTCTTTGCTTCACTCTGGGAGGTCTACCGTACACCATGGAGCCTGAACAGCGGCGGGCCGGGCAGCGGTCTCTATAAATCGACCGACGGCGGAAGTACATGGAAACATCTTGAAGGCCACGGCTTGCCGGATGGAATCATGGGGAGAATTGGCGTCTCGGTTGGCGCTGATTCCAGCCGCGTTTATGCGCTGATTGAGTCGAAAGAGGGCGGACTGTATCGCTCCGATGATGGCGGCGAGAACTGGATTCGCATGAACGACGACGGACGCATCCGCCAGCGGGCCTGGTATTTCACGCACATCTTTGCCGATCCCAAATCGATGGACACGCTTTATGTGCTCAACACCGGCATGTTTCGCTCGACCGATGGTGGCCGCACCTTCAACCTGCTGCCCGCTCCCCACGGCGATCATCATGGATTGTGGATCGATCCGGATAGCCCCGAGCGCATGATCAACGGCAATGACGGCGGTGCGACTGTTTCCACAGATGGCGGCAAGACCTGGACCACGCAATACAACCAGCCCACCGCGCAGTTCTACCATGTGATCACCGATAACCGTTTTCCCTACTACATCTACGGCGCACAGCAGGACAACTCCACGATTGCCATCAAGAGCTATGACGATGAGGGCGTAATCGGCCGCCAGGACTGGTTCCCGGTAGGCGGCGGCGAAAGCGGATATATTGTTCCCTATCCGCCTGATCCGAATATCGTATTTGCGGGTGCTGAATACGTGACCACGCGATTCGACAAGCGTACAGAACAGGTTGTAGATATCTCAGTGTTGCCGCTGGATCCCTCCGGTAATGGAGCGGAGAAGCTGGAGCACCGGTTCCAGTGGACTTCGCCGCTGTTCGTCTCTCCCCATGATCCTAATACGCTTTATAACGCCGGAGAGATGCTGTTCAAGTCTACGAATGGCGGACAGAGTTGGACGGCCATCAGCCCTGACCTTACCCGCAATGACAAGAGCAAGCAGAAACCTTCAGGCGGACCGATCACGCTCGACATCACCAGCGTGGAGTATTACGACACCATCTTTGCCGCCGCTGAATCACCCCAGAAGAAAGATATGCTGTGGGTGGGCAGCGATGATGGCCTGGTGCATCTCTCCACCAATGGCGGAGGAAACTGGAGCAATGTCACGCCGAAAGATCTGCCGGAATGGAGCATGATCAGCGTGATTGAGCCATCCCATTACGACGCGGGCACGGCTTACATTGCAGTGGACCGGCACAAGCTGGATGATGTTCGTCCGTTTATCTACCGTACGCGTGACTCCGGCAAGACTTGGACCATGATTGCCAATGGGATTCCCGAGGGTTCTTACGTCCGGTCAGTACGTGAAGACACCAGCCGCAAAGGGTTGCTGTTTGCCGGCACGGAAACCGGCGTCTTCTTCTCTCTGGACGATGGTGAAAACTGGCAGCCGCTCAAGCTGAACCTGCCTGCAGTTCCCATTCATGACCTGAACATCCATGGTGATGACCTGATTGCCGCCACGCACGGACGCGCATTCTGGGTGCTCGATAACATCGGGCCATTGCGCCAGATTGACGCCAGCTCAGCCAGTGCTGAGATGATTCTCTATAAACCGCAGACCGCGCTGCGCCTGCACTATCCTGACGCGATCGAGCGCCGTGGCCCGGTAGGCGACGATCCGCCGCTGGGCGCAATCATTGATTACTACTTCAAGGCCGCACCCAAAGATGAGGTGAAGCTGGAAATTCTGGACAGCAATGGTAAGCTGGTGCGCGCCCTTTCCAGCAAGCCGAAGAAGGAAGATGACCAGCCGCCGGAGTGGCCGGACCAGGTGAAAGAGATCACCACCGTCCCAGCCGGTGCAGGCATGAACCGCTATGCCTGGAACCTGCGCTGGGAGAATCCCTTGAAAATCCCAGGCGCGTTTTATACCGGAACCGGCCCCCGCGGGCCGCTGGCGCTCCCCGGCAGGTACACCGTTAAATTGACGGCCGGCAACCAGACACAGAGCCAGCCTCTGGAGATTGCGGTTGATCCACGAGTCAAGAACCTGAATGAGGCTGATCTGCAAAAACAATTCGCGCTGCAGATGCAAATCCGTGACGCCAACACCGAATTGCACCAGGCTGTAAACCAGATTCGCGAGTTGCGGGCAGAGCTGAAGCGCATTCGGGCGCGGTTTGAAAATGATCCCAGGCTGAAGCAGGTCATTGAACAGGCTGACGCGCTGGACAAGAAGATGACGCCCGTGGAAGAAGAGCTGATTCAGGTCAACATGAAAGGGTCTGAAGCCAATCTGGCGTTTCCTGACATGCTCAATGAGCTGTTTGACGGGTTTACCTCCAGCGTGGAAACCGGCGACGGAGCGCCGACCCAGCAGCAACATGAGATATTCAAGAAGCTGCGGGGACGGCTGGACCAGCAATTGTCGGCCTGGCGGCAGATCATGACGTCTGATGTGCCGGCATTCAACGATTTGGTAAAGAAAAGTGATATGCCAGTGTTGTATCTGCCAACTACTAGCCGGTAAACTGTTGACAGGGCTGCGATTTATTCCTGAAGCAGCGAAAAAAACCGCTGCTGGCAGGCATCTTTCCAGGCGTTTTTTGAAACAAACTTTGCAGGCTGAAGCTGTGTCTCTGGTTCGGCCCTTGGTTGTGCATCCCCCTTTTTTTTTGCCCCGAAGGAGGCGCCATGAAAGCCATCCTCTTTGTCGATGATCATGAGGTGTTGGCACGTCTAAGCTGTGAAATTCTTGAGATGCAGGGTTATCGCGCCGTCAGCGCGTACAACGGAGAGGAAGCCCTCAGGAAATTCCAGGAAGAAGACTTCGATATCCTGGTGACCGACTTCCGCATGGATGGCATGAATGGGGTGGAACTGGCCAAGAAAGTGCATGAACAGCATCCGGATGTTCCGGTGATCATTGTGACCGGCTACGGCCCCGTAGACGGCGGTAAAGACGTGGCAGCCTGCCTGCAAAAAGAAGACCTGTTCCCCGCCCTGCTGGAGAAGATCAAGATGTTCCTGGGCGAAAAACAACCCCAGCCAGAAGCGGTGAAAACAGCGTAAGAGCAGCTACTAGCTTTTGGCTGCTAGCTCTTAGCTCGATTCTTTTGGAGCAGAGGACATTCTCTTGATTTTCTGTTTCGATGTATCCGACACCTCAGTGTCTCGCTCTACCATATTCCCAACTCCTGAGCACAAAGGCCAAGAGCTAAGAGCCAATGGCCATCTCATCGTTTGACCGGACTGCGTGTGCCATGCGATAGTCTTTTTGCATAGTGATTCCGGGTAAATCTATTTCAGGAGGGCCAGCACTGGCATGGTCCGATTAGTCCCCAGGGATGTGAAGTTCTTCCACATGTTTGCCGATATGGCTAGTAACCTAGGCGATGGGGCGCGCCTCCTCAAGCAAATATTGAGTGATTTCAAAGACGTCGAGGTTCGTGTGAAGCAGTTGAAAGACATCGAACATCGCGGCGATGAGATGACTCACAATGTCCTCACCAAGCTGAACCAGACGTTCATCACCCCATTCGACCGCGAAGATATCTACCGCCTGGCGTCGTCATTGGATGACGTTCTCGACTTCGTCTATGCCGCCGGCGTCCGGCTGACCATGTACAAGATCACCAGCGCACCGCCCGCTGCGGCCAAGCTGGCGGATCTGATCGTGCGCCAGTCAGAGCAGTTGCTGCATGCAGTCATTGGGCTCGACAAGCAGGATAAAGTCCTTGATTACTGTGTGGAGATCAACCGCCTGGAAAACGAAGCCGACGCAATTGCGCGCTCTGCCATTGCCGAAGTTTTCGAAAAGGAAACGAACCCCATTTCCCTGATTAAGCTGAAAGA
>Ga0066662_10000170_pt1 | contig 26966 bp, 29 predicted proteins | sample GraSoiAngelo_111_FD_133939 | JGI IMG/M metagenome (GOLD analysis project Ga0066662, IMG submission 133939) | Grasslands soil microbial communities from the Angelo Coastal Reserve, California, USA - 14_0903_12_40cm | ecosystem: Environmental > Terrestrial > Soil > Grasslands | place: USA...
CGATCGCCGCGCCGGCGAGCTTCAGGAATGCGCCGCGCGCGATCACAGCAGGCGCGGCTGAGCGCTCTCGCGCGACCGCACGCCGAGATGCGCCAGCGCTGCCGGCGTCGTCTTGCGGCCTTGCGCGGTGCGCTGCACGAACCCGATCTTGAGCAGGTACGGCTCCACGACGTCTTCGAGGGTCTCCACGTCCTCGGTCAACGTCGCCGCGATCGCGTTGATTCCCACCGGGCCGCCGCCGTACTGGTTGGCGATCGTGTCGAGGTACGCGCGGTCCAGCCGGTCGAGGCCCCGCGCGTCCACGCCCTCGCGGCGCAGCGCCTCGTCGGCCACCTCCGCGGTGATCACGCCGTCGGCGCGCACTTCGGCGTAGTCGCGGACGCGCCGCAGCAAGCGGTTCGCGATGCGCGGCGTGCCGCGGCTGCGCTCGGCGATCGTGCGCGCGCCTTCGGGTTCCATCGCGATGTCGAGCACGCGCGCGCTGCGCTCCGCGATGCGCTGCAGCTCCGCCGGCTCGTAGTACGCCAGGTGGTGCACGATGCCGAAGCGGTCGCGCAGCGGCGCCGACAGCATCCCTGCGCGCGTCGTCGCGCCGACCAGCGTGAAGCGTTTGAGCGGAAGCTTGAGCGTCTTCGCGTACGCGCCGCGGTCGACGACGAAGTCGATCTGGAAGTCCTCCATCGCGGGATAGAGATACTCTTCCACGACGGTGCCGAGGCGGTGGATCTCGTCGACGAACAGCACGTCGCCGCGTTCGAGCCGCGTGAGGATGCCGACGAGGTCTTTCGGTTTTTCGAGCGTCGGGCCGGACGTGGGGTGCATCGTGCCGCCGGTCGCGCGCGCGATCAGGTTCGCAAGCGTCGTCTTGCCCAAACCGGGCGGCCCGGAGAACAGGACGTGCTCGAGCGGCTCGCCGCGCCGCGACGCGGCGTCGATCGCGATGCGCAAGTTGTCGACGACTTGCTCCTGCCCGACGTAGTCCTCGAAGCTGCGCGGCCGCAGCGTCGCACCGTACACCTCGTCTTCCAGCGAAGCATCGGTCCCAACGATGCGCGCCTCCACGTCGGCTTCCGGCGCGGCGTCGTCCCCGGACACGATCTTCTTCCGTACCGAATCGCTCATGCGGGTGTGCCCGCCGCGTTGCGCTGATGGTAGATTTCCGCGAGCAGCGCTTCGGCATCGTTGATCAGCGGCGCGCGTTCGAGCGTGTCGGCGATCATCGCTTCGGCTTCGGTGCGCTTGTACGCGAGCTGCAACAGCACGGCGAGCGCCTCGCTGGCGAACTCCGGCGTCGGCGGCTTGTCGACGATCTCGCGCTGCGGCGCGTCCTGGATCAGCAAGAAGCGCGCGACCTTGCCTTGCAGCTTCGCGACGATGTCGCGCGCCTTCTGCTGACCGATCCCCGGCAGCGTCTTGAGAAAGGCGTGGTCGCCTTCGTCGATCGCGCGCGCGATGCGCGCCATCGGCGCGGAGAACGCGCGCGCCGCCGATTTCGGCCCGATCGACGCGACCGACAGCAGCGCCTCGAAGAACTCGCGCTCGATGCCGTTGGTGAAGCCGAAGAACGTGAAGCGGCCCGCGTTGCCGTCGAGCGCGAAATGCGCGAAGATCTCCAGCGTGACCGGACCGCTGTCGCCCACCTTCGCCGCGACGCTGGGCGGCAGCACGACGTCGTACGCCAGCCCGCCGGCATCGACGCGCACGACCTCGCCCGTGCGCTCGAGCACGGTACCTTCGATGCGGGAGAACACCTAGGAAGCGGCCGGCGAAGCCGGCTGCTGACGACGGGCGGATCGGCCGAAGGCCGAACGCGACGGATTCACGGAACGTGAATCCACTAGGCGAGCCGGGTGGCGCGGGAGCGGCGCTGGGGCATCACCACGCCGAGTTCGGCGAAGCGGTCCCGTTGTGCTTCCACGTTGGCGAACGCGATGGCCAGCGCGAGCGCGTCGGACACGTCGTCGGGCTGCGGCGGCGCGCTCAGGCCGAGCAGCTGAACGATCATGCCCTTCACCTGCGCCTTGGTGGCGGAGCCGCTCCCGGCGACCGCGCGCTTCACCGAGGCGTGCGCGAGATCGTGCACCGCGATGCCGTGCGCGCCCGCGGCGAGCGCGAGCACGCCCCGCGCGTGGCCCATCAGCACGGCCGTCTGCGGGTGCTCGTACGCGGTCCACAGCTCTTCGACCACCATGCAGTCGGGGCGTGTGGCGCGCACCACTTCCACCATCGCGTCGTGCAGCTGCACGAGCCGCCGTTCGAGCGGTTCTTTCGGATTGGGCTGGAGCACGCCGCCTTCGATCAGGCGGAACGCGCCGTCGCGCACCTCGACGACGCCGTAGCCCGTGGTGCGCAAGCCCGGGTCGACGCCGAGGATTCGCCGCGCGCCCACGCTAGCCGCCGGAGCGCATGACGGTGAGGTTCACCGACTCGTTCGGCTTGAGCACGCTGTTCGCTTCGGGCTCCGTGCGCACGACCTGGCCGTCTTGCAGCGAGCTGTCTTGCGTGTACGCGATGTTGCCGATCTGATATCCGCTCTCGACGAGGATGCGCTTCGCCTCGTCGAGCGTTCGGCCCGTGACGTCGGGGATGGATCCCGAGACGCTCAAGTAGATCGTCACGGGCGCGCCCTTCTTCGCGTGCGCGCCCGCCTCGGGCTTCTGCAGCGAGATCTTGCCCGTCGGATTCGCCGCATCGACCGTGTACGACACGCTCGGCACGAAGCCGGCCGCGCGCAGCGCGGCCTGCGCGGCGTCGACGTCGTTGCCCACGACGTTGGGCACCGACGCCGCCGACGGTCCGGTGCTGACGATGACGCTCACGGTGGAGTTCGGCGCGGCGGAGGCGGACGGCTGCGGATCTTGCGACGCGATCACGTCTTTAGGGATGGTGTCGCTCTCCGTTTGCTGCGCGACGTCGAGCGACAGGCCCAGCGACGCGAGCTTCTTGCGCGCGGCGGCGGTGGTCAGGCCCACCAGATCCGGCACGAAGATCGGCTTGACGCCTTTGGACACGGTCAGCGTGACCGTCGAGTTCTGGCGCAGCGACGTGCCCGGCGGCGGGTTCACGTCGATCAGCTGCTTCGCGGGGACGCTCGCGGAGAACGCTTCGACCACTTTGCCCTTCAGCTTCACGCCGGCGAGCGCGCGCTGCGCGTCGTCCACGTTGTAATCTTTGATGTCGGGGACCGACACACGTGGCAAACCGCCCGAGATGACGAGCGTGACGATGTCGTTCTTGCCGACCTTCGTACCCGGCGGCGGGTCTTGGCGGATCACGCGGTCTTGCGGAACGTCGGCGTTGTCCTCGTTCGTCACTTTGGACGCGAGGCCCAGCTCGAGCAGCCGCTTCTGCGCCGTGCTCGCCATCTGCCCTTGCAGCTTGGGCACGACGATCTGTTCGGCCGCGATCGGCGAGCCGCGCAGCGCGAGGTAGCCGATCACGATCGCGGCGACGAGCAGCACCGGGAACAGCAGCCAGCGGCGGTCGGGGCGGTGCTCGGTGTCGTCGGTGTCGACGGTCTCGACGACCGTGCGCGGCTCGGGACGGTCCGGCGCGACCGAACGGCGCGGCGGCGGCGTGACCACGGGGATGCGCGTCGTGGGCGCGTCGGCGAACGCGCCGTCGACCGGCTGCGTCACGTCGGGCCGTTCGCGCGCTTCGCGCAGAGCGCTCGCGAGCTCGGTCGCCGAGGCGAAGCGCTCGCGCGGGTCCTTGCGCAGCAGGCGCGCGACGATCGACGCCACCGCCGGGCTCACGCCCGCGGCTTTCGGATCGATCGCGGGCGCGTCGGCAGAGACGTGCTTGAGCGCGACCGCGACCGCGTTGTCGCCGGTGAACGGCAGCGTGCCCGTGAGCATCTGATAGAGCACGACGCCCACGGAGTACAGGTCGCTGCGCTCGTCGATGTCGTGGCCCTGGGCCTGCTCGGGCGAGATGTACGCGACGCTGCCCATCACCATACCGGGCTGCGTCACGCCGAGCGTGTGCTCCGAGACGGCGCGCGCGATGCCGAAATCGCTCAGCTTGACGACGTCGTCCTTGGTGACGAGGATGTTGGCCGGCTTGACGTCGCGGTGCAGCAGGCCTTGGCGGTGCGCGTACGCCAAGCCGCTCGCCACCTGGATCGCGTAGTCGAGCGCAACCGGCTCCGGCAGCACGCGCTCCTGTCGCATCAGATCGCCCAGCGTCGCGCCGTCGACCAGCTCCATGACGATGTAGTATGAGTGGTCCGCCGTCCCGAAATCATAGACGCTGACGATGTTCGGGTGCGACAGCTTCGCCGCGGACTGCGCTTCGTACGAAAACCGTTTGACGAAGTCGTCGTCGCTGGCGTACTGCTCGCGCAGCACCTTGATGGCCACCCGCCGCCGCAAGAGCGTATCGGTACCGACGTACACGTTCGCCATCCCCCCGTTGCCGAGGGTCCCGTCGACACGGTACCGGTTATTGAAGATCTTCTCGGTCGGCGGGTTCACGGTCGTTGGTTAACTTCGCTGGCGGGCGAGCGCGACCCGCAGGACCTCGCGGGCGATGGGGGCGGCATACGTCCCACCGTACCCCACGTTCTCGACTACCACGGCGACCGCCACGCGCGGAGCTTCGGCGGGCGCGAACGCCACGAACCACGCGTGCGAGCGCCCGTGCGGGTTGGTGGCGGTCCCGGTCTTGCCCGCGACCGTCACGTCGGGGAGGCGGGCGGCGGTCCCCGTGCCGCGCTTGACGACGCCCACCATCAGGTCGCGCACCGCGTGCGCGGTGTCGGCCGAGATCGGCTGCGCCAGCGTTTCGGGCCGCGTCGCGATCCCCGTATCGCTGCCGGCGATGCGGCGGACGAGGTAGGGCCGCGGGGTGCTGCCGTCGTGCGCGATGGTCGCGTCGATGAGCGCCATCCGCATCGGCGTCACCAGCAGCGAGGCCTGGCCGAAGCCGAGCTGCGCGAGGATTCCCGAGTACACGTCCTTCTTGGCGGGCAGCCGGTCGCGCGTGACGGGGATGTCGAAATCTTCGGGCTGGCCCAAGCCCCACTTCTGCACGTACTGGAACCACGTGTCGACGCCGATCTTGAGCGCGATCTGCGCGAAGTCGACGTTCGAGCTGAGCGCGAACGCGCCGGCGAGGTCTTGCGTGCCGGTGACTTCTTCTTCGTCGTTGTGCACCGTGAAGTTGCCGACCGTGAACCCGCCGTAGTCGCTGAACGTCGACTGCGGCGTGATGACGCCGGCGTCGAGCGCGTCGGCGGCCGTCACGATCTTGAACGTGGAACCCGGCGGGTAGAGGCCGCCGGTGGAGCGGTCCAGCAGCGGCGACGCGGGATCTTTGACGAGCGACGGCCATAACCGGTCGAGCTTGTTCGGATCGTACGACGGCACCGAGGCCAGCGCGAGCACGGCGCCGGTGCGCGGGTCGAGCACGATCCCCGCCGCGCGCGCGTGGCGCGACAGTCCGGCGACGAGCGCGTTCTGCACGGTGAGGTCGAGCGTCGTCACGACGTCCGCGCCGCGCGGTGCGCCGCGCTTGGCGGCGAGGATCTGCGCGAGCTGCGACAGCGGGTCGACGGCGTCGGTGTGCGCGGTGAGCACGCGGTCGTACGCGTCTTCGAGCCCGGACGTGCCGTAGCGCGCCGACGCGTAGCCGACGGCCTGCGCGACGAGCGCGCCTTGCGGGTACGTGCGCTTGCCGCCGTGCGAGATGGCGAGCGGTGTGCCGTCCGACGCGAGGATCGACCCGCGGCCGACCGCGATCGCGGCGTGGCGCGGGTTGTACTGGTTCGCCGAAAGCTTCGGTCCGACCACGACCTGCAGCCACACCTGGCGCAATGCGAGCACCGCGAACAGCACGATGAACACCGCGCCCAGCCGCGCGATGGCGCGGTCCGTCAGGACGAAGGCTCCGCGCGTTCGGCGACTCCGGCGCGCTCGCCACGCTCGCGCAGCAGCGTGTAGCCGCCGTTCGTGCTCACCGCCAGGTGCGGGTGCGCGGCGTCGGCACCGATCGCTTCGTTGATCAAACGGTGCGCGAGCTCGTCGTCGAGACCGTCGATCGCGAGCACCGCGTCGACCGACACCTCGTCGAGCAGCGGGCCCGCGACGTACGCCGCGTGCGGGATCGTCTCCCAAAAACGCTCTTCGTACGGCGCTTCGCGCCACGGGCCGCGCTTGCCGAACACGGTTTGATGGTAGTCCCACGCGCACAGCCGCCGCTCGTTCCACACGAAGTGGTCGCGCACGCACGTGCGCCGGCAGATCGCGCACTGCACCAGCGACTCGGGCGCGTGCGCGAGCGCGTCCAAAATATCTTCGGGCAGGTCTTCCGGATTGACGACGGTATCCTCGGCGAGCGCTTCGGGGACCGGCGCGGACCAGCCGATGCGCGCGAGCAAGTCCAGCTCGCGCAGCGATGAGACGAACGACCGCTCGTCCGCGGGATCGAACGTCTGATCCGTCCAGCCCGCGAGGTTGTCCGCGGCGATGCCGACGCGCTGCCAGTTCTCGCCGAGCACCACGCCGATCGGCGTCCACGCGAGCGGCACGAGCCACGCGGTCACCTGCCGGTTCTCGGGTACCAGGCTCGACGCAAACGCGAGCGTGCTCGCGTTTCCGCCGAGCACGTACGCGCGTGCCTCGCTCTTGGCTTCGCTTTTGCTCGGTGGGTCGATCGGCATGGTCACCGCGCTTCGCGTACGGCGCGGCGTGGGTACGATCCCGCTGCTATGAACGCGACTCGTCCACTCTCGCTCCTGACCGGCATTGCACTGCTCGGCCTCGGCGGCTCGTTGATCGCCCGCTCGCTCTCGAAAGGCGGTGACGGCGAGGCCACCCGCAACGGGCGCGCCGCGGTGCCCTACGGCAGCGGCACGCGCATCGAAAAGGTGTTCACGATCATGCGGCCTGCGTCCGAGCTGTACGACTACTGGCGCGACTTCGGCAACCTTCCGTCGATCATGTCGCACGTCCAGAGCGTCGACTTGGTGGACGACCTGCGCTCGCGCTGGACCGCAAAGGGCCCGGCCGGATTTACCGCGGTCTGGGAAGCGGAGATCATCGACGACACGCCGGGGCGGCGCATCGCCTGGCGCTCGGTGGGCGGCAACATCCCGAACGCGGGCTCGGTGACGTTCACCGACGCGCCGGGCGATCGCGGCACCGAGCTGCACGTCGAGCTGGAATGGGCGCCGCCCGGCGGGCCGCTCGGCAAATCGTTCGCGCACCTCTTCGGCGACGATCCCGGCTTGATCGTCGAAACGGATCTGCGCCGATTCAAAGCGACGATGGAGGCCGGCTACGTCGCGCTCAACGGAACGGACGTGACCAAATGAGGGCGGTGACGTTTCACGGGACCGGGAAGGTGAGCGTGGACAACCATCCGGATCCGGCCATCCTCACGCCGTACGACGCGATCGTGCGCGTCACGTCGACCGCGATCTGCGGCTCGGACTTGCACATGTACGGCGGCTACGTGCCGACGGTGATGAAGGGCGACGTGTTCGGCCACGAGTTCATGGGTGAGATCGTCGAGGTGGGCAGCGCGGTCACGAAGGTCAAGCGCGGCGACCGCGTGCTCGTGCCGTTCACGATCTCCTGCGGCAGCTGCCGCAACTGCACCCTCGGCAAGACGTCGCTGTGCGACAACTCCAACCCGAACGCGTGGATGGCCGACATGCTGATCGGCTACACGTGCAGCGGCTTGTACGGGTACTCGCACGCGTTCGGCGGCTATCCGGGCGGCCAAGCGGAGTACGTTCGCATCGCGTGGGCCGATGCCAACGCGTTCGTCGTGCCGGAGGAGCTCACCGACGAGCAGGCGCTGTTCCTCACCGACATCTTTCCGACCGGCTACCAAGCCGCGGACCAGGCGCGCATCGAACCGGGCGACACCGTCGCGGTCTGGGGCTGCGGCCCCGTCGGCTGGTTCGCGATCCAGAGCGCGTACATGCTCGGCGCGGAACGCGTCATCGCGATCGATCGCGTGCCCGACCGTTTGGACCGTGCGCGCGCGCTCGGAGCGGACACCATCAACCTCGAAGACGTCGACGTCGTCGAGACGCTCAAGAACGAGACGGGCGGGCGAGGCCCCGACCGCGCGATCGACTGCGTCGGCATGGAAGCGCACTCGCACGCGCTCGACGCGCTCGCCGACAAGGCGAAACAGACGCTCAAGCTCACGTTCGACCGCGCGCACGTGCTGCGCCAGGCGATCTATGCGGTCGGCAAAGGCGGCACGGTGTCGGTGCCCGGCGTGTACGTGGGCTTCATCGACAAGTTCCCGATGGGAATCGTCGTCAACAAAGGGCTGACGATCGTCAGCGGGCAGACGCACGTGCACACGTACGTGAAACCGCTGATGGAGCGCATCCGCAAAGGCGAGATCGACCCCACCAAGGTGATCACGCACACGCTGCCGCTGGAATCGGCGGCGGACGCGTACGAGATGTTCGTCACGAAGAGCGACGGCTGCGAGAAAGTGGTGCTCAAACCGGGCGCGCTCGCGGCGTAACGATTGCAGGGCGGCTGCGGAGGGCCGCCCGAATCTCGTCGCATGGCTGAGCACCACCAGCACCCGCACCAGCACGCCGACGGCGTGGAGCACACGCACGAGCACGGCCACGCCGATCACGACCATCAGCACGAGCACGACGAGCCGGCCGGCCAGGATCGGCCGCACCAGCACGAAGCCGAACGCGAACGCGAACGCGAGCACGAGCGCTAGCGCCCGGATGGGCCGCCTCAAGGGATCGGGATCGATGGGCCCGACCCGCTCGACTCGCCTGCCCGCGGCGCTGGACCAATGGCTCGAGTCGCGGCTCATGCTGCACCGCGACAAATCGGTGAGCGAGATCTTGCTCGAGCTCATCCACGGCGGGCTGCGGCTGCGCGAGGGCTACATGGCAGTCCACCGCCGCGTGCTCGAAGCGCGGATCGCGAGCGATCCGGAATCGTACGACGCCTACCGGGCGTGTCTGCTCGACACCTTCGGACCGGAATATCTCGACCATCTCGACCGCTGGCTGGAAGCCGACGGCGTCACGCCACGACCGCGACCTTGAACGAGTCGTAGAGCGCGTCGAGCACGGCGCTCGCGGCATCGAGCAGCGCGTCGTCGTCCGCGGCGCGATCGCGCATGCCGGACAGGATCGCCTCGAAACCGGCGGCCTCCGGCGCGGGCGCGCCGCCGACGTCGAGGCACTGCACCACGGCGCCGATCCGGTTGAGCGCCCGGTCTTCGTCGAGATCGAACGACAGGACGAGCACTTCGAACGTGGTGAGGTGGTTGACGTGCGTGAATTCGGCGCCGTCGAAATCAAAGCCGACGACGTCCTTCGGACGATCGTTCGGATCGTCGAGCCATACGAACGTAGGACGATCGTCGATGAAGCGCCGGATCAGCCACGCGCTCGCGACCCGGTCGACCCAAATACGCCGGCGCGTCGCCCAGCGGCGATGCTGGAAATCCTGGCGCGCGAGCCGTGTGATCGCTGCATCGACCGCGTTGGGTTCGTCGGGCGAAAACGTTCGAACGATCTGCAGCTCGAGCTTGTCCAAGCTGCGCTGCACGCTGTCGAGCCCGCGGCTCCCGAAATAGTCGATCGACTCCAGCGCCGTGCAGTCGCGGCGCAGCTGTCGAACGGACCGGCGCACGTCGGCCTCGGACCGCCCGGCGAGGTTCGCGGCGAGCTCGTGGGCCGCGCGGCCCAGTGCTGCGAAATCCTCGCTGCGGTCGAACAGCGCGCAGAGCCGGGCGTCTTCGGCATCCGATTGGCCCTGGATGCGAAACGCGTACGCGGTGCCGCCCGAGCCGGCGACGTCACGTTCGAGCGCCGCAAACGCCGCGGCGAGGCCCGGCCGGTCGGGCAGCACGTAGGCGCCGTCGCGGAGGTTTCCGACGCCGAGGGCCTTGAGCGTGCGCCAGACGCTGATCCGCAGGGCGCCGTTCTGGCCCGGCAGCGTGCTGATCAAGAGCAGCCAATGCACCCGCGACCTCGCTATCTGTAATGTGTGTTACATGCAGTGTATCACATCTTACAGCAAACGCAAGAGAGGCGCCGGCCGCCTGCTATTGCTCGAAGCCGCGGACCTTCAGGAACGACAGCCCCGCCGGGGACGTGATGAACTGGACGAACGCGCGAGCACCTCCGGCATTCGGCGGGTTCTTCGTGACGGCGATGGGATAGGTCGCCTCGGGCGCGGCGCCGGCCGGGAAGCGGAGTACGCGAACCGTGGGGGCGAGGCGCGGCGTGACGTCGGTCGCGTACACGACGCCCGCGTCGCCTTCGCCCAGCGAGATCTTCGTGGCGACCGCTTTGACGTCCATCTCCTCGCTCACCACGTTGGCTTGCACGCGCGCGGCGAAGTCCGCGCCGTATGCGGCGTCCTTCGCGAGGTTCGCGAACGTTTGGCGCGCGTACTTGCCGACCGGCACCGTCGGCGCGGCGAGGACGACCTTCGCGCCTTTTTTCGCGAGGTCGGCGACCGTCGCGACCGCCGAGCCTTTCACGGGCACGATCACCACGAGGCGGTTGCGCGCAAAAGCACGCGGCGCGACGACGACCGCGCCGTCGAGTGCGCGCTTCATCTGATCCTGATTCGCCGAGACGAACACGTCGGCCGGCGCGCCTTGGAGCAGCTGCGCGGCAAGCGTATCCGAGCCGCCGTACGAAAACCGCACGGGATACCCGGTCGCCTTGGTGAACGCGGGCGCGGCCGCGTCGAACGCCTCCTCGAGGGACGTCGCGGCGAACACGGTCACCACGGGCTTGTCGGCGGCGCGCAGCGGAGCGGTCGCGAGGCACATTGCCGCGCCGAGCGCGGCCGCCGAGCGGAGGACTTCAGCGCGAGTCAACTTCGTGTCCCTCACGTATCGTGGCCGTGGTGGTGCATCGGGTGCGTGGCGTCGAGGCGCCATAGATACAACGCCAGCGCGCCAAACACTAGGTTCAACCAGAACGTGTAGTTCAACGAGAACATCGTCAGGTCGTGCCGGATGTTCGGATTGGGCTTGGGCACCGCGTGCAGCGCCGCGAACGCGAGGTCCATCGCGATCGCCGCGAGCACGATCGTCGCGAAGAACACGCCGGTGATGTACAGCATCATGCGCCAGCCGTAGTACTTGCGGTAGATGTCGAGCAGCGGCAGGACGATGAGATCGGCGTACAGGAACGCGAGCACGCCGCCGAACGAGATACCGCTGGTCCACAAGATCGCCGCGAGCGGCACGTTGCCGATCGAGCACACGAACGACAGCACCGCGATGACCGGCCCCACCACGGCGTTGCCGACCAGCTGCGCGGCCGGGCCGGCGCCGTTGAGGAACAAGGCTTTCCACGCGCCGTCGGGGACGAACGCGGCCAGCGCGCCCGCGATCAAAAACCCGGCGAGCAGATCCTTCCACAGCATCGCGACGTCCATCGCGAAGTTCTGTGCGACCGCGACGCGCGTGCCGGGCTCGCGCAGGCGCTCGAGCGCGGTGCGCCCTTCACCCTCCATCGAGCCGTGATCGTGTCCGCCGACGGTGTCGACGCGGCGGCGCGCCTCCTCGACGAGATCTTTCGGGTACGTCAATTTGACGAGGACGGTCATGATGGCGATGAGGACGAGCCCGCCGACCCATTCGGCGGCGGTGAACTGCCAGCCCATGAGCAGCCACAAGATGACGCCCAGCTCGAGCACGAGATTCGTGGACGAGAACAAGAACGCAAGGCTCGGAACGAGCGCGGCGCCTTTTTTGAACAGCGTCTTGCTCATCGCGGCCGACGCGTACGAGCAGCTCGAGCTCACGGCGCCGAAGCCCGTCGCGAGCGCGATCTCGCGCACGCCGTCGCGCCCGAGCACCTGCTGCATGCGCTCCTTCGAGACCACCGCTTGCACGACACCCGACAACGCGAAGCCGAGAACCAAGCTCCAGCCGACTTGCCACGCCATGCCCGCGGCAAGCATCAGCGCCTCGCCGATCTTCGCGATCAGCATCAGGGCTGCATGACCGTTGCGCTCATCGCCGTCGCGGTTGGGCGCAGCCGCAGGAACACCTGGAACGACGCCGCCGTGCCGGCTCCGTAGTACGGGTCGAGGCCCGTCGATTTCGGCGCGAACGTATATTGCGCGCCGATCCCGGCGCGCGTGCCGTCGACTTGGCGGTTGAGCTCGCGCACGTAGCCGAACGAGTACGAGCCGACGTCGAAAAGCGTCGCCGCAACGAACGGGTTCGGCAGCACGAGCTCGTGTCCGGACTTCTGCACGCGTTCGAAGCGCGCGTAGTACGCGTTCCCGCCACGCCGAAAATCGGTTTCCACGAGGTATGCGTTGCTCGCCGGCAATCCGTCCGACGGCGTGTTGCGGCCCCACACCGCGCCGGCGTACCAGTTCGACTCGTAGCCCAGCGGCTTGTCGTACAGCACCGATGCGGTGGTGCGGTGCTGGTTCACGCTCGGGTCGAGCGCTTCGGGCGCCTTGATGTAGCCGTTGGATATTTGCAGCGCGACGGTCGCGCTCGGATTCCACGACAGACGCCCGCTGAACGAATCCAGGTGCGGGCGGTCGAAGGCGTAGCGAAACTCGTTCGGCTCGGTGCCCGTGAACGCCGAGCCTTCGAGCTTGAACGCACCGAAGTCATAGCCGGCCGTAGCGACGCCGAACGTCACGTGCGCCGCGTCCTGCCAATGGTGTCCGATCGGCGCGTCGGCCATGTCGTACGCGATCGGCCGGTGCATGTACGCCGGCGGCCCGAGCGCGGGCTCACCGGGGTAGCCCAGGTAGAGATACGCGGACGATCGCCGTCCGGTCTTGACGCTGTACGACGCCGACAGCTCCGAAACGAAGTCGTGCGGATGCTGGCGATCGTGCAGCGGCGCGCCGTACGCGGTTTCGCCGGTCTGGTAGAGCAGCGGGTACCCGGCGCGGTTCTCGGTGAGCGGGTCGACCGAGATCATCGCGTGAAATCCGAATTGCGCGTTCGAGCCCGCGTTCCGCGAGCCCATCACCATGAACCAGTTCGGCGCGTCGATGCGCCGCGAGCCGCGCGCGGAGCCGGCTTCCACGTAGCGCGGAAACGCCGCGTAGTGCGTCATCAGCATCGACGTCGGCGTCGCGTGCATTGCGCCGTACTCCGGCGCGGAGTCGGGCTGCCATGCGGTGCCGCTGCCTTCGCGCTGCATCGGCACCGCCAAATCCGTGGCCCCTCGCATCGTCGTCTCGGACATCCGCATGTCGCCGCCGCGCTGCATGTTCATTCCCGGCGCCATGGACGGCGCCGGTGCCGGTGATGCCGTCGCGGCTGCCGGCGGCGGCGTGCTCGTTTTCACCGGCCGCGGCGTCGCCGTCGGCATCCCGGGCATCGGGGCCATCGTGGGCTGCGCGGCGGCTGCCGGCGATGCGGCGGTGACGATGGAGAACAGGGCGACCGCGCAGCGCGTAAGGATCGAGGATGACCTCTGCAAGACGGCGGGCATACTACGCGCCCGGCGTTCATCCTCTCATCCGGCCACCTCGATGTCGTCGTATCCGCGCAAGCGATAGACCAGCGCCGACAGCAGCCACGCCGCGACGAACACCCCGGTGATACCGAAGCCCAGCAGCCCGAAGTTGCCGCTCACGCTGCCCACGCGATCCCAAAAACCGCCGCGCAAGCTGAGCTGGCCGCCGATCACGCTCAGCATCTCGACCGTACCAACCAGCACCGCGCCGAGCACCGAGACGAGCGTGATCGTCATGTTGTAGTACATCTTGCGGATCGGCTTCACGTAGGCCCAGCCGTACGCACCGAGCATGAGCACGCCGTCGGTCGTGTCGAGCAGCGACATGCCCACGGTGAACAGCAGCGGGAACAGCAGGATGTCGTAGATCGGCAAGCCCTTCGTTCCCTCGACGGCGGCGATGCCCAGCAGACCCACTTCGGTCGCGGTGTCGAAGCCGAGCCCGAACAGCACGCCGATCGGGTACATGTGCCGGCTGCGGCCGACGGCGCGCAGCAGCGGCTTGAAGAAGCGGCCCATCAGTCCCCGGTCCGCCAGAAACCCCTCCAGCGTGCGCTCGCAGTACGGCTCGCCGCGGCGCACGCGGCGGAACGTCGCGGCAATCTCGATCAGCACCAGCACGTTGAGCAGCGCGATCACGTAGAGAAACGCGACGGACACGGACGTCCCGATCGCGCCGCCGACGGCCTGCAGCCGCGGCATGGTGTGCGTGACGACCGTCGCTGCAAGGGCGATCGCAATCGACAGCGCGACGACGACCGTCGAATGCCCGAGCGAGAAGAAAAACCCGACGGAGACCGGGCGCTTCCCCTCTTGCATCAGCTTGCGCGTCACGTTGTCGATCGCGGAGATGTGGTCGGCGTCGACCGCGTGCCGCAGCCCGAACGTGTACGCCAGGAGCGCCGTTCCGAGCAGCAGCGGGCGCGTCGCGAACGCGACGAGCGCGAGCCCCCACACCGCGACCGTGGCGCCCACGAGCAAGGCGTAGATCGTGACGATCTTCGCGCGCACGTCCTTGTCGGCGTCGTCGAAGACCGCGAGCAGCGTGCGCGGGGTGAACGGGTCGGCCACTGGCTCGTGCCCGGCCTGAGCGATCATCCGGCGGTCATTCGGACGACGCTCGCACGACAACTTGCGCTCGCGCGTCTACAGTGTAGACGTTCTCGTACGGGCCCGGCGAGACCGACGAGGAGTAGCGTGCCGCGGAGGCTCAATCCTTCGAGCGCATGAGCACCGCGCTTCCGCCGCTCGCCGGCATCCGGGTCATCGAGGTCGGCAACTTCATGGCCGTGCCGTTCTGCGGGATGCAGCTCGCGGATCTGGGCGCGGAGGTGCTCAAGGTGGAGAACCCGCGCGGCGGCGACCTCACGCGCACGACGGGGCCGTTCCTCGGCGACGAGAGCTCGAACTTCGTGCGGCTGAACCGCAACAAGCGCAGCGTCGCGCTGGATCTGAAGTCCGCGGACGGCAAAGCGCTGTTTCGCCGGCTCGCCGCGAGCGCCGACGTGGTGATCGAGAACCTGCGGCCCGGCACGATGGATGCGCTGGGCCTCGGCCACGGTGTGCTGCTCGCGGAATCGCCGCGGCTGATCTATCTCGCGGCGACGGGCTTCGGAGACGACGGTCCGTACGCGCAGCTCGCCGGGCTCGACATCATCGCGCAAGCGATGTCGGGGCTGATGAGCATCACCGGTGAACCGGATTCGGCGCCGGTCAAGGTCGGCGTGCCGATCGCGGATCTGACATCGGCGCTGTACGCGACGATCGCCGTGCTCGCCGCGCTGCGCGCGCGCGACCGCGACGGTCATGGGCAGTTCATCGGCGTCTCGCTGCTCGAGTCGGCGGTGTCGTTCGCGGTGTGGGAAGCCGGCCGCTACTTCGCCACCGGCGAGGTGCCCAAGCCGTCGGGTTCGGCGCATCAAGCGATCGCGCCGTACCAGGCCGTGCGCTCGGCCGACGGCTGGTTCACGTTCGGCGCGAACACGCAGCCGCACTGGCTGCGCTGCTGCGCCGCGCTCGGGCTCGACGCGCTCGCGAACGACGAGCGCTTCGCGACCAACGAGCGCCGCATGGCGAACCGCGGCGAGCTCATCGCCGCGATCGAGGCGGTGACGTCGGCGCAGCCGTCTGCGCACTGGACGGCGCTGCTCACGCAAGCCGGGATCCCGTGCGGCCCGATCCTGCGGTTCGATCAGGTGTTCAACGATCCGCACCTCGCCGCGCGCGGTTTTTTCGTCGACGCGCCGCACGCGACGCTCGGCCCGGTGCGGCAGATCGGCTCGCCGATGCGCTTCTCCGAGACGCCGGCGCGCATCGAGCGCGCGGGCCCGGTGCTCGGCGCCGACTCCGCCGACGTGCTGCGCGGCATCGGGGTGAGCGACGACGAGCTGGCGCGCCTCGCGCGCGACGGCGTGACGGCGCTCGCGTGATTCGCGTCGAGCGGCGCGAGCCGGGACTCGCGTGGGTGGTGTTCGACCGGCCGGAGGCGCGCAACGCGCTGACGTTCGCGATGTGGGAGCGGCTGCGCGAGATCGCGCGCGAGCTCGACGCCGACGAGTCGGTGCGCGTCGTGGTGTTCACCGGCGCCGGCGCGCAGGCGTTCGTGTCCGGAACCGACATCGGCGAGTTTCGCGCGTTCGCGGGCGCGGAGGACGGGGTCGCGTACGAAGGACGCATCGAAGCGGTGATCGCCGCGCTCGAGGCGATTCGCGTCCCGACGATCGCCGCGATCGCGGGCGCGTGCACGGGCGGCGGCGTGAGCATCGCGGCGGCGTGCGACGTGCGCATCGGCGCCCCGTCGGCGCGCATCGGCGTCCCCATTGCGCGCACGCTGGGCAACTGCATCTCGCTGCGCAACGTCGCCCGCGTCGCGGAGATCATCGGGCTCGATGCCGTCAAGGCGTTGCTGCTCACCGGGAGATTGCTCGATGCCGGCGGCGCGCGGCGGGCGGGTTTTCTCGGCGAGGTGATCGGCGAAGACGACGAACTGCATGCGCGCGCGCAGGCGGTCGCCGAAGAGATCGCCGCGCTCGCGCCGCTGACCCTGCGCGCGAGCAAGGAGATGTGCCGCCGGCTGCGCGCCGCTGCCCCGCTGCCGGACGATCAGGATTTGATTCGCGCCTGCTACGGGAGCGCCGATTTCCGCGAGGGCCTCACGGCGTTCCTCGACAAACGCCGTCCAAACTGGCGCGGCTCCTAACGGAGCGGCTCCTAACCGGAAGGGTGCGCGGCGATCTCTACCGCGTGCGCGCGGATGCGCGGGTCCTCGATGCCGTAGCGCAACGCCCGCGCAATCGCCTTTCGTGCGACGTGCCAGCGGCCCGAGCGCGCGGCGGCCCACGCCAGCGTGTCCTCGGCGTAGACGTCGTCGCGCACGCTTAGCTCACGCTTCGCGATCGCGTACGCGTCGTCGACCCGCACGCGGTGATCCGCCTCGTACACGGCGAGCAGACGATCGTCGACGTGCTGCGCGGCGCCGATCTTTGCGACCGCGAAGAGCTGGTCGCCCGTCGCGGCCGCCGCGGCGGCGTCACCATGCGCCGCTTGCGCGTCGGCGAGCATCCCGAGCACCTCGGGATTCGGCTGGATCGCCGCGGCGCGCTTCGCGGCGTCTTCCGCTTCGGCGTACTTGCGGTCCGCTAGATCGACGCGCGCGAGGATGGTCAGCGCACGGAGGTGCCCGGCGAAGATCGCAAGGCCGTCCTGCGCGGCGCGGCGCGCGCCTTCGTGGTCGCCGGCTGCGAACGCGAGCTCCGCGGCGCGTGCGTGGAACCATGCGCGGCGCTCGGCGGGCGTATCATAGATCGCGTCGGCACGGCGCATCGCGTCGTCGAGGCGCAGGCGCGCGGCGGCGAGCCGTCCCGTTTCTTCGTCGAGCCGGGCGGCGACGACGTCGAACGCCGGATCGTCGCGATGCGCTCCCACGAGCCGGCGGGCGCCCTCGACGTTGCCCAGCTCCAGATCGAGGCTCGCTCCTTCCGCCGCCAATCCCACGTTGCCGGGCTCGCTGCGGCGGGCATCGAGGATGGAGGCTTTCGCCTCGCGGAAGCGGTGCAGCGTGAGCAGCGCGCTCGCGAGCGCGACGTCACCGCCGATGTTACGACGCGGCAGCGCCGCGAGCGAAAGGCGCGCGACGTGCTCCGCACGCAGCACGTCGCCGAGGTCGCCGCGTTCGCGGTAGCGCTGCAAGTATTCCGCGGACAGCAGCCGCGGAATCAGCATGTCGCCGCGCGTCCTGCCGGCGCGCGACTCGAGAAAGGCAATGTTCGCATCGCGCACGCGCCAGTCGGGCTTCACCGGTGCGGGCGTGAGCGCCGCAACGGGTGAGGCCGAGTCCTGCACGCGCGCGCCGAGATACACGGGCCACGCCGCGAGCGCGACGAGCGCGCCCGCGACGATGACGGTGACCGGGGCACGGCGCAGCTTAGTGCGGCGCCCCGACATACGGGAACACGGCCGGGGTGACGTTGTCCTGCGCGTTCTTCTGCGGGACGTTGTCGGTGGTCAGGCACGGCGACTCTTTGTTGTCGTCGGGCACCGACGGAACCACCGTCGGGATCGTCTTGCCGAACACGGCGCCCAGCGAGATGTCGATCACGTCGTCGGGCAGGCCGCGCCCGCCGAACTTGCCGCCCGTCGCGCCGCCGGTTTCGACACCGAGGTACGACGCCGCACCGGCTTGGGACAGGTCGGCCGCGATCTCGTCGGGGATCAGGATCGCCTGCAGCGTCGACGCGATCGCCGGCGAACGCCCCGCGACGGTCGTGGTGAACGAGCCGATCTCCTGATACAACGTCTGCGACGACAGCGGCGTCTGCGCCGGCGACGTGCGGTTGGTGCCGTCGTGGTTGGCGAACTGCTGGAACAGCTCTTTGACCGCGGGGCGCGCGAGGCGCTCGACCTGGATGTACTGCGGACCCGGACCGGTCGTGCCGCTGTTCAAGTTCGGGACGTTGGCCGCGCCGCCGTTGCAGCTCGAGGTGCCGAGCACCACGGCATACACCGCGGCGAAGGTCAGAATTGTTTGTCGCATGTTAGGCTCCGCTCTGGGTGCTGGTCGTCGTCCAAAGGTGGATCATCTGCGAACCGGTCGGCGGCGCGATCAGGGCTCGCGGCGCTTCGATCACGATCGCGAGCACATTGAACGAGTTCGACGACAGCGCGTCGGACGGCGTACCTTGCTTGCACGCAGCGAACGCGCCGCTGGGTGCGGGGAACAAGAACGAGAACGGCGCCTTCGGCGGCGATCCCGGGGTCTGGTAGTTGCGGTCCGGCAGGAACGCGAAGAACGCGAAGAGGTCGAAGAAGAACGGATCGGCACGCGGGCCGACGAACACGCGCATGCCGTTGCTCAACGGCGCCGCGGTGGTCGAACCGAACGCGACGCTGCCCGCGAATGCGGCCGTATTCACGGTCGCGGTCGTGCCTGCCGACGACGGGGTGAACGGGCCGTAGACGCTGACGGTTTGCCCCGTGCCGGTGCCGTTCGCCTGAACTTGGATGACCATGTCTTCGGCACCGGCGGCTGCGCCGTGCGCGATCTTGAACTGGTAGAGCACGCCTGGATCGAGCGATGCCGTAGGCGCCGTCGCCGGCGTCAGCAGCGGATCGAGATCCATCTGCAGCACGACGTTGGCGGGATTGTCGCCGGCGGGGTACACGAACACGTCGGTGATGTCGGCCGCGGGCCGCGCGACCGTGCTGGGGGAGTCCTGATGGTCTGAACTCCGCGCGGTTTGCACGTCGAACAGGACCCCGGTCAGGACGAGCGCGAGGACGGCGAGGCCGCCGCCGAACGCGCTTGAGCGTGAGTTCATAGGGGTTCTCCTGAAATCACCGCCGTCAGTGGCGGAGCGTCGAGAGCGGGGCGGCGCGTGCGCACGAAGACGTACGCGAACACGAGGACCAGTGCGGCGACGAGCGTCGCGCTGACGGTGAGATCGCTCACCGGCGAGTGCCATCCGAAGATCTGCATCAACTGGTAAACGGCGACCACGACCGCGAGGATGGTGATCGACGCGATCCACGTGCGCATCAGCGCGGGCAGACGATCCGAACGAAACGAGATCAAACGGTGCACCAGCAACGAGTCGAGCGTGTCGGTGAAGATCATGCCGGCCGAGAACATCGCGCCGACGAGCAGACCGCCGGCGATCCCCGCGTCGGCACCGAACACGAGCACGTACGCTGCGAGCTGACTCGACGTCTCGAAGCCGAAGCCGAACAGCAGCCCGATCGGGATCGCGAGCAGCGCGCTCGACCCTTTGCGCAAGCGGCGCGGCAGCAGCCGTGTCTTCGCGCCCGCGACGCGCATCGAGCCGGCACGCAATGCCGCGACGTTCATCGCCGCCAGCGCCAGGAGCACGACGATCGACAGCCACGTTCCGATCCGCTCGATCGTCTGGCCGTGCGCCGCGAAGCGCGTGCCGAGAAGACCGATCAACACGGAGATCGCGAGCACCATGATGGTGTGGCCGCCGGCGAAGAGCGTGCCTACGAAGCGACTCAGCAGCGGCGTCTTGCCGTAGGCGTTGCGCGTGACGTTGTCGATCGCCGCGAGGTGGTCGGGATCGGCGCCGTGGCGCATCCCGAGCACGAACACGGTGAACGCGCTCGACGCGATCACGCGCGCGCCTGCGCGGGGACGCGGTGCTGGTGCCACGCGAACGCGTAGCCTGCCACCGCGACGAGCACGAGCATCGTGACGAGCACCGCCGGCGCGCCGACGCCTTGCGCCGCGAAGCCCTGCCCGACCATCACCGCGCCGACGAGCGCGATGACCGACGCGGTGACGAGCGGCGCGAACCGCGCGACGCGGTCGAACTGCGGCCGCGCGACGAGCCACGCGGCCCCGCGCACGACGGCGATGCCGAGCACCGTCAGCACCAGCGCGAGCCCGATGCTGAACGCGACGATCAGCGCCAGGCCGTAGCCGATGCGGTGCAGACTGATCGCCGCGAGCAGCACCACGAGCGCCGCGGGGCACGGCGCGACGTTGCCGCTCGCGGCCGCGACGACGGCGCTGCGGAACGTCAGCGGCGCGGTGCCGGGGGTCGCGTGCGCGTGGGTGTCGTCGTGCGCATGGTGATGATGCCCCGGCGCGTGGACGTGGCCGTGCTCGTGCGGGTGCGCGTGCGGGTGTTCGTGCGCGTGAACGTGCGCCGCCGGCAACCGCCTGCGAACTTCGCGCGCGACGGCGCGCGCCCCGAGGACCGTGACGAACGCGCCGGACGCCAGCGTGATCCACGGGTAGATCTGCTCCGGCACGATCCAGCGCGTCGCGGCGAGCACGACGAAGCCCAGCGCGAGCACGCCTGCCGTGTGCGCGACGGTCAGCGCGGCCGCGAGCACGACGGCCTGGCGCGGCGTCGCGCGCGCGCCGACGAGCGACACGGCGAGCAGCGTCTTGCCGTGCCCGGGCTCGAGCGCGTGCAGCGCGCCGAGCGCGATCGCGAGCAGCAGCGCGCCCAGCACGATGAGCGGATCGCCGGCGCCCTTCGCGAGGACGTCGGACAGCGCGTTGGTGCGCGCGATGGCCGGTGCAGGCGCACCGCCGGCCGCTGCGTCGTCGGACACGACGGCTTTGTCGTCCGCGGTGATTCGGCCCGCGGAATCGACGTTCGCCGCGATCGTGACGCGCGCGTGCGGCGAGCCGAGCAGCGCATTCGGATACGACAGCAACTCGCGCGTCGGTTCGATCTGCGTGCCGACGACGACGTCTTTCCAGCCGAGACGCCCGGGTTCGGTCTCGTCGCGGTACGTGATCCGGTGCGCACCGCCGCCGACCGCAGCATGAAACGTCGCGGTGAGATAGAGCGTGGGCAGACCACCCGCGCCGGGACGCGTCCGCACCGTCGATGCGTCCGGCTCGAGCGGGACGGTGCGGCCATCGACCACGAGCTGAAGCTGCGGCACGATCGCCTTCGCGTGAGCGCTGGCCCACGCGGCGAGCACCGCATGCGACGGCGTGCCGTGCGCGTCGAGCGAGCGGTCCAGGGCGAAAGCCGGGATCTCCGCCATGTCGAGCACGTAGCGGACGGTCACGGTGTCCTGCGCGCTCGTGATCCGCGACAGATGGTTCACCGTGAAGTTCCCAAGCGGGTGCGCGACCGCCGCGCTCGCGGTGGCGAACAACGCCGCGGCCACCAATCCGGAAATCCGGAACAGACGTCGCATGAGCTCCCTCGCTCCGTACGTGGATACGGTTCAGCCCAACAACGGGCAAAGCCGGAAAACGGATTGCGAAGGGGTCTGCCCCGGGCGACGACCGCTCTAGGCCATCAGAGCGCCCGCTTGCCGATCAGCGCGCCAGTGACGGTGAAACGTCAAGGCCGTCAGAATGCGCGCTTCGTGTCGAGAAGGATCGTTACCGGGCCGTCGTTGACCAGCTCGACCGCCATGTCCGCGCCGAAGATGCCCGTTGCGACGTGCAGGCCGCTCTCCCGCAAGCGCGATGCGACGCGTTCGTAGAGACGCTCGGCGAGCTCGCCGCGGGCGGCGGTGATGAACGACGGGCGTCGGCCTTTGCGCACGTCGCCCAGCAGGGTGAACTGCGAGACCACCAACACCGCGCCGTGCACGTCGGCGAGCGCGAGGTTCATCGCGCCCGCGCGGTCGTCGAACACGCGCAACCCGGCGATCTTCTGCGCCAGCGCATCGGCGTCAGCATCGGCGTCGTCTACGGCTACGCCGACCAGCGCCAACAAACCACGCTCGATCGCACCGGCGACCCGGCCGTCCACCGTCACCGAGGCGCGGCTCACGCGCTGAATCACCGCGCGCATCGCGTCATCTTCACCACACGTTCATCGCGCCTTTGAAAAGGCTGGTCAGCTCTTCTTCTCCGACGGCGCGCGGCGCGTTGCCGAGCAGCCGCTGCTGCGCGAACGCGCCCGCGACCAGCGCCGGCACGTCGGCGTCCGTGTAGCCGAGCGCGCGCAAGCCGTTGGGCATGGCAGTCGCGCGCATGATCCGGGCCAGCGCGGCCGCGAGCGCGTCACCGGCTTCGTCGTCGTCGAGCGCGTCCGGCGCGCCGAGCATCCTTGCGACCCGGCGGTGCTTCTCCGGCGCCGTGCTCGCCGTGAATTTCGCCACGGCGGGCGCGCTGACGATCACCGACATCCCGTGCGGCACCATCGCGTGATCGGCCTCGTAGTCGCGCGGAAAGAAATCGCGCACCTGCCCCGCGACGGCGTACGCCATGCCGTGCGGCACGTGCACGCCGGCGTTGCCGAAGCCGATGCCGGCGAGCGTCGCGGCGTACATCACGCCCTCGCGCGCGTCGTCGTCGTGCGCGTCGTGCACCGCACGTTCGAGATAGAGGCCGAGCAGTCGCAGTGCTTCCACGCACGCGAGGTCGCTGTACGGATTCGCGCCTTGCGAGAGCGGGCGCGCGAGCGGCGTCGCGGGCTTGATCCGCTGCGTGTACGGTTTCGCGGTGAACGATTCGAGCGCGTGCGCGAGCACGTCGAAGCCGCTCGACGCGACGACGGTGCCCGGCAGCGTTCGCGTCGCGTCCGGGTCGACGATGCCCAGCGTGGGGCGCAGGCGGCGCGACGCGATCCCCGTCTTCACGTCGTGCGCCTCGAAGTCGAAGATCGCGATGCCGGTGCACTCGCTGCCGGTGCCCGACGTCGTGGGGCACGCGATGTGCGGCGCGAGCGGCCCCGGAACCGGCGCGCCTTTGCCCAGCGGCGCGTTCACGTACTGCTCGAACGGCGCAGGGTAGGTGGCGTAGAGATTTGCCGCCTTGGCGGTGTCGATCACCGAACCGCCGCCGACGGAGACGTAGCCGTCCGCCTTCGCGTCCGCTGCGAACGCCGCCGCTTCGCGAAACGAGCCGTCCGTGGGTTCGATGCGCACCGCGGCGAACTCCGCGAAATCCACGCCCGCCGCGCGCAGCGAGGCGCGCGCGCGCTCCACGAACGCGCCCGCCGCGAGCTTCGCATCGGTGAACAGCGCCACGCGCCGCAGGCCCAGTGCCGCGGCTTCCGCGCCCACTTCGTCGATCGCGCCGCGGCCGAACTTCACGCGGGGTGCCTCGACTTCGAGGATCGTTTCGTGGTCGTGCGGGGCCGGCTGCATGATCGGGAGAAGTCCCGCTCGTGGCCGAGCCGATCCTCTCGACGCGCGACGTCGCCAAAGTCTACGCGGGGTTCATCGCGCTCGACGGCGTGTCGCTGGACGTGACGGAGGGCACCGTCCACGCGATCATCGGCCCGAACGGCGCGGGGAAGACGACCTTCTTCAACGTCCTGTCGGGCTTCGCGCCCGCGACCCGGGGCAGCGTGCGGTTCGCCGGCACCGAGATCTCGCACCTCGATCCTGCCGGCATCGCCCGCATGGGGATGGTGCGCAGCTTTCAGATCAACAGCATCTTCCCGCATCTCACGGTGCTGGACAACGTGAAGATCGCGCTGCAGGCGCGCACCCCGCTGTCGCGCCGGTTCCTGGCGTCGCCGGCGGTCACCGCGGTGCTCGACGACCCCGCACGCGCGGCGCTGGATCAGGTCGGGCTCGACGACGAGCGCGCCGCGGTCGCCGCGAACCTGCCTTACGGCAAGAAACGCTCGCTCGAGCTCGCGATCGCGCTGTCGCAAGACCCCAAGGTGCTGCTGCTCGACGAGCCCACCGCGGGCATGGGCGTCGAAGACATCGACCGCACCGTAGCGCTGGTGAAAAAGATCGCTCCGGGCCGCACGATCGTGCTCGTCGAGCACAACCTGCGCGTGGTCGCGGACCTGTGCGACCGCGTCACGGTGATGCAGCGCGGCAAGGTGCTCGTCGAAGGAACGTACGACGAAGTCCGCAACGACCAGCGCGTCGTCACCGCGTATCTCGGCGGGGGAATGCATTGATGCTCGAGCTGCGCGACGTCCACGCGTACTACGGCGAGTCGCACATCCTGCACGGCATGACGCTGCGCGTCGACACCGGTGAGGTCGCGACGCTGGTCGGGCGCAACGGCGTCGGCAAGACGACGACGCTGCGCACGATCATGGGCATCTTGCCCGCGCGCGGCGGGACGATCGATCTCGACGGCCGCTCGATCGTGGGGCTGCCGTCCGACCGCATCGCCAAGCGCGGCTTGGGCTACGTGCCCGAAGAGCGCGGCATCCTCGCGACGCTCAGCGTGTACGAGAACCTCATGCTCGCGCCGGTCGTCGGCGACAAGGGCTGGACCGTCGAGCGCATCTTCGCGGAGTTCCCCAACCTCAAGGAGCGCGCGAAAGCGCCCGGCACGACGCTCTCGGGCGGCGAGCAGCAGATGCTGGCGATCGCGCGCGTGCTGCGTTCCGGCGCGCGCACGGTGCTGCTCGACGAGCCGACCGAAGGGCTCGCACCCGTGATCGTCGAGCGGATCGGCGAGCTCATCCGCGCGATGAAGGCGGACGGCATCACGGTGCTGCTGGTCGAGCAGAACGTGCGCTTCGCAACCGGCGTCGCCGACCGCCACCACATCATCGTGCACGGCCAGGTCGCGCAAACCCTGGACAACGCCGAGGTGATCGCGCGCGAGCGCGAGCTCCTCGACATGCTCGGCGTGTGAAGATCGCGATCACCGGCGCCGCCGGCACGATCGGCAAGCCGCTCTCGGCCGATCTCGCGCGCGACCACGACGTCGTGCGCATCGACCTGCACGACGCCGACGTGATCGCCGACGTGCAGGACGCCGGCGCGCTGGAACGCGCGTTCGCGGGCTGCGAGACGGTGATCCACCTGGCCGGCGTCGTCAATGTCGAGGCATCGTGGGAAGACGTCGCCGGACCGAACATCGGCGGCACGTACGCCGCGTTCGAAGCCGCGCGCCGCGCCGGGGCCAAGCGCGTGATCTTCGCGAGCTCGAACCACGCGGTGGGCATGCACGAGGTGGAGAACGTCCCCGCGATCTACGACCCGGGCTTCGGCCTGGTAGTGCGGACGCACACGCCGTACCGGCCCGACTCGCTGTACGGCGTGTGGAAGGCGTTCGGCGAAACGCTCGGACGGTATTACAGCGACAACCACGGCCTCCAGGTGACGTGCGTGCGCATCGGCTCCATCACACCGCAGGACGATCCGCGCGACCCGAGCGTCGCCCAAAGCTCGGGCTGGCTGCCGCTCACGGAAGAACAAAAGTTCGCGCGCTACGCGGCAACGTGGATGTCGCAGCGCGACTTCGCGCGCCTCGTTCGCGCCATCATCGTGCGCGACGTCCCGTACGCGGTCGTCTACGGCGTGGGCGACAACGCAACGCGCTTCTGGGACCTCGAACCGGGCCGCGCGATCTTCGGCTTCTGGCCGCTGGACGGAACGAAGTAGCTTCGCGCCCCTAGCCGCGGACCCGTACTGCGTGATCGCCGGGGCGGCCGGTGGGTACGAATCAAGGTGTCTTGGCAGATGAGGTATGTCATCGTCACCGCATACGTTATGATGGAGGCGCCATGACTAATCGAGCCACCGAGCGTGCGGTCGAGATCACACAGACGTATTCTCCGGCGCCCGGCCGCACGGTAATCGTGGAGGGCATCCCGGCAACCGAGGTGACGCTCGGCGACGCAACAGAAACGATGATCAACTTTACGGTTCGAGAACGCGTCCAATCACTCATTCGGTCTGCCTTGGAAACAACGGACGTCCACGTGCAGCACCTCGCATACACGGCCGCTCCGAATGCTCACTCGGTTTCTTCCGGCGAACGGGCCAAGTAACGCAGATACCGTCCCGGGGCGTTGAGGAAGTCTCGCGTGATTCGGACGTGCTCGAGCTCGTCGTACGGGGTTTCGACGATGCGGTCGCCTTCGAAGACGCGGATCGACGCACCGGGGAACGCCGCGAGGATCGGCGAGTGCGTGGCGATGACGAACTGCGAGCCGCGCCGCGTCGCGTCGAGCAGGATCGTCAGCAGCGTCAGGACGCGGGTGGGCGAAAGCGGGGTCTCCGGCTCGTCGAGCAGGTAGAGTCCGCGTGGCAGCAGCTGCGCGCGCACGATGCCCAAGAACGTCTCGCCGTGCGAGCGCGCGTGCGGGTCGTCGCCGTACTTGCGCGCCAGCACGCCACGCGAACTGCGCGTGATGTTCGCGCCGAGCCGGCGGCGATACTCGCTCGCCTTGGGGTCTTGCAACATCGCGTCGGCCTCGGCGTCGATCTCCTGCATCTCGCGCTCGATGCGCTTGGTGAAACCGAACGCGTCCTCCGCGCGAAAGAACGCGCGCGCGAGCGGCCGGCCGCGTTCCTCTACCTCGAACGCGGCGGCGAAACGCCGTGCGCCCGCGAGCGTCGCGTCGACGCCGACTTCCTCCGCGCCCGCGGCTGCGCACTCCGTGGCGACGGCCAGCGCTTCGAGCAGCGTCGACTTGCCGCAGCCGTTCTCGCCCATCAGGAACGTCACCGGTGCCTCGAACCGCAGCTCGCGCAACGCGCGCAGCGCCGGCACGGTCCACGGAAACGCGCCGTCGGTCTTCGCGCCACGCCGGCGCCGGAACGCGGTGACGAACAAGGCGCGCGGTTCCTTCACGCAGCAGCG
>Ga0066662_10000174_pt1 | contig 26653 bp, 25 predicted proteins | sample GraSoiAngelo_111_FD_133939 | JGI IMG/M metagenome (GOLD analysis project Ga0066662, IMG submission 133939) | Grasslands soil microbial communities from the Angelo Coastal Reserve, California, USA - 14_0903_12_40cm | ecosystem: Environmental > Terrestrial > Soil > Grasslands | place: USA...
CGCCTGGGAGGAGTGCTTCTGGCTTGCGGTATCGCTGCGATCGTCTGGGAAACTGTTCTGAAATCATCTAACAAGAAGCGCAGGGACCTAAAATCATTTAGAGCTTCCTCAGGGGATGACTCCTCTTAGCCGCTATTTCCCGACGCTGCCACAGATTCCTCCTGTGACGGAGCTTCCAACAATCGAGGTGTCGAGAATTAAAGCGGCGTGTCTCCCCCCTTTTTTTGTCCCCGCAGGCAAGTTTCCTCGATAGCTGAAGAGCCATTCATCTGTGGCAAGATCAGATTCTCGTCGCAGAGGGTCACTGTCGTAATGCAAGGCCCGCCATGAGTGCCTCCCCAAGATTCGGAATGCGACCCTGAGCAACCGCGTTTACGCCGGTCTACTTTCCGGTCCGGGAGCCAGGCTTGTCGACGATCCGCAGGGCGCTGGCCTGAGGCCCTTTTTCCCCCTGTTCCTCCACCCAACGCACACCGGTTCCAATCTCTAAGCGGCCAAATTCTCCTGCTGGCATGCTGTTCTCGTGAAAGTAAATTTCACGACCGTCCAAGCTCCTGATAAATCCATAGGCTTCTCTACGCAATAAGAGGCTCACAAATCCGCCGACTGCCTGCTCGGGGTGAGTCTTGACCTGGCTACGTTGTTTCTCAGCCAGCTTCTTGATCTGCCGGCGCATGACGCCGACTGCGCCGCGTAAGACCGTGGGCAACCGTTCGTGAAGGTCGCCTTCGCTGGCCTCGCGGATCACCACCAACTCGTGTTGCGGGGGAACTGTAACATCGATCCGCACGCGAAAAGGATTCCCGGTTCGTTGGTGTTGCTGCGGTTTCTCTACGGCCATGCGACAGCTAACGATATGATTACAGACGCGTTCGAGCTTTGCGGCTTGCTTGCCGATCAGCGCTTCGATGTCCGGCGTTTTGCGAACGTTACGGAAAGTGATCTTCAAAGGAACCTGCATAAGGTCAACCTCCATTTTATCTGCGGTGGGCAACGGACAAGACCTCTCTGCTGAAAATTTATTTCACGCAAGATACATGCCGCTGTCAATACTTCAAGAAAACTGGACAGAGAAATTTTTTGCGTTCTATGACGACGGAAACTTCCACCGTGGAAGTTTTGAAAGGCGACTAGCTAGCTAATGTAAACAAAGTCGGCTTCATCGCATGAAGTAAAACTTCCAGGCAGCCTATCAGTTTTATCGCTTTCCGGATCAGTTCTTGTTTGGTTTCACAGTCTCGCCACCCAGATCCGCCGCGATCTTGCGGCTTCGAGGTCGTTGACGATTTCCTGAGCGGCCGGTGGGATATTTTTGTCTGGTCTTCAGGCCGTTTGAGGTACACGCCTAGATCGCGGGTGGCGGCGCCGATTTAATTCGAATGATGAGCTATGAGCTAGGCAGGGGTTCCATTTGACGCAGGAGAATCCGGGAGGTATAGTTAAAACATTGAATATCAATATCTAAATAACTTGGCCCGGATCTCAGTCTTCCTGCCCAAAGGTACATAATGCGGCCGCTTAAGTTAACTATTTTGGTATTGCTTTTCCTTAGCTTTTTGATGTCCGCGTTTTTTGTCTGGTTAGGGGTCTCCCTCTTGAGACTGCCTCGGTCGAGAATCCTGAGCGAACTGATGAAGAGTTTCACCGGGGTGATAAGAATCCTCCTGAACGTAAAAGTTACCGTGGAGGGAGCGGGGGATTGTCTGGGCACAGGCGGTCACTTCATCGTTAGCAACCACCTTGGTTATCTTGACGGTGTCGTCTTGGGGAGTCTCTTTCCGATGATTCTTGTGACGAAACGACAGGTAAAGCGATGGCCCGTGATTGGTCAGTTGTTGACACTTTTAGAAGTAATCTTTGTTGATCGGGAAGACAAAAAAGACATCTTGCGGGTCCTCGACAGGATTTCCAAGATGCTGAGACAAGGAGCGAATGTCCTCGTATTCCCTGAGGGCACCTCTACCAATGGAGAGAAACTACTCCCTTTTCAGTCCGCATTTTTCGCTGCCCCGTTGATGGCCCATGCGGTCGTCGTGCCCGTAACACTTACCTATAGGTTGGTCGATCAGCGTCCGGTGTCGGCAGCAAATAGAGACTGCATATATTGGTATGGCGACATGTCTTTTGCACCTCATCTCTGGAATCTCTTAGGCACCAACCGCATTGAAGTTTCGGTCAAAATCCACCCCAGAATAGAAACCTCTAAGTTGCAGGATAACTCTCAGGGTCGCAAACAACTGAGCCAAGCCTGTTATGACGTTATCGGGCAGGGAGTAAGCTCGGAGCCCGAGAAGAGCGCTAGAAGCGCTGCGGTTATTCCCAGGAGTTCTCCGTCGTCAACCGTTTTGAGAAGAAGCGGCTGGCCAGACTTTTGACCTTCATCATTCAAGCAAACCGCTTAGGACCTCCTCCATGTGATTAATGACTAAGGAAAAATGGCCTTCGCCGGGGTAGAAGATAGCGCGGCAGTTTGGAATGGTGCGGGCTTGGTATTGACCCATGGTCGGAGGTACACTCACATCCTGCTCCCCGTGCCAAAGGTTGACTCGCGTGGCAATGTCTTGCAACAGAAACCCCCACGGGCGAGTGTAGAGCAGCAATTCGCATGCGGCGCCGCGGCTTCCGCCACGGAACGCTTCAACGACGTTGTCTTTCATTGCGGTTTTAACCTCCGGCCTCGCGAGTACTGCCTTATCTGGATCAGGTAGCGCAACTATCATGCGTCTAAGCGTCCCCTCCGGATTGCGTCGCACCTGATAAGCTATGCGCCACAGGGATATTTTTGCTAGCCAAGGCAGGCGGCGACCGAGAAAGAAAATCAAATGATTCGTCCGAATCATCCGATCCGTACCGTTTGGGGTGTCTAGGGGGCCCAGGCCACAAACGATGGCCACTGCGGTCAAACGCTGGGGAATCTTCAGCGCACACGCCGCCGCGTACGGTCCGCCCCCCGAAACTCCTATAGTGGCAAAGCGGTTGATCCCTAGAGCATCAGCTATTTTGACCACGTCGTCAGGCCACTCAAAGATGGTTCGACGGGGCTTGAAATCCGAAAGCCCAAAGCCCGGCCGATCGAGAGCGATTAGGCGAATTCCCATTCGTGCGGCGACCCGGTCGGCGAGTTGCGCCTCAAGCCGCGACCCAGGAAAACCGTGAAAGTAGAAAATCGGCCAGCCCTCTGGATCGCCGTAGACTGCATAACCGAGCAACCGCCCATCCTCTAGCCGAAGCGTCTCGCCCCCTTTCATTTTACATTCCTTCAACCTGGTTTTACCCCGGATTGACTACCTACAGCAACTTCGAGTAGGCGCCGTCGACCGAAAATTATTCTACTTTAGCCGAGGATTCAATTAACGACGCTTAAATAAAAGTTCGGAAGTGAGTGAAGGGAGAATTCAATCCAATCTTGCTACCCAATTCAGGGTGAACCGAGCACACAAGACGCGAAACCAAATTGATATGCTTCCTTAGCGGAAGGGATCAGGCTACTTGATCACCTTATCCGCTCGCATGTAGCCCGCTGTTTACTGCTGTTCATTGGCGGTTATCCAGTGAATTTTCACCGGGTAATCGGAACGACACCCACTGGAAAGACAATTTACAAAGGCGAAAAGATTCGAGATTTGAGAGGTCGACGTATACCGCTGCTCACCGCCGCCTCCTGATCCCTGGCCACTATGACTCACCTACCGCCAACGCCCTGAATCTCGGCTCATACGCTCGATCTATTTCGTCCACTTTAGCGAGAGCTTCGTCGCGTTTTCGATCGATCAGGGTCATCACAGTGACGTTTTCACGCCACTCAGATTCAGAAATCAAAAACGCCCGGCTCAAGATATTTTCCATGTCGCGCCGGTATTCCTCAACCAGGGCATGCCACCGGTCCGTTAGCTCGGGCCTAGCCGCAAGCAATTGACCGCTATAAACAATCTTCATCGATCACATACTCCTTGAATCAACTCCGGGGAATCACTACCCGGCGGAGCCGCCTTTTGTTTACCCAGTGCTTCCCCAACCGCAGCGCGTACTCTTCGGCCTCACCTTCGGTTGCAAAGCAATTTGTATCTTGTAACTCAACCTCCTGTCGGCCGCGGGCATCGCATGAAACACGAGCATGGGGCCGCCAAGTTCCTTCATGATTCTTTGCAGTGCCGGTGACCCTATAGCCGTGATGCGAAATTTGCTTCATGTAAAGACCGGCATGAATTCAGTCGGTATGGCAGTTAGACAGTAATCATAAAACTCGTAGGCAACTGTTCAGTTCAGAAATAATGATTCAACCTCGGGTTGTCTTGCGCAAGGGCTTTAGCGCTCGATGAATCCAAGGGCACTCCGATTTTAAAGCCGGATGCTTCGCTAGCAACTGATCCAAGAGTTCCGCTGCGCGAGGATCAGAGGGATTAACTTTGATCGCTTTTCCCCAACACCAAGCAGCGCCCTTGAGATTCCCTTGACCGTAAAGGCTTACTCCGAGGTTCTTAAATGCGTTCGGCGCCTTGGCGTTGACCTCAATTGCCCGACGGCAGTACCGTTTGGCTGACTCATAAAGCCCCAGCGAGTTTAGGCAGCAACCCGCGTTGTTATAAAGAAAATACGTTGTCGCGAGATGTCTCGGTGATAGAGATAGGCCCTTTTCGTAGTGGAGCAAAGCTTCTGCCCATTTCTCACTCGTCTGTTCAATGTGTCCGAGGGTGTAGTAAGCGATAGCTGTATTCTCGGGGTCATCGGATTCCCGGATGATTAGCTCGAGAAGCGGGACTGCGAGATCACTACGATTTGCCTGCTCCTGATAAAAAAACACGAGCTGCCACAAAGCTTTTACGCGTTCCTGGCCTCCGGCAGCCTCCTCAACCGCCCCGAGAATCTCCTGCTCTGTTTCTGTGTTCGTCGCGGGTATTCCGGGGGGCAATGTCATTGTGGGCGATGCACTCATGGACGCGCGGGATGAAGAGCAACGAGCACGCCATCGGAAAACAGTCCCAAAATGAGAGGTTGTTGGAAGCCGCACGAGTGGTGGGTAATACCTTAAACAGGCACGGTTGCCGTTTTATCCAGTGTGTAGGTACGGTCTGGCTTTTCTGGTCACACGTTAGCCTTTGTAAACCATTCGCCTCTCCTAATCTTCGATACGTCGCCGCTCCAGCACCTTCGTTGTCTCTATCTGCCTTGCCGACGGTCTTGCTGGGTTTCGCTTTAAATCTTTTTCATGTGAGATTGGCGAAGTGACGCTAAAAGGACGGAATGTGTTTGCGTGGCCAATCAGGACTGATCGGCTACGCGGCCCGCAGTTAAATCAATTTATCGGCAATATAGAAAAAAGGAATGGTCGGGGCGACCGGATTTGAACCGGTGACCACACGCACCCCAAGCGTGTGCGCTACCAGGCTGCGCTACGCCCCGACGGCGATTTCGAATCAGCGAAACTGTAACATCCCCACTGACCTAAATCAATTTAGTACATTTGGTCATCACGCTAATCAACAACCGGATAAACTCAAAATCAATAACAGCCGCCGTCGCTTTAAAAAATCCACAATGAAGTTTCGGGAAACGAAACCCAATACTCACCTTCCGCCAAACGCTCTTCGCCCCAAACACGGATACGAAGACCGGCCAAATAAAAAACATATTCCCAGCGCTCGCCAAGATAAAGAGCCGAACGGAGCTTCATCTTGAGATGATTCGTGCCGGCGTTATCGGTCAACCGCAACCGCTCCACCCGGACCAGACCGGTGGCGGCATCCTGCGCCTTTTTCTCTGCTCGGAGCTCTCCCCACAAACTCCAACCCTCCCCTGTCAGTCGCGCGCGATTGCCCACAACCTCTGCGAGTGTTCCGTCGAGTCTATTACTGCTTCCCATGAACTCCGCGGCGAAGCGACTCGCAGGATGGGCATAAATCTGTTCCGGGGGACCCTCCTGCTGAATCCGTCCTCGATCCAACACCAGAATTCGATCCGCAATCGCTAAAGCTTCGGTCTGATCATGAGTGACATAAAGCGCACTGGTTTCAGTCTGCTTGATGATTTCGCGCAGCCAGGCGCGCGCATCCTCGCGCAGCTTGGCATCAAGATTCGATAACGGCTCGTCGAGCAGCAGCACCGGCGGATTGTAAACCATTGCCCGTGCGAGGGCGACGCGCTGCTGCTGGCCGCCGGAGAGTTGATGGGCGTAACGATCTCCCAGATGACCGAGTCCGAGCCGTTCCAAAACCTCGCCGACTCTTTTCTGAATGTCAGTTTCGCGAGCGCGCCTTAAACGCAAGCCGTAAGCGACGTTTTCGAAGACCGACCGGTGCGGCCATATCGCGTACGATTGAAACACCAGCCCGAGTCCCCGTTGCTCTGCCGGGATTTCGAATCCGGAATCAGCATCGAATACGATCTTGCCGCGCAATTCGATTTTACCGGCGTCCGGTCGCTCCAGCCCCGCGACCGAGCGGAGCAGGGTCGTCTTACCGCTTCCCGATGGACCTAGAAGAGCAAGGATCTCCCTCTGCTGAAGCTGGAAGGACACGCCGCACAACACTTGCGCCGTGCCTAACTGCTTCTCGATATTATCCGCGACGAGATCAGGCATCGAGCCTCACTCCTAATCGAAGCGCGATGAACAATACGATTCCCACCAGCGCGACTTCGACCACCGAAAGGGCTGCGATGAGGTCAAGCGCGCCGGTTCCCCACAGCGAAACGATCAACGATCCGATGACCTCGGTGCCTGGCCCGAGAAGATAGACGCCCGTGGAGTATTCGCGAACGTACATCATGAAGATCAAAAGCCAGCTGCCAATGAGTCCGAAGCGAATCAGCGGCAAAGTGACGTCGCGAAAAACCAAGCCCTGGGTCGCGCCGGTGACGCGCGCCGCCTCTTCCAGTTCCGGCTTTACCTGAAAAAGACTGGCAGAAATCAGTCTGAGGCCGTAGGCCAGCCAGACCACGGTGTATGCGATCCAAAGACTAAACAACGTCGTCCGTAAGGGAGCGATGGGTTTGAAAAACAGAAAAACCCAAAGAAACGCCAGGCCCACTACCAAGCCGGGGAGCGCCCGCGGCACCATGACTAGATAATCCAAAAAAGTTACCCAGCGACTTTGCCAGCGATGCGCAGCCAACGCGACGACGGCGTAAAAAATGACTGACAAAGCACCGCCGACGCCGCCGATTAAAAACGTGTTGATAATGCCGCGGACCAGGTTGGGGTAACCCGAGAGTTCCCGAAAATGGTCGAGGGTTAAAACCTCAGATAACTTTATCCCCTCTCCCCATGAACTCACGAGCGAGCGCAAGGCAACCCCGACAAGAGGCAAGAGCACGGTCACAGCCAGCCAGAGCACAACCACCGCGACCGCAGGCCAGCGCAATGCGCCAAGCGGCAGTGGACGAAAAGCCTGACCTTTGCCGCCGATCACGGCGAAGCGACCCGCCGTGCGGAGCATTCTGCGCTGGAGATAAACGAGCGGGAAAGTTAAGGCAACAATGCTCAGGGCGACAACCGCAATCAGATGGTAAGAAGGAATGCCCAGCAAATTGGTGAGCTTGTATAGATAAGTCGTGAGAACGAGCAGGCCGGCGGGATCTCCTAGAACCAATGGCAAACCGAACAATTCGAACCCGAGAAGAAAAATCAAAGCCGCGCTGAAAAGGATAGAAGGCAGCACCAAGGGGAGACTAACCGTTACGGCGATACGCCAAGGTCCGGCGCCTGCAACTCGCGCCGCCTCTTCGACGGATGGGTCCAAGCTACGTAGCGCCGATGAGACATAAAGAAACGTATGCGGCACGTGGGTCAGGCCGGCAATCAAAACCATGCCGAAAAGAGAGTAGAGACTCCACGGCACGCGTCCGATCAGCGCCTTGGTCCATAATGAGAAAAAGCCCACGGGCCCAACGGCGACGACGTAGCCGAAAGCCAAAACCACCGGCGAAAGAAAAATCGGCACGAGAATCCATGGCTCAAGCCATTTCTTTCCAGGGAGATCGGTCCGTACGAGAAGAAACGCCAGCAGACTTCCGAGAGGAACCGAGATTAGCGTCATGCCGAAAGAAACAACGAGTGAAGTGCCGAAAGCGGAATGAAAGCCCGAATCACTGAGAATGTAGCGATACGCGTCCAGACTGAATCTGGCGCTTTGACTGAAGAACGGTTCGTTGAGGAAACTCTGGTATAGGATAAGCCCCAGCGGTCCGAAAACCACCAGGGCAACGCCGATCACGGCGAACCAACGCAGAGTCCGGCTCACGCTCCTACCGCTTCAGCGCAGCCTGCCACTGCTTCATGAATTCAAGCCGTTTTTTCTGCTCCAGGCCGGCGAGGATGTCCGTATTCACCTCGATGGGCTTCAGCGCTTTGCCGAGCTCTTTGGTCAGCCCCGCGGCCGTAACGTTTCCCGTGACATCGCTCCGAATAGAATAAACCAAAGACTTCTCAGACATCACCGACTGGCCCCGCTTGGAAAGAATATAGTCCAAGAAGAGCTTCGCCGAGTTGGGATTGCGCGCCGTTTTAGAAATAAAGGCGATTCGCGAAAACACCAAGGTATAATCCTTGGGCAGCACCAGAGCCAATGATGGATCCTTCTTCTGGCGCAGGAGAACATACGACCCGACTATATTGTAAGCCAAATAATGCTCACCTGAGCCGACCTTTTCCAGCATCGCGCCGGTACTCGTGTAAACTTTGGTGCCGCTGCTCCCCAATGCCTTTGCCAGATCCCAAAATTGCGGGAACATTTTCGCGTCCTGCGTCATCATCAAAAAACCGACGCCACTCTTTTCCGGATCGAAGGTGGCGATCTTCTCCTTGAAGACATCCGGTTTCTCCTTCGGCAGTCGTATCATGTCCGAATGATTCTGCGGCACCGCGTCCGCCGGCAAGAGCCGCTTATTATAAGCAATGCTGACCGGCTCGAAGGTCGTGCCAAAGGCTTGGTTCTGCCACACCGCCCACTTCGGCAGACCGGAAATTTCTGGCGAGGCATAGGCCAGCGCGTTGCCTTTGCTGGCGAGCTGAAGTTGCAAATCCATCGCCGAGCTCCAGAGTAAATCGGCGGTTCCCGAGCCGGAGGCCGTCTCCGCGACGAAACGATTGTAGATTTCAGTGGTGTTGAGATCGTTGTATTCCACCTGCAGGAATGGATAGAGGCTCTTGAAGTCCTGCAGCAACGGCTCCACGCTCGCGGAATCCGTCGAAGAGTAGATTACGAGTTTTCCTTCCTTCTGCGCTCCGGCGAGTGTCTGAGGGCTTTCCGCCGCATAGGTACTCAAATTTTGAAAGCAAAGCGCTGCCAGCACCACTGAAAGCCAAACAACTCGCTTAATCATCCTCATTGCTCCTCATTTCCAATCCTTGAAGGTGGCTGGATGATAGTTCGCGCGGAGAAGGCAGTCAAGGCAAAATAAGCATTAGTCCGCCGGATGGTTTGCCTCGATTGTCTTCAGGATCCGCTGCTTCAACTCTTGCCGCTTTGCCACGTCACATTTCATTTCGCGAGAGCGACGGCGGTACCGGAGTCGTGTCAGCGCGGCGCGCTCGTCGCGCCGGACTTACGTAAGCTCGTCGTCACTGACCGGAATACGTTCCGATCAACCGCCGCGCATACGTAGGTGGCGGGAAGTCAATCCGCCAGAGCCGGCAATCCGCAGACTCTGGTTTACGACAGCAACTTACGGAGGGAGACCAAATCTTTTTTGATCTTGACGAGCGCACTCCGGTACTTCTGGTCGGCGAGCGGGAGCTTTAGCTGATTTTTTTCTTCTTTCTTGGTTTCTTTGAGTTTCTTCCTCGCGCCTTCGATCGTAAACCCCTCGGAGTAAAGGAGCCGTTTGATATCCAGTAAGAGCTCCACGTCTTTTTTCTTGTAGAGCCGGTGGCGCGACGGCGCCTTGGAAGGTTTCAGGAGGTCGAATTCAGTCTCCCAGTAGCGCAAAACATAAGGCTCAACGCCGACGATCTCGCTGACCTCGCCGATTTTGAAATAAATCTTGTCCGGCAAAGGGGATGGCATCGCCGCTCTTTATTCGGATGCGGCCGACGAGGGCGACGACATGGAAGAAGAAGGGGATGACATCGTATTGAGGCTTTTCTTCAGAATCTGGCTCGCCTTGAACGTGAGAACCTTGCGCCCCACGATGATAATTTCATCGCCCGTCTGAGGGTTTCGTCCTTTGCGCGGCCGTTTCGTGTTCACAACGAAATTGCCGAACCCGGAAATTTTGACTTTCTCTCCGCGCTCCAAACAGCCCTTGATAATGTCGAACGTGGCTTCGACCACATCCGTGGCGTCTTTCTTTGAAAATCCCACTTTCTCGTAGATTCGCGCGATGATTTCTGCCTTAGTCATTTTCCACCTCTTCGCTCTCTTGGACCCTGAACCGAAACTCAGCTCCGCAATTGAGCGCCGAAAAGCTCGCTCATTCGATCGACCAGATTTTGGTGAACCGCGTTGACCTCTGCATCCGTCAATGTTCTATCATCGGCTCGATAGGAAATTTTGTACGCCAAACTCTTCTTGCCTTCAGGGATCGAAGAACCCACGTATTGGTCAAACACCTGAACCTGCTCGATCAGGGCTTCGTTAAGATCCTTGATCCAACTAACGATCCGTTGAGAGGGAAATGCGCGATCCACCACGATGGCAAAATCCCGCTCGACAGACGGAAAACGCGGAAGGGAACGAGTCGTTATTTTTCGCGGAGCATACTCAAGCAATTTCTCGAAGTCAAGTTCGAAAACAAAAAAAGGCGACAGTCCGAGCTCATCGCAAACGTCAGGATGAATCTGGCCGAAATAACCCACTGTGCGATCGTCGCATTGAAGAGACGCGACTCTGCCGGGATGGAGAACTCCCGGCCCTTCCGGCAGCCAGGTCGCCCTCTCGATTAGGCGTAGCAAATCCAAAATGCTTTCCACCACGCCCTTGCAGTCCAGGAAGCCTGTTGAAGTCTCCTCCCCACTTCGTAACCCGCGACGGGCCCGCGGCCCGTACAATAATCCGGAGAGGCACTGTCGCTCTTCGCTTTCCCCATCGGTGGTCAGCCGGAAAACCTTTCCCAGATGGTATGCCCAGAAACTTTCCGCCCTTTGCGCCAAATTATGCCTTAGGTTTTCAATCAATCCGGGAAGCAAACTCAAGCGCATCTCAGCGCTTTCTTTAGCAAGGGGATTTTGCACGGTGACCGGAGTCGACGAGCCGTTCCATAAACCGCCAAAGGAGCGGTTCAGCTTTTCTGTCGTGAACGGAAGATTGACGACTTCCACAAACCCTTCTCCGGCAAGAAAGGAGCGAATGCGCCGTTCTTGTGCTAAGCGGTCGTCGGTTTTCCCGCCCGATAAGCGCAAGAGAGGCAGAGCGGCGGGAATCTTTTGATAGCCGTGGAGCCGCGCCAGTTCCTCGATCAGGTCCGCTTCGCGCGTGAGATCCGGACGGCTGGTCGGCGGAATCACTTCGATACGCCCGCTCTTTGCGTGTCGACGGGCTTTCAGTCCCAGGGCTTGCAGAATTTTTCCGGCTTGCTTGCCGTCCATGCGGATGCCGAGCATGCCTTCGATGCGCTCCTCGCGAAGCAGGATGGTCGGCATTTTCAGCCGACGCGGATAACGGTCCGTCAACCCTTTTACCGGCCGGCCCCCTGTAAGCTCACTCAGAAGATAAACGGCGCGATTCAGCGCGGCCACCGTCCCTTCCGGATCGACGCCTCTTTCGAACCTGTGCGATGCCTCACTGTGAAGCGCGAGACGCTTGGCCGTGCGACGGATGGCCATCGGATCGAAGTTAGCGCTTTCTAATAACACGGAGCGCGGCGATTCTCGCACCTCGGACTCCATCCCTCCCATCACCCCGGCAAGGGCAACGGGCACATCGCCATCACAGATGAGAAGGTCTTCGGCTAATAGTTCGCGTTCCACGCCATCGAGAGTTGTAAATTTACGAATCTCCTTGGCCGGTCTCACGACGATCTCTCGCGTAGGCAATCGATCGAGATCGAAGGCATGCAGGGGTTGGCCGGTCTCAAGCATCACATAGTTGGTAATATCCACCACGTTGTTGATGGATCGAATCCCGCTACTCTCCAGGCGAAACCGCAGCCAAGCCGGCGACGGCTCCACGCGTGTCTCATCGACGATTCTAGCTGAATAGCGGGGACAAAGATGGCGATCCTTGATCTCGACGCTCACCCGTTTTGCCATGCCGGGATCCTTTGCGTGCGCGCTCACCTTGGCGGTTTTCAACGGCCCGCCGGTCAGCGCCGAGACTTCACGGGCAACGCCGGCGATGCCGAGGCAGTCACCGCGGTTCGGCGTCACCGCGATTTCAAACAACCAGTCCTCTTGGCTCGTGCCCGGCTCCCGCAGTGAAGTTAGTGACTCAACCTCGATGCCGGCCATGGTCAGCAGTTCGGCCAGTTTCTCAGGCGCGACCTTGAGCGTCACGAACTCCTTTAGCCAGTTGAAAGTGAATTTCATGAGGATGAAGTATTGGAGCGTTGGAGTATTGGAGTATTGGATCGGAAACCTATTACTCCATCACTCCACCACTCCATTGAAACATTCCTTTTTACCCGAATTGCCGGAGAAACCTCAAGTCGTTTTGGAAGAACAACCGAATATCGTCGATGCTGTATTTGAGCATGGCGATCCGCTCCACGCCCATGCCGAAAGCGAAACCCGAGACCTTCTCCGGATCGTACTTCACGAAGCGAAAGACTTCCGGATCGATCATACCGGCGCCCATGATCTCAAGCCAGCCGGTGCCTTTGCAAATCCGGCAAGACTGACCCTCGGAGACCACTCCTTTGCCGCCACAGATCACACATTGTATGTCAACCTCCGCGCTGGGTTCGGTAAAGGGGAAAAAGCTCGGCCGAAACCGCACGCCCGTCTCTGCGCTAAAGATCTGTCGCAGGAAGTGGGTCAGCACGCCTCTAAGATCGGCGAAAGAAATCTGGCGATCCACCATAAATCCTTCCACCTGATGAAACATCGGCGAGTGCGTCGCATCGTCATCATGGCGGTACACGGCGCCGGGAACGATCACCTGAAGCGGCGGCTTACGGGCTTCCATCGTGCGGATCTGCACCGGGGATGTGTGGGTTCTTAGAACGCGATCGTTGGAAACGAAAAAAGTGTCCTGCATGTCGCGCGCAGGATGATCTTTGGGAATATTGAGCGCCTCGAAGTTGTGATAGTCGTCCTCGATATCCGGACCGCGGGCGATCTCAAAGCCCATTCCCCAAAACACATCGATGATCTCATCCAACACTAAGGTCAACGGATGAGCCCGGCCCCTCTCCCAGCGCGTACCCGGAAGCGTGATATCGATTTTCTCCTCTTCGAGGACGCGCTCTTTGGATTGTTCTTTGATGACCTTCAGGCGTTCGTCCAAATGCTCCTTGACGACTCGCCTCAATTGATTGAGCTCCTGGCCAGCTTGCGGCCGTTCTTCTGCGGGCAAATCCGCGAGGCCCCGCAAAAGGAGCGTCAGTTTCCCCTTGCGCCCCAAAACTTCGACGCGCAACTGCTCGATCTCCATCTCGGAGTTGGATTGCTGGATTCGATCCAGAACCTCTCCTCGGAGAGCTTCCAAGGATTCGTTCATCTACAGTTACAAGCTTAAGCGCTCAGGTGAGATTTTGCAGTCTCGGCTAATTGTCCAAACGCGGGCAAATCGGCGACGGCCAACTCCGCGAGGATTTTTCTGTCAAGCTCCACGCCGGCCTGTTTCAGGCCCTTGATCAACTGGCTGTAAGAAATCCCATTTAATTTGGCTGCCGCACCGATGCGCGTGATCCACAAACCGCGAAACGTTCTCTTTTTGACCCGGCGATCTCGATACGCGAAGGCAAGCGCTCGCTCGACCGTTTCATGGGCAGACCGATACAGCCGGCCGCGGCCTCCGACATAGCCCTTAGCCAGTTTCATGATCTTTTTTCTTCTCTGTCGGGATTTGCTCCCGCCCTTAGTTCGTGGCACTTTCGTGCTCCTTTCTTCCGAGTTGGCTTGTCGCCGAGCAGCCTCCAGTCCTATTTGCTGTCCGCTGTTAGCTGCTCGTAATTTATAGATAGGGTATCAATTTGCGGATATTCTTTGTCTCGACAGCCGAAACAGTGGTCCCCTGCCGCAGATGTCTCTTTCGTTTTTTTCCTTTGCTCGAAAGTAGATGGCTCTTAAATCCTTTGTTTCTCTTAACCTTGCCGCTACTGGTCACCCTAAATCTCTTGGCTGCTCCCCTGTTGGTTTTGATTTTCGGCACTTTTTTCTCCCCTTTTTTTACCGTTTACGATTCATAAAATTGTCTATTTGGGGGTCAGAAGCATCGCCATGCTTCGTCCCTCTAATCTTGGTTCAATGTCGACCTTGGCAATGTCTAGGATCTGATCAACCACGCCTCGGAGCATCTGCCTGCCCAGCTCGGGATGGGTGATTTCTCGCCCACGAAAGAACACCGAGACCTTGACCCGTTGTCCCTTCTCGATGAACTGACGAATGTTTCGCACCTTGTGCTCGACATCATGAGGATCGGTGCGGGAGCCCATCTTTACTTCCTTGATTTCGAACACCGAGTGCTTCTTCGGCCTGTGCGATTTCTTTTTTTGCTCGTAGCGGAACTTGCCGTAATCCATCATCCGGCACACCGGAGGCTGTGCGTCCGGCGCGACTTCCACCAGATCCATCTCTTCCGCCTCTACCTGTTTCAGCGCCTCGTACAGGGGCATGACCCCGAGCTGTTCGCCCTTCGGACCGATGACGCGAACTTCACGGGCGCGAATTTGATGGTTGATCCGCGCTTCTTTAGCGATAAGCCACCTCCGTTTGTTGTGAGACGCTCATATTCTTATGCTTCTCCCTTTTCCCGCGCAAGCTCGGACTTTAGTCGCTCCACAAAATCGTTCAAAGACATGGATGGCAAGTTTTCCCCGCCTCGGCGCCGCGGCGCCACCGTCTGAGCTTGGACTTCCTTATCCCCGATTACAACCGCATACGGAATCTTGGCCAATTGGGCCTCGCGGATCTTATAGCCAAGTTTTTCGTTGCGCTCGTCCAATTCGACGCGGCAACCGCCCGCTTTTAATTCCATAAAGATTCTTCGCGCATAATCCAACTGCTGGTCTGTAACGGTAACGATTTTAATCTGCACCGGAGCGAGCCATAGAGGGAAATTGCCCGCATGGTGTTCGATCAGAAAAGCCATCATGCGTTCCATCGTGCTGATGACGCCGCGGTGAATCATGACCGGACGTTTGTACTGGCCGTCCTTATCAACATATTCGAGTTCGAACCGCTCTGGAAGATAAAAGTCGAGCTGCACGGTCGAGAGGGTCTCGCTGTGCCTCAGGACGTCATTTAATTGCACGTCGATCTTGGGACTGTAGTACGCCGCCTCGCCGACCGCTTCTTTATAGGCAACACCGACTTCGCTCAAAGCCTGGCGAAGATAGCTCTCCGCTTTATCCCACATGGCGTCGTTGTCCACAAAATTCGCTTTGTCCTTCGAATTCCGCAGGGAAAGCCGGTACCAGTAGTCCTTAAATCCGAAATCTCGGTACACGCGTTCGATCAGCCGAAGGACCCCGACGGCTTCGGATTGGATCTGCTCGGGAAGGCAAAAAATATGCGCGTCATTCAACGTCATCGCTCTCACCCGGGACAAGCCGGAAAGCGTGCCTGATCGTTCGTAGCGATACATGGTCCCCAGCTCGGCCAACCGAATCGGCAAATCACGATAGCTATGTAGCCCATGCTGATAGATGACGATGTGGTGCGGACAATTCATCGGCCGAAGAACCAGCTCCTCTTTGTTCTCGAATTCCATCAAGGGATACATGTTATCTTTGAAGTGATCCCAATGGCCCGAGCGTTTGTAAAGATCGACGCGCGCGAGTTGCGGTGTGTTGACGTGCTGATATCCCAGGCTGCGCTCGAGATCGACGATATAACGCTCGAGAATTGAACGGACCATGGCTCCTTTCGGAAGCCACACAGGAAGGCCCGGCCCAATGGCGTCTGAAATCATAAAAAGGCCGAGCTCCTGGCCCAGCTTCCGATGGTCGCGTTTTTTCGCCTCTTCGAGCAGCCGTAGATGCTCTTTGAGCGCCTGCTTTGTCGGCCACGAAGTGCCATAAATGCGCTGGAGCATTTCGTTCTTTTCATTGCCGCGCCAATAGGCGCCGGCGACTCCGGTCAGCTTGAAGGCTTTGATAGCGCCGGTCGATGGCACGTGCGGGCCACGACAAAGATCGACCCAATCGCCCTGTCGATATAAAGAAACGGTCTCGTCGGGAATTTCTTCTAGGATAGCGACCTTGTAATCCTCTCCCATATTGCGAAACAGCTCGATGGCCTGACTCTTGGGCATCTCTTCGCGCGATACTTTGAGATTGGACTGGGCGATCTCTGCCATTCGTGCTTCGATCTTCTCAAGCTCCTCGGCAGTGAAGGCTCGGTCCCGTTTAAAATCGTAGTAGAACCCATCTTCGATAGTCGGACCTATAGTCACCTGGGTGCCGGGGAAAAGACTTTGCACCGCCTGCGCCATGAGATGCGCCGTCGAGTGGCGCAGGACATCCAGTCCGTCGGGACTGTCGATGGAGATCCATTCCAGGAAACAATCCTGCTCGACCGGTCGATTCAAATCGACGGGACGACCGTCAACCTTGGCGGCGATAATGTCACCATCGGCCCGATGACCAGACCCGATTTCGTCAATCCGGGTACCGCGGCGAACCTCCACGGTTTGGCCGTCGGGCAATCTTACGTGAATGTTTTCCATCCCAACGTGTTAGCGAAGAATGGTAGGCACGGGCAGGATTGAACTGCCGACCTCTTCCGTGTCAAGGAAGCGCTCTCCCACTGAGCTACGTGCCTGTGAGACGCGAGCGGATAGCCCCTTGCGGGTTCTGTTGTGAAACATGATATTCATTGCCTGTAACTGCGGCTGATCAAAGCCCTTGGAGCAGCGACCGGTTCTTATTTACCTGAACAGCGCAAGAGATTGAATTTACTACCAATTTTTCATACATGTGTCAACCGATTCCGGTGATCGAGCCAGCCCTATTCTGGAGCCACATGAGCCCTCTGTAAAGATATTGAAGACCGGACGCAACGGTAGCGGTGGCGGTTACCCCAATGAGAATATTTGTCAGCAAGGGATGGAGGATTGTGGGATTGTGGAGCAACGCCAAGGCCACGCCCAAAGTCAGAAGCTGGAGCATGGTGCTGCATTTTCCGATGAAGCTTGGCTTAACTTCCAAGCGCTCCTCCACCAGGAGATAAACGACCGCAAATCCGAGGAGGATCAAAATATCTCGGCTTACCACCACCACCGCAAGCCACATAGGTATCCCATCAATCAAACCGAGCATCACAAATGAAGTGATGACGAGTAGTTTGTCGGCCACAGGGTCGAGGTAAGCCCCGAGGGCAGTTTGCTGATGCATCAACCGCGCGGCGAGGCCGTCCAGGAAATCCGTCACCCCACCGAAGATGAACAAGATCAAAGCCTCCCAGTAACGATGATATGCGAGGAAGACGAGAAAAAATGGAATGGTGAGTATGCGAATGAGGGTGAGAAAGTTAGGCAAGTTGAGCATCGAGACCTTATGACAGAGAGTGGACCGGGGCCGAGAGGGCCCGCAGCAACTTGCGCATCTGGCCGGCTAATTTCGGGCTGACTAGCGCGGTGACATGAATCTCGTCGCTGTCATAGGTTTCTTCGACGATTCTTCCGCGCTCACGCAGCAGCGATAAGAGCCCAACCCGTGACGCGGGAAAAGTAGCCTGAAACCGCTCTTTGCCTTGGTCGAGGATGGCACCGATCCGTTCCAGCAGCCCGTCGATCCCTGCCCCGGTCCATGCCGAGATCGGGCAAACACCTTCCGCCGATCGGCTTTTGAGGCGCGGCAGCGGTACCGAAGCTACAACGTCGATCTTGTTAGGAACCAACACCGATGGTACTTCGCCGGCGCCAATTTCTTCAAGCACTGATTCAATTACCTGGATCTGCTCTGCAAAAAGCGGATTGGCCATGTCAACGAGATGCAGCAGCAAGTCCGCGCTCCTGACCTCTTCCAGCGTGCTCCTGAAGGCCTCGACGAGCGAGTGCGGAATCTTGTTGATAAAGCCGACGGTGTCCGCGACCATCACTTTATCGCCGTTGGGTAGCCGGAGCGCGCGGGTGGTCGGATCCAACGTGGCAAAGAGCTTGTCTTCGACTAATACGCCGGCTCGTGTGAGCGCGTTCATCAAGGTCGATTTGCCGGCGTTGGTGTAGCCGACCAGAGCCACCGTGGCAAACGGTACTTCCTCCCGCTCTTTGCGCTGTAACGTACGGGTGCGCTCCACGGTTCTTAATCGCCGCTTCAAATGGCTAATCCGTTCCCGAATTCTCCGCCGATCGACCTCTAGCTGGGTCTCACCTGGCCCCCGGGTGCCGATACCGCCACCCAGTCTCGACAGGTGCGTCCACTGGCGCGTCAGCCGCGGCAGCAGGTATTCCAGTTGAGCCAGTTCCACTTGCAGTTTTCCTTCGTTGCTTCTCGCCCTTTGGGCGAAAATATCTAGAATCAATTGGCTTCGGTCCACCACCCTGAGCTTAAACGCCGACTCCAAATTGCGCTGCTGTGCCGGAGTGAGGTCTTCGTCAACGATCACCAAATCGGGCTGGAGCTCTTTTAGCGCCGACTGAATCTCCTCGACCTTACCGCGCCCCATTAACGTCGCCGGCGTCACGGTCCGAAGCCGTTGGGTAAACTTCCGAACCACCTTAGCGCCGGCGGTTTCGGCCAAGCGCTCGAGCTCCTCTAAGCTGTATTCGAGAGCAACTTTGTGATCTCGCGCGGGCAGTTCGACGCCTACCAGAACAGCTTTTTCTTTGGGATGATGATTGGAGTGAAGGTACTTCAAGATTGGAGTGAATGAAAGCTCACCCGGCGGCCGAAAAGCCTTTCGACCGTCGCCTCAAGTTCGGGAGTCGAGGCTATCCGCACTTGACTAGGAAGCTCAATGACCGTTTCATTGTCCCCCAGAGCAATAAGATGCAGAACAACGGTACACGGACCAGGATATTCAAGTAGCGTTTCACGCAACTGGACCAACTCGTCGGACGATACTTCGGATTCGCGGACATAAAGATGCACTCTGTCGCCATTGCCGTTTCGTTTAATATTGCCGTTCGCGCCGCCATTGAGCCGTCCCTTGGAAACCTCCTGCGCAAGCGGCGTAATCTCATTGGCAAAAACCTGGATTCTATCCTCGCCGACCTCCATCCTGCCCTTGACAAAAATGGGATCATCGGAATTCAGCAGCTCCACTGCTTTTCGATAGACGTCGGGCCAGGCAACGACTTCGACAAATCCGCTTTTGTCTTCGAGATTAAAACTTCCGTAGCGGTCGCCCTTTTTTGTATTTTTCAGCTTGAGCGAGGAAATCACGCCGCCGATTTTCACATCGCCCGCTGAAGCTTTCTCCTTGAGCTCCGCAATGGTCCTACTGCTTATCTTTTTTATGACATTGTCGTACTTATCCAACGGATGGCCGGTAATATAAAAACCGAGCGCTTCCTTTTCGAAAGCCAACGATTCGTGGGTGGACCATTCATCAACCTGCGGATAAATGTCGCCGGGTTTCTTGGATCCTTTGGCGGGAGCACCGAGCATGGCGAAAATGTCGATTTGATTACTTTCCTCATCTCGCTGAAAAATCTGACCGGCTCGCATGGTCTCGTCCAACACAGCCATCATCCGCGCCCGAGAAACATTCGTTGAATCGAACGCCCCGCATTTGATCAAGCTTTCAATGACCCGCCGATTCACCGCCGTCAGGTCAACGCGCCGGCAGAAATCGAAAAGCGATTCGAAAGCCCCGTCCTTCTCGCGGCTCTCGAGAATCACCTCCACCGCTTTCTCGCCGACATTCTTCACCGCAGTCAAACCGAAGCGTATCTTACCACCCACCGGCGTAAAATCAGATCGGCTCTCGTTGACGTCCGGGGCGAGAACCTCGATACCTTTCTCCTTGCATTCGGCGAGATTTTTGATCACCTTATCGGTGTCGCCCATTTCCCAGGTCATCAATGCCGTCATAAACTCAACTGGGTAATGAGTCTTCAGATAGGCGGTCTGGTAGGAAACCAGCGCGTAGGCCGCCGAATGGGATTTGTTAAAACCGTAACGCGCAAAGGTTTCCATCTGATCGAAGATCTCTGTGGCCTTCTGAGGATCAATTTTTTTCTTTTTCGCGCCTTCGACGAACCGTTCGCGCTGCGCCGCCATCTCTTCCGGATCTTTTTTCCCCATGGCACGCCGCAAAATATCGGCGTCTCCCATGCTGTAGCCGCCAAGCACCTGGGCGATCTGCATTACCTGTTCCTGATAGACGATGACCCCGTAGGTATCTTTGAGGATCGGCTCCGAAAGAGGATGCAAGTATTTGTTCTTCTCTCTGCCGTTCTTGCGCTTGATGTATTCTTCCGCCATCCCGCTATCCAACGGGCCGGGTCGGTAAAGCGCCAGGATGGCCACCAGATCTTCGAAACAGTTGGGGCGGATCTTGACGGTCATCTCGCGAATGCCCGTGCTTTCAAGCTGAAACACGCCGGTGGTATTGCCGTTGCACAGGAGCTGGTAAGTTTTCTTGTCGTCCAGCGGGAGACGCTCCAAATCAACTTTGACTCCCTGGGTCATCTGGATGAGCTTGACGCAGTCGTGAAGCAAGGTCAGGGTCTTGAGACCTAGAAAGTCGAATTTGACCAGGCCGATTTTCTCCACGCAACTCATATCGAACTGGGTCACGATGCCGCCCTCTTTATCGACGAACAGCGGCAAGTGATCCACCAGCGGGAGATTCGAAAGCACGACCCCGGCGGCATGGGTTGAGGCGTGTCTTACCAAGCCTTCCAAGCGCAGGGCGTGATCGACCAAAGTCTTGATCCGCGGATCGGTCTTGATCAACTCTTGGAGCCGCGGCTCCATCTTGATGGATTCGGTTAGAGGATAGTCGAAACCCTGCTTGGGAGCCGGAATGAGCTTGGCGATGGCATCGGTCTCGGCGAACGAAAAGCCCAATGCGCGCCCGACGTCTCTGATCGCCGCCTTGGCTTTAAGCGTCCCGAAAGTGGCGATCTGCGCAACCCGATCGGCGCCATACTTATCTTTCACGTATTGAATCACCTGGGCCCTGCCGCGAATGCAGAAATCGACGTCGATATCCGGCATGGAGCGCCGCTCGGGATTCAGAAAACGTTCGAACAGAAGCACGTGACGAATCGGATCGAGGTCGGTAATCTTAAGCGCGTAGGCGACCAGACTGCCAGCTGAGGATCCGCGTCCCGGTCCGACGGGAATACCGTTCCGTTTGGCATAGTTGATAAAATCAGCGACGACCAGAAAGTAGCCGGGGAACTGCATCCGCTTGATGACGTCTAATTCATAGTTGAGTCGGTCTTCATAGGCCTTTCTGGTTGCGGCATCGGTTACTCCGTGAAGTCTTTCCTCCAGGCCGCTGCGAGCCAGTTCATCCAGATAATCCTCCAGACTGATCTCCTTGGGCGGCGCAAAAGTCGGGAAGTGGTACTTGCCAAACTCCATCTCGAGATTGCAGCGGTCGGCGATCTCCAAGGTTCGCTCCACCGCCTCGGGGCAATAGTCAAATCCTTGCTTCATCTCCTCGGCCGATTTGACATAGGCCTCGTCCGTCTCGAACTTGAGCCGGTTTTCTTCATTGATGGTTTTGCCGGTCTGCACGCAGAGCAGCACGTCGTGAGCGTGATAATCCGCCCGCTCGCCGTAGTGGCAATCGTTGGTGGCGACGATGGGAACTGACAAATTCTTTGCCAGCTCGATGAGGAGGCGGTTGACCTTCTCTTGCTCCGGGAGCTTGTTGTCTTGGATCTCGATGTAGTAGCGGTCGTCGAACATAGACAGATAACTTTCGGCCGCCGCCTTGGCCCTTTCAATATTGCCGCCCGAGAGAGCCTGAGAGACTTCGCCTTGCAAACAGGCGCTCAAGGCGATGAGCCCGCCGTTGAGTTCCTTGAGCAGCTCTTTATCGATGCGCGGCTTATAATAATACCCTTCCATGTAGCCGAGCGAGACGAGCTTACACAGATTACGGTAGCCCTCCTTATTCATCGCCAGGAGGATAAGATGGTTATTGTATTCCTTCGCCCCCTTATCGACGCCTTTTTTTTCGAAGCGGCTGGTGGGCGCGACGTAAATCTCGCATCCGATGATCGGCTTCACGCCGTGGCTCATCGCTTCCCGATAGAATTCGACGGCGCCGAACATGTTCCCATGATCGGTCATGGCGACGGCCGGCTGTTTTAACGATTTTATGCGCTCGAACAGTTTGTCGACCTTGTTGGCGCCATCGAGCAAACTGTACTCAGTATGACAATGCAGGTGAACGAAGCGGGAATGTTCCATTGCAGTTAGTTCACAATTAGCACAAAGAGTTTCTTCCCTCAATTATTATTCCGCGAATCGCTATCAAAAGTTATCCACAGGTTGCGGCCAAAGGCCGCTGGCAACAAAGTCGTCGAGGATTTGCCCGAGAATATTCGCAAACTTGAGATTTCTTCTCTGGTCCGCGGTTATGCTCATGAGCCGTTGTCCTTCGTACAGCGTGAGTTCTTCAGCACGCTTGTCCGTCTTTGCCCAATACAAGTACTTGATGTTTGGGTAGGCATCCCCTTCCCTACAAATGTATTCACGAAAAAAGTTCCATTGATGCAGGTCAATGCCCAATTCTTCTTTGACCTCGCGGATCATAGCCTGTTCCGGCGTCTCACCTTCTTCGAGATGGCCGCCGAAAAAATCCCAATGATTCGGAAAAGGTATCTCCGGTTTGTCATCCCGAAGGTAGATCAATAACCGATCATGACGGTCGAACAGCAAGACCATGGCGATTTGTTTCATCAGGTGATCGAATTACTTCAACAAGACCCAGGTTGCTACAACGTCTGCGCTTTACTCCACTCTTGGTCGCCAGAGGATTGGCAGCAGATAACCTTAGAATTCCCGAATCTTCCCGCGAGGCGTGTGCACGACTTCAGGATGAAATTGGACGCCAAAGAAACGACGGCGCGGCCCAGCGAATGCAGCAATTGGGAAATTGCCGCTATGGGCTAGGACCATCCAGCAGAAGTCATCCGATCGACGATACAAACCGTCCAGCGGACTCTCCAGCGAGAACTCGATGCGAGTCTGGATGAGTCATGCGCGTCGCGCTATGAGCCGCGTACTGGGAACCGAAATCGAGAACGAGGATCATTCTAATCGATAGTTCGGGGCCTCGTTGGTAATGAAGACATCGTGGACGTGTCCTTCCCGCAACCCGGCGGCGGTAACCTGCATGAAGCGAGCTTTTGCCCGAAGAGTCGCGACGTCGCGGCAGCCGACGTAACCCATGCCGGCCCGGAGTCCTCCCACGAGCTGATGGATATTGAAGGAGAGCGAGCCTTTATAAGGGACCTGTCCTTCGATCCCTTCCGGCACCAGTTTCATCGAGTCGTCGACATGCGCCTGGCTGTAGCGATCCTTGCTCCCTTGCTTCATTGCTCCGAGAGATCCCATGCCGCGATAAACCTTATAAGTTCGCCCCTGGTAAAGAATCGTCTCCCCCGGGCTTTCTTCCGTGCCAGCGAATAAGCTTCCGATCATAACCGAATGAGCCCCAGCGGCCAATGCCTTAGTAATGTCGCCTGAGTACTTGATGCCGCCGTCGGCAATAATTGGAACGCTGTAGCGTGCCGCCGCTTTGGCGCAACTGCCGATGGCCGTAATCTGCGGAATCCCAACGCCGGAAACGACGCGGGTCGTGCAGATCGACCCCGGCCCCACGCCGACTTTAACGACGTTGGCGCCCGCTTGGATTAATGCCGAGGTTCCCTCCGTTGTCGCCACGTTGCCGGCGGCGAGGTCAAGATCCGGATAACGGCGCCGAATCTGACTGACCACGTCAACAACGTTTTTCGAGTGGCCGTGGGCCGTGTCCACGGCGATCAAATCGGCGCCGGCGCGCGTTAACGCCTCAACCCTTTCTTCCCAGTCGGCGCCCACGCCCACCGCCGCGCCGACGCGCAGCCGGCCTCTCTCGTCTTTGCAGGCGTTGGGATATTGGATTTTCTTCTCGATGTCTTTAACCGTTATGAGACCCTTGAGCTGAAAATCGTCATCCACCACCAAGAGCTTTTCAATGCGATGTTGATGGAGGATCTCTTTCGCCTCGTCGAGTCCCACTCCCGGCTTCACCGTTATCAATTTATCCTTTGTCATGACTTGAGAAACCGGCCGGTCGAAGTTTTTTTCGAACCGGAGATCTCGGTTCGTGAGAATTCCGAGCAACTTTCCATTTTTAGTCACCGGGAGTCCGGAAATGCCGTATTTCTGCATGATGGCATGGGCGTCGGAGATCTTTTGATCCGGCGCCACCGTGATGGGATCGGAGATCATCCCACTCTCAAACTTTTTAACCTTTTCCACTTCCCCGGCCTGGGCCCAGACGGACATATTACGGTGAACGATTCCGATTCCGCCCTCCTGGGCCATCGCGATGGCGGTTCTGGATTCGGTCACCGTGTCCATAGCCGCGCTCACGAGGGGAATATTCAAGGCTATCCGTTCCGTAAGCCGGGTCGAGACGTCGATCTCTTTGGGCAAAACGGACGATTCCGCGGGGATCAATAAGACATCATCAAAGGTTAAACCAACGGGCAAGACTTCCTGCTCTAACATGACTCACCTCCGAGCGCGGCTAAAAAAAAACCCAGACCGGCGCCTGGGTTTTTCGTGCTGCTCGATTGCTTCAAAGCAAACATAAAGTCTTATACCAGTAAAAGTTTTCTATGACAAGTTCGGCGTCGTGTCGTGTTGTGACAACCATTTCCGTATGATAGCTACAATGATCGTCCATGCCGCTTTACGAATACGAATGCGCCAAAGGCCACCGCTTTGAGGCCATCCAGAAGGTCAGCGATCGGCCCTTGAAGCAATGTTCCATCTGCTCGGCCAAGACCAAACGCGCGCTCTCCCAACCGACACTGCTGCACAACCGCGGCATTCACGTCTTTGACCGGGTCACGAAAGATGACGCGCTGCGCAGCCGCCCGTCGTCGCTCAAGTCCTTCAAGAAAGACAAATTTTAGTTGCATTCGCTGGCCCATCACACGACTTCCGGCGGTCTCGTCGAACCACGGGCAGCGGCCAACGTTAGAGTTGATTGACGCATTGGTGCGCCGCCCGTGGTTTATCTCTTGCTTTGCGGAAAACGATCGCCCTGGTGAGACGCCCGCAGTGACAGTGATATGCTGTGACAGTGTGTCAAAACTGTCGCCCGGTTGTCAAAATTTGGCATGGTAAATGCGCATTAAGCGCGTAGACGGTCCCACCACAATCGAACATCCAGGAGTGGAATGACACCCTAAGGCGGTCCACGCCCGGTATTATGTCAGGGTGGCCACAGTCAGGACTGCCCTGCGTCAACCGAATGGCATAAGTCAGCGGTTCCGCCAGGTTGGCACTCCTTGTGCTATTACCCGTCTGTATGGCTAAAGCAACCAAGAAAATACTGGTAGTCGAAGACAACGATAACTGCCGAGAGTTGCTCGCGCTATTTATCAAACGCTTAGGCTACGAAGTCGTCGAAGCGGCTACAGGCCTACAAGCCATAGAGCGGGCGTGCGCTGTGCATCCCGATTTAATCATGATGGATATAGGCCTGCCTGGAATGGCCGGGGATGAAGCCACGGCATGCTTGAAGGCGAATCCGGCCACCCAAGAGATACCCGTGATCATCAATACCGCTTTCGCCACTGGTCCCCAAACGAAACGTGCTCTTGATGCAGGTGCCGCGGAGATTCTGCATAAGCCTTTTCCCTTAGCAATGCTGTGCGACGTTCTGTCCAAATACTTATCAGGCGAAGACGAAAGAAAGGTTACCGTCACAAACGTGAAACTAAGCAATTACAGGAGTCAGACCAGAGCCGAGAAAGCCTCTCCGCAAGCGAAAAGTAGTTTATGAATGAATTTTTATTGTTTGCCGTCGTTGTCGTCTATTTGGCTATCTGTTATGGGCGGCCCACCCAAACAACCAACAGCCGTCGGCAAAACGATCAGAACGAGCGCCCCTCCCGTGCGACTGCAGCAAGGCAAAATGACTGAGTTTCGCTCAGCTGATATCGGCCGAAACCGCTGTCAGCTCGGTCGACACGAGTCTCTGTATGATCCTTATCCCGAAGTTTGATTGTCTTAACTGAGCAGCTACCTTATTCAGGAATGAGCCACTTGACCTGGTTTCTTCCCGCTTCTTTCGCGCCGTAGAGCGCCCGATCGGCCACTTCAATAATCAACCCTCTCGCCATTTTTTTTGCCGCTATCGCCACGCTCGCGCCAGCACTCACGGTGACCGTGAGGTTGCCATTTGGAATTACGAAAGGAGTCACGGCCACTTCTACACAAACCCTCTCCGCCACCTGAACTGTGGCCTGGCCATCACAACCCGGAGCAACGATAAGAAACTCATCTCCTCCATAACGACCGACCCTATCGTAGGATCGTACCGCCAAAGTCATGCGACGCGCTGATTCTTTTAATACCTGATCTCCCACCATGTGACCATAGGTGTCGTTGATGCGCTTAAAGTGATCAAGATCCAATAAAATCACTC
>Ga0066662_10000175_pt1 | contig 26612 bp, 26 predicted proteins | sample GraSoiAngelo_111_FD_133939 | JGI IMG/M metagenome (GOLD analysis project Ga0066662, IMG submission 133939) | Grasslands soil microbial communities from the Angelo Coastal Reserve, California, USA - 14_0903_12_40cm | ecosystem: Environmental > Terrestrial > Soil > Grasslands | place: USA...
CCGTCGTCGCCGACCAGGATGTTCGACGGCTTGACATCGCGGTGCACGACGCCGCGCCCATGCGCGTGTGCGAGCGCATCGGCCACCGCGGCGATCGCCCGCACCGCCTCCTCGTCCGTCAGGTCGGAGCGGTCGAGCCGCTTCCCGACGACCAGGCGCGAGATCAGATAGGCGTTGTCCTCGTCCTCCTCGACGCCGAGGCAGGAGTGGATGTTCGGGTGGTCGAGCTTGGTGGCGGTGCGCGCCTCGCGAGCGGCGCGGGGCGCGAAGCCCTCGAGCCGGCTGAACACCTTGACCGCGACCTCGCCGCCTCCGCGCAGATCGCGCCCGGCGTAGACCGTGCCGAACCCGCCGCGGCCGAGCAGCCCGGTCAGCACATACCTGCCCGCAACCGTTCGTCCGGTCAGCTCGCGGGTCGGTGCTGCTGGTGCTGGCTGCGCCACGTCACCGTGATTTGCCGGTGGCCCCGAGACTCCTTCTCGAACGCAGCGCAGTGTGAGCGAGACGACGTCCGTACCCTCGATTTTGCATCCGCGTCCGGTGATAGGGTCCGCCCGTGCCGCCAGACGACTTCTTCGATGGCGAGTGGGAGGAGCCGAGCCGCACGCAGGAAACAGCTCCCACGCGGCCGGTCGGCGACCAGGAGGACCCGGGCGACCGTCCGCCTCGCCCCGGCCGCAGCCGGTCGCGGCAGCGACGGCCCAGCTCGCCGCGGCCTTCGATCCCGCGCCCGGCCGGGATGCCGGCCTCGCTCGAGGGCCTGGAATGGGGTCGGCTGGGCATGCTGGCGGCCGGTGTGCTCGTCGTCGTCCTCGTCCTGCTCCTGCTCACGCGCGCGTGCAGCGGGAGCAGCGCGGAGAGCAAGAACAAGGCGTTCTTCACGCAGGTGTCCGCCGTCCTCAAGAAGTCGGACTCGGCCGGCCAGCAGCTGCATGACCTCTTCCACTCGCCCCAGCCGGTGAAGCGCAAGCAGGCCCTGGCGAAGCTGGCCTCGATCAAGGCCGTGTCGGAGAGCGCGCTGCAGGAGGCCAAGGCGCTGAAGCCGACGAAGGAAGTGCAGTCGCTCCAGCCCTACCTGCTGCAGACCCTGGCCTACCGTAACGACGGGCTGGACTGCCTCATCCGCGGCCTGCCCCAGGCGCTCAAGTCGAAGCCGGCGTCGCAGGGCGGCGCGCTGCTCGTGCCCTGCACGAAGCTGCTGCTTGCCTCGGACATCATCTACACCAACTCCTACTACGCGCCGGCCGGGAAGGCGCTGCAGGACCACGGCATCGAGCTGCAGGTGCCGACGTCGACGTTCCTCCCCGGCGGCGACGTGTCGATGATCAGCCCTGCCGGCATGGCCGCCATCCTGCAGCGGTGGAAGCCGGGCGCGGCCACCCACGGGCTGCACGGGCTGAAGCTCGACACCGTCGTTGCCAAGGACAGCAGCGGCAAGCTGACGACCCTGCAGGTCGGCACCGTGAACAAGGTCAAGACCGCCGGGCTCACGTTCCTGGTGACGGCCAGCAACGGCGGGAACTACACGGAGTTCAACATCCCGGTGAAGATCACGATCGGAACCGGCAGCACCAAGGTGGAGAAGACGGCCACGATCCCGCAGATCGCCCGCGGCGCGACGGCGACGGTGTCGATCAGCGGCTTCGACACCGGGCCGCAGCTGCCGTACGGTCCGGCCGTGAAGATGCACGTGCTGGTCACGCCCGTGCCCGGTGAGCACACGGCCAGCAACAACTCCGCGACGTACGAGATCTCCTTCAGCCTGTGAGCCACGCCGATCTCGCCCTGGTGGTCGGCGCAGTCGGCTGTGCGCTGGCGGTGCTGCTGGCGATCATCACCCTGGCGCTGTGGGTGCGAGTGCGCAGGATGCGTCAGGGCCAGAAGCTGCTGCTCGGGGCCGACCAGCACGACCTGGTCGAGTATGCCGTCGGCCTGCTCGCCCGTGTCGAGAGCGTCGAGGCCCGCTTCGGCCAGGTGGAGGGGCGCGTCGGGCAGGTGGCGGACCGCCTGGATGGCTGCATGCAGCGGTGGTCGCTGCTGCGTTACGATGCGCTCGAAGGCGCCGGCGGGCGCCAATCCGTGTCGATGGCGATGCTCGACTCGGCGTCGAACGGGGTGGTGCTGACGGCGATCCAGGATCGTGAGTATGCGCGCATCTACGTCAAGCAGATCACCGCTGGTGCCAGCGACCTCGAGCTCTCGCCCGAGGAGCGCCGGGCGCTCGAGCAGGCGCAGTCGACCGGCCGCTGAGGAGCGCGGCTGATGGCTGCCGTTACCGTCCGCGACGGGCGGCCGGAGGAGGTGCACCACCTGGCGGTGGTCGCCCAGGCCGCGGTGCCCGGGGACGTCGTCGCCGCAGGAGGGTCGCTCGACACGGGGCGACTCGAGGGCGAGCTGGGCTCGGACAGGCTGTTCGTGGCCGAATGCGAGGGCCGGGTGGCCGGCTACGCGGCGGTCGGGGAGGACGGCGAGGGGCTCGTCCTCGACCAGCTGGTGGTGGCGGCGAGCGACCAGGGACGCGGCGTCGGCAACGCGCTGCTCGACTGGGTGGAGGGCTACGGGGTGAGTCGGGGACTGCGCCGGGTGCGCGTCCCGGCCGCAGGCGCCGACGCACGTGCGCGCGAGTTCTACCAGCGCCGCGGCTACGTGCTGGCGGGCTCGGTGATCGAGCGTGAGCTCGTCCACGGCTGAAGCGCCGGCGCGAACCCCATCTCAGAGCATGCCGTCGGCTCGCGTGGTCGTCAGCCGTTGCGGCGGATCTGCAGCAGCGCGCGCTCCGCGCCCTGGCGCTCGACCTGCAGCGTCGAGTGCTCGACACCGAAATGGTTTCGCAGCATCTCGGCCGTCCGCCGGCGGACGAGCGACGGCTCCGCGTCCGGCGCCACGGTCATGTGCGCCGCGACGGCGGCAAAGCCGGACGTCACCGTCCACACGTGCAGGTCGTGCACCTCGACCACCCCGTCGACGTGCGCCATCGCGTGGCCCATGCGCTCGACGTCGATTCCGGCCGGGGCGGCCTCGAGCAGCACGTCCACCGCCTCGCGCACGATCGCCCAGGCCGAGATCAGGATCAGCACCGCGATCACGATGCTCGCGATCGGGTCGGCGGCCTGCCATCCGAACGCAAGGATCAGGAGTGCGGCCACGATCACGCCCACCGACGAGGCGGCGTCCGCGAGCACGTGGCGTGAGGCCGCTCGCACGTTCAGGCCGCTCCCCGAGCGCAGGAGCACCGCGCCCGACAGCAGGTTGAACGTGAGGCCGACCGCCGCCACCGCGAGCGTGATGCCGCCGGCGACCTGCGGCGGGTCGGCCAGGCGCCTGCCCGCCTCGACCATCGTCGCCGCAGCGATCAGGACGAGCACGACGCCGTTGGCGAGTGCGGCGAGGATCTCGGCCCGCTGCCAGCCGAATGTGCGGCGGCCGCGCGCGGGGCGAGCGGCCATCCAGCCTGCGAGCAGCGCCAGGCCGAGGGCGGCGACGTCGGTCAGCATGTGCCCGGCGTCTGCGAGCAGCGCCAGGCTCCCACCGGCGAGCCCGCCGGCCACCTCGACCAGGAAGATCGCGGCCGTCAGGCCGAGCGCGACGAGGAGGCCGCGCTGCCCGCGCTCCCGGTCATGGGCATGACCGTGATGGTGCCCGTGGCTGTGGGCGTGCGCGTGTGCCATGCTCAGCCCGAGGTTACTGCGTGTCGGTCGAAACCGAAACGGGCGGCAGCGGCGTCAGGTTGCCCCACGGCCGCGGCGCCGTCTCGATCGCATACAGCCAGGGCCACCAGTCGCACCAGATCGAACCGGGCAGGGTGGCGTTGCCGGCGCCGCTGGCGGAATCGATCGGGGTGGCGGTGATGCGCTCGTTCACGGGCGGCCGTTCCAGTATCGGGCTCGGCTCGGACGGCACTCACGGTGAGCTGCGTCGCGCGCACGCGGGTACCTTCGGTACCCCGAACCGGGGATTGCACACCTTCGACGCGGCCCCTAGGGTTCCCTCCGTGCCGCACCGCTCCAGGCTCAGCAGCGCGATCACCGAGGCGGCCGCACCGGCCGCGCGCGGCGGATTGGCCGACTCCCTCGTCGAGCTGAGCAGGCTTCGCGATCCCGACGCGCTCCACGCCGGCATCTGCCGCGCCGCCGGCCACGTGCTCGCGCTCGACGCCGTCGCGCTCGTCCGGCTCTCCCCCGAGGGGATTGCCTGCGACGGACGGTGGGCGCGCCTGGGAGCCCGGCCCAATCGCGTCGGCGAGGCGCGCATGGCGATGGCCGTCGAGATCTGCCACGACGCCGGCGGGGTCGTCGCCCAGCGCGTGTTCGGCCGGCTGCAGCTGGTTGCCATCCCGGTGCACGTGGATGGCGTGATCTCCCATGTGCTCGCCGCCACGGCGCGGCCGGACCGCGTGCTGTCGGAGGCCGAGCTGGCCGATGCCGCTGTCATCGGCGCCCACGCCGGTGCCTGCATGGAGATGGTGGCCGCCATCACCGCGGCTCGGGAGTACATGCTGCTCGAGCAGCAGATCGCGCCGCCGGCCGCCGCTCGCGGGCATCGCGCGCTGGAGCAGATGCAGCTCGTGCAGTCGCTGTCCACCGCGTTCATGGGATCGCGCTCGTACTCCGAGGTGGGACAGGTCGTCGTGAACCAGCTGCGGACGCTGATCGACTACCACTCCTGCCGGTTCTACGTCGTGTCGCCCGACGGCGACACGCTGCAGCCGGTCGCGCTGCTCGGCATCGGGACGGCGTACGAGGGCGAGAACCTGGCAGACCTCGAGTGCGCCCCCGGCGAGGGCATCACCGGCCGGGCGTTCCTGGACGGCGTGCCGATCCGCATCGACGACGCAGCCGCCGTCCCGGATTCGGTGCAGATCCCGAACACCGAGGAGATCGACGAGTCGATCCTGGTCGCGCCGATGGTGGCCGACCACGGCCCGCTCGGCGTGATCACGCTCAGCAAGCGCGGGCTGGCCGGATTCGACGACGACGACCTGCGGCTGCTCGAGGTGATCGCCGCACAGGCAGCCATCGCCTGCGAGAACATCCGGCTGATCGCCGAGCAGCGCGAGGCGGCCGAGGTGTCGGAGGCGCTGCTCGAGCTCGGCGCCGCTCTGGCGATGCAGGACAGCATCGACGGCATCGCGACCATGCTCGCGATCGCGATCGACCGGCTGGTGGAGTCGGCCGCGATCTCGGTGTGGCGACGCGAAGGAGATCGCCTGGCGCCGGCAACGGCTGTGGGGTACACCCCACGCGAGCAGAACCGCCTGATGCGGCTGACGCTGGACGCCGCCGCTGAGCCGGTTGCCACGGCGCTTGCGACGCGCCGCATCTCGGCGCTCCCCGTCGAGCAGCTTCCAGCCCTGACGGGCTGCCTGGACGCGGCGCCCTCGGGGACGACGTTCGCCGTCGTCGCGATCGGCGAGCGGGCCGCCAACCGCGGTGCCGTGATCGTGCAGCGGGGGCCGCGGCGAGGCCGGATCTCGGCGCGCGACGAGCAGATGCTGCTTGGCATCGCCGACCAGGCGCTGCTGGCGATCACCAACCGAGCGCTGGTGGACGAGCAGCAGGAGACCTTCCTCGCCACCGTCCAGGCCCTCGGCAACGCGCTCGACCTGAAGGATGCCTACACGCACGACCATGCCCAGGCGCTGGTCGGCCTGTGCACCGAGGTGGCCGAGCGGCTGGGCATGCCGGCGACGGAGGTGCGCGACGTCAGCTTCGCCGCCGCCCTCCACGACATCGGCAAGATCGGGATCCCCACGGCGATCCTCAACAAGCCCGGGCCGCTGACGGCGGAGGAGCGTGAGCTGATCGAGACGCACCCCGCCCTGGGCGCCCAGATCATCGAGCCGGTGGAGGCCCTCTCGGGCGCCGCGGCGCTCGTCCTCGCATGCCACGAGCACTGGGACGGCAGCGGATATCCCCTGCGCCTGCGCGGGGAGGAGATCCCGCTGGGCGCACGGGTGATCCTCGCGTGCGACGCGTACGACGCGATGACGAGCGACCGCGTCTACCGGAAGGGCATGAGCCCGGCGGAGGCGATCGTCGAGCTGCGGCGCTGCTCGGGGACGGACTTCGATCCGCAGGTGGTCGACGTGCTGGTCGCGGTGGTCTCCGCCGCGATCGACGCGCCGGCCTGACCGCCGCCGGCGTCCGCTCGCTGCGGTAGGGTATCGGCAGCACCTCGGACGGCGACGACGCCGGACGGGAGAGGCGACGACGCCTCCAGGCGACTCCTGCGGGAGTGGCCTGGGGGCGTTTTTTTATGCCCGGAAACGAGCGAAGGGAGCACGATGGAAACGACCGAGACGAGAGCGGCGGCTGCGGCCGAGGCCCGTCAGAACGTGCTGCGCGAGGTGGCGCAGGCGGACATCAAGTTCATCCGGCTGTGGTTCACCGACGTCGTCGGCCGGCTGAAGAGCTTCGCGATCACACGTGACGAGCTGGAGGCGGCGCTCGATCACGGCATGGGCTTCGACGGATCGTCGGTGACGGGCTTCAACGCGATCGAGGAATCCGACATGATCGCGATGCCCGACCCGACAACATTCCGGATCATGCCTCCGGAGTCCGGCGAGGAGTCGGTGGCGAGGATGTTCTGCGATATCCGCACGCCGCACGGCGAGCCCTACGAGGCCGACAGCCGGCACGTGCTGCGAACTGCGCTCGACCGGGTGCAGAGCCTGGGCTTCGACAGCTTCAAGATCGGGCCGGAGCTCGAGTTCTTCCTCTTCCGGCTGGACGAGGCGGGACGGCCGCACACGCTGGATGCGGGCGGCTACTTCGAGGACACGACGATGGACGCCGCCGTGGCCATGCGCAAGGACATGGTGCTCGCGCTCGAGGAGATGGGCATCCCCGTGGAGTACCTCCATCACGAGGTGGGGCCGAGCCAGCACGAGATCGACATCCGCTATGCCGACGCGCTGACGATGGCCGACCACTGCATGACCTACCGGTCGGTGGTCAAGGAGGTCGCGCAGCGCCACGGCCTGCACGCCACGTTCATGCCGAAGCCGCTGTTCGGCGAGAACGGGTCGGGCATGCACACGCACCAGTCGCTGTTCGTGGGCGACTCGAACGCCTTCTTCGACGCGGACGACCCCTGGTACCTGTCGGACGTGGCGAAGAGCTTCATCGCCGGCCAGCTGCGCCATGCGCGCGAGATCTCGATGCTGTTCGCGCAGTGGGTGAACAGCTACAAGCGCCTCGTCCCGGGCTATGAGGCCCCGGTGTACGTGGCATGGTCACGCCGCAACCGCTCCGCGCTGATCCGCGTGCCGCTGTACCACCCGGGCAAGGAGAAGGCGACCCGTGCGGAGATCCGCTGCCCGGACCCAGCGTGCAACCCGTATCTGGCGTTCGCCGGGCTGCTCCACGCCGGCCTCGAGGGCATCGAACGGGGATACGAGCTGCCCGACCCGATGGAGACGAACCTCTACGAGCTGACCTCGCCGGAGCGGCGGTCGCTCGGCATCGAGTCGCTGCCCGAGTCGCTGGGTGAGGCGATCGCCGCTGCCGAGGAGTCCGAGGTGGTCGAGAGGGCGCTCGGCGTCGAGCTGAAGGACCGCCTGATCGCGCTCAAGCGCAGGGAGTGGGACGAGTACCGCGTGCAGCTCTCGGCCTGGGAGCTGGAGCGCTACCTGCCCGTTCTCTGAGTGAATCCGCGCCGCCCGGTGGGTCATCCGCCCACCGGGCGGCTCTTTGACGTCAGCCGGCCGCGGGCATTGCCTCGCCGAACCGCTCGCCGTCCCAGACCCGCGGCTCCACGACGACCGGGCCGGCGCCCAGCCGGATCACGTTGTAGGCGTTCGGCTGGCCGCGCCGCCGCCGCGAGATGGCCGTGCCCGCCTGCACGGACACCAGCCCCGGCCCGCCCTCGACCATGCCGGCGTAGCCGAGGTGCAGGTGCCCCGCCAGCAGCACCTCGACGCGCGCCGTGCGGATCGCCGGGAGCGCCGCGGCCTGGCCGTGCACCACGATCATGCGCGGGAACGGCGGCGGCGGGATGAACGGGTGATGTGTGAACAGCACCCGGTGTGCGTCCGGCGCCGCACGGCCGAACACGTCGCCGATCAGGGCCACCTGCCGGGCCGAGATGGAGCCCTCCTTCCAGCGCTTCGGCCGCGTCGTGTTCAGCCCCAGCACGGCGAGATCGTCCTCGAGGTGGAACGGGTCGAGCTGCTCGCTGATCATGCTGCGGTAGCGGCCCAGCGGCGAGAGCATTCTCCGGCCGATGTCATAGAGCGGGATGTCGTGGTTGCCGGGCACGACCATGTGCGCCGGGAGCCGGTCCAGGTAGGCACGGGCCGCCCGGAACTGCGCGCGCCGTGCCCTCTGCGTCAGGTCGCCGCTGACGATCACCAGCCGCGGCGCAAGGGCGTGCAGCTCCTCGACCAGCCGGTCGGCCATTTCCGGGTCCTCGGTGCCGAAGTGCAGGTCGGAGATGTGGGCGAGCGTGATCACGGGCGCGGCAGCCGCTGCCGCACCTTGAGCACAGGCTCGAACAGGTCGCCGTGCCGGTCGACGCGCTCGAGCGCCGCCTGCCAGTCGAAGACGAGCAGGTCGGGATCCCCTTCCCTCGCCGCCCGCTCCACCTCGCGCCACGTGACCGGCGTGGACACGGTCGGCCGCTCCCGCGCGCGCAGCGAGTAGACGTTCACCGTCGTGCGCATGAGCGCGTTCTGGCTCCAGTCGATCAGCACCCGGCCGTCGCGCACCTCGCGCTTGACCGTGGTCACGATCAGCTCGGGCTGCTCCTGCTCGAGGCGCGTCGCGACGGCGTGGGCGAACTCCTTCGTCCGGTCGAAGCCGACCCGGCCGTTCAGCGGCGCATACAGCTGCAGCCCCTTCGACCCGGACGTCTTCGGCCAGAACTCGAGGCCCACGTGCTCGCCGAGGCGGCGGATCAGCAGCGCCACCTCGCAGCACTCGACCACTGTGGCCGGGGCGCCGGGGTCGAGGTCGAAGACCAGCGCCGTCGGGCGGTCCACGGACGTCGCCCGGGCGAGCGAGGTGTGCAGCTCGAGGTCTGCCAGGTTGGCGAGCCACACGAGGGTCGGCAGGCCGGTGACGACGACGAAGTCGATGTCGCGGTCGCGGGTGGGGATGCGCACGGTCCTGACCCAGTCGGGACGGTGCTTGGGCGCCTGCTTCTGGTAGAAGACCTCGCCGTCGACGCCGTCCGGGTAGCGCTTGAGGGTCAGCGGCCGGTTGCGCAGGTGCGGCATCAGCACCGGAGCGACCCGGGTGTAATAGTCGATCACATCCGCCTTGGTGAAGCCGGCCGAGGGGTACATGACCTTGTCGAGGTTGGTCAGCTTCAGCCGCCGGCCGCCGACCGTCCGCAGCGTTTCGCTCACCGGTCGATCTGGTCGGTGGTGCACTCCTCGGGCGGCTTGTCGTCGCGGAACCGCAGCAGGCGCGCGCCGTGGCGGATGCGGCCGCCGCTGGTGTGCTCGATTTGCACCTCACAGACCAGCTCCGGGCGCATGCTGTGCCAGGCCGACTCGCGCTCCCGCGACCAGCGGCTGGGGCCGGGCTCGGCATGCTCTCCGGTGTCGTACTCGCGCACCACGTCCATCAGTTCCCGCGCCCGCTTTGCGGTGAACCCGGAGGTGTGGCCGACGTGGCGCATACGCCCATCCGGCTCGTACAGGCCGAGGATCAGCGAGGCGACGGCGCCGCCGGCCTCTCGCTCGCGCCACCCGATCGCGACGGTGTCGATCGTGCGCTGCCGCCGCACCTTGACCATGCCGACCCGCTCGCCCGGGCGGTACGGCGCGTCATCCTGCTTGGCGACGACGCCCTCGCGGGTCTGCAGCCAGCCGCCGGCAACGTCCCGGTCGTGGGTGTGCTCGATCAGGATCACGGGATCCTTCGCCACCTGCTCGAGACGGCGGCGGCGCTCGGCGAAGGGCTCGCCCATCAGCGGTGTGCCGTTCTCGGACAGCAGGTCGAAGGCGACGTACCGAGCCGGCGTCTGCTCGGACAACATCTGCACGCGCGAGGCGGCGGGGTGGATGCGCTGCTGCAGCGCCTCGAAGTCCTCGTGCTCGCCGTCTGGGATGACCAGCTCGCCGTCGAGCACGTACGTGCCGGGCGGGAACCGGAGCTCCGGGAAGTAGCGGTCGAGCGGCCGCCCGTTGCGCGACTGGACGGTGTGCGAATCGCCGTCTACGAACACGATCGCGCGGAAGCCGTCGAGCTTGGGCTCGAACGACCAGCCGTCGCCCTCGGGCAGCGCCGGGGCCGGGTTGGCGAGCTGCGGCTTGATGACGGCGGGCATACCGGGTGTGTACCACGAATGGGCCCTGCCTTCAGGCTGACCCCGGTTCGTCCTGCGATCTAGCATGCTGCATGGCCGCGACCGATCGCACCGCACGGCACCTCGAGCTGCTGATCGACGCGATCGCGGCCGTCAACTCCTCGCTCGATCTGGACGAGGTGTTCGAGCAGATCGCATCCCGCGTCGCCGAGGCGCTCGACACCGACGCCTGCTTCGTCTACATCTACGACCAGGCGGACGATGTGCTCGAGCTGCGGGCGACCCACGGCACGCGGTTCGACGACCCGGCTCACCGGCCGCGCATGCATCTCGGCGAGGGCATCACCGGCACCGCGGCGGCGGAGGGCCGGCCGATCATGATCGCCGGGGCCGCCCACCTGGACGCCCGGTTCGTGCAGTTTCCGAACCTGCCCGAGGAGGAGTACGAGTCGATCCTGGCGGTGCCCGTGCTGGCGCGTGACCGGCTGGAGGGCGCGCTGAACGTGCGCACCCGGCAGCCCCGCGCGTTCGGCGAGGACGAGGTGTCGCTGCTGACGGCGATCGCCGGGCAGGTCGGGCAGGCGATCGAGAACGCGAAGCTCTACGAGCAGGCGCGCGAGCGGGTGTCCGAGCTCGAGACACTGGCCGTTCAGGAGATCCATCACCGGGTCAAGAACAACCTGCAGACGGTCGCCTCGCTGCTGCGGCTGCAGGCTCGTTCGCTGGAGGACGAGAGCGCAGGCCGTGCGCTGGAGGAGAGCGTAAACCGGATCCTGTCGATCGCCGCGGTGCACGACCTGCTGACGACGGCCCACGGGGACGACGTCGACATCGCCGGGCTGATCGGGCGCCTGGAGGCGATGCTGGCGCAGGACCTCGCCGGGCGGGAGGTCGTGAGCTCACTGGAGCCGGTGGTGCTGCCGGGCCAGCGGGCGACCGCGGTGGCGCTGGTGTTCTGTGAGCTGTTCCAAAACGCGATCGAGCACGGGCGGGGGCGGATCGCGGTTGACCTGCACCGTGAGGGGCCGAGCGTGGTGCTGTCTGTGGCGGACGAGGGGATCGGCCCACAACCGGGCCGCCGTGAGGGGCTGGGGCTGACGATCGCCGGCGCGCTGGTGCGGGAGGAGCTGCGCGGGCGGCTGGAGCTGCTGGGAAGGGCGGTGGCACGGTTTCCGGCCGCGTCCTGATCGCCGAGGACGAGACCATCATCCGCCTCGACGTGCGGGCGATGCTAGAGCGGGCCGGGTTCGAGGTGGTCGCCGAGGCGCGCGACGGGGTCGATGCGGTGCGGCTGGCCACCGTGCACGAGCCCGACCTGGCGGTGATGGACGTGAAGATGCCAAACCTCGACGGGATCGACGCGGCGCGGCAGATCATCGAGCGGCGGCCGATCCCGATCGTGATGCTGACGGCGTTCTCGGAGGCCGCGCTCGTCGACCGCGCTGTCGAGGCGGGCGTGTTCGGATATCTGGTAAAGCCGTTCCGCGAATCCGACCTGCTGCCGGCAATCGAGGCGGCGCGGGCGCGTCACGCGGAGCTGCAGGCCGTGCGCGAGGAGGCCGGCTCGCTGCGCGACGCGCTCGAGTCACGCAAGGTGATCGAGCGTGCGAAGGGCCTGCTGATGGAGAAGGACGGGCTCACCGAGGCGGAGGCGTTCGCACGCCTGCGTGGCGCGAGCCAGCAGACGGGGAAGCCGCTGCGCGACGTGGCCGACGCGGTGGTCGCCGCGTTCGGCGCCTAGCCGCATATCGCGCTCCCCAACGACCCGGGGGGTGAGGGATTTTCACCCGCCGGCTACGCCGACCGATCGATTGCCCAGGCCCGGGGTCGGGGCGACAATGGGACGATGGCGACCAACGAAGGGCGCGTCTCCAGCATTGTGCTCGACGCCTCGCGGACCCCGGCTCGGCTGGTCGGATCCTTTCTGACGGTCCTCGACCGGGCCGAGCGCGTGATGGATCACTCCGACGCGGCCACCTCGGCATCGGCAGCGAAGATGCGGAGAGGAGTCGCCTTGATCTGCGTGGTATACGCGGTGATCCTCGCGGTGCGCACGATGGCCTCAGGCGACCTGCCGTCGCCGGCTGTAGCCCTCATGCTTGGGCTCGCCGGAGCGCTTTACACCAATCGTGGCGGGAGGTTCGTCAGGGACTGGGTTCCGGTTGCCCTGGGCCTCTTTGCCTACATCCTCGCCGGGTCCTTTTCGGCGGCCTTGAATCTCAAGACCTCCGTGCATTACGTGCCTCAGATCGACCTCGACCGGATCATCGGTCTCGGCACGGTTCCGACCGTCTGGCTGCAGGCGCACATCTATAACGGCCACACCGGCCCGCTTGAAGTCGCCAGCTTGGCGTTCTACGCATCGCACTTCGTCGTTTTGCTGCTGCTCGCCTACTACATGTGGTGGCGTAACGAACGTACGGCTTTTGCCGTCCTCTTCTTCAGCGTGCTTGTCGCAAGCATGGCCGCGATGGCGACGTTCGTGTTGCTGCCAACCGCACCACCGTGGCTCGCGGCCCGGGAGGGATACCTACACGGCGTGCATCACATCAACAAGCAAACGATAGACACCCTGGGCCTTTCCTCGTGGGCGGCTTGGTACGGTAACGGTAAGACCTACAACATCGTCGCCGCCGTGCCGTCACTCCACATGGCCTTCCCGATCATAGGTCTGCTCGTCTGCCGCCGATTCGCCCTGGGCCGCATCCCGACAGCGATCATCTCCCTCGAGGCGCTCGGCGTGTTGTTCAGCATCGTCTATACGGGCGAGCACTACGTGACGGACGCCGTGGCCGGTGCCGCGTACGCGATCGCCGCCTTCCTGGTGGTCAGCAGGATGCTGGCCGCGCAGCCCGGGCTGCAGCCGGCGCCGGTCGCCGCCGCACCCGTGTCGTCGCGCCGCTAGCGAGACCGCTCCTCACCGCGCCCTCAAGGCCGTCAGTTCCTCCGCCGATGGTTTCGGGTAAGGTCCCGACCTCGGAAAGGAGTCAACCTGTGGACCCGACGTTGTTTGGCGCGCTGTTCGTCCTTGTCGCGGCGGTGCTCGGACTCTGGGTGGATCTGCGGTTCCCGGGGCTCACGCCCAAGGATGTTCGGAAGGTCCTGATCCACCTCGCCGTCGTGTTCGTGCTGGCCCACCTGGTGTCTCCGATCCTCACGGCCGGCCTGATCGGCACCGGCATGCCGCTCGCGCGGTTGGACGCCCTGATGCTGGTGATCCTGCCCGGGCTGGTGTACGGCAGCCTGGCTGTGATCTGGCTGATCAAGTACGCGCAGGATCCGCTCCGCAGCCTCATGCGGTGAGCCTTGGCAGGTCCTCCGGGGCGCCCTTCGGCTCCGGCCTGGTCGCTCTAGCGATCGCAGCCCTGACCGTCTGTCGAGTCCTGACCCCCGACAGCTATCTGTCTCTCTACGCAGGCCGGTACATCGACCAGCACGGCATCCCCCATCATGATCCGTTCACCGTTGCGGGTCACGGGAGGGTATGGATCGACCAGCAGTGGCTGTTCCATCTTGTCGCGTACGACCTGTGGCGGGTGGACGGGTATAGAGCCGTTGGGTTGGCCAGCGCATTGGCGTACGCCACGGCCATTGCGCTCCTGGTCGTGGCGATCAGGCGGCGCGGGGTCAGCACGGGGCCGGCGATGGTCGCCGTGGCCCCGGCCGCGATCGTCCTTCTCACTCACGTGCAGATCTGGGCTGAGGTGGCGGCTCTGCCCCTTTTCATGGCCACCGTGGTGGTGCTCCTCGGGCAAAGCCCAGTTACGCGGTTGACGCCGGCGGCGCTCTGGTCGCTGCCGATCCTCGCCCTTTGGGCGAACGTGCACGGGTCCGTGTTGCTCGGAGCGGCGCTGGTGGCGGCATACGCGACCTGGCGACTCGTCCGCGACGGCCGGTCGTGGATCGCCGGGGCGCTCATTGTCGGGGCGGCCGCCTGCGTGCTCATCACCCCCTACGGGTGGGAGATCGAGGGCTACTACCGATCCGTGCTCGGCAGCAGCGCGATCCGACAGGAACTGCCCATATGGAACCACGCGACGCTCAGCGATTTCTACAGCCGGGAATTCTTCCTGCTCGTGGCCATCTCCATCGGCTTTCTGGTCGCGGCGAGGCGCAAGGGCCGCCTTATCGACCCGGTTATCGTGGCCGGAGCGCTGGTGCTCATGATCGCCGGCCTCGAATCGGTACGCAATCAGACCTGGTTCTGCTTCGGTCAGGCCATCCTGCTGGCCGACTGCATTGGCGCACTTTGGTCACGGCGCCTGTTGACACCAGGGGGATGGCGCCTGCTCGGAGTGCTCAGCGTTGTTGCGGCCGTCGGCGCGGTCGTCGCACAACAGCGGACCGGCGATGCCTTCTATGAGCGGCTCGCACCCATGGGCGCGCTACCCGTGATAGCGCATTCGGCGGAAGCTGACGGGCACGCCACGATCCTGGCCGACTTTACGACGTCCAATCCGCTGCTCTGGCATTACCCGAGCCTCGCCGGGCGGGTCGCGTTCGACACCCGAATCGAGGTCTTCGATCCGGCGGAAGCACGCCGGTGGCTGAGGTTCAACGAGGCGAAGCCCGGCTGGCGGCGACTCGCGGCGGAGTACCGTCTTGTCGCAGCTTCCGGCCACGTGCACCTCGCGCTCGTCGACGCGATCAGATCGGACCCAGTGTTGCGAACCCTCTACTATCGGGACAACGACGTCGTTGCTTCCAACCCCGCGACCTGAGCCCTCACCCTCCGCCCAGCGCCCGGGCGATGCCGATGATGCCAGGGCCTGCGGTGATAATGAGAATCGCTGGGAAGAAGCAGATGGCCAGGGGGAACACCATCTTCACCGGCGCCTTCTGCGCCAGCTCCTCGGCGAGCGCCTTCTTTCGAGCACGCGCATCGACTGCGAGGGCTTTCAGGATCTGCGAGATTGAAACGCCCATCGTCTCGCCCTGGGCCATGGTGCGGGCAAACGACCGTATGGTCGGCGTATCCACACGTTCCGCCATCCTGCGGAGGGCGTCCTGCCGCTGCTGACCGATCCTGATCTCGTTCAGCATCAGACGCGCTTCCTGGGCGAGCGGACCGTGCAGTCGCTCCGCCGCGATCTTGATGGACTGGTCAAGGCCCAGGCCCGCCTGCACGGTGATGGCAAGCAGATCGATGAAGTCAGCAGCGTCGCGCTCAATCTGCGCCTGTCGACGTGCTATGCGAGACGAGAGTATTGAGTCCGGGATCATCCACCCAAGGAACGGTGCGAACGCCACGGCGGCCAACTTGACGATCTCGTTGGTCGACTTGCTCGCATACAACAGGGCGAAGGCGAGCAGCACCATCACCGAAAGGATGCGGAGCGCGAGGAACCTGGACGGGCGGGCCTCGTACATCCCGGCCTGAATCAGTCGATGGCGCAGCTTGCTCTCGTAGTCGGCAGGGGCGATCGACTTTGCGACCGACGCCAGCCAATGCTCGAGCGTCAGATGTTCGGCGCGTACACGAGCATCAATCGTCGCTGCCGTGTCGCCGTACCCGTAGTCGCCGACTGAGTTGATCGCCTCGGCGGTGCCCCGCCGGCCGATCCTCACCGACCATCCGACCGCCAGTACGCTGCCTACGACCAGAGCCATGAAGAGAACGATGAGCATGTTAGACCTCGATATCCACGATGCGCTTCAGCCACAGGGAGCCGATAGCAATCGATATGGCTGCGATGGAGAGCATGACGTAGCCGGCGCCCGAGTTGAGCTGGCCGAGGTAGGTCGGCGACATCACGAAGAACATGGCTGCCAGGACAAGCGGCATCAGCGTAAGGATCCACCGAGACATCCGGCCCTGAGCCGTAAGCGAGTGGATCTGCGAACGAAGGCGGTGCCGCTGTCGCACGGTCTCGGCAACGATGTCGAACATCTCCGCCATGTTGCCTCCCGCCTGGTGCTGCACTCGCGCAACCAATGCAATCCACTGGAGATCCTGGTTGCCGACCCGTTCCACCATCTCGTCCAGTGCGTCGTCCACTCCGACGCCCAGTCGGGTGCGCCGGACGGTCTCGTGCCATTCAGCAGCAACTCGCTCGTCGGATTCGTCGGCTACGTGTGAGATCGCCTGCAGGAGGGAGTGACCGGCGCGCAACGACGAGGCAAGCACCGTCAGCGAGTCTGCCAGGCTTGCATCGAAATGCGCGTACCATGCCGACGCCCGATGGGTGACGTAGGCCCATGCGGCCAGGGGGCCGAGCGGGATGATCACCAACGCGGTTGCCGGACGGCCGGTGAGGGCGGCGACGAACAGGGCCAGGAGAATGCTGACGCCCAATGCCAGCACCAGTATCCGCTTCGGGCTGCGGTCCAATCCGCCGCGCTGAACGTCCGCCGAGAAGCGGCCCCAGAGCTTTTGCGGCTTGGGCCGGCCGGCCGGCTTCGGCGTCGCCAGCGAGATCTCCGGCATGGGCGTTGGGCTCCGGGGCGCCCCCAGCCCGTAGCCGCGGACACGCAGGGCCGGGGCCACCCGTACCGGGCGCAGTGTGAGGAACGCCCCGAGCATGACCACACCGCCGACCACGATGGCCAGCACCGCCAGCGTGATGTCCGAGCCCCAGAATCCAGCGGACTGCGATGGCGCCGCCGCAGGCGAAGATCCGGTGGCGGGGATCGTGTAATGCTCTTCGATGACATCGCTCCCAAGCCGCAGCGCGACGAGCACCTGCTCGCCGGGGCGGCGCAGCTGCGAGGTGTACGTCAAGACGTACTGCTGGGCGAGCGACTTGGCGATGCCCTTGTACACGTTGGTCAGCTGGTCGGCCGACTGCACCTCGATGAACTGACCGCCTGTGTTATCAACGATGGACTGCAGGTCAGCTCGGTCAAGGCTCGCGCCGGTCAGGCCAACGGCGAACACGCGAACCCGGGCTGCCTTCGCGGCCGAAGTGGCGTCGGCCACCGTTGCGGCGCTTGTCGTGTCTCGACCGTCGGTCAGAAGCACGATCGCCCGCGTGGTCACGTTCTGCGAGGCGAGTTGCTGGCTGGCATAGACGACCGAATCCCACAGCGACGTCTGGTGGGTTGGCGTGACCGCGCCGAACGCATCCTTGAACGCCGCCGGATCCGTCGCGAAGGCATGGACGAGGTAGGGGGACTTCGCGAACCCGATCACCTCTGCGCTCGCCCGGCTCGGTTTGTGGTCGATGAGCGTCTGTGCGGCGGATACCGCTGCGGCCAACGGCCGGCCGCGCATGCTGTCGCTGCTGTCGATCAAGATCGCAACGCTGAGGGGGCTGCGGTCCTGCGACACGAGCCTCAGCTGGGGTACGACAGAGAGGCCGTTCTCCGTGACCTGGAGATCCGACGGGTTTGCCCGCGGAGGCAGCGTGACGACGAACTCCCGTCTTGGAAACTTCGCCAGTGGCGACAGCGTCATGCTGAGGCGCACCGCGCCGGCCGCAGGTGAAGCCGCGGTGAGAGCGATGGCGAATGCCAATATGGTGACGATGCGCCTCATGCCAGCGAGAAGAGGGCCGACGGAAGTTCGATACCGCGACGGCCGAAGGCCTCTTTGAAGGTGGGGTGGAGTCCCGTCGACTCAAGCTCGCCTTCGATGTTGCCGTTCGGCGTGAGTCCGCGCACCTGGAACTCAAACAGGTCCTGTAGCGTGACCTGGTCTCCTTCCATCCGCTGAACCTCGGTGATCTTCACGACCTTACGCGAGCCGTCGGCGAGCCGCTCGGTATGCACGATCAGGTTGAGTGCCGACGCGATCTGCTCTCGGATCGCCCTGACCGGAAGGTCGTATCCAGACATGAGCACCATGGTCTCGAGTCGCGACACGGCGTCTCGCGGTGAGTTGCAGTGCACTGTGGAGAGCGAGCCGTCATGACCAGTGTTCATCGCCTGCAACATGTCCAACGCCTCAGCTCCGCGCACCTCGCCGACGACGATGCGGTCGGGCCGCATACGGAGCGCGTTTCGCAGAAGGTCTCGGATCAGGACCTGGCCGTGGCCTTCGACGTTCGCCGGCCGTGATTCCAGGCGCAGCCAATGACGCTGGTCGAGCCGGAGCTCCGCCGCGTCCTCGATGGTCACGATCCGCTCGTCTTCAGGCAGGAAGCTCGACAGCACGTTCAGCAGCGTGGTCTTGCCGCTGCCCGTGCCGCCCGTCACCAGGATGTTCAGGCGCGCCTTCACACACAGGCCGATGAACTCCCCCATCTTGGGAGTCAGCGTGCCCAGGCCCACGAGGTCGTCCATGGACAGGCGCCGCTGGTGGAACTTCCGGATTGTCATCGCCGGCCCGCGGAGCGACAGCGGAGGGATGATGGCGTTCACGCGTGAGCCATCCGGAAGCCGGGCGTCGACCATTGCTGAGGACTCGTCGATGCGCCGGCCGACCTGGGCCACGATCTTGTCGAGGATCCGCCGAAGGTGTGCGTCATCCGCGAATCGTGCGTCCGTCTCGAAGATCCGCCCTCCTCGCTCGATGAAGATCTCCTCGTGGTTGTTGACCATGATCTCGGTGACCGAGTCGTCGGCCAGAAACCGCTCGAGCGGCCCGTACCCGACCACCTCGTCCGCGATCTCTTTGCTCAACTGTTCCCGGTCAGCGTGAGAGAGGGGTACCTCCTCCATCTGGAGGGCCGCGTTCACCACGCCGCGCACTCGCGCGGCGAGCTCAACCTCGTTCACGTCAGCGGTGAGCAGCGACGTGCCGAGCGTCTCGATCACCGTCTGGTGAACGCGATTTCGGACGTCCGAGAACTGGTCCGCCTGAACCTGGTCACCCGGCGAGGCGCCGTTTGCGAGGCGTTCGTGAAGAGACATGTCGATCACACCTTCGCTTCGTTGGAGGGGAGCAGCGCGATGATGCGGTCGGAGAGGCTCCGCAGAGACTTTGCGGTCGCCGACTTCGGCTCGGATGCCACCAGTGGGCGCGCCGCGTTCACCGATCGCGGCACACTGCGATCGGATGGGATCGCGATGTCGGGCTCCCTCGACAGGATCGCCTTGACATCGGCGGCAGTCAGGCCCACCTTCGAGTCCGCACGGTTCAGGACGAGCGTGATGTCGGCAGGCGCCACACCCATCAAGGCCAGCGTCTCAAGGCCCACCTTCATGTTCTTGAGCCCAGGTAGGTCCAACGAACCCACGATGACCGTGTGCATGGCGTAGTCGACGGCGGCAATCGCCGGCGCTGTGAATGCCGGCGGGGTATCCACGATCACCACGTCGAACTCCGTTCGCGCCACGTCGAGAACCGTGGCAAGGCGTTCCGCCGTAACCTCCTCCGCCTGGTCGGGTCGTACGGGAGCGAGGAGAGCGTGCACACCCTCTTCGCTGGTGCCCAGATATCCGTGGAGCTTGACTCCGTCGAGCTCGCCGGCAGCGGTGACGAGGTCGTAGATCGTCCGCTCCGGCTTGATCCCGAGCACGAGCCCGACGTCACCAAACTGAAGGTCGAGGTCGAGCAGCAGCGTCCGTCTGCCGGACATCGCGAGCATGGTCGCCAGGTTGCTGCTCACCGTGGTCTTTCCGACACCGCCCTTCGGGCCGAGCACGACCACGAGCGGCGCCAGCTCGGTCGTCTTGCCCGGGGACGTTTCGCTCACGTGGGAAACCCGCGCGATCGCCTTCTGGACGGCTGCGGACACGACCGCCGCCTCGGTGGGCAGCAGCACGATCTCATGCGCACCGGCCCTCAGCGCCTCCGCCAGGTTCCCGTTTGCCTTGCCCGGCATCGCCATCACCAGCGCCATCTCGGGCCGGGAGCGCCGGCTCTCTGACAGCACGTCCAGGGCCTCGTTCACATCAGGGGCGAACATCAGCAGCGCCTGGCTATGATCGCGCTCCGCGGCGCCGAGGGCGTCGCTGAAGTCGCTGATTCCGGATGCAATGAGCATTCCGCTGTCGCCGTTGGGCATCGCCCCCTCGAGCAGGTCGCTCGGGAAGGACTTATGTGCCGCAACTGTGAGCCTCACGTCTGCCATCAGTGACGACCTCCCAGCACTGCGTAGATCCGCGGGTCGCCGTTGCGATTTGCGAGCACGCTGCCCACGTCGTCGATCACCGGCTTGACCTCGTCGGTGCTCCCCGGCGGCCGAAGCACGAAGTAGATGTCGCCCTTCTGCTGTGCGAACACGACATGCTGCACGTCAGCGTTATTGACGGCGAGGGTGAGCACGGGATTGTGTGAGCTTGAGGAACCTGTGCTGGATGTGTCCGGAACTGCGAGCACCAGCACGTCGCTCGCGATCGTCTTGGTCACTGCGATGGCCGTGCCACCCTGACGGGGCAGCCCTGTGGCCGGGTCGATCGGAACGACGTCGAAGTCCGCAACGACGTCAACGTGGTCGCCGACCTGCAGCTGCCCCACCATTCCCTGGCCAGGGCTTACAGGGAAGTCGACCGCACGCTGATCGGGGCGCAGCTGCACCGCGACGCTCGTCGTGTCGGACTTGACGAACTGATTGGTCGTCAACTGCTCGCCTGGGTAGACGTCATTCCGAGCGACCAGGCCCTTCAGATCGTTCGGGTTGCTCACGGCGCCGTCCACCACGGAGTCCCGCGGGACTGACGTCGCACGATACATCTTTGCCTCAATGACCTGGCTGCCCGGTGTGAGCTGCGGGATGGTCTGATTGGCTACCAGAACCGTCACATCGCCGTTGCTGCCGCTGGACGACTGATACTGCTTCACGTACACCACCACCAGGGCGGCTGCCGCGATAGCCAGGATGATCGCAAGCCCGAGCGCTCCGGACCGCGTCGAAAGCACACGCTGCATTTCTAACTCCTTCCAACAATCATGGTCCGTCCCAAGGGACTAGGGCTACTGACTCGGCGCAAATGTTCGCGGGGTCCGTGCAATTCAAGGAATACGCCCCGGTCGGGTTGGCTCGATCCCAGAAGATCCCCACGACCTCTCCGTGGTTCAGGTTCGGGTAGCACGATGAAGGTGGATCCTGGAAGTACTGAGCGATGTAGAAGTTCCCAAATCCAACAACCTGAACGGTGGTGTTACCGTTCCCGAACGGGACAGGTGACACCAGGATTACCTCAGTCCACCGCGGGTCGCTCAGCGGCGGCGGATGGGTGAGATCCGGGTTGCAAGGGTTCCAGGCGCTTGGCGAAGACCCGATGCGTTGCACCAGGCCGGATTGCTGGCCGGTGTCGATCTGGCCGGCGCTTACGCCCGTCTTGGTCTGAACGAGATCTCCGATGGAATAGGGCGTGCATGCCCCGTGGTAAAGCTCGTCTGCCGGCCCGGGAGGTGAGTTGTTGGGGTCATTCCAGCAGGCCCCGGATCCGTTCGTGGTGTCGAGATCGAGCAGGTCGCAGTTGCCCTGAACGCAACCGCCACCACCCAGAGTCAGACTCACGGGCTGTCCCTTCGTCAACGCGGTGAACGCGGCATCGAACCAGACGTCGCGCGCAGCACTGCCCGCGGGCGCGGAGGGGTCGACATATGTCTGGGACTGAAAATAGCTCTGCAGCTGGGTCGCCGCCGCGTGGACGTAGACCTGCTGTGAGGGCACGGTCGCCGTGTACGTCCGCTTGGTCTTACCGCTTCCGGCATTCACGGTTATCGAGATGGAGTGCGGTCCCGTGCTGTTGCAGGAAGTGGAAAAGGCGGAGGTGGATGTCGCCACCGTCAGCTTCCCGGTTGTCGTCGTGCCGGCCACGGTCTTGCCGTCGATTACGACCCCTGTGGTATCCGAAGGTAGGTTCTTGAGCGTCGCCGTCGCCCCGTACGACACGCCGCAGTTGGCGTAATAGGGCGGAGGGTACGGTGTGTTTGGTGTCACCGAGACACCCTGGATGGTGCAGGTCCCTCCGACTCCTGTGCAGCCGGTCAGTGGTACGTCCGAGCCGATGTACCCGACCTGGGAGAAGGTGATGGTTACGCCCGTCACGTCGACGACCCGAACGGAGACGGTGGAACCGCCCGCCGGAAGTCCGCTGATGTTGCCCTTACCACACCAGAAGGGATACGGGCTTGACGCCACAGGATTCGGGCAGCCTGCTCCGCTGGACAGCGGTACCTGGGCGCCCGTCTTGTCGATGATTGCCGTTACGCTCTGCGGACGGAGGTCCGGGACCCCGATGGGGTTCAGCCCGTGCGCCGTCGTGAGATACACGATCCGTGCCTCAGCCTTGGCGCTCACGTTGGTGCTGGCGAATCCGAGGACGCCGCCGAACAGGTAGGGCACATTCGACTCCACCGGTCGAACGCGCACGCCGACGGCCTTGTTGTTAGCGTCGTAGACCAAGGTGCAGTAGGACGTGTCCAGGTTCGCGTCCTTGATCAGGTTCTGCGAGCTGTTCGCGTCGTCATTCTGGCGCTGGTAGTAATCCGCCTGTCCTCCCGTGCCGCACACGCCGCTCGTGCCCTTAATCAGCTGCGAGGCCCCTGCCAGGGCGCCGGCGTCCGCAGCTGTCTGCAGCTGGCGGCGGTGCGCGCGGAAGTCGCCGATGTCGACCACGAGGGCCGTGATGCCCAGCAGCGCGACCAACGACAGAGCCACGACCACAAGGACTGCGCCGTCCTCACGTTTCACCATCAGGAACACCCCGGCGAACTGGCGTAGGCGGTCGGCTTAGCCTCGAGCCTCATTGTCGCGTGCGACGTCAGGTTGAGCGTGCTTGGCAACCCGGGAATCACGCTCGGCAGGAACGGGAGTATCCACGAGTGGGAGTACGTCACCGTTGCCGTGATCTTGTCGCCCACGTTCGCGGAGGTGTTGCCGCTTCCGCTCACGAGGGCGCAGGAGAACGTCGGATTCGGACTGCCGGCGGGCACATCCGGCTGCTTCTGGAGGCCGGCGGGATCGTTGACGGCCGCGAGCCTGGCAGCCTCCCGGGCATCCTGGATCACCGTGATCTTGTCGTACATCACGACCCCCAGCTCCATGATGCCGAAGAGGATCAGCAGCAGTGGAATGAGGACGAGCGTGAACTCCACAAGGCTCTGGCCCCGCTCGTCGTTCAGACGAGAGTGGCGACCGTGCTGATGGCCGTGGCCACCTGCTCGGACAGCAGGCCCAGTGCGAGTAACACTATTGCGGAGATGACGCCGAGGACCACCGCGTACTCGGCGGTGGTTTGCCCAAGCTCTTCCCTTCTCGGGGCTTCCATGTGATCCCCCAATGGTCAACGTCGGGGGAGGCGCCGCAGCGCCTCCCCCGCTTGGAACTACACGATCTTGGCGACCGCGCTGATCGCGGTGCCGATCTGCCCCGACAGGAACGTCAGCGCACCCACCACAAGAAGCGTAATGACGCCCAGGATGACGGCATACTCCGCCATCGTCTGACCATCGTCCGTCTGGTGGATCTTCGAGATGAACTCCATCATGCGTTTTCCCTCCCTTCGCTGTGTAGAAGGTTTCCTCCGGTGAGAAGCCGGTCGGCCGCGTACGTACGTGCCTAGGCCCCATTACCGCTCCACCGCAAGTGCCAACGGCGAGCCGGAGACGAGCGCCACAAGTCCGGGAATGCTCGAATCCTCGAGCGGGCCGGACGTGAGTCCCTGGAGGTCGTCGATCCAAATCTCCCGTTGATCGGACACGTATGCAACCGCGGGCTCGCCCGGGGCGAACCGCTTCGTGATCAACGGTCGAACGACCGATTCATCCAGGTACGTGACATCCACCACGATGACATCGGGCTCGAAATGCTCTGCCGCTCGGTCAAACGCCGTGCTCGGAAACGGCACGGAGGCGACCTCGGCGACCTTCGCAAACGCTGGCGCGAGGGCGCTGAGCATTATCGGAGGAAACCCAACTAGCAGGACTCGCCGATTTGGCCGTGTCCTGCGCGGTCGTCGGAGGGGGCGCACGTCCATTGCCCCGAGTCTCCAGCCCACGAGGCCAGCCGACTATCGCACAGACCTACGATCTTGCCGGGTGATCTTTTCTCACCCCGCCCACCGCACCGGCCCTGAAATGAGTCAGTGACTCGCGGCGCGTAGCCGCTGGTATCGCGCAGCGGCGCCTGAGCGGTTCGGCGTTTCGAGCTTCGACAAGATGTTCGAGACGTGCGTGCGCACGGTCTGAACAGAGATACTCAGGTCGCCCGCGACAGTTCGGTTCGTCTTACCCTCGGCGATCAACTCCAACACCTGCCACTCGCGCTTCGTCAAGCGCTTGTCCGAGGGCAGCAGTTGGCCGATGGGCGGGGCGCAGGCGAGCGTTCGGAACTCCGCAATCAGTGCGCCCGTCATCTCTCTCGAGATGGTTGCCTCGCCACGGCTGGCCGCTCGCACCGCCTCGACCCAAGATCGGACCGGCAGGTCTTTCGTGAGGTAGCCGATCGCGCCCCAGCGCAGTGTTGAGAACAGCGCCTCCGGATCGCCGCTCGTACCCATGGCGATTGCTGTGCCACCTGAGTCGGCGACCGTCCGGATGATCGTCTCCGCCGAGTGCTCGGCCCCGTGGAGCAGGACGTCAACCAGGACAACGGTGGATGCCGACCCGCGCGCTATCCGATGCGCGCTCGACGCGTCCGTGGCGGTCCCCACGATTTCCAGCCCCTGTGCCTGAAGTGATGCTGACAGGCCAGCGAGCGCGATCTCATGGGGATCGCAAATTGCAACCTTTATCGGCTGTTCCATGCCAAGTTGTCCCTGGAGCAAGTTAACGGGAGCGTGCTGTGAAAGTACGTCCGGTTTGGCACATTGTCAACGGCGCGACCGGACGCGCCCTCGACGTCGCGTCAGCGGCTCAGCAGGCGCAGCGCGGGCTGCGGCAGCAGGCCGACCAGCGCCTCGGGGCTGACGTCGTCAACCGGCCCCGACCGGCCACGGCCAAGGTCGTCCACCCAGCCGCCGCCGCCCTCGGAGGTGAACACGAGCACCGAGCCGAGCTGGCGGAACCGCTCCATCAGCAGCGGTCGCACCCGGCGCTCGTCGAGGTAGGTCACGTCCACCACGACCAGGTCGGGCCGCACGGAGGTGACCGCGCGGTCGAATGCCGTACCGGGGAACGGCACCGCTGACACCTCGAGCGACTCCGCGAGCGGCCCTTCCAGCGCCCGCATCATGAGCGGGGTGAGGCCGACCAGTAGCGCCCGCCGCCCTCGCGAGCGCTGGAGGGGTCTGGCGCTGCGCCGCTCCGACATGCAGCGATTCTCCGATCACCCGGGCTGCTCGTCAATGCGACGCGGATCAGCCGACCCGCAGCTCCCACTCCCGGTACAGGTAGGCGAGCTCCTCCTGCACCTCCTGGTGGCGCTTCCCGTCCTGCGCCACCGCCGTGTGATCCTCGTACGCTTCGGGTTGGGACAGCCGCGCCGAAAGCGCACCCAGCTCCTCCTCCAGCCGCTCGATCTGCTGCTCGATGGCACGCGCCTCGCGCGTCAACCGCTGGCTCGGGCCGGTCGCCTTGGCCTTCGGCTCCATCACCTTCTTCGCAGGCTTCGGCTTCGCCGCCCGCTCGGCCGGCTCCACCGCCGGCTCGTGGTCGCGCGCGTACTCACCGAACGCGCCCTCCCGCAGCCGCAGCCGTTCCCCCTCGATCGCGATCGTCCGCGTCGCCAGCGCCTCGATCAGCGCCCGGTCGTGGGATACGAGCAGGATCGTCCCCGGAAACGCGGTCAGCGCATCCTCGAGCGCCTCGCGGCTCTCGATGTCGAGGTGATTCGTCGGCTCGTCCAGCACCAGCAGGTTCGCGCCCGACACCACGATCCGCGCCAGGGCCAGCCGCCGCCGCTCCCCGCCGGAGAGCACGCTCACCTCCTTCTCCGCCTCCTCGCCGCTGAACAGGAACCGCCCGAGCAGCGTCCGCGCCTGCGGGCCGGTCAGCTTCGTTCCCTGCGCCACGGCCTCCACCAGCCGCAGGTGCTCCGGCAGCTCCAGCGACTGCTGCGAGTAGTACGCCACCTCGACGTTGTGCCCGACTTTCGCCTTCCCCGCCGCCGCCGGGCGGCGGCCGAGCAGCGTCTCGAGCAGCGTCGTCTTGCCGGCGCCGTTTCGGCCGATCAGCGCCACTCGCTGCCCGCGCTCGATGTGGAACGTCGCGTCGCGCACCAGCGTCCGGCCGGCGACCTCCACGTCCAGGTGCTCCGCCTCGAGCACCACCCGGCCGCTGCGCGGCGGCGGCGGGAAATCGAACCGCAGCGACCGCTGCTCGGTCGGCCGGTCGACCCGCTCGATCCGCGCCATCGCCTTCAGCTTGCTCTGCGCCTGGCGGGCCTTCGTGCCGTACCGGAACCGGTCGACGAACCGCTGCAGGTGGGCCAGCTCCTCCTGCTGGCGCTCGTACTGGTCGGCCTGCATCGCCAGCCGCTCCGCACGGTCGCGGCGCCAGTGCGAATAGCTGCCCTTCGTCAGCCGCCCCTTCCCGCGGTCGAGCTCGAGCACCGAGGTGGCGACCGACTCCAGGAACCACC
>Ga0066662_10000176_pt1 | contig 26505 bp, 27 predicted proteins | sample GraSoiAngelo_111_FD_133939 | JGI IMG/M metagenome (GOLD analysis project Ga0066662, IMG submission 133939) | Grasslands soil microbial communities from the Angelo Coastal Reserve, California, USA - 14_0903_12_40cm | ecosystem: Environmental > Terrestrial > Soil > Grasslands | place: USA...
ATCACCGCGCCGAAGATTATGTTGGCATCTTCGTCTGCGGCCTCGCGTATGATCGAAGATGCTTCGTTGACTTCGTAGAGCGTGAGATCAGGTCCGCCCGTGATGTTGATCAGCACGCCTTTCGCGCCCTGTATGGTTGCTTCTTCAAGAAGCGGGCTTGAGATTGCTTGCTGCGTAGCCTCCATCGCGCGATGCTCGCCCGACGCGCGTCCTGCGCCCATCAGTGCAAGACCCATCCCTTGCATGATCGCCTTCACGTCAGCGAAGTCAAGGTTGATGAGGCCGGGCACTGTGATCAAATCCGAGATGCCCTGCACGGCCTGTCTGAGCACGTCGTCCGCGACCTTGAAAGAGTCCGAGAGCGACGCGCTGCGATCAACCGTGTGAAGAAGGCGTTCGTTCGGAATCGTGATGACTGTGTCAACGCACTCGCGCAGTTCACGCAATCCTTGATCGGCCTGCATCATGCGCCGTCGGCCTTCAAAGTGAAAAGGCTTTGTTACGACCGCAACCGTCAGCGCATTCAACTCCGTCGCTAAACTTGCGATGATCGGAGCGCCTCCTGTGCCCGTGCCGCCGCCCAAGCCCGTAGTGATAAAGACCATATCCGCGCCTTCAAGGACTTCTATGATCTTTTCAGTATCTTCGAGCGCGGCGTTGCGCCCGATGTTTGGGTCTGCGCCTGCGCCGAGTCCTTTAGTGAGCTTGCCGCCGAGTTGAATCTTTATCGGCGCGAGCGAGCGCTTCAAGGCTTGCAGGTCTGTGTTGGCTACGAGGAACTCTATGCCCTCTATGCCAGCTTCTATCATGCGGTTGACGGCGTTGCCGCCGCCGCCGCCGACGCCGATTACTTTAATTCGAGCGCCGGTGATTGGTGGGTCGTCATCTATGAAAATATTAATGCCGTTGCCCGGTTGACGGCCTTCCGTTGTCATCATTCCATTCCTCTCTCTCGGCAGCCTTCTCTTGAAGCTACCGAAGCAGGTCTTTCGGTTATATTGGGCTATCCGCGCCGGGGACAACTAAATATTGCGGACTACATCTTGTGCCGGCTGGCGCGGCAGCATACAACAACTTGTCAAAAAATGCTACTAAAACGATCCCGAAACTTGGAAACAAAATGCGTGAGCTTGCCCGCAGAGCCTCTTTTTCCTGCTCCGCCGCGCATATCTGACGCTTGAGCGCGCTGCGTAACAAGGGCTAATCCGGCTGCCGCAGCCCACACGGGGCTTTGTATATCTTCAATAAGCCCGCCAAAACGATCTCTCTCCGGGTAGCCGATTCTGACAGGAGCGTCAAAAACTTGCTCCGCGATTTCAGGCATTCCACTGAGAAGCGCTCCGCCGCCCGTTAGGACTACTCCGCTGGACAACTGGCGCTCCCAGCCCGATTCCCTTATCTCATCCGCGACCTGCATCAAGACTTCTTCGGCGCGCGGTTGAAGGATGTCGCAGAGAATCTGGCGCGAGAGTTGACGCGGAGCGCGTCCCCCCACTGAAGGAACTTCGACAAGCTCGCCGCGTTCCATATCGTTCAAAGATGCGCTGGACGCGCAACCCACAGTGCGCTTGATCTTCTCTGCTTCGGGAATCGGCGTGCGAAGCCCGAAGGCAATGTCATTGGTAAAGTGCGAGCCGCCGAGCGCGAAGACAGCCGTATGTTGCACAGCGCCGCGCTGGTATATGACAAGTCCCGTAGTCTCCGCGCCTATGTCAACGAGCGCCGCGCCGAACTCCTTGTCATCATCCGTCAAAGATGCTTCGGCTGCGGCCAACTGTTCAAGCACCATGTCCGCGACGACCAGCCCCGAACGATTCACAGCATTGATGGCGTTCTGCCTTGCAGTCACAGGACTCGTCACGATGTGGACCTTTACGGCGAGTCGCGCGCCTATCATTCCAACCGGATCGTTGATTCCATCCTGGTCGTCAACGATGAACTCCTGCGGCAAGCGGTCAACGATCTCGCGCCCCGCCGGAAGTTGAATCGCGCAGGCGGAATCAATCGCGCGCCGCACATCATCAGGCGTTATCTCTCGGTCGCGTCCAGAAACGGCCACAATCGCCTGACCGTTAAATCCCATGATGTGCGAGCCTGCCAGATTGATCGTCACATCTTCGGCCTCAAGCCCGCTCATTCGTTCTGCATCTTCCACAGCACGTTTAATCGCCTCGACCGCTGCGTCAGGATTAACGATGACGCCCTTGCGAAGCCCTCGCGCCTCAGCCTCGCCAATGCCTACAATATCCAGCAACCCGCCCTCGCCCGGCTCGCCGACGATACACGTCACCTTGCTCGTGCCTATGTCCAGACCAACTGTATGTGACGCGCGCTTTGCCATAACTCTTTTGAGTTTCAAGTTTCAGGTTTCAAGTTCCAAGACCTGAGCTTTTAACTTGAAACTTGAAACTTTCATCCGACTCTTCGCGGTCGGCTTTCCGATTTCGCTTCGGGCGCAGGCTTCTCCTTTTTATTCTTATCCTTCTTGTCCTGATCTTTCTTTCGCACCTGCTCATCTTCCTTGTGCGTGACTTTCTCTTTCTCTTTGGCTTTCCTGCTCTCGGCGGGAGGCTTTGCTGTGTCACGCGCAGCGACTCGTGCGCTCTCGACTTCGGGGCCGGAGGCGTTGTTGCCAGCAGCATCGAGTTTAGGCGCGTCCGGGCTAACGCCTATCGTCACGTGATTGCCCTTCTCTACGCCTTGCGCGACGTTTATGTGCAGAATGTAAGGACCAATCGGCGTGTTGCGCTGGCGGTCCAGTTCATCAAGAGCGAATTTCAATCGGTTGCCGAAATCCTCTTTGCCCAGTTGAATCTCTATCTGAGAATCGTCGCCAGTAAGTTGCACTCGCACATCGCGCAGGTCGTTTAAGTTGACTTCGCTTATGCGGCGGCTGATGCCACGAGTCTCCCAATCCCTGGTCATCTCCAAGAATTTCTGCACCCGCTCACGATTCTGCGCACGCGCGCCTTCCGTCCCATCCTCGTCCCAGCCGCGCATGAAAATCTGGTCCGTAGGCGAGGCCGCACCGAGACTCACCGCCTCGTCATCAACCCAGATGAATTTTCCGGCAGAAGTTCTGACAATCGCGCGCGGCTCGCGCTACGCTACGCGAACGCGAAGTCCGTCCGGCAACACGCGCGAGACCACAGCATCACGAACCCACGGAAGCATCTTCAAATCTCTACTAATCGCAGCGAGGTCTGCGCGCCAGACTCCCGTCTGATCCACATCTTTTTTTACAACCGCTCTGATTTCATCGGCGGAGGTGCGCGCCGAGCCGCTCACGTCCAGATTGCGCGCCTGAAAAAATGAGGCTGATGCCGCCGCGCGGTAGCCTGCGAAGAGCAGAATACCGAGGACCGCAGCAGCCGCGATTTTCGACGCGAGCGGAAGATAAGCGAGGACTTTGCGCCAACCCTTAACTTTCGCGCGCGACGAGGATGAGCCGCGGTCACGACTCGCTGGCCGCTGCACAATCTCGCCCGCGCGCCCTTTGCCAGCCGCAGCGCCACGCCCTGCTCTTGGTGTTATGATCTGCTCTCTCATTCTTCCGTAGTCTGGAGTCTGGAGTCTTCAGTCTGGAGTCCGGTGTCAGAAGCAGATTCTTTTTCAGTCTTTGACTCAAGACTCTCGACTCCAGACTCAAGACTCTCTTTTGGACTTTCAGCGCGCCACAACTCTACTTCGTACTCCAACTCAATTCCCTTCTCTCGCTTGATGCGCTCTCTAATCTCTTCGGCCAACGCAAGCGCGTCCTCCGCTTTCGCATCTTCGCCTTCTGTGACGATGAAGTTTGCGTGGACGGGCGAGACGAGCGCGCCGCCCCGCCGCTCGCCTTTCATCCCCATCTCGTCAATCATCTTGCCTGTGCCGACCTCGCTTCCCGGAGGATTCTTGAAGAAGCATCCGGCGCTTCGCGCTCCGTGCGGCTGCGTAGCCAGGCGCTTGTTCTTGGCTTCGAGCATACGCGCGCCGATCTTCTCAGGGTCGTCACGTCTAAGTAGCAATGTTGCGCCGAGCAGAAGCTCACCTTCACGAAATGATGTATGACGGTAATCCCATTTCACTTCGCTTCCGGGAATTTCGACCACGCGGCCTCCGCGCGCAACGCGCACAGTCTCAGTCACGTTTCCGATCTCATGGCCGTAAGCGCCAGCGTTCATCCAGAGCGCGCCGCCGACAGTTCCGGGAATCCCGCCTAAGCCTTCAATGCCTGCAAGCCCGCGACGGCCTGCGTCAATGCAGAGACGTGGAAGCGAGTAGCCAGCGCTCACACTCACGCGCTCGCCATCGAAATGCGCTTCGCCTTTCAACTCTTTCAAGCTCACAACAACGTAATGATGGTCCGCATCGTCCGCCAGCACGTTGCTGCCAGAGCCAAGAGCGCGCCATGGGATGCCAGCCTCTTCCAGTTCATAGACAACCCGCGCGGCCTGCCCCTCAGTCGTGGGCGAGATTACCCAATCAATCGCTCCGCCGACTCTAAGAGAAGTCAACTCAGCGAAGCGTCGCCCGCGCTCTGCGCGCACGCCAAGACGCGCCGCAATCTCTTCAATCGCAGCGTCACGTTCTTCAATGCTTAACTCTTTTTTCGCTTCGTCAACTACCATGAACCCTCTTACATCATCTGTTCGTTCAAGGCTGAAATTAGTCTGGATTCTCAAAATTTATCCTGCCTTCGCTCGCGCCCCGCTCACTTAAGAAGCGCCAACACCTTATCGCCCACGCGATTGACCGTGCCCGCGCCGAGCGTGATGAGCATGTCGCCCTCGCGCAAATGTTCGCGCAGGGTCTCCGGCGCACCTTCGAGTGGTCCAATGTACTGCGCGTTTTTGTGGCCGTAACGTTTTATCGCTTCAGTCAAAACTTCAGCAGTGATGCCCGGTATAGGGTCTTCACTCGCAGCATAAATGTCTGTGACAAAGAGCATGTCCGCGTTATTGAATGAGCGCGCGAACTCTTCCATCAAATCCTGTGTGCGCGTGTAGCGGTGCGGCTGAAAAAGGACCACGATGCGACGGCCAGCCGAGCCGATCTTCGCAGCCGCGAGCGTAGCTTTTATCTCCGTAGGGTGATGCCCGTAATCGTCAACCACGAGCACGCCAGCCTCTTCGCCTTTGAACTGAAAGCGCCGGTCTGCGTTTGTAAAATGGCTCAGAGCGTCGCTTATCTTTTCAAAAGGAATCTTCAACTCAAAGCCAACGGCAATCGCGGCGAGCGCGTTATAAACATTGTGAAGTCCGGGCGCGCGAAGGTGAACATCTCCAACCACCTCGCTCCCACGCCAGACCGTGAAACTCGAACCATAGCCTTCGTCGAAACGAATGCCGTGCGCGGAAACGTCCGCCTGCGCGCTCAAGCCGTAAGTTATTCGCCGTCGCTTAACATCAGGAATCACAGCCTGCACATGCGGGTCGTCAAGACAAAGAACAGCCGCGCCGTAGAACGGAACTTTGTTGACGAACCTTGAGAAGCATTCGCGCACGTCATCCATCCCGTCGTAATACTCCATGTGCTCGCGGTCAATGTTCGTCACAATCGCAATCGTAGGCGTCAGCATTAGGAATGAACGGTCGCTCTCGTCAGCTTCGACGACCATCAGATCGCTCTGACCTATTCGAGCGTTCGAGCCGAAAGATTTGACAACGCCGCCGACAACAACCGTCGGGTCTAGGTCTGCGTAGCCTAGAACGGTTGCGACCATAGAGGTCGTTGTCGTCTTCCCATGCGAGCCTGCGACAGCAACCGAGTGCGGCTTGAGTCTCATCAACTCCGCCAACATCTCTGCGCGCGGTATTACAGGAATCGAACGCTTTCTAGCTTCAACAATCTCAGGATTGTCTTCGCGCACGGCTGTTGAGCGGACCACAACATCTGCATCGCCTACGTTCTCAGCCCTGTGACCTTCCGTAAACTTCACGCCCATAGATTCAAGTCGCTTCGTCACTTCAGAACTCTTCAGGTCCGAACCCGAAACATTAAAGCCGGAGTTAACCAGCACCTCCGCAATGCCGGACATTCCAATGCCGCCGAAGCCCACGAAATGAATTTGTTGAATACGACGAAACATTCTCGAAAAGCAGAATTCAGAATTCAGGAGTCAGAATTCAGAATGAATACTTTTTATCCCTCACTTTTGTTTTTCTACTATCAACTCCTCAATAAGATTTACTGCTGCGGCTGCTGCGTCGCCGCGCGCGAGTTTGCGGCTTGCTTCTTCCATCTTTGTCAACTCATCCGGCGCTTCGATGAGCGCTGCGATCTCTTTAGCGAGCCGTTCGCCTGTCAAATCTTTTTGCAGGATCATTCGCGCAGCGCCCGCCGCACGAAGCGCTTCTGCGTTCTTTCGCTGGTGATCGTCAGCAGCTTGCGGAAACGGAATCATGATTGCCGCCTTGCCCGCCGCGACGAGTTCCGCCGTGGTCGTTGCTCCTGCGCGAGAGATGATTAAATCCGCGAGCGCAAACTCCTCAACCATGTTATCAATGTAACGCCTCACGTCCGCTTGCTCGCTCCATCCTGCATCCCTGTAGCCCGCGCTCACTTTTTCAAAATCCGCCGCGCCCGTCTGGTGCGTGATGCGAAGCACATCGCGTCGCTCCGCAAGTTGCGGCAACGCTGCGATCACCGCTTCGTTGATAGCACGCGCGCCCTGCGAGCCGCCGAAGATGAGCAACGAAAAGCGTGCGGCATCGCGCTCTTTCGCAGGAATGTCAAAGAACTCGCGGCGCACGGGATTGCCCGTCACAATTCCCTTGCCTCGAAAGTAAGGAAGCGCCGCTTCAAACGTCACCACAGCCTTGTCAACAAATCGCGCCAGCCTGCGGTTCGTGAAACCCGGCAGAGCGTTCGACTCCATCACGAGCGTAGGGATTCGCATCAACGCAGCCGTCATCAGAACAGGACCGGAAACGTAACCGCCCGCGCCTACGACAACATCTGGACGGAACTCGCGTATCACTCTTCGTGCCTCGAAGAAACTTTTCGGCAGAAGTAGAAGCCCGCGAATACGCGCCGCAACTCCTACGTTCTTCAGTCCTGCGCTTTCAATGAGCGATAACTTGAAACCTGCCTTCGGCACTAGCCGCGTCTCTAATCCTCTGGCAGTCCCTACGAACAGGACTTCCGATTCCGGGTTGCGTCGCACCACTTCCTTCGCAACAGCTATGCCCGGATAGATGTGCCCGCCCGTTCCGCCCGCAGCAATCAGAACACGCATCGCCGTTATCCGCGACGCGGAGACGCGGGGACGCGGAGACGCGTAGAAAAGGAAGAACTGGCTGCGCTGTCATGCTTTTCTGTCGCCGCGTCGCCGCGTCCCCGCGTCTCCGCGTCCAGCCATTGCTCACTTGTCCCAGCGCCACTTGCCGAACGCTGCGAGATGTTCAAGAGTATCCCGACTGCAATCAATGTAGGGACGAGCGACGAGCCACCGTAGGAGATGAACGGCAGCGGAATTCCTTTCGTCGGCAGTAGCGACAACACAACGCTTATGTTAAAGAGCGCCTGCACGACTATGCCCGTCACTATCCCAATGCCGAGCAGCATCCCGAATCTATCGGGCGCACGAAGCGCAGCGCGAAGGCCGCGCCACAACAGCAACCCGAACACTGCGACGACCATCAACGCGCCGAAGAGTCCCAACTCTTCACCTATGACCGCGAAGATAAAGTCGGAATGCGCAAAGGGCAGAAAGAACATCTTCTGCTTTCCTTGAGCGAATCCAAGCCCGCTAGTCCCACCCGAACCGATTGCTATCAGAGACTGCACAACCTGAAAACCTTTGTTCTGCGGATCAGCCCAGGGGTCTGTGAACGTCACAAGCCTTTGAAGACGCCAAGGCACAAAGAGCAGCATTCCGACTCCGATTGCAAGGCCCGGCGCGGCAGCCATAGCAAGATGTAGAAGACGCGCGCCCGCCGTGTAGTACATAACAATGCAGATCACAGCGAGCATCAACCCAGTCCCGAAATCAGGCTCTTTCAGAACGAGCGCGGCCATCAACGCCGTCACGGCCATGCACGGAATAAAGGTTCGCTTCAATGACCCTTCCTCGCCCGCGCGCTTTTCAAGAAGGTAGGCCAGAAAGATTGCGAGCGCGAGCTTTGATAGCTCCGAAGGCTGAACAGAAAAGCCTGCGAATCTAATCCACCTGTGCGCGCCGTTGATTCGCGGGAATGCGAAGACGCCTAGCAGCAAGATAGTTGTCAACGCAAGCAGCCCGTAAACTACACGGCGGTCGCGCAGTCGTTGATAATCGAACTGCATCATCGAAAGCATCGCGCCGAAACCAATTGCGGTCCAGATGCCCTGCTTAATGACGTAGTAATACTGGTTGCCATTCTCGGCTTCGGCCATCACAGCCGACGCGCTATAGACCATGACGATGCCGAAGAGCGCAAGCCCCGCAGTCGCCGCGAACAACCATTTATCTGCTTGTAATTTTCTAGCCATAACTTGTCCATTGCGGATAACGGACCGGCGGAATGCGGATTGAAAAAGAAGAACGCTCCTGTCTTAAATCCGCAATCCGAAATCCGCATTCCGCAATTCGCCCACCTCTTCCTTGAACACTTGCCCGCGATGCTCGAAGCTCTTGAACATGTCGAAGCTGGCGCAGGCAGGAGCGAGTAGAACTATGTCGCTAGGCCGTGCCGCTTCGTATGAGCGGCGCACGGCGTCGTGCATGTCCTGGGCGCGTTCCACTTCAGCGTAATCTTTTAATTCCCTCTCAATCGTGTCGGCATCATCACCAATCAACACCAGCTTGCGAACGCGTGACCTTACGAGCGACGCGAGCGGTGCGTAGGGAGCTTTCTTTCCAAGCCCGCCGAGGATTAGAACCACTTTGCCCTCTTCATCCTTGAACGCCTCAAGAGCCTTCAACGTCGCATCAACGCTCGTCGCCTTCGAGTCGTTGTAAAACTTCACGCCCTCAATCTCTTCTACGAATTCAAGACGATGCTCGACGGGTTTGAATCGCTTGACAGTCTCGCGCATCTCGTCGGGCGAAGCGCCGCAAGCAAGCCCTGCTGCGAGAGCCGCGAGCACATTCTCTACGTTATGAAGCCCTCGCAGTTGCATCTCGTCTCGCCGCATCAACACTCGCTCGCTCTCCTTTGTGCGAGAAACTATCTCGCGCCCGTTTCTTAAGAATAAGCCTTCTTCCAATTCGCGCCGCACGCTGAAGAAAACTACATGCGCTCGAAGCCCGCGCGCCCAGCTTGAGACGATCTCATCATCAGCGTTTAAGATAGCAACGTCGCCCGCCGTCTGGTTGCGAAAGATGCGATGCTTTGCCGCAGCGTAATCCATTAGACTGTCGTAGCGGTCCATGTGATTCGGCGTCACGTTCAAACAGAGCGCAACCGTCGGGTGAAATGCGGCAATCGTCTCAAGCTGAAAACTTGAAACCTCAACAACGGTCCACCCGTCATCTCTTGACGATTCGACCATAGAGATGAGCGGCGTGCCTATGTTTCCCCCGACCTGCACGGGCAAGCCCGCGTCTTTCAAAATCTCTCCGATGAGCGTCGTCGTCGTTGTCTTCCCGTTGCTCCCCGTAATCGCCACGATGCGACCGCGCATGTATCTTGAAGCAAGCTCTATCTCTCCGATAACTTCCGCTCCGGCGCGGTCAGCGTACCTTGCAGGAATCACACGGCTCGGAACGCCCGGACTCATCACGACCAACTCGACCTGATCTAAGAGCCACATAGGAACATCGCCCTGCACGAGTCCAACCCCTTCGTTCTTAAGCGCCGCAGCTTCCGCCGACCATTCCTCAATCGGCTTGCGATCATTGAGAGCAACGACAGCGCCTCGCTCCTTCAAAAACTTTGCGCACGCAACGCCGCTTCTGGCCGCGCCGATTATCAAAACTTTCTTGCCAGCTACTTCCAAACTCTTCTCACTCGTTTCTCAAAGATCAGAATCTTCACCGCAACTTCAATGTCGAAAGACTCAGGAGCGCAAACAAGATGGCAAGTATTAGAAAGCGGAAGACGACTTTCGGCTCTACGGTTCGCTGCCCGAATCGCGGCTCCCACTGAATCTCAAAGTGATGATGAAGCGGCGTCATCTTAAAGATGCGTCGCCCGATGCCTGTCTTCGGATTCTTCGTCAACTTGAAGACGGAGACCTGAATCATCACCGACAAAATTTCGAGCACGAACACGCCGCCGACCATCAATAGCATGAACTCCTGCTTTGTCAAAACGGCGATTGTCCCGATTGCGCCGCCGATTGCTAAACTTCCAACATCGCCCATGAAGACTTCCGCAGGCGGCGCGTTGTACCACAAGAATCCAAGGCTCGCTCCGGCCATCGCTCCGCAGAATACCGTCAACTCCGCCGCTTCGGGGCGATGCACGAGTCCAAGATAACCAGCGAATCGAAAGTCGCTTGTGATGTAAGTAAAGGCCGTCAGCGCTGCCATCGCAACGAAGGTTACGCTGATTGCCAAACCGTCCAACCCGTCCGTCAGGTTCACTGCGTTTGATGAGCCGACCAGCACGACGAGTATGAAGACCAGATAAAGGTACGGTCCAATGTAGCTGATGCTCGTCAGAGGATTCTGGTCCGCAGTCGCCTTGAAGAACGGGATGTTCACGTTCCACGAATACTTTGTGTTCTTTGCAATCTCAGCCGGGTACGCTTCTTCCAACAGCACGCGGTTCAAACGAATCAGATCATCACCTTTCGGATTGAGAGCGACGAAACGCTTCGCCTCATCCGATAATCTCACCTGCGAGAATCGCTGCTCGTCGTAAAGCGATGGACCGCGCAAGAGTCCGTTAAGCTCATCAACCAATCTTCTCTGGTCCGCTTCGGGCAGTGGGCTTGCTCCGTCGTAAGCTCTCAACATCTTCTGCGTTTCGGGCGAGAGCTGCGACATCAGGTATTCCGACAACGGATCGCGCGCGTCCTTCAATTTCGTTGCAAGACCGGACGCATCTCTCAACTCTCTGAACATCGGCGGCGCGCCGACTGAAACTGAAGTGAAGTAGAGTGCAGTCCAGACTCCAATCGCAATCAAGGTCTGGCCTAAAAGCTTCTGCTTGCCGGTCAACCCAAGGCTGCGCTGCAAGGCCATCTTGCGATAATCGTCCAGAAAGCCGATTGTCCCGAAGAGCAAGGTTGCGAGCATCACTATCCAGACGTAGAGGCTTGATAGCTTCGCCCAGAGCAGTGTTGAGATAATCACGGAGCCTATGACCAGCAAGCCGCCCATCGTAGGCGTCCCGCGCTTAGCCATGTGCGCCTGCGGACCTTCCTCACGAATCTGCTGCCCAATGTTCAAGCCCCTGAGCAACTGAATCACACGGCGTCCAAAGATCAGAGAGATTAGAAGCGCCGTCACAGTGGCATAAGCCGTTCGAAACGTGACGTACTGAAAGACGTTCAGAGCCTTGACGAGATAGGAGCCGCTCCCCTCGTAGCGGTTATAGAGCCAATCGTAGAAGACCCAATAAATCATCAGTAAAAGCAGAATTCAGAATCCAGAATCCAGAATTCAGAAGAAAACAAAAAGCGGTTTCAGCTTTTCATTCTGACTTCTGACTTCTGGATTCTGCTTTTCATTCTCTTTCGTCTGCTCCAAGAACAGGAAAATGGTCGCGCAAGCGTTTGACGACCTTGTCCGTTTCTACGCCGCGCGAGCCTTTGACAAGTAGAAGATCGCCCTCGCGCACTTCGTTAAAGATAGCTTCCGCCGCCTGCTCTGAAGTTTCAAAGAAGCGAGTCGCTCCCTCGCTCATGCCCGCACGGCGCGCGCCTTCGATGATCTCACGCGCGAGTCCGCGCACTCCCCATAGAACGTCAATTCCAAGTCTGGCTATCTCTAGGCCAGCTTCGCGGTGCATACGCGCTTCGTCAGTCCCAAGCTCAAGCATCTCGCCCGCTATGACGATTCGTCTTTTAGCGTGCGCCTCGCTCTCCGCAATCGCATGAACGATGCTCAGGAGCGAGCGCGGGTTAGAGTTGTATGAATCGTCAACGACTGTGAAGCCCGCGGCGAAGTCAATCACTTCGCCGCGCATCTTCGCTGGGGTGACACTTTTAAGAGCGTCTGCAATCGCCGCTGGCGACATCTCAAAACAGGTTGCGACCGCAGAAGCAGCGAGCGCGTTCATCAAGTTATGGCGACCGGGCATGTGCAACGTTGTATTGGCCTCGCCAAGCGGTGTCCGCAATTGGAAGCGACTGCGACCGAAGCGGCTAGTGTCAATGTCGGTCGCCATCACGTCCGACGCGTTCTCTATGCCGAAAGTGATTATCGGTCCGCTATGTTTCTCGCGCATAGCAATCACAAACTCGTCATCTGCGTTTAGAACAGCCGTGCCATCCGGCTTCATGCCTTCTATCAACTCCGCTTTCGCCGCCGCTATATTTTCAATCGTGCCCAGATGCTCAAGATGAACGGGCGCAACGAGAAGTTCAACGCCAACGTCTGGCGGCGTGATTTTGCAGAGCCTTTGAATCTCGTGCGTAGGCGACGACATGCCCATCTCAAGAACGGCCATATCGAAATCTTCCGGGCGGCGACCTTCGCTCACCATCTGCAAGACTGCGAGCGGAAGACCCAGCCCGTTGTTGTAGTTTCGCTCGCTCTTCAAAACCCTTCGCCCTGAAGCTTTGAGAAGATGCGCGGTCAACTCTTTCGCCGTAGTCTTTCCTGCGCTTCCTGTGATTCCGACAACGGGGCGCGCCCAAGATTGATAGACTCTGCGCGCCAGAGTTTGAAGCGCGGCAATCGCATCTTCGACGAGAAGGAGCCTATCCTTCATCGCTTGCAACCCTGCATCGTTTCGCACATGGTCAATGCGCGCGACGGCTGCTATTGCTCCCTTGCCGAACGCTTGAGGAATAAATCGGTGCGCGTCCGTGAATGTGCCGTTGAAACCGGCGCGCGCGTAGTCTTCCTGTGAGAGCGCGAAGAAGATTTCGCCCGCGCCGGTTGAGCGCGAGTCAATCGAGAATCCAACTATTTCATTGTCAAACAACTCGGCGCTCAAACCCGTAGTTTGCGCGCCCATCAAATCCGCCGCCGTCCGTATGTTCACGCCCCTCGTTGCCTCTCTGAATTGCGCAAAGATTATCTAACTATCATCTTGCGCGAGCGTGAGCGCGGCGGTCAACCTCTGGCGTTAATCGGCTAGGGTTTCTTTGAAAAAGTAGCCCCGGCCTCTTCAAAAATCTCTTCCGCATCCGCAAAATCCGTTTCCGCCGTGCCAAGCGCCAGAATCTCTGCGGTGGCTATCACAGCCTCATCCTGCGCAAGCCTCACGGTTCTCTGCACGATCCGAACCCTTCGCAATCTTCTTCGACATTCAATAACTCTATGCCTTGTCCCGTCATGCTCACACTCGCCGCCTCTGTTCTGTTGAGTCATACTTTTAAGGATGAACGACGAAGGGGAAGGACGGAAAAGCAAGTTATGAGTTATGAGTTATGAATTTTGAGTTGAAAGCCTTTAACTCATAACTCATAACTCAAAACTTTTTCGTCCGTCATCCTTGCTCATTCGCTTCTCCCGAAGTCAATGTGTACGACCTGTCCCGGCTCAACCTCTGCTCCGGCTTGCGGCCTTTGTCTGAGAGCGCGCCCTTCGCCCTGTGCTTCGAGTTGCAATCCCAATTGCGCGCAGATGCGTGCAGCGTCTCGGACGCTTCGCCCGCGAAGGTCAGGCATCAAGACGGCGCTCTTTGTCGCAGCCGTATAAACAACCTGAGTTAGCCCCGCGCCCTCGCCCACGACAACCTTCGGCAACGTAGCATCGCGCTCTGCGTTGACTCGCTCCTGCTCCGCTCTCAAGTGCGATAGATAGTCAGGACTCAAGAGCGACTGCGCTAGAAGTGCAGGCGCGGAAGAAGATTTGAAATCGGAGTCGGGCGCGACATTCAGCACTGGCAGAATCTGTTCCGCGATCTGATTGAAGACGGGCGCGGCCACGTCGCCGCCGTGATAAGAGCCGACAGGCTCGTCCAAAACAACAATGATGACGACCGCAGGATTATCAACGGGCGCAAATCCAACGAACGATCCTATGAATTTCGTCTTCGAATAGCTGTGCGTCTTCGGGTCAATCTTCTGCGCCGTGCCGGTCTTGCCCGCAGCCGTATAGCCGTTAAGCTTCGCCTTCTTAGCAGTGCCGTTCTGAGTTACATCTTCGAGCATGTGACGAATCGTGTTCGCAGTCTCAGCGCTCACGACCTTGTGCTGTTCGGGCTGTGCGCTGTAAACGACTGTTCCGTCTGCTGCGCGTATCTCGCGCACAAGATGCGGCACGATGCGAATGCCGTCGTTGGCTATCGCGCCGTAGGCGGCGGCCATTTGAAGGGGCGTGACACCGACCTCCTGCCCCATTGCGATTGAGCCGATTGAAGAGGGCTGCCACTTCTTCACGTCACGGACCAGCCCGCTCGTCTCGCCCGGTAGCTCAACCCCCGTTTTGCAGCCGAAGCCGAAGCGGGTTATGAAGTCGTACATCGAAGCATCGCCGACGCGAAGGCCGAGTTTGATTGCGGCCACGTTGCTCGACTGATCCAGAGCCTGCGTCAAGGTCAGAGTGCCGAACCGTTTGTGATCGTGTATGAGTCGGCCCGCGACCGTGATCGAACCCATCTGGCAATCAATCTTGTCTGTAGGTTTCGCAAGTCCTCTCTCAATCGCAGCCGAGTAAGCGACGACCTTGAAGGTCGAACCAGGCTCGTAGATATTTTGCAGCGCCTGATTGATGCGAGCCTGCTGATTGGCCGCTCGCGGGTCGTTCGGATCGAACGAAGGCGCATTGGCGAGCGCGAGTATTTCGCCCGTGTGCGGGTCAAGCACGACTGCCGAAGCGTTCTTGGCTTTCGTTTTTTCCAGAGCTTCGCTGAGCGCCTGTTCCGTCTTGTACTGAATGAAGCGGTCAATCGTTAGAACGACCGTTTCGCCCGGACGCGACTGCATCTCAAAGCTGCTGTAAGAATGTCCGTGAGCATCCGTCTCAACTAAAACCTTTCCCCCCTCGCCGTGTATCCGCTCGTTGAAAGCCTGCTCAATGCCAGCGAGACCATCTTCGTCAAGTCCTACAAAGCCGAGTATATGGGACGCAAGCGCGCCGTTTGGATATTGACGCTTAGGCTCTTTGATAGAGTAGATGCCTTCAATGTTAAGAGCGCGAATCTTCTCGGCCTGCTCCTCGTCCAGCTTGCGCGCAATCCACGCGAACTTACGATTCGCGCTTTGAGCCTCTTTCAAATGCGCGGCCAATGTGTTTGCATCAACGCCTGTGAGTGGAGCAAGTCTCATGGCCACCTCTTCGACATTCTTAATCTCTCCAGGCACTGCCCAGAAAGATTCCATGTCAACGCTGCGCGCAAGCTCATTGCCATGCCGGTCCAGAACGAGACCACGAATCGGACTCGTTTGAACTGTGTCCTCTTGCTGAGCATGTGCGCGTGTCAGAAGCCAGGCGTGCTGCGAAGTTTGAAGGGAGACGAGCCGCACTCCGATTGCGATCATCCAGACGATTAGGAAGCAGGCCACGACGAGCGCGCGCGTGCGTGAGCTATCAGGACGTACTTTTGATTGAGCGGCAAGGCGTGCGCGCATGGTTTGTGGCTTGCTCTTCTTTCTGAAGCTAAGGCGCGAAGGTCGGGTTGCTCTTCTCTTCGCGCGCGTCTTGAGAGTGTTAAAAAATTCCTTCTAGCGCCACGAGGGGAGAATGCGCACGGGCGCAGTCTAACTACTTTATAAATTCAACGGCCAAGCGAGGCAGATGGGCTGATGAATGCCGCAGTCGCGTGTGTCTGCGTCTTCTCCAAAGTTTTCGCAGGGTTAATCTGCGCAGGCTCTAAAGGCTTCATCCCTATCTCGCGCGCAGCCTCCTCCAGATGCTCAGGCGTAGAGGCGCGCTCGCGCTCCAGTTTCAAACGACGCTGCTCCTCCAAAAGCTGTGCCTGCTCGCGTCGCAACTCCTCAGTCTTGTAACCGTACTGAACAGCCGCGAAGTGCTGTCCTGCCGCATAAACGAAACCGCCCGCCAGGACAAGTCCGCAACCTAGCAGAAGCGCCAGACGAAAAAGAGCGTGCGTGTCGCGCTCGCGGCGCACAGCATAGTTCTTCTGGTTCGGGGGTAATCTTCTCATCAAGGGTCAGGCCTTCGGTTAATTTCGGTCTAAGTTAAGAGCACTGAAACTGAAATGGCACTTCTGATTTCAAACTCCGAGCCGACCACGCGTGTGGAGCATTTTAGAGTTTGCGGCAGGCACGCAACTTTGCGCTTCGTGCGCGCGGGTTTTCTGCTACCTCTTCATCGCCCGGCACAACCGGACGGCGCGTTAGAATTTCAACCACGCGCCGCGCGCCGCAGGAACAGACAGGCGCTCGCGGGCCGCACTCGCATTGACCGGACAGCTTGCGAAGCGTCTGCTTCACTATCCGGTCTTCGAGCGAGTGAAAGCTGATCGCAACGAAGCGTCCGTCAGGTTGTAAAAGATCGACAGCCGTTTCTACGAATTTGCCTAAACCTTCAAGCTCGTGGTTTGTGGCTATGCGCAGAGCCTGAAACGTGCGCGTCGCCGGATGAATCTTATCTATCTTTCGAGAGCCTAGGGCGCGTGCAACGAGGTCGGCCAATTCCTTCGTCGTCCTGACTGGCTCTCCTCTTTCTCGTCTCTCAACTATCCACCTCGCAATGCGACGTGAACGCCGCTCCTCACCGTACTCGAAGATAATCCGCGCAATCTCTTCTTCCGAGAGACGCTCGAGTAACTCTGCCGCTGTCTCTTCGTCGCCGCTCGCGTCCATGCGCATATCGAGCGGCGCATCTTGCCGGAAGCTGAAGCCCCTGCGCCCCGTGTCGAACTGAAGCGACGAGACGCCGAGATCAACCAGCACGCCGTTCACTTCCCGCTCATTCGCTTCTTCGACAATGCGCGCAACGTCCCGAAAGTTCGCGTGGACTGCTAGAAACTGATGCCCGAAACGCTTTAAGCGTTCCCTAGCCAGCTTAAGCGCCTCGCGGTCTCGATCAATGCCTATCACGCGAGCCGCAGGCGACGCTTCAAGTATCGCTTCGCTATGACCGCCAAATCCGAGCGTGCCGTCAACGAAAAGCCCGCCTCTATGAGCCTTCAGCAGTTCGATTGTCTCTCGGAGCAGCACGGGGCGATGGGGCGCGCCCATGCCCCCCATAAGCGCAGCCATCACCACCGCCCCGTGATCTTGTTCAAAGAACAGACTTGCAATTTTCAAAAACTTTCCGGCACTGAAGCTCTACTTTTTCAAATGCCAAGACGTGCTATTGCGGCTTCGTCCTCTTCCGTATAAGGGTCTGACAGAAGTCGCTGTTGGAATCTCTCCAACTCCCAAACTTCTAAGTATGTCAAATAGCCAAGCACAGCCACATCCCCAAGCACCCCTGCGCTCTTGCGAAGAAGCGGATGAATCAACACGCGGCCTTGCCCGTCCATCGTAGCTTGCTGTCCATAATAGTTGGTTCTATCAAGGAACTTGCGCCTCGCCGGGTCCATTGAAGGCAGAAGCGCCAAACGCTGTTCAATTGATTCCCATTCTGGCAGCGGATAGATCCGCACGTTCTCTGCGGTCAGGCTAGTAACATAGACTTTGCTTCCGTGCTTCTCCTCTATAATGCGTCGGAACGGGGTCGGAACTTTCAACCGCCCCTTGGAATCAATCCTCGCCGTATAATTTCCTCGCAGCATAAAGTTTCGAGGAGCGCATTGCTTAAACCTTTAGGTAAAACTTTAATCATCAGATACAAGCTGCTCAGGGAAGCCCACTTCTGACCACTTTCCTCCACCTGCGGCGCATAGTACGCTCCTATGCGAGGGGCTGTCAAGAAGAAAAAATCCTGTTTGTCAAAGATTTTTAAGCACGATATGGTGTACGGAAGGCTCTATCCCTCTTTCAGATAGCTTAATTTCCCGAATGTGGCAATCCATTTTAAGCAGTTGTTGGCTTCGTTCTGCTTATTCGTAGCCAAGCACCCGCTCATAATGTATAGTGCGGAGCTACTATTCAATTATGACTTCAGACGACTGGTGGGCTGCTCTTGATTAGCTTTGGAGGACTCCTCGTTTTTGGGACGCTGGCGGCGCTTGCCAATTTAATTGGCGGACTTATGCTCGCTTCGTCTGGTGCGCAGCGTCTGAACGAGCGTTTTCTTAAATATCTGGTTGCGCTCGGTGCAGGATTTATGCTTGCGGCGATTTTTATAGAGATTGTTCCAGAGACCGTAAGCCTCTGGACTGAAGGGCAGACAGGAAAAACGGCTGCCGAAGCTGTGCTTGGTCCTATGACTTTGCTGCTTGCGGGCTACCTTCTGATTCAACTGTTCGAGCACACGATTGCGCCCCATTTTCATTTTGGCGCTGAAACTCACCCTGAGTCTGTCATACGCCCTTCGGCTGCGTACACGGCCATAGGCGGGCTTTTGATTCACACTTTATTCGACGGCGTATCTATAGCCACGGCGTTTCTCGTCAACAACAAAGTCGGTCTGCTGGTCTTCATCGCAATCCTTCTCCACAAAGTCCCTGAAGGATTCACTGTCGCTTCGATCATGCTGGCATCTGGACGCTCGGCGCAAAAGGCGCGCATAGCTTCACTCGCAATCGGCGCGGCAACGATTGCCGGAGTGGTTGGCGTTGCTCTGCTCAGAAACAGAATCAGTTCGGCGGTCGCTTACGCACTGCCCTTCTCTGCCGGAGTTACTCTTTATGTTGCTGCAAGCGATTTGATACCAGAGGTGAATCATAAAGAGGAGAAGAACCCTTTGGTCTCCGTCGTCGTATTTGGTGGTGTGGCTCTCTTCTACCTTCTGCATCGTGTGATTGAAGGATGAGCGCACGTGGCATGGCTGGTATGATGCACTTATTGAGACGCGAGAATCTTAAAGCAGCTTTACCCGTAATTCTCTTTCTGACTTGCGCTATTTCGCTGAGCGTAATCGGCGCGCAAGGCCAGACTGCACAGTCGCCTCTTCCTACGCCGACTGGATATGTTAATGACTACGCTAACGTAATTGATGCTGAAACAAAGAATCGTTTGGAGACTGTTCTCGATAATCTGAAGAAGCGCGTGGATATTGAGTTCGCAGTCGTGACCGTGAAGACCACTGGCAATACGGATATTTTCCCTTACTCGCTGGCAGTGGCTCGCGGCTGGGGCATAGGCGACCCGAATAGCGAAAGTAACGGCATTCTATTTCTGGTGGCGATTGATGATCGCAAATACATCACGCAGGTGAGCCGCCATCTGGAAGGCGACCTGCCCGACAGCTTAACAGGGCAGATACAGCGCGAGAAGTTGGTCCCGAAATTCAAGCAGCAACAATACAGTCAGGGGATTTACGATACGGTCCAGACTTATATCGCTACGCTTGCCGAGAAGCGCGGCTTCACTGTCGAAGGCATTGACCAGAGACAAGCATATCGTGAGCCAGAGACATCTGGCAGCAGTAACAGTGGAAGAACCCTGCGAGGCTTTTCTCCATGCGCGATTATCTTCGTAATCATAGTTGTGCTTCTTCTATTTTCAGGAAGAGGCAGGGGCGGCGGCGGAAGCGGATGCCTGAATATGTTTCTGCTCGGTTCGCTTTTTAACAGTATAGGCAGAGGCGGTGGCGGCGGTTGGAGCGGATGGAGTGGCGGTGGTTTCGGTGGGTCTGGCGGCGGTGGCGGCGGTGGCTTCGGCGGTTTTGGCGGAGGCGGAGGTTTTGGCGGAGGAGGCTCTGGCGGCAGTTGGTAGCGGCTAGCGAGGGCGCTTCGTATGAATTAGAATCAACGCACCCGTTTCGTAGTGCATAATTGAAGGTTAAGATTGATGGCTAATAGAATCGTTCGCAGTGCGCTCAATCATTTAGTAGAAGACTTGCGTTCGACGCACGGAGACAATCTCGCTTCGGTCGTGCTCTACGGCTCTGCGGCTGCGGGCGATTACATAGAGTTGCGCTCCGACTACAATCTGCTCATAGCTCTAAACAAGATCACTCCGGCAGATTTACGACAGGCTCAAGCGCCCATGCGCGAGTGGCAGCGATTGGGGAATCCCTTGCCCGTCTATTTCACTGTGGAAGAGTTGAAGGATGCTGCCGATGTATTTCCCATTGAGTTTCATCAGATGGAGAGGGCCAGAATCGTACTCTACGGCAAAGACCCTTTCGAGTTCGTCGAACTAAGCACCGAGAACCTGCGTCATCAAACAGAGTACGAGTTGAGAAGCAAGCTGATACAGCTTCGTCGCCTTTACATCCCCGCTTCCATTAACACGCAACAACTCTCTCTACTGATGAATGACAGTCTTGCGAGCTTCGCCGCGCTGTTTCGTCCCGTGCTGTTATTGATGGGAGAAGAGCCGCCGGTTTCTAAACGTGATTGCGTGCGCTCAACCGTCAAGCTGCTTAAACTTGACAGTGAACCTTTCGAGCGAATCTTTGAACTGCGCGCCAGCGACGAGATGCCTTTAACGGAAGTTGAAGCGAACGACCTCTTCGCCGCATACATGGAGCAGATCGAGCGCGTCATAGAAGCTGTGGATAGTTTGGAGAATAGATCGTAAATTGTTTGCTACAGAAATAATTTATGATCTGACAGAAGTTTTTCAAGGAGAATGAATATGAGTAAGAGAAGAACCTTGCTGCTCTCTCTGGCGGTCTTGACTCTGGTCTTTAGTAGCGGTTGCGGCTACAACACGCTTCAGTCGAAGCAGCAGAATGTACGCGCCAAGTGGGCTAATATCGAAACTGTGCTACAGCGCCGCGCCGATTTGATCCCGAATCTTTTTGAGGCGGCTAAGGCGGCTGGCTTTCAAGAGCAGCAGGTCTTTGGCGACATAGCTAAAGCACGCGAAGGATTGCTGGCCGCCACAAAAGCCCCGCCGCAGGGCGACAACGGCGACAAGTCGCCTGAGCAGAAGCAGGCCGTCATTGACGCGAACAACACGCTCTCGCGCCTTCTCGTGATTGTTGAGAATTATCCGCAACTGCGTTCCTCCGAGAGCTTTCAGAAACTTCAGGACTCGCTCGAAGGAACGGAGAACCGCATAGCTGTTGCGCGAGAGGACTACAACACGGCGGTGCAGGACTACAACACCACGCGCGGAAGTTTCCCGACCGTCATAGGAGCGAAGATTTACGGCTTCAAGGAAGAGCCTTACTTCAAAGCCGACCCGACTGCGACGCAAGTCCCGAAGATTGACGCCAACAGCGTTCGCCCGAGTCCGGCTACCAAGTAATGGATATAGCGAGTTAATGAAAGATGTATTGAACCACAGAGGACCGGAGAGGAACACAGAGGATTTATAGAGATATTTCTCCCTTCAATCCTCTGTGTTCCTCTCCGGTCCTCTGTGGTTAATTTACAGTTGGGACTGCGCTGATCTTAGAAACCTCTTGAGCTACACATAGCGCAATGGTCACAGGGCTTGCCGCTCGGATCAAGCTCGCACTTCTTCTCGCTCTCAAAAAAATCAACCAACTCTGACACGGCTGCCTCTTCAACACCGAATCTCTCTTGGCTAGGATGCACCGCAGGAACATACATGCCGCTCAACCAGGGCGAGCGCACGCCCGATGATGCTGATGAACTAGATTGGCTCTGCGCGCTTTCATTCTCGCTCGCACGTGCAGTGTGTGAAGAAGCATCGCCGCTCTCGCGCGTGATGTGCGATTCAATCTGAACAAGTTTTCTCTGTAGCTCTTCAAGGCTCGCGCGCATCGCTGCAAGTTCACCGCTGACATCATTCGAGTTTTCAACTCGGCGCACGCTCCTGTCTTCTCTTCCCTCTGACACGCGGCGCGCGATGCGCTCAGCTATAGCTCGCGCCTGATCTCGTCCTGTGCTCATCGCGCTCCCTCTTTCTTCTCGTCTTCGAGCAGATCAATACGGTCAACCACGCCCACAATCGCGGAATCAATCGCCGCGCCCGCCTCCTTCGTCGCAGCCGTCGAAGCGCTCCAGCCTTCCTGCACAATCAAGACCACATCGCCCTCGCCCGCATCAACAGAGTCTAACGCAAGCACGGTCATGCCCGTCTCTCCACCTTCAGGCGTTATCTGTTGACAGAGCATCACGCGCGCGCCTTCGTAACGCCGATTCTTCTGGGTCGCAACTATGTTTCCAACGACGCGCGCCAGAATCACTTTCTTCGTCCTTTTCCGTTATTCGTCACATGACTTTCAGAATCAACAATGGCGACGATTGTGCAATCCGTAGGCGTGTCCTCGCGCTTGAAAGGAAAGCTTGCCTCTTTACCTCTGCACCAGAAGACCAACTCACCTGTGCCCGCGCCGATAGCATCCAGAGCCACCAGAGGCTTCCCCTGCGGCTGTAAGTTCGCGTCTAGCGACTGAACGACGAGAAGCTTTCGCCCCTCCAGCGAATCGTTCTTCACAGTTGCAACAACAGTTCCGATGACGCGAGCCAACTGCATAAAAGTTTCAAGCTCCAAGTTCCAAGTCTCAAGTTCTCATCTTTTAACCTGGAACTTGAAACTAATCATTCATCACATCAACAATATCAATCACGCCTATGATGGCCGCGTCAACGGGCGTGTCTTTCATGCCTTGCGCAAGCCGGGCGCTTGAGCCTGCGACTACGAGCACGCGCTCGTGAAAGCCCGCGCCGACCGTGTCAACGGCGACGACATAGCCGCTCGTGTCCGTCCCATCAACATTGAGGGGTCGAACTATGAGCAACTTCTTTCCCATCAGCCGCTCATCCTTCTGCGTGGAGACGACCGTGCCCAGAATGCGCGCGATTATCATAAAAACAGTGATGAGTACTGAGTACTGAGGACTGAGTGAAGAAGCGCTTTTACTCAGTACTCATCACTCAGTACTTCTCTATTCGTTGTTTCCTATCGGCAATGCTTCGTCAACGCTTCCGTGCGGGCGTGGGATGACGTGAACGCTGACAAGTTCTCCCACGCGACGCGCGGCGGCTGCCCCTGCGTCCGTAGCAGCTTTCACGGCAGCGACATCGCCGCGCACAATTGCAGTCACGAAACCTGCGCCTATCTTCTCGTAACCGATCAGCGTGACGTTCGCGGCCTTCACCATAGCGTCCGCCGCTTCGATCATCGCCACTAAACCTTTCGTCTCAACCATGCCGAGTGCTTCTTGAGGCATTTAAGATTCTCCTCTAATAATTGATTCATTAACTCATTTAATCATTGCCGCATCGAATCAATGATTAAATGAATCAATGACTAAATTTTTCCTAACTGTGCTGCTTGGCTTAACAACTCCATCAACTCGTCGCGCGTCAATGCTATCTTGCCAGCGCCGTTTACGGATGCTCTTGCTTGATTGCCAGAGACGGTACGCTCGCCCGTCGGACAAGTCAACTCGGTCTCGTGCAGGTAGCCGCAAGCCTGACACCGCGCCTCTTCGTTCAAGTAGCCTGCGGCCTCGCGCACATTGATTAACTTTTCGATTGCGTCAGTGGGAAGATTCCTTGAGCCTCCTAGAAGACGAGAGAGAATCGCAATCCTGGCCGTGTGCTCAAGAGTTTCAAGGCGATCAAACGCCTGCCAGATGTCCGCGCCGTAAGCTACTGCGCCGTGATTCGCCATCAGGAGCGCGTTGTGATGTTTGACTAACGGGCGCATGGCCTCCGTCAACTCTTTAGTCGAAGGCGTGCCGTATTCAGCGAGCGGCACGCAGCCCAAAGTTAAAATCACCTCCGACAAAATCGGCTGGTCAATCGCCAAACCCGCAACGGCAAACGCAGTCCCGTGCGGCGGGTGCGCGTGGCAAACTGCTCTGACATCAGGCCGCTCTTGATAAATCAGCAGGTGCATAGCAAGCTCGCTCGAAGGCTTGCGGTCCGAGAGCGGCTTTCCCTCCATGTCCGTGACCGCGCAAGCCTCTTCCGTCATGCGCCCCTTGCAAGTCATCGTAGGCGTCGTTACCACGCGCCCGTCGTCAAGACGCACGCTCACATTGCCGTCCGAAGAGACGACGTAACTGCGCTCGTACATCAACTGCCCGACGCGCACTATCTCGCGCCGTGCGGTTTGCTCATCCATTTAGTCTCTCATCAACTCTCGATGCTCGCACTGCGCGCTTGCTTCGTGAACGCGGGTTTGTAATCGAAGCGTTCTGCGGGCGCGCGAGAAAGTAAGATAACGATTCGAGCGAGATCGTCAAGTCAACTGTCTTCAATTTCACGCCATGCCGCGCACGCAAGGTTGCAGGAGCGAAGTTCAAAACTGCCTTGATGCCGGCAGCCGTCACTTGATTCAATACTTTTTGCGCAGCACGCGCGGGCACTGCTATCACTGCAACGTCAATTCCCTTCTCGCGCACGACTCGTTCAACTTTGCGCACGTCGTAAACCATTATTCCAGCGCGCCCGACGCGACGGCCTATTTTTTCTTTGTCGTTGTCGAAGAGAGCCACGACCTCGAAGTTAGATTCACGGAATCCGTTGTAGTTGGCAAGCGCAGTTCCCAAGTTTCCTGCGCCGATAATTCCTACGCGATGCGTCGTGTCTAGTCCTAAGATTTTCGTTATGTGCTGACGCAACTCTTCTACGAAGTAGCCCACACCGCGCAGGCCGAACTCACCGAAGTAGCCAAGGTCTTTTCTTATCTGCGCCGAATTTAGATTGAACTGCTCAGCGAGCGCACGCGAAGAGATCGTCTTTATCCCAGCCGCCGCGAGCGTGTTCAGGCAGCGCAGGTAAACGCTCAAGCGGTTGGTCGTCAGCTCTGAAATTTTCTCGGATTTCATCTCTGGCCTCTTCATACTCAGTATAACGCCAAGCCAGCATAAGCGAAAAGCATCAGCCACAGATGAACGCGGATGAGCACAGATGAGAAGGAACAATCATAAAGAGAAAGAAGATGCCTGGCTTTATCTCTTTATGCCTTTTAAGTTTTTCTAATCTGTGCCCATCTGCGTTCAGCTATGGCCTATTTTCGCCTCCCATGCGTTGCCGAACCAGCCTTCATCAACTACAATTCGACACGGAAAGAAAACGAAGGCGCTCCCGAAATTTCTTCTTCGGAAAACTCTATTTCAACACTAAGAATGATTGCACATTTATCCGGCACTCTACTCGCTAAACACGCAACTACTGTAATCCTTGATGTCGGCGGCGTCGGCTACGAAGTGACGATTCCGCTCTCTACCTTTTATGATCTGGAAGAGGCGGGCGCGAACGTCGCTCTAAGAATCTACACGCATGTACGCGAAGACGCGCTTCAACTCTACGGCTTCAAGACGGCGCGCGAGCGCGAGCTTTTTCTAAAACTGATTACCGTCAGCGGAATCGGCCCGAAACTCGGCATAACGATGCTTTCCGGCATGAGCGCAGACGAGATCATCGCCTCGATTCGCACAAACAATCTAGCGCGCCTGACTTCGATTCCAGGCGTTGGAAGAAAGATAGCTGAGCGTCTTGTCATAGAGTTGCGCGACAAGATCGCTGCTCTTAGTTCACCCGCGCTTGAAGAAGAGTTCGGCGCAAAAACAGGAGCGGTCATGCCAAGCACAGAAGACGCTATGCGCGACGATGCTCTTTCGGCGCTTCTCAATCTGGAATACCCGAAAGCTGCGGCAGAGAAAGCTATCACCGCTGCTATTCAGGGAGGCGGCGACATCTCTGTCGAAGTAATCTTGCGGCGCGCACTCAGACTATTGGCTAAAGGATGAGCGAAGAACTTCAACCTGAGAACATACACGATGCGCTGCCGATGGATGACGAGCGGCAGTTCGAGTTGTCTCTCAGGCCGACGCGACTTGCCGAGTACATAGGCCAGCGTAAAGCAACAGATAACCTACGCATCTTCATCAAGGCCGCGCTCAATCGCCAGGAGGCGCTCGACCACGTTCTTCTGACTGGTCCGCCGGGCTTGGGAAAGACTACGCTCGCCAACATCATCGCCAACGAGATGAAGGCCGAACTGCGCTCGACCGCCGGACCTGTTATAGAAAAGGCCGGAGACTTGGCCGCGCTTCTAACAAACTTGCAGGAGGGCGACGTTCTCTTCATAGACGAGATTCATCGCCTTAACCCTGCAATCGAAGAGGTGCTCTATCCTGCTATGGAGGATTACAACCTTGACCTGATGATTGGTCAGGGCACTGCCGCGCGTTCGATTAAGTTAGAGCTTCCGAAGTTCACGCTTGTCGGAGCGACTACGCGACAGGGTCTAATCACCGCACCACTTCGCGGGCGCTTCGGCATAGTCTTTCATCTTGATTTCTATCCACACAAAGATTTGGAAGTGATAGTTAAACGCTCGGCAGACATTCTGGGCGTTGAGATTGATGACGGAGGCGCGCACGAGATTGCACGCCGCGCTCGTGGCACACCGCGCATAGTGAATCGACTGCTTCGTCGCGTGCGCGATTACGCGGAAGTTGACTACGACGGGCGCATCACACGCGAGGTCGCGTCGGACGCTCTAAATCGTATGGAGGTTGACACCTTCGGTCTGGACGAAGTTGACCGCAAGCTGCTATTGACGATTATTGAAAAGTTC
>Ga0066662_10000178_pt1 | contig 26388 bp, 20 predicted proteins | sample GraSoiAngelo_111_FD_133939 | JGI IMG/M metagenome (GOLD analysis project Ga0066662, IMG submission 133939) | Grasslands soil microbial communities from the Angelo Coastal Reserve, California, USA - 14_0903_12_40cm | ecosystem: Environmental > Terrestrial > Soil > Grasslands | place: USA...
GTGCGATTAACCGCGTCTCGCCAATCATTAGTTGCAAAAGCACCGGGAGCAGTCTGGGCAAGAGCTTGCGCCCGCTCAAGGATTACATCTGCGCAGACAGCAAGGCGGCTCGCGCCCAGAGCTTTGGCTCGCTTCTGTCCGATTAACCCGCAACCTATGATCGCAACACCGTAAGTCAAATCACTCTCCCCAGGTTAAGTTTCGGTCCGTAGGTATGATTCGACGCAAGGTATAGACATCGGTTCGCTGTAAATCTTCCAGGTGTTCAGGCAGATCGGCCCAAGGGTCCCACAGAGCGGCCAGCAGTTTCCCTGTGATCCCATCGCTTTCGGCTGCGCCTAAAAACAAGGAGAGGTCTGCGCCGACTTTCAACGGCACTCCTCCATTAGCTTTCTGTTCTAATGAACGTTGATAGAATTCCTGTCCAACTTTCTCAGGACCTTCGGCCAGGACTTCGTCCAGCAAGCGCGTGTTCAAAGCTCCGGGCGCAATCGCGTTGATATCTATGTGACGCCCGCGCACCTCTTCGGCCACAGTCTCAACAAAGCGCACGATGGCTGCTTTGGAAACAGCGTATGCGCTCAAGCGCGGCAGAGGCTTAGTCGCGCCGCCGCCCGACAACTGTATTATCTTGCCGTAACCGTGAGACTTGAAATGAGGCAGGATAGCTCTGCAAACAAGCACAGAGCCAAGCAGATTTATCTCAATCGCTTTGGCCCAATCATTCCAGTCAACATCTTCGATCAATCCTTTCGGACCATAGACCCCTGCGTTGTTCACAAGAATATGTATCTGCGGAAAAATCTCTAAGCCTGTTGCGACGAGTCGCTCAACGTCCCCGTGCTTGGAAACGTCTGCCGCCTGAACGGCAATCGTTTGTTCGGGTGTCGCCAATGCGAGCAGTTCATCGCGCGCATGATTTAGAGTCTCAGCATCGCGCGCGCATAAGAGGAGGCTTGCCCCCGCCGCAACATAAGTGCGAGCAATAGCCAGCCCAAGCCCTTGACTGCCGCCCGTGATGATGGCCGCGCGTCCCTTCAGAGAATATGTCATAAGGATTTTGGCAACCTGATGGATTCGAGTGCGAACGCTTTAATTTACTTCAGCCCGTAACATAATAAAGCTCTTATCAGAGCCGTCCTCGCCCAACTGCCGTATATCGAACGCGCGGGTCGTTGCCGAGCGTGCTCTCTAAGAAACGGTTCGGGTCAACCACAACGGGTTCGCGCATGGCAGACAGAATCGCCTCTGCTGCTAAAGCCTTATAGTCAGGCCAGCCTGTTGCCAGTACGAGCGCAACCGCATCCTCAAGTGCAGCCACAGGAGTCTCGCAAAGCACAATCTTTTGCGCCAAGTTATCAGGCAACGCTTGAATGGCCGGGTCATGTGCCTGCACTCGTGCGCCTTCGTCATGGAGCCATTCGCACAACTCAACCGAAGAGGAGCGGCGCAGCGTACTCGTTCCGGGTTTGTAGGTGAGTCCCCATACAGCTATGGTCCGATTACGCAACTCGCCAAGCAACATCTCAAGTTTTCGATGTATCCATTTACGGTGATTGTCATTGCTCGCGCGCACAGCGGATAGTAGATGCGTTGGCTGGTTTTTTGCCGCTCCTACCTGCTCAAGAAATGCCACATCGCGCGCCAGCGTTCCGCCTGCGAACGCAGCACCCGCTCCCAGATAAGCCTTCGGACCGATTCGCGCTTCGGTTTTCAAGCCTCGCTCAACCTCTTTAGCGTCAGCCCCAACTTGTTCGCAGAGAGCCGCCACCTCGTTAATAAATGTGACTGATGTTGCAAGGAAAGCATTCAACGCGTGCTTGGTCATCTCCGCAGACTCAACCGACATCCATTCGATTGCTGCCGTGAATGGTCCGAACAACTCTGCTATGCGCTCGCGGTCTGCCGCAGCAGATGAATCTTTACTGTCACGCAGGCCGACCACCACACGATCAGGCTCAGTGAAGACCTCTATGGCTTTACCTAGCCGCAGGTTTTCGGGCGAGTAGGCGAAAGAGATTTTTTTCTGCGGATAGGCCGAAGCATACATCTGTTCGAGGCGTCGCGTTGTTCCTACGGGCAACTGCGAGGAGATTAAAATTAAAGTTCCCGCGCTCGTATGAGGAAAGAGTTTTGTCACGCGCTCCAGGACGAACCCAACGTCAGCCTGATCCTCTTCATCCACAGGCGTATCGTAAGCGACCCATATCAGTTCCGCTTCCCTTGTGGCTTGAGCAACATCTGTCGTGAAAGAAAGAGTTCCTTCCGATAGCCCGCGTTTCACCAACTCTTCCAGTCCCGGCTCGAAAAGCGGCGGCAGCCCCGTCTGCAAAGACTCTATAGTGCTCGAATCGAAATCGAGTCCGGCGACCGTGTGGCCGCCTGCGGCCAGACACGCAGCCGTGACCGTCCCCAAATGCCAGAGTCCGACGACGCACACCTTCATGCACGCGCCTCCAGCACCCACGGATTAGCTTGCAGATATTTTAAGGTCAGAATAATTCCCTCACGAATTGAGAGGCCAGGCCGCCAACCGAGCGCGCGAATTTTGCTGCAATCCAGAAAGATGAATGGGCTGTCGCCAATCCATCCTCGATCTCCGCCAGTATAATTAAGCTTTGGCGTCACGCCCAGATGCGTTGTGATCCAGCCGATGGAGTCGTTGACCTCGCAATATTCATCCGTGCCTAAGTTGAAGATGTTGACTTTACCTTGCGCTCGTTCGAGAGCAAGGAAAATAGCGTCTATACAATCCTGCACGTAAAGATAGGACTTGCGCTGATGGCCGTCACCGAGCACGCGCAATTCAGAAGGGTTCGCTCGCAGGCTTTTATAAAAATCGAAAACGTGCCCGTGCGTGTAGCCTTCACCCAGGATAGAGACGAAGCGAAAGATGTATCCTTGAAATCCGAAACCTTCTGAGTAGGCCTGTATTAAACTCTCTCCAGCAAGTTTTGAAGCTCCGTAGAGCGAGGTCTGAACGGGAAACGGTACTGTCTCCGGCGTAGGAAAAATCTCAGGCTCGCCGTAGATAGAGCCTGTGGAAGAGAAGACGATGCGCCGCACACCGACAGCACGCATGGCTTCCAAAACATTAAAGGTGGCGATGGTATTTTGCTCAAGGTCTTTGCGCGGATGCTCTGTGCCAAAGCGGACGTCTGCGTTGGCGGCCAAATGAAAGACTATGTCGCAACCGCGCACAGCGTCGGTCAAAGCGCCTAAGTCTAAAACATCCGCATTTACCAGAGTGAAGTTTGGTGAACCGGAAAGGTGCTCTAAAAATCGTGCCTGCCCTGTAGAAAAATTATCGTAGGCGATTACAGTATGGCCTGCTCGCAATAGTCGATCCACCATATTGCTCCCGATGAATCCGGCTCCGCCCGTGACTAGAGTTCTCATCCTTTTGGTTCGTCTCTCATAATTTCTTTCATCACCATCCTGTTCCAGTGATGACAGCTTTAGCCGTCCTGAGCAGGATTTTGAAGTCCAGCCATAGCGACCAATTATCAATATACTCTAAGTCCATCTTCACCCACTCGTCGAAATTATTTATCTTGTTGCGTCCGCTCACCTGCCACAGGCATGTGATTCCAGGCTGTATGCTCAGCTTTCGCTTATGCCAGAATTCATATCGCTCAAGCTCATGGCGGAATGCAGGGCGCGGACCGACAAGACTCATGTCGCCTCTGAATACGCTCCACAACTGCGGCAATTCGTTGAGACTATATTTACGCAGGAAGCGCCCCAGCCACGTGACACGCGGATCATCCTTCATCTTAAAAACAGGTCCGGTCATTTCGTTATGCTGCATCAACTCTTCTTTGACCTGATCTGCATCGGGCATCATCGTCGTGAATTTGTAGCCCGTAAACTCAACGCCGTTTCGACCGACAACGCGCCAGCGATAGAAGATCGGAAGATTGGGCGTGGTCAGCTTGATTGCCAGAGCGATCAGAGCCATCAGTGGCATCAGCAATACGAGCAGCGTGGCTGAGATAACCAGATCGAACAGGCGCTTGAAAAAGAGAGCTTCTGAATCCCATTGACGAGGCGGAGTCAGCACCACTGCTGGCAGATGCAGCGGCTCCATAGGGAAGAGCGTCTTTAGTCCTTTGCGCTCTCCCAACAGAAGAGCTTCCGGCACGATTCGCAATAGCACTCCGAAGTAATCGCAATCCTGAATCACCTGCTTGATCCAGTCTCCTCCCGACACAGGATGAATGGCTACAACTTCATGTATAGGTCTGTGAATCAAAAGGTCGCCCAACTCTTCCACACCGCCTAAAGGAGAAAGCGCAGTCTCCGCCTGCTTCTTACCATTGGAATAAGGTTTCGGCAGCAATTGATCTGCCTGAACTCTGAGGTAACCGAGCAGGTGATAATTGGCAGCCTCCTCATTCTCTGCAAAGTATTGCGCCATCCATTGAATCGAAGAGGTGAGGCCGATGAACAGAACATTCTTGCGATAGTATCCGGCTGCCTCCCTGGACAAGAAGTAGCGGCGCAAGATAAACCTGTACGTGCTCAGGCTTATCCAACTCAGTAAAGCAAACAAGAAGACAAGCAGACGGCTCCAACCAGGACTCTTGAGCGCGAACATCGCCAGCGTAATCAGGCTCAATCCGGCAAAGGCCGCCAGCAGACTCCCCGTGACGATTCGCGCACGCGATTGATTGAACAACGGACCGTGTAGCCCCAATAGCCCTAAGACCAGAAGCGCGGTCGGAGCTACGGTCAACAAAATCCAGATTGATTCTGAGAACGGCGGCAGAGTGCCCTCTCTTGTCGGCAGTTCCAATGCGGCAAGCCAGGAGAACCGCAGGATACCGTTCGGCTCAAAGAAAGGTATTAGACGCGGGATTAGCGAGTAGGCGACGACAAAGGCTATACAGAGGGCCAACAGATCGAAGGCCCAAAAGAAACGGCGCGGAATCATAACTCAACCTCGCAAGGAGCGAATTAGATGAGGAGATATGCTTGTCTCTATCAAATGCAGAATTTCCAGAAGCTGGTCGTTAAGGAGTGTTCTATCTGAACCTGTTTTCCTGACTACCCTGCAACTCATCAGGTTGCGTATAGCGGCTCTCGTTATTCACAAACCACTCGTAAGTTTTTCGTATCCCTTCGCTGAGCGGCGTTTGCGCAGTCCAACCCAGAGCTTTCATGCGGCTCACGTCAAGAAGTTTTCGCGGAGTCCCGTCCGGTTTCGATGTGTCGAATACAAGTTCGCACTTCGTTTCGACAACTTCCTGAATTAAAGCGGCAAGTTCTCGAATCTCAAGGTCATCTCCGACGCCCACGTTGAATACTCGATCAGGCGCTGCCGCATCCAGCGCTTCTGCCCTTCGCTCTGCCAGAAATATACATGCGTCGGCCAGATCATCAACGTATAGGAATTCGCGGCGGGGCTGCCCTGTGCCCCAGATTTCCACTTGCCCGTAGCCCTTCACGCGCGCTTCGTGAAACTTGCGTATCAATGCTGCCAACACATGAGAACTCTGAAGATCGAAGTCGTCTCTCGGACCATAAAGATTCGTCGGCATAATGCTTATGCAATCAAACCCGTACTGCGCCCCGAACGCCTGGCACATCTTCAAGCCTGCTATCTTCGCTATGGCGTAAGGCTCGTTAGTCGGTTCAAGCGGTCCAGTTAATAGATACTCTTCCTTTATAGGCTGCGGCGCATGTTTGGGATAGATGCAGGATGAGCCTAGGAAGACGAGCCGTTCAACGCGGCTGCGAAACGCCGCATCAATCACATTGGTTTGAATCAGGAGATTATCACGAATGAAATCGGCTCGATAGATGTTATTGGCTAGAATGCCTCCGACCCTGGCCGCAGCGAGAAATACTAGCTCCGGTCGCTCCTTCTCGAAAAAGAGATTGACCGCAGCCTGATTGGTCAAATCCAATTCATTGCGCGTTCTGGTAATAACTTGAGAACATCCACTGGCTCGAAGCCTGCGCAAAATCGCAGACCCGACCAGCCCTCTGTGACCGGCTATAAAAATTCGTTTCTCATTAATCATAGGCCGCCGCCCAATCATCTTTAGCTTTATGGTTAATCCAAGCTGCTAGTTATCAATTGCCACTAGCACAAGCCTAGTGGATATGAAGGGATAAAACATGATTGGCTTTAGCCAAAGATTTCGGCTAAAGCCGACAAGGTTGAGAGCATCTTTAACCCACTTGGCTCGTGCTAGTGGCAACTGATAAAGGCTAGCGGCCCGATGCATCTGACAGCAGAAGTAACCTAATCAACGAAGCATTGCAAGATAGTGCGCTTCTAACTGCTCCCCCAGGATTGACCAGTTCAACTCATTCTCGGCCACGCGCCGCGCGTTCTGACCCATAACTTCCAGCAAGGATTCATCCGAGAGCAGAGCGTTTGCAGCCTCCGCCAAACTTTCCGGGTTATCGGTTGTGGCCTGACCGATAAGATGTTGCTCAAAGAGCTGGCGAATATCTCCAACCGCGCTTGCAACTATGGGTCGCCCTGCTGCCAGATAATCATTAATTTTAGAAGGCCAGCGACCTCGACTGGATATAGTATCTTTCAAGGGCAATAAACAGAGATCGCTTGCGCCCAGATGTTCCAGATATTTCTCGTGTGATAAAAATCCTGTTTCCAGAATGCCGGGAATCTCAGGCACTCTTGTTTTGTGATTACCGATGAGCAGTAAGCGACAACGGGGTCGCATCTTTAAGAGATGCTCGAATGTGCTGAAGAGCAACTCCGCGTCGCTATTATTAAGGACTCCTATGTAGGCTACAATCGCAGCCTTCAAGGGCAACCCTAAAGCCCTGCGGCATTCATCTTTCGCAAGCGGTTTAACTTTCTCAACATCCGATCCTTGAGGAATCAGAGCGATTGACTTGTCGCATACACCCAGAGAGATCGCGCGTTCTCTGAGAGCCGAACTGATTACGGTTGTCCCGTGCGCGCGTGTGCGAAACGTCTCTTCAAGATATGTTTCTATAGGACCAAATAGAAATCTTACAGCCGCTCCCGTCGGCCTTTCAGTAATCGTCCCTCCGCGACCCCACCAATCAGCCCAATCTAGAATCAAAGGAATGCCATGTCGCCGCAAGGAGAGCGCAGGGAAGATAACCACAGGGCGCGAGTCGAATGCGTGTACTACATCCCAGCGGCCACCACGCACATACGAAAGCCTTCGTAAAGTGTCCCACATATCCCAGCCCGTGCGCCCGCGCCCCCACAACCAGTCGGGCGTTTCAATCAGTTGCACGCCCGCATCCATCTCACGCTTGAAACCGAAACGACGCCGAGGCGAAATCGTAAGCAGTGTAACTTCATGGCCTCGCCTAGCCATCTCTCGCCCGAAGTGGTAGGCACGAAAAAACGTGCCGCCGCTATGGGCTACGTTGTGGTTCAGCATCAGAATACGCATAACTTCAGGCGCGCGCAGCCTCTTCTAAAATTTCAAGCGTCTCAATAGCGCTACGCTTATATGTGAACGAGCGTGCGCGCTCTCGTCCACGCGCAACTAGACGTTCACGCAGCGAAGTGTCTAGGAGAGCTTTCTCCATGCCGTCGGCAATCGAAACAATATCTAACGGGTTTACTAAAATGGCAGCATCCCCCGAAAGCTCTGCCATGCTGCCTGCGTTCGAGGCTACGAGCGGACAACCGCACGCCATCGCTTCTAAGACCGGGAAGCCGAAGGTTTCATACAGAGTCGGAATCACTGACAGGTCTGCGCTCTTGTAGGCTGCAACTATTTGCTCGGCTGAATCGAGTCGTCCGGCAAAGATCACTTGTTCACAGACTCCTGCTCGTTCAGCGACGGCACGCAACTCTGCGAAGGATACGTCAACTGCGCTTCCAACCAGCAGCAGCACATGAGGCAACTTTAGCCTCTGCTTCAGAAGGCCGAAAGCCTCAATCAGCCGCGCGTGATTTTTGTAGCCATAGGTCGCCGACACATAAAGAATAAAGGGCTGGCCGTCCACCAGATTCTTAATCGCATCTAGCTCGGAAGAATCTATGTCTGATTCAACCGCGCGCCAGAACTCTTCGGATAAACCATGTGGCACTACACGAACCTTCTCAATCGGCACGCCCGTCCAACGAACCAAATCCTGTCTTGCGCTCTCTGTAAAGATGATTGCTCTTTTCACTCTTCGTAAAGAAGCGGGCAAGAACCGCTTCAGGTAAGCAGTCCGGGCGCGGCCATAAGCTTTAGGCCATCGGTAGAATTGTGTGAATTGCACGGCCAGAACCATCGGCGCAGAACAGAGCAGAGGCGCAACCGTCGCCGTCGCAAAGAAAACATCCAGATGTTGACGCTTTAGCGCAGAGGGCAATGCAGTCTGTTGATAAACAATTCGCTTGGCTCGATTGACCGGCACATTCGTCAAGCTTACGACCTCTACGTTATCTGGCAGCTTGTCCATCAGTGGGTCTGCCCAATCGGGCGTTGTCACAACGAAGTGGTGCTGCGGCGCATGTTTGGCAAACTCGCTCAGGAGCGACTGCAAGTATGCTCGCATCCCGCCCGGGCCGTTGCGAGCAGTAGCTTCGCCGGGAGAGATGTTGTCAATGCCAACGCGCACAATGCTCAGTAAGAAGGATCAGCTTAGTAGTTAAGTCAAGCTTTTGCGGCGACGATTAGCTGCGACATCAGCACTCTGCCACGATCCAGACTCTGTTCAATCTTTTGCGTAGAGCTTAAAGTAGATGCTGGCCGTCTGTTTGGCTATCTGCTCATCCGAGTAATGACTTGCGACACGTTCGAGTCCTCTACGCGCCAGGTTCGCTCTTTCTGAAGCAGAAGAGAGCATCTCTTTAATCTTCGCGGCTAGCATCTTTACATTTCCTTCGGCGAAGATTTGATTGGAGTCACCGATTACTTCCCGTATAGCTCCAGAGTCCGAGCCAATAACGGGCAGTCCACAAGCCATAGCTTCGACCAATACACGTCCAAACTGCTCTTTCCAGTAGGGCAGAGTTCTGGAAGGCAGAACCAGCAGGTCCATCATTCTGTAATAGGGCAACACTTTCCTGCTGTCTCCGGGAGAAGCCACAAGTACATCTTCTCCCTGAGCGGTCAAGAGAGGCTTGAGCGCGCCGTCGCCCACATAGAGCAGTCGTAGCCGCTCGTCCCTCATCTCCTCACGCAGCTTTTTGAAAGCTTGCAGAAGGTCCAGCACGCCCTTGTCTTCAACCAAACGACCCACAAAGCCAATCACAAGGTCTGAAGCGCGCAGCCCTATCTCTAGTCTAAGCGCCGCTCGCTCCTTATCTGAGGCCGGTGTGTAATACTTTATATCTACACCGGTCTGCGGAATAACAGCTATCTTCTCTGCGGGCACGCCGCTTTCAATCAAAAGCTCTCGTCCTTCCGAATTGCCTGAAATATAGAAATCAATGCCCGAACGCATCAGCCGTGCTAAGCCGTTTAGCGCATGACCCTTCAATCCGACGAGTCGTTGATTCGCCCAGACGAAGATTACTATTTTGGCCTGCGGCGCATACCATCTTCGCAAGGTTAAGGCTTGCAACAGGCTGAAACTATGGGCTTCATTCTCAACGTGGATAATATCTGGCGAAGCCTGCCGGAAACTTAGATCGCGGCTCTTCAGAGTCCATCTGGTTGAAGTGCGAACTCCTAAAGGAAACCGGCAGGGATAAACCTCTACTTGATATTTGCGGTCCTCCGCGAAATCCGCCTGATGGAGTCCATATGCCGAAGGGAATTTATCTGGACTGACCAAAGTCAAATCGAACTCTTGCGCCAGGAGATTTAATTTACTGCGATAACTCTTTTCCAGATAGGCATGACTAATTAAACAGACGCGCGGGCAATACATGATTATGAGTTGATAAAATCGAAGGCGGAATTCTCAGTCTATAGCTTAATGAAGAAGACCCGTAGTGCTCGCGCCCGGTCCTATGTTATTAGAGATAATATTGTAATAACTTATCAAGCCCTTCCATAGTTTGAGTCTTAGTATATTTACCGAGTCTCTCGACGGAATTTTCGCCGGAGGTTATAGGTGACATCTCTAATTCCTTTTTCAGAGTCAACACAGAGTTCCTGATGTCGCTTGCGCTGATGCGCTCAAGGTATCGGACCTTGTCATAACCTGAAGTAACCTCTTTTAGCGCGCCCCGCTCGGACACGATTAAGTATCTATTAAATTTCATTGCTTCCAGTGTTACCAAACTAAAAGACTCAAAATAGGAAGGCAGCAGAACGATATCCGCCTGCTTATAATACTCAGGCAGCGCTCCGTTATTAACATTGCCCAGAACGGATATATTCTCATGCAAGGAATTATTAATAATAATTTCTTCTATCTCTTTCCTGCACACTCCCTCTCCGACAATGTTCAAGTGATAATGGATCGGCTCCTTTGCCAGTAATCGCATCGCATCAACCAGCTCTAACACTCCCTTGTGCCAGGATAGTGAGCCTACGAATAGCATTTGAACCTTCTGATTCGCGCCCGCACGCTTCTCCGAGGGCGCGTTGTCAACCTGACCCGGATTCAGAGGAATGTAATGTATATTCTTAAAAGATTGCTCCTGCATGAAGCGAATCATAAAATTACTATGACAGACGAAAGCGCTGAAATGACGCTTCATCATATAATTGCGAAAAGCACTCAGCCCTCCTTTCTGCAACAAAGAAAGCCATGACTCGCATCCATGCGTCCTGCATTTGAGACCGACTCCGCCGAGACACACCTTCATACTATCTTTTTGCGTGAGCATTGCGTTCAGACAACCATACTCCGCGCTATGCACTATATTTATGATTGGAATCTTAAAAGCTTTGACCGCGCTTATGATAGATAAAAAATCCCATGCCTGTCCGATGAAAACCACGTCAGGCTTAACCCGGGACATAGTCTCTTTAATGAAATGAATCAGCCTTTGATTATAAAAATATTTCATATATCTGCTATTTCTTGCAGGGGATAAAATGGTGAAGTGGGATTCTGGAAAGTCTTGAGGATATGTACCACAAAAGCTCAGAGTGTAAACTTTATTCCCCAACTCCCTTAAAGCATCGATAACGCATTTCTGCGCAATCGAGCCGCCTCCAAGCAGTTTCATCTCCTGCTGAATTACTAAAACTGATCGTTGTCCTGACATATGAAATATCAGACAGAGAGATTTTGAATCCTTAGACGAGGCGACAATCTTTGGACCGTTTTTGCGCCGGATGCGCGCGTCCCCGAACGCTTAGGAGTTGCCCTACAGAGTTCTTACTTTGCGTAGCCAAATCCACTGAGAATCACCTAAAGCACTTGCACCTATCTTCCTGAGTAATGGAATAGCAGCCACTGCCTTGAAACCCACTATGGGAATTTGCAGACAACGATGTAACAAACGATTCTTTATGGTCTCAACCCTATTGCAAACGGTCCCGGACCTTTGACTCTCGCGCAGGTAGCGATAAACCGAAAATTTTTTTAGCGCGGGTAGAAAGTTCCCGCCTTCAATCTTGTGCTCCATTATCTGCCAGCCATGCCGTGCACAAATTATCTCAAAAGCTTTTCTGTTCCATCTTCCAATATGGTTCGGCGGCATATCCAGGAGGGCTTCATTGTTCTCATTCAGTTCGATATTTTTATCATTAGGCACGGCGATGAACATATCGGCATCGCTTCCGGTTAATAAGTTGAGTTGGGTAAATAGAGAATCAAGCTCATCCATGTGCTCAAGCGTCTGGAATAGACAGACCAGGCCGAAGTAGTTGGCGTACTTTGCGCGGTCAATCTCTTTTACGTCAACTGCCCGACAGTCTATTCCGTATCGCCTTATTTCTCCTGCCCCGTAGTCAGAAAACTCCGTGCATAAGATGTTGGCCCTGGGAATTAATCGCGTAGAGATTCTTCGCACGAAAGCCCCATTGCCCGCGCCGATCTCCAGTAGTTTGATATTCTTCTGCTGATTGTTTTCTAACAGACGCTCAAGAACTCTGTAGCTTACTTCATACTCCCATTTCCACTCTGGATAACTTTCTCTTTTATAGGCGAGAGAATAGAACTGCGAATCCCCCGCAACATACGGATAGGCGTAACTGAATGAACAGTTCGAGCAACGGAGAACTTTGCAGACTGTATTCTTCCACAGCTTTTCAATCTGCATTTGTAAAGCGCTGAATTCTGCCTCGTCCTTTTCTTTGAGCACAAAATGCTGAGCGGCTTCACGGCTATCAACCTGATATAAGAGAAGCGCCTTTTGCTCGAAACAGACAGGGCAGAAAGCCGTTACTTCGGTCAGCGGATAATTATTCATATCCTAGTAACGCTGCCGGAGACTAAGAACTCCTACCACTGATCGAAGGCCCCGTCCTGATCTGGAACTGTAGTTGTGAGGTATCTGTCCGCGCCAATGCGGGAACGGACATTATCCACCCATTTGCCTCGCAGGAAGCTAAGGATAAGACCCACATATGCTTTCGGGTGCGTCACAGGGTCCAAGCAGATAGACTTGAAGAACTCCTTACGCGCCTGACGATACTGGTGATTGAATAGACTGTGCTTTGCTGTGAAGTAGTTGACTTTTGCCTGTCGGCTGCGTTCAGGCGACAGACGTGGACCTAACGCACCGGCAACCAACAACACGTAAGGTCGTCGTCGCCAGGGGGCACAACGAATCGCTCTTTTCAAGCGAGCCAAACCTTCCGCACGCTCTCCCTGCCGCATCAGATACCATCCAACATCTTCCAGATACATAGAGAGCTTTCGGCGTCGTAAAGAACCCAACTCTTCCGGGAACAGACGCGCGGCCTTTTCAATAACCTCAAGGGTCTGCTGCTCGCGTTTGAGATAGCCCTCTTTAGACCTGTGGCTCGCGTGATAGCGGTACATAGCCAGAGGCTCCGGGACAAAGGCCAACTCGTAACGGGCCGCAACGCGCATCCACAACTCCCAGTCCTCCGAGCCGTAGCGAATGCTTTCATCAAAGCATCCGACTTCCGTCAAAACAGATTTACGCACCATGGGCGTTGGACTCGGAACAAAACAGCTTAAGTAAAGATCGCGCAAGACGTGACCTTGTCGGCATTTGGAAACGGGATACTCTCCGACGATAGCCCCGCTCTTACTTTCAAACTGATAAATAGTTGAGTAAACCAATGCGACCTGCGGGCGCTCATTCATAAGCGCAACCTGCCGCTCCAGCTTTTGCGGCAACCAATAATCGTCCGCATCCAGAAAGGCAAGGTATTCTCCGCGCGCTGCCTCTATGCCTGTGTTACGAGCCACGATAGGTCCTAGATTCTCCTGATAGATGTAGCGCACACGGCTGCCGAAGCGATCCACAACCTCGCGCGTATTATCAGTCGAGCCGCCGTCAACGACTATGATTTCAAAGTCGCGGAAAGTCTGATCGCAAACGCTCTGGATTGCCTCCGAAAGAAAGTGCGCGTAGTTATAGGTTGGGATGATTACGCTAACGAGCGGCGTATCCATATTTCCGCGCCTCCGGTAAAGAGCGCTGCCGCACAGCTTGTCCAGCTAAAACGGAATCAGTTCTCATGCCTTTTAAGGTGGGCATTAGTATGGCTAAAAACATCACTGTGTAAAAGATCAATGTGGCTTCATACGGATAGTAGTACACAAGGCTTGTCGAAGTAGTATTAGCAAAGAAAAACCAGCCCGCTAAACCGACGAACATATAGATGGACAGACGTGCCTCTCTTGCCGCCGCAGCCCTTTTAGTCGTTTGATAGAGATGTTTCAAAGCGATAAAGAACATAAGTAGGAAGAGGACAGTAGCCAGACCGCCAACGCCTTGTGAAAGGTCGAAGATGGTGTTGTGGCTGACGGCTTCTCCGACGCCATCCGTGTAGAAGATTAGCGGCTTGCCTATGCCGTAACCCAAGCCCCAGTTATCGAAAAAGTGCGGGAGACTTTGAACATAAAGGTCCATGCGGCTGACGGAGTTCGGGTCCGAGAGCAAAAATCCGGGAGTAAGTTCCAGTTGGCGAACAGTTGCTAAATCAACCAGTAAAGTTCCCAGCCAGGTGAACATCAAGATACCGATAACCATTACTATCTTCATAAAAAAACGACGCGTCTCTCTCCATAGCAAGAGCATGGAGACAAAGAGCAAAGCAAGGGTAGCACCGCGTGTGAAGGTATTGAACATCTCAAAGATGAGAGTCAAAATTGTAATGATCCACAAGACCGCCCACCAACGGCTCGGTGCGGACTGCACAAAATACAGTTCCAAGATAGAGACGAAAGATAAATACCCGCCATAGGATTGCGCAAAGCCAAAGGCCCCGCTACCTACTCTGACAAACTCACCGGCAAGCGCGTGCGGGGAGATTTGAGACAGATCTGCCGGGGCATGTACAAGGAATCCTTCTCCCCCGTAGCCTATGCGATCTATAATCGCTATTATGAAAGCCCAGGCGATACATTTTAACAGCAGCTCAACGTCTTTCCCCTCCCTAACTACTGAACAAAGGATGTAGAAGAGCGCAATGAATTGCCAGGCCCCGCCAATAGATAACAATATGGCACTACTGAAAGTGTGATTGGCAAGCTGCGAGATTGTAGTCAGCATGCCAAACATCAGGAGAAGAATCTCAAAAACGCGCAAAACGGGATGTCGCGCCATGGACACTTTGGTAAACAGAAGCCACAACCAAAACATCAGTAGCATGAAAGTGGTTAGCGATATTCTCTGCACGAAAGTCCCATCATCGTAGGCCGGTATAGAGATGACGCTTAAAGCCCTGTAGGTTAATGGCAGTAATAGTATTTGAAGTCCCAGCGCGCGTAAGTAATTACCCCGTACAAGCAACATGAACCAGATGGGCACGGCTACACTTAACAGGAACATGACGGCCAGAGCATACGATCCGCCGCTGCTGACAGCCACCTTCTCAACCAGAGAAAGAACCGGCCCGGCAAAGATCGCTATCGCAACGACAGCTAGAGCCAGCCCTAACAACAAAAGTATTTGCTTAAGGCCGATTGGAAGTACTTTCTTATCGCCTGATTCTTTTATGCTCATTAAGAATGACCCCGATAGTCACCCAGCCGAAAAGTTTCGAGTTAAAAGCGCGCCACGCAAGGAAAGCTATAGACACCTGATACTCTCGGTTAACGGGTTGCCTCGAATCAAGACGTGCTTGATTACTTAAACACCTGAACGTTAGTTCGATAGAGGCATCACCCTTCAGTAACTGAAGCGAAAGCGCCTTAGCATCTGTTGAGCGAAGCTCCCGATTTTCTTTCTCTCCTGCCGATCAAAGAGGAAATAAGCGATAATCAATGTGAGCGGGTAAACCGTAATTCTGAGCGCCAAACCGGGTAAGAACGTAGGGACAAACGTAAACAAGATGGTGCTGCATATCACAACGACTAGCAGTTTTACGTTGCGCTCCTCAATCCGCAGAGGAATCAAACCTTTCAAGTAGATGTAATAGCCTCCGCCCCAAATGAGATAAGCGACAATTGTCACCAGCCCCACTCCGCGTAAACCTATTCTGTTAAAGAGCAGAATGCTGCCCGTAGCCCAGAGCAGATAATAAACAAATGTCCAGAGAACGTGAAATCGCAGCTTTGTTAGACCCAGCACAGGTACGGAGAATACAGCGGCCAGGTTCATGGCGAATTCGGCTAAGATGAAGAGCGGTAGATACGCGACAATCGGCAGAAAATTATTGCTATATAGCACCCAGACCAGAAGGTCCGGCAACAAAATGGCTCCGAGCATAACGGGCGGAAAAGTGAGCAAAGTAAACCGCAGGCATTCATTAATAATACGCACTCTCTCTTCTTCCGGCAGCACAGTATTCATCTTAGGGAAATAGTAATAGGCGTTCGTTTGGAACAGACTGAAAATTAATGCGGAAGCAGAAAGACAGGCCGCGTAAAAGCCCACACCATCTGTTCCCATTTGTTTCAGGATCGAATAACGTATGAGAAAGAACGAGAGCGGCTGGGCTATCAATAAAATGAGATTCGCGCCGCTAAACGCAAACAACTTTCGCCTGACCTCTCTCTTGATTGCTCGCGGCAACTCGTCGCTTGAATTTTGCAGCGCACGCACCCTGCGACTTGAGACATAGACCAGGACCAGCGTGAAAAAAGCAGTCAACAGAACCGAGATGAAGTAACCTGTTAAAGCTAAAAACGGGATGAAGATCAGAACCGACGCCAGACCCAGAATCGCGGTCCACACTTGCACTTTGGCGATTTTAGTTCGTTCGAGTAGCCCTTGCAGACCACCCAGATAAACAGTGGAAGCGCCGAAGAGGATGGTCGTCGAAGTAAGCACAACGTAGAGCCAGTAATCGCCACTATCGAAAAGGAAGAGTGTGATCGGTTTTGTTAGTAAGATGACGGCCAGAAAGATGACTGCCGAAGAAGACAACACGAACTTCACACAGAATTGAAGCGCATAACGCAGCCGGTCAAAGTCACCTTGAGAATAATACTCGCTCAGGTATTTGCTGGCAGAAACAGAGAGATTCAAAGTCGAAATCAAAGTTAGGATTTGCAGGAAATTGCTGATAACCGTGTAGATGCCTGTGGCGGATGGACCTAAGGTAACGGCTATGAATTTCATCTGCGCCAAGCCAATCACCAACGTAATGATTCTTACGCCAGCGAAGAGCGATCCGGTCTTGGCAAACTCTTGCATGATCTTCTTACTGCTCTACTGGCACGCTAAACCTTCATACTGCTTCTGCGCCTGACTGCCAGGCGGCTTTCCCAAGCCTATCACCTCGAACAATGTTTCAAAGCGCCGCTGGTAAGTATGGTCGCGTAGAGCGCGGCGACGGCCCGCCTGACGTATCTGCTCGCCTTCTTTCGGGTGTGCCAGATAGTAGCGCACTTTGTCCAGAAGCTCGTGCCTGCTATGGTAGGTTAGAACCTCTTTCTCAGGCTCGAACAACTCGGCCAACTCGTCTGTATAACCCGTGCAGTATAGCGCGCCGCTCATAGGAGCTTCGAACTCTCTTAGATGAAGGTGCTCTGTGACTGCCCGACTCGGATCATGGCCGTCATAAACTTCCAGAAAGCCCAGGCTGATCTGGCTGCGGCTGTACAAGGCTATCAATTCATCATCGCTCACAGCCGGGTGGATGTTATCGGGAAAGCGTGCGCTCAAATCGCGTTGGAAATCGTAATCGGCCAGCACGCCCGAAGCATACGCTCTGGCAGAGGGGGCGCGCGCAAGCCACGACTTCAACAACAGTTTATGTCGAAGGCCGCGCGCGCGCCAACCCGTGCTCAATCGGTTGCCCCATCCCGGCCCGTAAGCATGAACATCAACGCCTTGTTCAAGCAGGTGGGCGATGTAGCGAGCGCGCAGAGCGTAATTTGCGCCCACAAACGAGACGGCTACTGTACGCGCCACCTCAAAGGGCTTGAAATATTTTGGATTCGACGCCATGGGCCACCAGACCGGATTAGCGCCGATGGCCAGAAACTTCTCACCCGCATCACGCTCTGAATGTAGATTGTAATCAAAGTGTGGTGAAAGCTCTGCTACAAGATCGAACTGGTGGGCATTGTTGCAAGAGAAGTTACAAGCAGGAACACCGATCTTGCGAACTTCATCAATCACTGTTGGCTCAACCATGCCGGTCATAAGATAGGCAAAGAACAGATCGAAAGGTTTACGCGCGTGCTCGTGACGAAAGACATCCAGTAGCTTTTGGCTGAATCGAGCACAGGCCGCTCTATCATTACGCTGCCGAGCGAGTCTTCCTTCTTCGGCTGATAGAAAAAAGACCTCATGCCCAAGTTCTACCAAAGGCTCGCAGAGATTACGATACCAGGTTTGGTTCTGAGCCACGGCACCGTTAGCTGTATGTTCCAGGACCTGAAAGATTCTCATGCGGCCCGATAACTAATACGGGAAAGAGGATTCGTTTCTAATGAGTGCCCGGTTCTGGTATTGAAAGCATTAAGGCCGACCTCAAACAACGTAAGGCCATAAAATGTCAGCGCTTTTTTCATTATCTGTTAGCTTGGTCTTTCTGCGCCGATCAAATCATTATAACGGCTGTGCCCAAAGAAATGGCAGACCCATATCTGGTGATGCCACATCTCCGGGAATCTCTTTGCTAACAGGTGATAGGGGAATCCCAATTTTATGTTATTGTGCGATTGATTGAACTCGTTAATTGCCAGTCTTTCCCCTGTGTAGTCATTGTATAACTCTGATTCTGTGCCGATGGTGTCATCAAAGTAGCAGAACACGCGGGGCAAGTAATATTTTTCATCGGCTTCCAGCATCTTCAGGGCGGCGATTGTAGATGAGTAAAAATCCAGGTCATATGCTATCGCTCCAATCGGGGCGGGATTATATTTATCGAAAAAGTCCTTTGACTTATGTTCGACCTCACCCAAAACCAACTTGGCCTTTTTGAGTTGCGCCTGAAGTTTAGGAACGTCCATTCTAAAGAAGCCTTCTTGCCAATGATATGGGAGGTCTCTGTAATCTTTTGGCTTCGGCAAACCTGCGCCCGTGTCGAAGCCGTAAATCTCAATCTCTATTCCAATCAATCGAGAGACCTCCTGAGCGTGGTATTCCAGGTTCATCAGTCCGTGACCCCAAGCAACACCAAATTCAAGCACGCTGATTCGCTCGTATCCCAATCTCTTGGCTAAGACGGCAGCGTTATAGACGCAGTAGCCATAATGCGGACGTTCGACGGCCCCTAATACAACACGCTTTTGATAACTACCAATTTGAAACTTGCGGATGAGTTTCATTGTTATGGGCCGCAAGTTAGGTGAGTTGAGGATAAGCCTCTGTAATTTTTCTATCACCAGCTGTCTCTCGAATGCCCCACATTTAGTTCATAGGGCTTTGGGAGGCTAAAGAGTAGATTTACGAACGCGCAGCAGCGGTTATGTGTGTGGACGTTCAACGCCCATGATAACTACAGGCTGTTGACGACGACATCTTCGGCTCGTTTATTTTTCTCTCTAACTCCAAAGAGATATCTATTATCACCCGGCACGTGCGCTATTAGTCCGGTCTGCCAATATCCTTCTATAGTTGCTCTCCAGGTCTCGAAAAAATCTATATTATTAACGTCGCTGAATCGGTCCTGATAGGCAATCAAATAGCAATCAAAGTCTCTTGCCAACTCCAGAACTATTTTCCGAAGCGCTATAGGAGTCTCGCTAACAGACCATGTAGCTACAAATGCTCTTTCGCCGATATCAATGGCCCGCATGTCCGACAATAGACTCTTAAGTTGATCTAATTCCGAAGAAAGTAGAACACCTCTTTTTCCGCGCGCAGCATCATCGAGAGAGACTATCGGTATATTCAATGACTTCAGGAAAAATCTTTGTAATGCTGAGACACGCGGGAGGTCGAAAATGATATATAGACCTTTGAATCCCAGATTATAAAAGAGCCGACACATACTGCCATAGCCCCCGCCAAATTCCCATACCATATCCAGCGTATCAACTGTCTTGCCAAGCACTTTCTCAAATTGAGATAGATGATAGGCATGATGAATTAAGTTCCCACTACTCTCCGTGTATAAAGAATAAGGCGTTGGACATCCAATTGAGGATTCTTTAATCGCGGCTCGCCAACGATTCTGCCATTGTTGCTCTTGCTTTAAGGATTCCAGTTCCTGCTTTATATAATCAGCGTCTGCTACAAACATATTGCGAGATATAATATCCCAGCGCAGAAAAGCTCTAGGGTCGTCATTCAGGACAAGGTAATGCAAACGCTTCTCATATTTTATCCACTCGTCCTCTACGTCTGGTGTAAGAGAGGCAGAGAGAGCAAGTCTCTTAAAAGTTGATCTCAATTCTTCGATTAATATCTGCTCCTGTTCCGTAGGCCGCTCTAATGATATTAAAGGACGCGGCTTCCTGCGCAACAGATGTCGAAACAGACTTTTGATAGCTTTTAATTTGTCCATGCGGCCTACCCTTTGCACAAGGGTAAAAGAGCCTGCGGCGCGCGTTAAGCCATAGCAGAGGAATATGCTAAAGGACGCGGCACGATTACTCCCATGTTTTCTAATACAGTCTCAGCCCTATGAGCATAAGTATGCCGAGCGCGAACGGACGAGTAGCCAGCCGTCCGGTACCTGTTAAAGCTTTCCGGGTCTCGAAATATAGCTCGAACTATTTCATGATAATCATCAACGGTCTCGGGAACCAGTAACTCCTCAGATGCAAACAGGTCTCGGTAGGCAGCAGTGGCATCGGCAATGCACAGGCCACCGCTGCCAAGCACTTTATAGACGCGCTCGCAAATGTCGCCGCCGAGGACCGAAGCATGTGGTTCGTTGATTGCCGGAGAGAGCGTGGCATCACGGTACAGCAAAGGCTCGTCCTCCTCAGAGAGACGCCCTCCGTAACCGGCGTAAGGCCAGTGGCTGTAGCCGAACACAGTCAGTCTCTGCTCGTGCGGCTTCAAATAGAGATCAAAGTTGCGCGCTTTGTAAGGCCAATAGCCGCCCACAAAAGCTATCTGCACATCTGCAAATTTCGGCGGCGCAGGATGGCGATCATAGACAGTAGTATCACAGGCGTGTGGGAGAGGAATGAGTTGCGCTCCGTGCTGTTCCCAATCACGATAATAATCCAGCCCCCACTCGGTCCCCGACGAGAAGACAAAATCCGGTTCTGATTCCAGCACGAGCCTGCGTATCTTCTCCGGCATCTCTACCAGATCAAAGTCATGCTCTTCGTAGAATTTGGCGGCTCCTTTAAACCATGGGCTGACCCAGACGAATTTGCGGTATGGCCGTAACTCGCGCACTTGAGCCGGGCCTAGAAATTCGTAATCCGATTCGCTTAAGAAAAGAATTGGGCTGCGCAGTTCGCGCAATCGCTGCAAGTTAGAGAGACTTACTAATTCGTAAGGCAGTCCCACTTGCTCGAAGCCGCGCGCGAATCCCATGCGAATACTCACCCCGGCAGTCGGCACGCGCTGGTCAAAGTGTGGGCCACAAATGATGGCGATAGTATGGTCAGCCGCTATCTCCCGGCCTCGACTCTGTAGAATGATAGCCTCTCGACGTTTAAGCCGCTGCCTGTTTAAGCGCCGGTGCAGTGACCGCTTCACTTTAAGTAGCGGAGGTGGGGTTATACGGCGCAGAGAGTCTTTGACGCTCATATTCTTAAAGTATCAGTCCGGGCGGCTCTCACCCGGCTTGAAATCTGATGCTCTGATTAACAGGAACTATCTTGTTGCTTTGCCACAAAATATCTACGGGCATTTAATCGCACTTACGGCGAGCGCGCCCGCGTTATCTATGCCAAGCAGTTTACAGGTCGCGCCGTCTGGCGATTTCAAAATAATTCCCTGCCCGGGTGTTCCTATGAGGAGGTTTCCGCCCGTTACATCCAATTTAGCTTTCGGCGAGGGCGTGCCGACGCCGACAGAGACGTTGTTGCCCAGCACCAGAGAGTTACTCTGCGAGACAACTGCATTAGCACCTATGGCCGTTGCGTTAGTAAGACCCGAAGCGCCTACGTCCGAGTGATAGCCGATAAAAGTATTGCCGCTGCCAGTCGTGTTAGTGTTCCCCGCATTCTCACCTACGCCAACATTGTTCGAGCCGGTTTGATTGTAGTAGAGCGACTGTACGCCTGCGGCTACGTTTGATGCTCCGGTTGTATTACGATTGAGGGCTGAAAATCCTGCTGCTGTATTACGGCTTCCGGTCGTGTAGTTATAATGAGCGCCTACGCCGATGACAGTGTTTTCGCTGCCTGTCACTGTGCCCGTGCACTCATGCGTAGAGCTTTCCGCGCCGTGAAGAGCGTTTACGCCGAAGGCGGCATTGTTGGAGCCGAGCGCACAGCGTCCGGCCTGATTTCCGACCGCCGTATTATAGCTGCCCGTTTGATTCCATCCTAAAGACGTTTCTCCGACAGCCGTATTGAACCGTCCCGTCGTGTTATGGAAGAGGGCTTGTGAGCCGACGGCAGTATTCAACTCGCCCGTCGTATTACGAAGCATGGCCTCATAACCGAACGCAGAGTTAAAGTCGCCCGAGAAGCTAACTCCTAAAGAGCGCACGCCCATGGCCGTGTTATATGAGCCGATCTTGACGCCGTTCATTGAGAGCTGCCCTAAATAGGTATTAGTCTCTCCGAGGAATCCTGCCTTAGTGTTATTGACGAAGAAATATCCGCCGGTCGTGTTGTTCTGAATGAGCCTTGCCGAAGATACAAGACGAGCGTCCGGCGTATTATCCGTATAGCTTGTCGTAGTGTTGTCATTAATGGTTGCCAGTAGAAAATACTTATCCGTTTCGTGATCGCCCGTTTCAACGGCCTTGCTGCGATAGATTTTTCGAGCTATGACGGAATTTGAACCCGTCGGTACGTTTCTGAGTTCTACTCTATGTCCGCCGTCCGAGAGCTTAATAATGGCGGGGCTGCTGGCTTGCGTTTCTCCGGTCGCGGTGACAAATGTCACAACATAAGAGTGAGAGCCTTCATCAACAACTCCGGCAGTCGCGCTCCGCCTCACGGTTGGACCGGAAGAAGGCGCAGGCTCTTTGTCGAACCGATAATTGCCACGATCCGTGGTCGCCTGAGTCGGCGCTTCTCTAATATTGAATGGACCCGAGATGTCCGCTTCGCTAAAGCTTATGTCGTAGCAACCGCTCGCAACATAAAACTCGAAATAGCCGGTGTTAAAGTCTGACGTAAAGGGATTGGCTTTGATGACTCCTGCATTGTCCGCGTAGAGAACGGCAGCCGTGGTCGTTCCAGCCAGATAGACAGTAACTTTGCAGCCCAGCGATGCTTTGAAGGCGTAAGTGATCGAGATAGCGCCGCTGTTGATCGTCGTCCCGCCCTGCAAAGCGTAGCCCCACATCTTTTGCTTGGAGACAATCGAGAAGGCACTGCCTATCAGGAGCGAGAGCAGGAGTAATATTCTCAACCCTGATGAATTGAACTGAGCACTCATCTTGAAACCCTCACTTTTTAGAAGGAGTTATGAGTTTTAAATTTTGAGTAAGGCTAAAAGCTTTCAACTCAAAATTCAAAACTCATAATTACTCCTTATCGTGGTGTAGAGAGCGAGTTGGCCTGTATGTTTTGTAGTGTGAGGTGGATTCGAGATTACCCGCTCAGGATCGTCCTGCCAATGCTTCGGAGCGACTCTTCTGTCGTGGGCCTTCGGCTAAATTCGCGTACAGCGATTAGAAATTCCTCCTGTACCATTCAATCATCTCCACAAGCCCCTCTCTTAAACTTACTGTTGGCCGGTAGCCCCCGCTAATGTCACGCAGCCGCGTCGCGTCGGCACACTTACGGAATCGTCCCTCGGGTTTAGTGGTGTCGAATTCTATGCGTGGACGCCTTCCGGCAACCTCACAAATTAACTCGACCAACTCGGCAATTGTCACCTCATCGTCGTAGCCGATATTGACGGGTTCGCCTTCACCCTGCTCTACGACTTTCATAATCAAACGTGTCGCGTCGCTGGCGTGCAGCAGGTTTCGACGTTGCGCACCGCTGCCCCAAACTCGCATAGGGTCCTCGCCATCCATTACACGCTTGACCAGCGCAGGCACGACGTGGGCTTTGTCTTCAGACCCCCATCGATAGTTGCCCCCGTAAGGATTGAAGGGACGCACGATTGAAACCTTCATGCCATAATCTGCGGCGTAGTATGCGCCAGCCAGTTCCTGAATCCGTTTAGCCCATCCGTAACCTTCGTTTACTTGCTCCGGCAGCCCTGTAAATACATCCAACTCAGGCGTGGGAATCGGCGCATCATCTGGATAGACGCAGGAAGAGCTAACAATCAGATAGCGCTCAACACCATTCTGACGCGCGGCCTCCAGAGGAGTCAGCGTAGCCAGCAGGTTATAGACCAGCATCTCGCCATTATGCTTGCGACTGTACTCCATCCCGAACGCCTTGGCTGCCAGATTCAGGACTATATCTTTTTTGCGAGTTACTTGATCACTGACCCTTAAATCGCGTAAGTCGGCCTCGATTAGCTCGATCTCTTTAGCGACGGCGTTTAGGTTATCTATATAACCATTGTCCAGATTGTCCACAACCGTGACACGCGCTCCGGCGGCCAACAGTTGCGGCACAAGGTATGACCCCAGAAAGCCACACCCGCCACCGACTAACACTCGCTTGCGCGCCCAGAAAGAATTTTCCATATCGGTTCAATCGCCCAAAGTTTAACTTGCCTATACGATAGCCACTTCACTTACTGAGGTCGTTGCGCACTGAGCGCGCACCTGCTCTTCAATCCAGGCGTAAGTACGAGACAGACCTTCTTCCAAAGAGATTTCAGGCTCCCAATTCAATACCTGTCGCAACCTTGTATTATCAGAATTGCGGCCACGCACGCCTTGTGGTCCGGCGACGTGTTTCCTAGTAATTCTAAGACCCGCAATCTCGGCCACAATGTCTGCTAACTGGTTAATAGTGATTAAGCGGTCCTGCCCCAGATTTAGCGGGTCACGGTAATCAGATTGCATCAGCCTGTAGATACCTGTGATGCAGTCGTCTATGTAGCAGAAGGAACGTGATTGCTCTCCATCGCCCCAAATCTCGATTTCAGTAGTGCCCGTCAGTTTAGCTATTGCCACTTTACGGCATAGCGCCGCCGGTGCTTTTTCACGCCCGCCGTCCCATGTGCCTAATGGGCCGAATATATTGTGAAATCGGACGATGCGCGTTTCTATACCGTAGTCCTCCGAGTAATGCACACACAACCGTTCGGTAATAAGTTTCTCCCAACCGTAGGCGTCCTGGGGTTGCGCAGGATAAGCATCTTCCTCTTTGAGCGGAGTGACATTAGCATCCGTCTGTAGATATTCAGGGTAGATACAAGCCGAAGAGGTATAAAGATAGCGCTTCACACCGTTCTCACGCGCCGCATCCAGAGTGTGTATATTGATTAGAGCATTGTTGTGCAGTATCTGTGAGTGGTGAGCCGATATAAAACCCATTCCTCCCATATCAGCCGCCAAAGCATAAACCTCTTCCACTCCCTCTGTTGCTCGGAGACAATTTTCCCAGCGGCGCAGATCAAGTAATTCAAACTCGTCGGCAGATGTAGGGGCAAACTCTGAACGTTTGATGTCCACGCCGCGCACCCAGTAACCTTGCTTCTTTAGATATTCGATCAAATGGTGGCCTATGAATCCACCTGCACCTGTGACCAGAACTCTGGTTGATTTCCGCATTACAAAGAAAGCCTCCTTAGATTGAACTTGATTATATTAGGTGAAGCTCATGCGCGTAATTCTAAGTCGCTTTTTCTCAGCTCTTATTTTTACTGGATGCATAAAGCAGTATCAGTTTGTTTCTTTGATTGGTTGAAGTGTATCCAAGGGGACAGACACATTGAATGAGTTGGAAAATCCAAAGGGAGCGAACGGACCAGTCACATGAATATGGATTTTCGTCGGGCGCTTTTTTCGTTAGCCATGTGCACTGGAAGCGACCTGCTCAGTATCATCTGCCTCCGCCTTGTAGTAAGAGCTACTGTAGTAGCGATGATAGTAGTAGTAATCATGCCTGTGCAGATCAACGTTATTCAATACGACGCCGAAAATCTTCGCGCCGATATCTTGCAACTGCTGTTTGGAGCGTCGCACAAGACTGCGCGAAGTCTCGCCCCCGTGTATAACCAGAACCACTCCATCAACCATCGAGGCAATGAGCACGCCGTCTGTAAAAGAAGCTATCGGCGGTGAATCTATAATGATGTGCGTGAAGGTTGATTGTAGTGTAGTAATTAGACGGCGCATCTGCTCCGAGCCTATGAGTTCTGCCGGGTTGGGCGGTATTGGCCCGGAGGTCATCAGGTGAAGGCCGCTCTCCTCGTGCTGCTGGATTAGCGCCAGCACCTCCGCCTCTTTCATCTCGCTCGATAGAATTGTGCTCAGGCCGTTACGATTCTCCACATCGAAGATTGAATGCAGGCGCGGACGACGCATGTCGGCATCAATAATCAGGACATTAGCTCCGGTCTGCGCCAGACTTATAGCTGTATTGATGGAGGTTGTGGTTTTACCTTCGGAGGGCACGCTTGAAGTGATGAGAAGCGTTTGCGGCGGGCGTCCGGCTGTCGAGAGCAGAACAGAGGTTCGTAACTGTCTGTAGGCTTCAGCTAAGGGTGAGCGCGCCTCAGCGTCAATCAGTAGTTCCGCACGACTATGCCCATTCCCATTGCGACGCTGTAGTGCGCGCGAGCCTGGAAGCAGACGACGCCGCTTCTTCAAGCCTCCGACCGCAGGTATCAGAGCGAGAGCGGGCAGGTGCAGTAAGTTCTCCACGTGCTCGGCAGAACGTATGGTATCATCAAAATACTCAAGGAAGAGCGCCACTCCAGTACCTAAGACCAGCGAGAGCATGAAGGCCATCGCCACGCCCAGAAGACGCCTGGGACCAACTGGCTCA
>Ga0066662_10000179_pt1 | contig 26384 bp, 23 predicted proteins | sample GraSoiAngelo_111_FD_133939 | JGI IMG/M metagenome (GOLD analysis project Ga0066662, IMG submission 133939) | Grasslands soil microbial communities from the Angelo Coastal Reserve, California, USA - 14_0903_12_40cm | ecosystem: Environmental > Terrestrial > Soil > Grasslands | place: USA...
GGATGGAAAAGTGTATGAAAGAGGTCCTGAAGGGCTGCAAGGATCAGTGCCGCCCCCAGCAGCCAGAACAGTATGTGCATGCTTATGCTGAGAGCATTTGCAGGAGCGAAGTTGCCTGCGTGTTGACGTGATCCCTCAGAAACACATTACTTAATTTGCTGCCTTTGTTACCTCTGCGTCCTCTGCGTCCTCTGCGGTAAAAGGTTTTGGTTGTGGCTCGCCAGACTGTGCTCCGGTTAATGCTCGCCGTGTTACCCTTAGAAGTTTCCTATGTCCCGTCCTCTCATTGCTGAGAACATCACTGAACTCGTTGGGCAAACACCCATGCTGCACCTGCGGCGGCTGGTGGCAGAAGGCAGCGCGGACGTTTACGCCAAGCTTGAATACATGAACCCCGGCGGCAGCATCAAAGACCGCGCTGCCATCGGTATGATCCAGCGTGCCGAAGCCGAAGGACGCCTGAAACCTGGCGGCACGATTGTTGAGGCCACAGCAGGGAATACCGGCATCGGATTAGCTCTCATCGGCGTGAACCGTGGCTACCGCGTGATCGTCTGTGTGCCGGAGAGGTTCTCTGAAGAAAAAGTCAAGGTCATGCGTGCCCTCGGCGCAGAAGTCATCAGGACTCCTGACGCCGAGGGCATGAAACGCGCAATCAAAAAAGCCAGGGAACTCTCTGCCGGTATCCCCGGATCATTCACCGCACTGCAATTTGAAAATCCTGCCAATCCGGATTTTCACCAGCAAACCACAGCTCAGGAAATCTTTGACCAGATGCAGGGCCGGATTGATGCGGCAGTGATCGGAGTCGGTACGGGCGGCACGTTCACCGGCATTGCCCGATTTCTGAAGCAGCACCTTCCTAAAGTTCATTGCGTCGCTGTAGAGACCCAGGGCTCAGTGCTGCAGGGCGGTCCTCCGGGAGAACATAAGGTTGAAGGCATCGGCGCCAGCTTTATTCCGAAAACATTTGATCCCGGCGTGGCCGACGAAATCATCATGGTCAAAGATGAAGATGCTTTTGATATGGTGGCGCAACTGGCCCGCCAGGAAGGCGTGCTGGGTGGATCGAGCGCCGGAGCGAACGTGTTTGCCGCTCTGCAGGTAGCGAAAAAACTCGGCAGGGGCAAGCGGGTTGTGACCATAATTCCCGACTTGGCGGAGCGCTATATGTCCAAGAATATCTTCGAAGGCGGGCCGAAGTAGAACCAGCAGTGAGTACTTAGTCATTAGATTAGTAAAACCTCAAAGAAGGCGTAGTGAACCGCGGGGATCCTTAAGCGCGAGAGGCATGGGAACTTTCAGCAGGCAAACAATTGTCGCGCATCCATCCTTCTCGTTGCAGTGAAGGGGCTGAGTGCTGAGTGCTACTTCGCTGCAATTCGTCCCTATGATTGCTTAAAGCTATGAAGAAAAAAGAACTTGGATTTGCAACCACGGCCATCCATGTTGGCCAGGAACCCGAACCCTCAACCGGAGCAGTGACTGTACCGATCTTCCTTACGTCGACGTATGTGCAGGAAGAGATCGGAAAAAACAAAGGATACGAATACGCGCGCGTCTCCAATCCTACCCGTACGCGGCTCGAGCAGAATCTTGCCGCAGTGGAAGGCGGAAGATCAGCGCACGTGTTTGGCAGCGGCATGGCGGCGACGACTGCCGTGACTCAGGCGTTTTTGAAACAGGGCGACCACCTGATCTGCGGGCACGACACTTACGGTGGAACGCCCCGCCTTTTCAACCAGGTGATTGCCAATTACGGCGTGGAATTCAGCTATGTGAATACCTCCGATCCAGCCGCAGTAAAAAAAGCGATGCGGCGGAATACAAAGATCATCTGGATCGAGACGCCGACCAATCCGCTGATGGTGCTCACAGATATTCAGGCGATTGCCAAAATTGCTCACGATGGCGGCGCTGAACTGGCCGTGGACAATACCTTCATGTCACCGTATCTGCAGAGTCCGCTGGAGTTTGGCGCGGATATGGTGGTGCACTCCACTACCAAGTTCCTCAACGGCCACAGTGACGGTCTTGGCGGTGTTGTTGTGGCCACCAAACCTGAGCACGCGGAGAAGCTTGCATTTCTGCAAAAGGCCGTGGGGGCCATTCTCTCTCCGTTTGAGTGTTGGCTGGTGCTGCGCGGTGTAAAGACCCTGGCCGTGCGTATGGAAAAGCACGAAAGCAATGGCCGTGCGGTAGCGGCATTTCTCAACAAGCATCGCAAAGTGAAAAAGGTTTTCTATCCCGGATTGCCCGATCATCCCCAATTCAAGCTGGCCAAGAAGCAGATGCGCGGCTTCGGCTCCATGATTACCTTTGAAACCGGGTCGCTTGAGAACGCGAACAAGTTGCTGCGCAGGGTGCAGGTGTGCTTCCTGGCTGAATCGCTGGGAGGAGTTGAGACTTTGATTTCCCATCCGGCTACCATGACCCATGCCGCTCTGGGCGTTGAAGGACGCAGGAAGATCGGCCTTACCGACGGCCTGGTGCGCATCTCTGTGGGCATTGAAGATGTGGATGACCTCATTGCCGATCTGGACCAGGCCTTATCGGCGATTTAGCCTGGTGTTGTGAAACAACTTACAATGCAACCAGAATCCTTATGGAGCGCAGTCGCCTGGCCCTATTATGCGCCGCATTTGCGCATAATAGGGTGGAGGTGTCCTCGGCTGCGTGGAAGAATCCTTGCAACTGAATCTTTGTAGATGACCGTTCGCGAATGGAACTCGGCCGCCTATCACTCCCTGTCTGATCCGCAGTTTGGCTGGGGAATGAATGTCCTGCGCAGGCTGGAGCAGGAATATCTGCGGGGGAATGAGCACATCCTTGATGCCGGCTGCGGCTCGGGACGCATCACCGCCGAACTTCTGAAATCGTTTCCGCGAGTGCGGGTCACCGCCGTAGACGCCTCGAAGAACATGGTCGATGGGGCCCGCCAGACGCTGCTTCCATTTGGAGAACGGGTTACAACACAGCAGCTTGATCTTCTGGAACTCTCGGCCGAACAGGAATTCGACATTATCTTCAGTACTGCCGTTTTTCACTGGATCAAAGATCATGATCGCCTGTTTCGAAACCTGTTTCACGCGTTGCGGCCGGGAGGGCTTTTGCTCGCCCAGTGTGGCGGCGGACCCAACCTGAAACGGTTGCGAGAGCGCACCCAGCAGGTGATGGCTTTACCGGAGTTTGCTCCTTATTTCAAGGACTGGCAGCGTGTATGGGAGTATCCAGACCCGGAGACAACGCTCGAACGCCTCAAGCGTCCCGGATTCATAAAGATCGATACGGGCCTGGAAATCGCTCCGACGCAGCTTCCCGATGCCGAGACATTCCGCCAATTTCAGGCAACGGTCACGCTGCATCCTTATCTGGAGCGCCTGCCGCAGGAATTGCACCACCGTTTTCTCGACCCCATTGTGGAGCAGTTCTCGCAGGACAAACCGCCCTTCCTGCTCGACTACTGGCGCCTCAACATCTACGCCAGGAAACCTTAAACCACAGCGCAGCAGAGCCGCACCAAACACGAAAATCATTATGGAGCGCAGCCGCCCTCGGCTGCGAGGGATAAATCTTTCGTGAGTCGAGAAGAATTTGACGAACAGCAATACACATCAACTACTTTTGTTGCCTTCGCGTCCTTTGCGGTAAAAGGTTTTGGTTGTGGCTCGCCACGCTGTGATTAATCAACGTTCTCAGCAATCCACTTCAGGTAAGGCTCGCTGCCGGCCTCAATTTCCAGCATCACGCACTCGGGTAAATCATATGAGTGCAGCTCCCGGATAGCATCCCGCACGCGCTCGAATGCCGCTGCCTGGGTCTTGATTATCAGCAGCCACTCGGTGGCGCTCTCAACCTTACCTTGCCAGCGATAAATTGATTCAATTTGCGGAATGATATTCACGCAGGCAGCCAATCGGCGCTCCACCAATGCCTGGGCAATCTTGCGGGCCTCTTCGGCAGACCCTGCGGTACTCAGTACAATGCGCGCTTCGCTCATCTTGATCAACTCTGTTATACGCCCAATTCAAATCTTTATGGAGCGCAGCCGCCCTCGGCTGCGCGGGAGAATCTTTGCAAGCTATTTAAGAGATGTCTCTAGTCTTGGCAGCTTCGCGCTAGCTGCATTCTTGCGGTACATTGATTGTCAGGCATTTCTCCACAAAACCCTGTGGAGCATAACTGCAACTAAAGAAAGTGCCTTCCCACATGAGTACTGCGCAAATCAAATTTGGCACCTCCGGATGGCGTGCCATCATTGCCGAGGATTTCACCATTGCCAACGTGCGTCGCGCCGTGACCGGCATTGCCCGCTATGTGGCCTCACAAAAAAGCAGCGAAGCAAGAGTCATCGTTGGCCGCGATCCGCGCTATATGGGTGAGCGTTTCGTGGAAGTGGCGGCTCAGGTGCTGAGCAGCTTTGGTGTGCAACCGCTGATCATCCCTGAGGCGGCTCCTACTCCGGCCATCGCCTTTGAAGTCATGCGCCTCAAGACCGACGGTGCCATCAACTTCACTGCTTCGCATAATCCTCCGGAGTACAACGGCATTAAATTTTCCACGCCGGATGGCGCGCCCGCTCTGCCTGAAGCGACTAAGAAAATTGAAAGCCTGGTTCCTGTCAACGGAGACTATTCTGGCGGAACCGCTGGGGAGCGCAAGATCGAGCCTGAGACCATCGATCCTAAGCCTGCCTATCTGGCGCGCTTAAAGGAGATTATCGACCTGCCTCTTATTAAGAACTCAGGTCTGAAAGTGGTTTACGATCCGCTGTGGGGCGCGGCCCGCAGCTATCCTGACCAACTGTTGCGTGAAGCAGGCATTGAAGTAGCTACCGTGCATGACACTCGTGACGTTCTGTTTGGCGGCCATGCGCCCGAACCTGATGGTGAATTGCTCGATGAGATGCGGAAGAAGATGAAGTCCATGGGCGCCCGCATCGGCATAGCGACGGACGGCGATGCTGACCGCTTTGGCATTGTCGACGAAGACGGCTCTTTCATCCAGCCAAACTATATTATTGCGCTGCTGTTCGATTACCTGGTGGAGACTCGCGGATGGAAGAACGGAGTAGGGAAGTCAGTAGCCACTACGAACATGATCAACGCGCTTGCCGCTCATTACAATGTGCCGTTGTATGAAACTCCTGTGGGCTTCAAATACATTGGCGAACTGATCAAATCTGATAAGATCGCGATTGGCGGGGAAGAGAGCGCCGGACTCTCGATTCGCTATCACGTTCCTGAAAAAGATGGCATCCTTGCCGGGCTGCTCTGCTGCGAAGCAGTAGCGCGCCGGGGCAAATCCCTGGGACAACAGCTTCGCGACCTATTTAACAAAGTTGGTTCCTTTTACCCTCAGCGGGAAAATTTCCGCTTGACGCCGGAAGTGAAAGAGAAGTTCACTGGTAAGTTGCGCTCTGATCCGGTGGAACTCTCCGGCCGCAAAGTGCAGCAGGTGGTGCGAACGGACGGACTGAAGCTGGTCTTCGAGGATGGCTCCTGGGTGTGTTACCGGCTTTCAGGAACTGAACCGGTAGTCAGGCTTTACTCAGAGGCGAAGTCGGAAGCAGACTTGAAGAAACTTTCCTCAGCCGCAAAAGACTGGATCTTTAAGTAAGGAACGGATCTGCCAAAAATTTTCCAGAACGCAATTCACTGGTTCTACCAATCGCGGCGCAAACTCGCCACGTGCGGCGTTGGCCTGCTGGCCTGCTTCGTGGCCTGGCATGTGGTCTTTGGAGCCAACGGGCTCATGGTGTACCAGCAGAAGCGCCAGGAGTACCGCCAGTTGCAGCAGCAGATTCAGTCTGTGCAGCAGCAGAATCAGTACCTGGAACAGCAAATCAAAGCTTTAAAGAGTGATCCGCAAACCATTGAAAAAGAAGCTCGGGAGAGGCTGCGCTATGCCCGGCCGGGAGAGGTCGTTTATACCTTGCCGGGCAAATCATCCAGTGTCCCTGCCAGCAAGAAGTGAGCAAGATAGGGCATGTCCTGAAGGCCATCGTCCTTTATAATGTACTCTGCGATTGCCCAATCACCATAAATCGTTATACAACATTGGAGGCTGCAACCTCAGCCGCGTTCCATACTCAATGTGTCACCAATTAAAGTGGCAGTGTGCCTGCCGAACTCAAAACTGAAAGACCTGAGGAGATGAACTGATAATGAAGAAACTTGCGTTGACTCTGCTTGCATTTACTTTTCTGGTAGCCGTCTCCGTAGCCAAAGACAAGGCTGCCGGCGCCAAAGCTGAAAAGATCAGCGGATGGGTAAGCGATGAAAAGTGCGCTGCCAAGGGCTCCAATGCCTCCCACGCTGATTGTGCCAAGAAGTGCGCCGAAGCCGGCCAGAAGCTGGTTGTGGTTTCCGACAAAGGCCACAAAGTCTATAACGTGGACAACCAGGATGCGCTGAAGGGCCATGAAGGCCACCATGTGCGCGTGACTGCTTCCGACAACAATGGCACCCTCCATGTTGACAACGTCGACATGCTGAAGGACCAGGGCTCTTCCGAAAAGAAGGGCAGCGGCAAATAACATCAGCATCAGCAAGGAATTCAGGCGGCCTGCGGGGCCGCCTTATTTATGTGTGGCCATGTGGGTTTAACCAATTGCTGTAGGTCCAATAAGGCTGCTATCCACCATCGGTCCGATACTTAGCGCACCACACCCTGCAGCGGGGAACTCGCCGTGGCATAGAGTTTCCTCGGCATGCGGCCGGCCAGATAGGCGGCGCGTCCGGCGAGGACGGCGTACTTCATGGCTTCGGCCATCAGCACCGGATCATCCGCATGAGCGATGCCGGAATTCATCAGCACCGCATCGGCGCCCAACTCCATGGCAATCGAAGCATCAGAGGCTGTGCCGACTCCGGCATCCACGATCAGCGGAACATCGGTGACCAACTCACGCAGGATCTGGATATTCGCGGTGTTCTGGATTCCCAGGCCGCTGCCGATGGGGGCACCCAGAGGCATGATGGCGCTTGCGCCCGCGTCGAGAAGCCGCTTCGCAACCACCGGATCATCCGAGGTATAGGGCAGCACGGTAAAGCCTTCCTTCACCAGGATGCGCGTGGCCTCGATGGTGGCCTGCACGTCTGGATAAAGAGTTTTCTGGTCGCCAATGACTTCGATTTTCACCCAGTCGGAAAGGCCCACTTCGCGTCCCAGGCGGGCAGTACGCATGGCTTCATCAGCGGTGTAGCAGCCGGCGGTATTCGGCAGCAGAAAGTATCTGTGCGGATCGATAAAGTCGAGCAGCGATTCCTTGCTGCGGTCTAGATTCACCCGGCGGACAGCCACCGTCACCATCTCTGCTCCGCTGGCCTCGATGGCTCTTGCTGTCTCCTGGCCTGATTTGTATTTACCTGTGCCAACGATCAGGCGCGAGCGAAATTGCCGGCCTGCAATAACTAAGGGATCCATAATTCTCTATATTGTAAAAGAACACACCACAAACGGCGCAGTGGCAAAGATCGGTTGATCGGGGGCGGAAAAGCTGACTACAGGTAAACAATTTACCGACTTACAAAATTACCCATTTACCCATTCATGCTTGTTTCGCATTTATTCGCGGGTTAGTTCTAGACCGGCGCCGTCTCCAGCGGATGCGGCTCCTGATACAGCTCGTCGATCTGCTGCTTGTATTTGGCTTCGATCACGCGCCGCTTCAGCTTCAGGGTGGGAGTGATCTCGCCGGTAGCCACGGTAAATTCATCGGGTACGACGATAATCTTCTTAATGGTTTCAAACTGCGCCAGCTTTTTGTTCAGGTCTTCCACAATGCCCCGGTAGAGTTCGCGCACTTTGGAATGGTGTACCAGTTCCTCTCTGGAATTGAAGGTGACTCCATTCACATGCGCCCAATCTGTCAGAAGTTCAAAATGGGGCGCAATAATCACCGAGGCATATTTGCGCTTGTCGCCAATGACGGCCGCCTGAGCGATGAGCACGTTGGTCTTAAGCGCGTTTTCGATCGGCTGCGGGGCAATGAACTTACCGCCTGAAGTCTTGATCAGGTCTTTCTTGCGGTCGGTAATACTCAGGAAACCTTCATCGTCAATCTGTCCGATATCGCCGGTCTTGAACCAGCCATCCGTAAAGGCAGCCTTAGTTTCTTCCGGCATGTTCCAGTAGCCCTTGAAAACCGTGGGGCCTTGGACCAGGATTTCGCCGTCCTCGGCAATCTTTACCTGCAGGTTGGGATAGGGCTTGCCGACTGAACCGATCTTGAATCCACCAGGACGGTTAACCGAGATCACCGGCGAGGTTTCCGTGAGTCCATAACCTTCGCAGATCGGTATGCCCATGCAGCAGAACCATTCTGCCATGTCGTGTCCCAGAGGAGCGCCACCCGAATAATAGACGCGGCCATTGCCGCCAAGAGCATTCCGGACTTTCTTATAAACCAGCCTGTCTGCCAGCTTCCAGGCCATGCCTGTGGGCTTTTTGCCCTGCATGATCTCGTCCTTATGCTGTTCACCCAGATGCATAGCCCAATTCAGAACCTTCTTTTTGAATCCAAAAGTCGCATGGCGCTCCACCTCCTGCCGCACCTTCTCATAGACGCGCGGCACCGCCACGATCACGGTGGGTTTCACCTCGTGCAGCATCTCGGGAAGCTTGTTGAAGTCCGGACAGTACGCAATGGTTATGCCGTTGTAGAAACACACATAATCCAGGTGCCGGGCGGTTACATGGGCCAGCGGCAGAAACGAGAGGTAAAGCTCTCCTTCAATCCACTCAGCATAAGAAGAAGCAGTTACGGCATTTGACGTGAGGTTTCCATGGCTGAGCATTACGCCCTTCGATGTGCCTGTAGTTCCTGAGGTATAGATCAGCGTGGCAATATCGTCGGGCTGGATCTTGTGTGCCTGCTCATTGAAAGGAGCATCGTCTTCAGCAGAAGAGTCCTCCAGGAGAGGCCACATCGGGATTACATCCACTTCTGCAACGTCATCCATCACCACGATCTTTTCCAGGCTGGTCTTGTGCTTGATGGACTGTACCTTCTTCAACTGTTCTCTGGTGGAGACAAAGGCCACCCGCGCTCCGGAATGGCCGACAAGATAGGCGGTCTGGTCGGCGGTCAGCGTGGCGTAGATGGGAACGTCAATGATTCCGCTGCAGACGCAGGCGAAGTCGGCGATCATCCATTCCGGGCGATTCTCGCTCAGGATGGCAATGCGGTCGCCCTTCTGCAGGCCCCATTGGCGAAAGGCCCGGGCCAGGTGGGTGACATATTCGTAATATTGGCGTGAAGAGACGATCTGCCAGCCCGTCGGCCGCTTGAATATTACGTGACGGGCGAGGTCGTGCGCTATAGAAGCAAAGAAAATCTCAGCAAGAGTTTTAGCTTCCATGTTTGGCACTGGTCTCCATGCCCTTCAGTAAGATGTCAACGATCACGTCCGCGAGATTCGAAAGTGGATAATCCCGGTCGCGGTCGGAAAGAATCCACGAGGTGACCATCTCGTCCACGGCCCCGAAGAAGCAGTTTACCGCTATTTTGACCGGCAATTCGGCACGAAAGACGCCTGCCTCCTGCCCCTCGCGCAGCACGCCCTTGATCAGGTCGAAATACTCCACCAGCAGGCTATGGGAGAACTGGGCCAGAAATTTGGCGCTGTGTCTCAATTCCGTCTGGAAGACAATGGCCATGTTGCGGTTCGACCCGAGGGCCTGCAGATGCAGGAAGGCCATCTTGCGCAGCTTTTCCCGGGGATCGGCCACCTTGCTCAATTCAGTGCGGGCGCGCCCGATAAAGCCGTGGAAGGCCGAATCGATGGCCGCCATCAGCAGTTCGTCTTTGTTCTTGAAATAAAGATAAATGGTGCCGTCAGCCACCCCGGCACGGTCCGCGATCTCCGAGACGCGCGAATGGAAAAACCCCTTCTCTGCAATGACTTCGATAGCAGCGTCGAGGATACGCTGATACTTGTCAGAGCCCGCAGCCGTCGCTTTGGCAGTTGTTTCCGATGATCGTTTCACAGGGAAGCAGTTGAATTTACTGTCATTTGCATCTTAATGCAACTGTCTTTGTGACGAGACAGCAATCTTCATGATGCAGGTATTCATAAGCCGTTGGCCCTTAGCTCTTGGCTTTTCGGTTTTAGCTTCGCTCTTTATTAGGACAGATACTCAAAGATCAGCGTCATCAGCGTTGATCAGCGGCAAAATGAATTTGGGGCTGCGCCGACCCGTTTTCACTGCGAAGGCAACAGTCAAAGGCTAATGGCTAAAGGCTAATGGCTAACGGCTGTCTTCCCGTACCACTCCAGAAACTTTCTGAAAGCCTTGCCGCGATGACTGTAGTTGGCTTTCTGTTCGGCGGTGAGTTCGGCGAAGGTGATTCCCAGAGAGGGAAAGAAAAACAATGGATCATACCCAAAGCCATTGCTTCCGCGCGGAGTAGTCAGGAGCCGGCCTTCGACGTCCCCATGGAATGTCTGCACGGTTTTTCCATCTTTGGCCGCCGCAATTACACAGACGAATCTGCCCGTGCGGGCGTCTGGCGGCAATTGCTCCAGCCGGGTGATGAGAGCGCGGTTATTCTCCTGGTCGTTAGAATTCTGGTGCGTGGAGTCGCCATTCACCAGGGCGGCGTAGCGGGCGGAATGTACTCCGGGAGCGCCGTTGAGTGCGTCGACTGCCAGGCCGGAATCGTCCGCCAGAACCAGTTCTCCGGGAGCAAACCGGCTGTAATGCTCGGCCTTGATGCGGGCATTCTGCTCGAAGGTATCGCCGTCTTCTATGGCCAGCGGGACACGATCAAAGCCCGGCAGCGGCTCCACGGTGATCCCCAGAGGGGTGGCGGCGCCTCGAAAGTCTCGGAGTTTACCGGGGTTGGACGTGGCAATATAAATTCGAAATGCAGGAATCATGCAAGTATCATGATAATCAACGATCTTCATAAAAGGACGGGGTCCAAAACTATGTTCCGCAGGTTCGGCCTGGGTTTGTCTTTCCTGGCACTTATTCTTTCAGGATGTGTAATCTCTCCTCGGCGCGACGGCGCCACTGGCGGGGGCGGCGGGGGTGGAACTACCATCGGCAAGCTCTACGTGACGAACGACACCGGAAATTCCATTCTTCGTTTTGATAATGCTCTTGCAGCTACAACTACCGGTAACTTAATCCCGGCGGCCACCATTCAGGGAGCTGCCACCAACCTGGCAAGACCGCAGGCTATAGTGCTCGATGTCGCTGCAGACCGGTTGTTTGTCGCTGATCTGGGTGGCCCTGCAATCTTGATCTTCGACAGTGTCAGCACAAAAACTGGAAACGTCGCGCCGACCCGCTCTATCGCTGGTGGAGCAACCAACCTCACCGGCCCGGTGGGGGTGGCATTGGACCAGACTCGCAATCTGCTCTATGTAGCGGATGGACCTGACGTGCTGGTTTACAGCTCTGCCTCCACTGTCGGCGGCAATGTTGCGCCGGCGCGTACGATCACGCCCAGCGCGGGATTCACCTCAGGCATCGGTGGAATTTTTCTGGATTCCGGAGCGGACCGGTTATTTCTCTCAGACCCCGCTACACCCGCCATAGCTATTTTCGACAATGCCAGCGCTTTGAGTAGCAGCACGGCTGCCTCCCGCACCATCGTCGGCACGAGCACTCAGCTTACCCAGCCCGGCAATTTGATTGTGGATTCTTCCAATCGTCTGATCGTAAGTAATTTCTCGCCCCCGAGAATCATTATTTTCTCGAATGCCGCTACCACATCCGGTAATGTCTCGCCGGCGGGAACGCTCACCAGTACAGACATGACTGGTCCAAACCAGATCACGCTGAATGCGGGCAATGGCGACTTGTATGTCGCCGATCCGTTTGGAGCAAGAGTGCTGGTCTTCGCCAATGCGGCCACGGCCAATGGAAACGCCTCCGCCACCCGTAACATCAACGGCGCGAATACCGGCTTCGGCGCGGGCGGAACCGTTGCCGGACCGCGAGGCGTGGCGCTGGACACTACGCGCTAGTGAATAAGAAATCCCCAGGCGACAACGGCTAAGCCAATAGCGGTGCTGATGAACGAGAGCCTCCAGTAAAGTTTACTGGCAGAGAGCAGTGATATGGAGCAGAGCACGATGGAGATTTCCAGGAACAGCTCAGCAGAGTCAAAGTAGCCTGCCTTGCGGCCGGTGAGAATGGTTTCTTGATCGCGTTCCCGGGCCCGCTCCTGAATCTTGTCTGCGCCTTCTTTGGCACCAGTGTCTACGGTAGCCGGAGCGCCTTCGCGTTCTATCTTGGCTCTTTCGGCGAAGTCAGCAGCCAGCTCTTTTCCGTTCGGCATCAATGCCGCAAGTTTTGAATCAGCCGTGTACATATGTACGCGGATGTTCTTGGCTTGGTAATAGGCCCATTGATCATTGGCATCGCCCTTGAGCACTACCTCTTCGGTATGTGCACGGTGGCTGAGCAACGTAGCTATGGCCAGCAACACCGCCACAACCGCCATGGTCAAGCCGATGCCTTTTTCGCCCTGGTGATGGGCATGCTCGATATGTTCGTGTACCTCGTGTTCGCTCATAGTTTCCTTCTTGGATTATTGCCTGTGAAGAAATTTAAGCCGCTTCTGGGGATGCATGTGGCTGTGCACGTCATCGTATTTCAGCACACTGATGGAGCCATCCACTTCCAGCACCGCCAGCGCCACGTCATGAATATTCTCAATTCCATGTTCGCGCAAGGCGCGATGAACCTGGTCCAGCGAGATATGTTCCTTGGCGCAATGCGCAGTAACGAGATTGCCGTTATGGATCAGCAGCGTGGGCGAGCCTTCAATAAAAGTGCGGAAGCGGCGGTTCAAGCCTGAAACTTCAGCAAACAGGTAATTCAGCAGAAGCAGCATGAGCGCTGCCGCCGCCCCACCCATCAGGGAAGTATCCGGGCCGGTCATGGCGTTCTGCACCGAGTTGCTGAGCAGTAACAGAAGTGTGAGGTCAAAAGGCGTCATCTGGCCGACCTCGCGTTTTCCCGTCAGGCGGATGCCTATCAGCACGAGGAGGTAAACGGCCGTGGTGCGCCCTACTATCTCCAGAGCGGTGTGCCAGCTTGTAAACATTTTCAGGGATTGTAAATTTTAATTGCTGAATTGGAAAATTAAATTTCAGGACAAGGATTTAAGGATTAACCGCTATCTAAGGATGCGAAGGGCAAAGGTAACAAAAGTCAATATTTCGTGTAACTTCAACCAAAGGGGTAAAGGGTTATTTTCCGGAGGGATTCACCGCCGCCACCGCACGGTCTTTCTGCCGGAGCATGTCGTAGGCCTGGGAGATGCTCAGATCATCGCGCACGCGTTTGAAGTCGCTCAGAATCTGCTTCTGCTTCACCGTGAGGGTCTTAAAGATTACGGCGCGTCCCTGCATGTTGAGATCCAGCAGCACCGTGTCCCAGTGGTTCTCGCCCACGTTCTTCTGCACCACTTTGAAGGTGCCGCCTTTATCCAGATGGCCGAGGAGCCCCCAGCCGAAGTTCACATCTTCCATGAGTTGGCCTTCGATCATGGCCAGGCGTCCGGCATTGCCATCCACCCAGATCTTGCCTTTCATAGCGTGATACACGGTCAGTTCGCGGGTGGGCGGCGAGTAGCGAGGATTGGGCAGAAAAGCAAGCCGGGTCAACTCTCCGTCCTGGCCCTCGTATTTGAAGATGAACGCGTCAGGAATGGCCTGGAGTAGTTGACGTGCTTTATCTTCATCCTGCTTGGAGCGGCGTTCGCGCTTGGCCCGCTCCTCAGGATCGCTCACCAGTTTCTTCATACGGTCTTCATCGTTGGAGCGCTGCTCCGGGGTGAGGGGCTGTCCGTTGATCAACAGGGTCTTGGCCAGCGAGCCATCTTTGGTTTCGATTACCTGGCGGTCCTGCGCGCCCTTTTCATCTTCCTTATGCAGACGATACATCCAGTGAGAGTGATCATCGGCTTCAGCTTTGAGTTCACTCTCAACTACCTGGCGTATGAACTGGTTCGGATCACTGGGAAGGGAATTCTGTGCAAAGCAGGCAGGCATCAGCAATGCCATCAGCACTGTTGCCTGCACGAACAGCTTGACCCTGCACACACTTGTACCAGACATATCTTCTCTGATTAGAATGCGAAAAGCAGCAGCAAGTTGCATTTTATAGGGTGCAGCCGCTCACAGTGAAGTATGTCCCAAAAAGTGCGAGGGCGGCTCACGCCACCCTCGCGCCGACCTCTTCGGAAAAGGCAGTCCCATTGGCTCTTTTTACGCCGCGACCTCGATCAGAACCGCTGTTCCCCTGGTTTTCGGTTCTTCCGTGCCGCGACATTTCCGTCCCGGTCGACGTGTAACTAAAAAGCAACCATACGGCCAAACTCGGCAGCCATTCGCATTTTTGTTCTACCGCATAAGTGATTGATAAATAAAGGCATTGGTCGAGATATTCGTATATTTACTTATTGGTAACTATTTAGAGGTTGGTTAACATCCCATTTTGAGAATTCAGATGCCACCTGTATGCATTGCGCTGCCGCTCAAGATTCCATCGTAACTTGATTGCATAGCTTCAATCGGTTGAGTATAGTCACGAAAGGAAACGGAGCGAACCCATGTGGAAATCACGACCCGACGAAAATCCTTCTACTCAACCTAAACCAGCCAGCTTACCTGTTACCGCAAGCACGCCGGCTCCGGTGAATAAACCTGAACCACCTAAGATTGCCGAACCAGTACGGACCGACGTAGCTGCACACATCGGCAAGTCAGTCGTGATCAAAGGCGAGCTTTCAGGAAACGAAGATCTGTACCTGGATGGCGAGGTGGAAGGCACAGTAGATATGGGGGCGCACAGCCTCATCATCGGCCCGAATGCGCGCATACATGCCCATATTTCTGCCCGCGAAATAGTGTTGCACGGCAGGGTGGAAGGAAACGTGCGCGGCATGGAGCGGGTCGAATTGAAGAAATCATGCGTGCTGGTGGGCGACATCTCCACCCAGCGCATCGTAATTGAGGATGGCGCCTTCTTTAAAGGCGCGGTCGATCTGCAGAAAGATGTGAAAGCTGAGCAGAGAAAATCTGCTGCGGCAGCCGTAAGCTACTCGATAACTCCTTCAACATCGAATATAGTGGAGACACCAGGCAGACAGCAGGCCTCATTCCTGGAACAGAAGTAATCAGGAGTTTTAAGACATATTCATGCGATGGTTTCGTGGAACGACTGACGCGCAGGCCAAACCAGAATCAACCGGCAAGGGCGGCCAGCGGGTCAGCCGTCGCTCCACTGGTTTCACGGAATTTATGCGCACCGTGACCGGTACTGAGAACCTGGCGGTGCTTGATCTCGGCCCTACCTCTTCTGCCAACATCTCTTTCCTTACTCAGTTCGGCGGACGCGTCTATAACGAGGATATTCTCCGCGGCTCACGGGACCGCAGTTATTTCTCAAAGCAGGAAGACGGAACGGAGAAGCTCGACCCGCAGAAGTTCTTTGCCGAGAACCTGAACCACCAAGAGGGCCTTTTCGACGCAGTGCTCTGCTGGGATGTAGCTGATTACCTCGACGAAACCCTGGTCAAGCCCGCAGTGGAGCGAATTCACAAGAGCATGAAGCGGAAAGGAGTGCTGCTGGCGTTCTTTCATACCAAGGATGCCGGGCCGGAATCTCCCTATTGCCGTTACCACATCGTGAATAAAGAAACAGTGGAGCTGGAGCCCGGGCCGGACTTTCGTCTGCAGCGCATCTTCAATAATCGTCATGTAGAAAATCTCTTCAAGGAATTTGCCTCCCTGAAGTTTTTCCTCGGGAAGGACAACATCCGCGAAGTTCTGGTGGTGCGGTAATCCGGCTCGAGTGCTTTCCTACCCTGTAAAATCTTCCTACCGCCCTTTTCCAGTAGGTAATTTTGTTCTTAAATGTGGTATCCGAATGCTCACAAGTTGCTGCTGGTTTATCCCTCTGCTCTGAAAATTCAGACTCGTTTCCTGAGAAGAATCAGAGTGTCTCCGGTAACTGATTGAAATCTATGGGTTTACTTCTTTTAAGAAATTCTTTACAGACTCTACGGTTTTTGGGCAACTGGATTGCAATTATGGAAAGCATTCAAGGTCGAGAAGTGACGGCCAAAAGACCCTAAGCCCCAGGCGGCAAGAAAGAGGTAGATCATGGCAAGCAACGTACAGAGCGCGATAAACAGCTTAATGGCATACATTCCGGGAGTTGAAAGCAACGCACGTTACAGCGAGATCTACGAGGCAAACTGCCACAAAATTTACTCCCTGGCTTTCTGGATGACGGACAATGAACTGGCAGCAGAAGAGTTGAGCTCCAACACCTTCCTGCGCGCCTTTGCCAATGTTGCAGAGCCGACGACCGAACAGATCGACCGCGCTTTCCTGGCAGAAATTCGCGAACTTACCGCAATCGGTAGCCTGACTCTGAATTGTGCCACCTCTCCGGAGACCCAGAATATTTACGGCACTATTAAACGCATTCATCTGGAACGCGCGCTTGTGCAGCTTCCAGCCACAGAAAAATTGGTCTTCCTTCTGCACGATGTTGAAGGGTACAAGCATGAGCGGATCGCCCGCTTGCTGGGCCTGACCGAAGAAGAGTCCAGAACGGGACTTCATCAGGCGCGTGTTCAGATCAGAAATCTTGTTGCTCAGATGTCATAGTGGTTCCATCTCCTCTCTCCTTATTCTTCAGCCCCTCGCAAAACACGAGGGGCTTTTTTTGTTTATTTATGTTAAGTTTCGAGAAACGCGAAACTTTTCCAGATTTATCTCGTCTATCTATTTAACTAACATACGCAGTACCCCCACGTGGGCGTCGCCCCTTGATACCGACGCCCACTTTCTTTTTTCTACCACGACATCTTTCCAGGGATTTACTGCAAAGGACGCGAAGGGGCGCAAAGGAAGCCAAATAGAATCGGGTGATCCGTTGATCGGGTGATCGAGTGATCTGATTGCAAGAATCTCAACATTAATGCATATAGAATTCTGCGTTCTCTCCGGCCTCTGCGGTTCCTGCCGTCGCGTTCTCTCGCGAAATGTGAAGGATCACCACACTGCAATGGCAAATACACATAAACCTATCTTGTTTTCTTCGCGCCCTCTGCAGTAAATAGCTCTGAGTTTCCCCTGTGCGGTCTGTTAAAATCCGCCTTCAAATTCATTCAAGGAATGCAACATGCGCAAATTCATCCTGCTGATCGTTGTTCTCGCTGCAAGCTTGGTTCCCGCCATGGAGCGTCAGAACGGTGCTGACTACCGGGCGCGACGAGTGGCTCTCTCGAAACTCATGGAAGGCGGATCTCTGGTTCTGTTTGCAGGGACAGAAGCGGAAGGCCCCAATGATCTCTACGGCTTTCGCCAGAATGATAATTTCTGTTATCTGACTGGCTGGTCACAACCTGGCGCAGCGCTGCTGATTTCTCCTGCCTCTGACTCGCATCCCTACACCGAGATTCTGTTTCTTCCCGAGCACAACCTCACGCAGGAGAAGTGGACTGGTCCGAAGCTTGGACCTGAGAATCCCGATGCGCCGAGGATCACCGGCTTCGATGGCGTGCAAGCTCTGGACAAGATGCATGAAGAACTGGTGAAGGTACTGCCGCAGCCGCGAGCGACCGTCTTCACCGATCAGGGTGAAGGCTCGCCATCGCTCGGCCCGATCGAGTGGCTGCGCCGCACGAATTCTTTCCCCAACTACATCTCATTCCGCGATGGACGCCAGTTGATTGCCCGTTTGCGCATGGTGAAAGACGCGGGCGAGGTGCAGTATGTCACTCGTGCAACCCAGGCTTCAGAGGCCGCTCATCAGGCCGCGCTCAAGGCCATTCATCCGGGAGTGACGGAGCGGGAAATCTCAGCGCTCATGCAATATGAATTTGGAAAACGTGGATGTGAGCGTCCTGCCTATGCACCCATTGTGGGTTCGGGATTTTATTCCACGGTGCTGCACTACTCTGAAGATTCAGGCACCATGCAGAGCGGCGACCTAGTGGTGATGGACGTTGGCGGCGAGTACTCCATGTATGCCACGGACATTACGCGCACCGCGCCGGTGAGCGGCAAGTTCTCGCCCCGGCAGCGCGAAATCTATAACATTGTTCTGGGCGCGCAGGAAGCCGCCATCAAGGCCTTCCAGATGGGCAAATCCAAGCTGGGCAGGGAAGGGCCAGACTCCTTGTTTCAGGTAGCGCTTGATTACATCAATTCCCATGGCAAAGACATGCATGGCCAGCCGCTGGGCAAATACTTCATTCACGGGCTGGGACATCACGTTGGCTTGAATGTTCATGATGCCAGCGACGCCTCCGCGCCCCTGGATAAAGGCATGATCTTCACCCTGGAGCCGGGTATCTATATTCCCGAAGAGAAGCTGGGCGTGCGCATAGAGGATATGTTCTACGTGGACCAGAACGGCAAGCTGGTGATGCTGACCAGCCATATTCCTCGGACAGCAGATGAGGTCGAACAGGCCATGGCACATAAATAGTACTAGCCTTCAAATATTCTTGTGATTTACCGCAAAGGCCGCGAAGGGACGCAAAGGTAACGAATCCAAGAGCCAAAAGCCAAAAGCCAAAAGCCAAGAGCTAAGCGCCAAAGGCCTTATTACACGAAATTTACATTCCTTCGCCGATGAATACTGTCTAATATTGTAAGTAAGATGTCGTCATGTACCGGCGTCCAGGCGGAAGCAATACCCCGGACGCCAGTACCTATTGGATTCGGTCTGCATGAAATCTCTTTCTCGGGAACGTCTGTTCCTGTCACTGGTTGTATTGATTTTGACGGCAGTGCTCGTCACACTGGCTGTGCACCAGTATCACTGGAGCAACGTGGTGAGCCAGGCAACCAGTGCGCGTCTCCAGGCGAATCTGCATGATTCGGTGATTAGCTGGCGGGAAGGCCTGTACCGGGAGTTGACTGGTGTGTATGCTTCGCTGCAGGCGAATCCGGATTTGCCTGCGCAGGAAAAAGCCAGGATCTACGCCGAAGAATACGCGCAATGGAACCGCAGGACACCCCATCCTGACCTGGTGAGCCGTCTTTATTTCCTGAGCAACGCGGGAACCGGGCAACAGAAGCTGGTGCAATTGAATGCAGCGAGTGCTGAAATTGCGCCTGCTGAATGGCCTGAACGTCTGGGTGATCTGCGCGCAGCTTTGCAGAGTTTTTCTGCAGAGATGAACCAGGCCAGCAAGATACATAATCGTATTCGCCCCATGCCGGAGCATGCTCGTATGCATCGTCGCTTCATGGGCTTTATGGGCACAGATGGTTCGGTACCCAGCATCGATCTCAATAACCTGGTTCTGGTGCGCTCTTTTGTCTCGCATCGTCCTGAAGCGGGGCAGCCCTCCAATGTGGACTGGCTGATCATCGAGTTGAATAAGAAAGTTCTTCTCGATCACATATTGCCCGAACTAGCAGAGCAGCATTTCAGTGACTCGCAGGGGCTTGCCTACCAGGTCGCTGTGACAGACACCTCCAGCGACTCGGGTCTGATCTACTCATCTGATTCTGACTTTGGCCGGCAGAAGATCGTCAACGCCGACCAGCAGGTGCAGGTGTTCGGTCCGCCCTTCGGAATGCCTCCACGGCGCGGCTTCGATTCCATGCCGGCGTTTCTACGTCATCCAGGCGGGCCGCCCAATCCTTCTCATGAGCATAATGAACTGGGGCTCTCAGGACCGTTGCGTGTAGAACTGCTCCACGATTCCGATCATGATCCCGAATGGCAGCTTTCCGTGCGCCATCGCAAAGGCTCGCTGGAAGCTGTGGTGACAGGCATGCGGCGCAAGAACCTGGTGATCAGCTTTGCTGTGCTGCTGATTCTGGCGGCCAGCATGGGCATGATCATTGTAACCAGCCAGCGCGCCCGCACCCTGGCACGCCAGCAGATGGATTTTGTCGCTGCCGTTTCGCATGAATTGCGAACGCCGGTTGCCGTGATCAGCTCTGCGGCCGAGAATATTGCCGACGGCATAGTCAGCAGCAGGCAGCAGCTCATGCAGTATGGCAATGTGATCAAAGGGCAGTCTAAGCAGCTTATTCAGCTCATCGAACAGATTCTGCTGTTTGCCGCCACCCGTGACAAGCAGCCGCGTTACGATTTACGTCCTATGGAAGTCTCTGATCTGGTGGAGAATGCGCTGAACAATACCGGCGCGTTGCTCCAGGGAGAGGGATTCATAATCGAGAAGCAGATTGAGCCGAACCTGCCGCAGGTCATGGGCGATTTACGCGCTCTCTCTCATTGTCTCCAGAACCTGATTACCAATGCGGTGAAATACAGCGGAGGGAATCGATGGGTGGGTGTGCGGGCATTCACCAGCACCGAAAGAAAGAATGGCGAAGTGCAGATCGTAATCGAAGACAAAGGGTTAGGTATTGAGTCGCGGGAGTTGCATCGAATCTTTGAGCCTTTTTACCGCAGCCCCCGGGTCACGTCAGCGCAGATTCGCGGCACCGGCCTGGGACTTGCGCTGGCGCGAAGCATTGCCGAAGCCATGGGGGGCAAGCTGACCGTGACCAGCGAGCCGGGCCGGGGCAGCGCATTTAGCCTGCATCTGCCCATACCACCGAAATCTGTCGAGAATGTAAACCTGGACGTACCTGCGACGGCGAATCCAAAATATTCCTGAAGAAGAATGACTGCCAATATCCTGCTGGTTGAAGACGAAGAAGCGTTGCGCATGACTCTCGGCGATCGCCTGAGTAGCGAAGGCTATGCGGTGGATTACGCCTTTGATGGTGAAGAGGGACTGCGGAAGGCCACTCACCTGCCGTTCGATCTGATCATCCTTGATGTGATGCTGCCGCGCAAGAGCGGCTTCGATGTCTGCCGCGATGTTCGTCAGGCGGGAGTGATTACACCCATCCTTATGCTCACTGCTCGCGGGCAGACGGTGGACAAAGTCCTTGGGCTGAAGCTGGGCGCCGACGATTACCTGACCAAACCTTTTGAAATGATCGAACTCACCGCCCGGGTTGAGGCGCTACTGCGGCGCGCGCCGGTTAAGACTCCTGACCAGCAGAAGGTCTATCATGTTGGCTCACTGGAAATTGATGTGCGCGGCACAACCGTCTCTCGCGACGGCAAGCCCGTGCGCCTTTCTGCCCGTGAATTTCAACTGCTTCGCTACCTAGTCGAACGGCAGGGCGCTACGCTTTCGCGTGATCAGATTTTGAAAGACGTTTGGGGATACAACGAGGATACCTTCACCCGGACGGTGGATGTCCACGTAGCCAGCCTGCGCCAGAAACTGGAAAAAGACCCCAAGCAGCCCGAACTGATCCTTACCGTGCAGGGCTTGGGCTACAAGCTCGCTTCATAACTCCCGCACTCAGATTGCTCTTGATACGGCGATAACTCCCCCCTTTTGTCGTCCCGAGTGAGCGCCTGAATAATGTTTCCTGAATTGAGTTTCTAGCGCGAAGCGAAGGATCTATGGATTTGCTTTGGTTTGTAGGCTTCCAGCTAACTCTCTTTTACAATTTCAAAATTGCCATGAGTCCAAGTGTGCGTAACCTGGTGCTGATCTTTGCCGCCGCAGCCATGCGCTCGTTTGGGATTGGCCTGCTGGGCGTGGTTCTGGGCGTCTTCCTCTATCGAAAAGGCTTTTCCTCCACGTCAATCGGTCTGGTGATCGCAGCCGGACTGGCGGGATCAGCGGCGGCGACTGTTGTAACCACGATGAGCGCCGACCGTCTTGGCCGCCGAAAGATCCTGCTTGTCTTGTCGCTGCTATCCGCACCAGGAGCTCTTCCATTCATTTTTCACTGGAGCAGCATTGCGCTGATCCCGATGGCATTCATCGGCATGGTGAATGGCATGGGAACCGACCGCAGCGCTGCCTTTGCCCTGGAGCAGGCGGTCATTCCCGGCCTGGTTCCTAACCAGAGACGCACATGGACGCTGGCCTGGTACAGCGTGGTGCTTGATGCCAGCGGAGCTCTGGGAGCATTGGCCGGTGGTTTCCCGATCCTGGCATCACGAGTTTGGGGAGTTGATCTCGCTGCGTCTTACCAGATCTTGTTTGCAGGTTATGGAGCGCTGAGTGTATGCGGGAGCCTGCTTTACCTGTGGCTTTCGCCGGAAGTAGAAGTTCCTCCGGGCGATACAGGAGCCGTCACCAGGACAATAGTTTCGCCGAAAACAAAATCGACCATCTCCAAATTATCGGCGCTGTTTGCTATTGATAGCTTTGGCGGCGGCTTCCTCACCGATGCCTTGGTCGCTTACTGGTTTTTCCGCCGCTTTGGCATCGCAGAGAACCAACTGGCGCTACTCTTCTTCACCATTCATGTGCTGAACGCACTTTCGCATCTGGGGGCGGCCGCTCTGGCCCGCAGGATCGGCCTGGTGAATACCATGGTCTTCACTCATCTGCCTTCCAGCATCTTTCTGATTGCCGCCGGCTTTGCTCCTTCGGCACGATGGGCAGTGATCCTGTTTCTTCTACGTGAAGCCCTGGTGGAGATGGATGTGCCCACCCGGCAATCGTATGTGGCTGCGGTGGTCCGGCCTGAAGAGCGCACCTTTGCCAGCGGCGTAACCAATCTCACCCGCAATATATCCTGGGCTGCCGCATCTTCGGTCGCAGGCGTTTTCATGCAGAAGGTGGCATTCTCAGCCCCGCTGTTGCTCGGAGGAGGCCTGAAGATCATCTACGACCTGCTGCTCTATCGCTCCTTCCGCCACGTTGCCGCACCGGAAGAAAAATGATTTCTACCGAAAGCCTTCCTTAGTGCCCTCCGTGGAACCTTCGTGCCCTCTGTGGTTGATCTTGCTGCTGTGTGTGTGAACGGGACTAGGCCTGCTGCGCCTTGGCTTTCCGTCGTTTCATGGAATTGTGCAGCAGTATTTCGAGAACAATGTAGAAGACAGCAGCCAGGGTCAGCAGTGCAATGTAGAAGACCACATTCGTATTCATATGCGGATAGTAATGATGTGCCAGAAAAGTGCCGGCCGCAGGCACAAGAGTATTCTTTACGAATCCCTGGCACGCGACTGCCAGGACAACCGCCAGAATTGCCGCAATTCCACGCATGGCTGGAAATCATATACCGGAAACATGCCAGGATCATAGCGGAGCTTGGGCGCCGGGATGAAAGCTGCGAAACGGCGGCAGGGCGCGTGTAACTTCGCGTCCTGCCGCGGAATTCAGGATCATCTTGGACAATACGTGATCGAACCATTCCCCGCATAGGTGCAGACGCCCTGTGAAGCCTGGGTGCTGAATGCATCGTAGACAACATAGACGCTGTACTGGTGCGAGTAAATGACGTTGGGAATGGAGCTTGTCCAGAAGCCGCTGGCATCTGGGAAGGTGCTTGCTCCCATATTCCATCCGCTTCCGGCGGTTATGTCTGACCACCAGACCACAACGCCCGAACCTGCGGGCGCGCCCGTGGCATTACCGGCCAGTACCAGGCTCCCCGGAGGTCCAAACCCTGCTGAGCCCTGAGGCTGGATCCACGAGATGTAGGCAGTCTCATTGCAATACGCCGACCCAACTCCAACATAGGTGAACGGATCTGAACTAACGCCTAAGTAATTCGCATACATCGTAAAGGTATGGCAGTAATTAGATGACGGCACCGTATTCCACCAGTTTCCGCTACCATCGGGAGTAGCCTGGGTTGCGACTGTGTTCCACGCTCCATTCAGAGTCACATCGCGCCACACAAGCTGCACAGTGCCATTGCCCCGGAATGCGGTACCTCCGGTGGTGAGTGTGTTTGGAGGCCCCCAGCTTGCCGATGAAGGTTTGGCCCACGAAGTGAATACCAGGGGCTGGAAGTAAGCGTAAGCATTCACGAGAGCGGCTGACTGGCCATCTGGATTCGTTACTACCAGGTTTACTGTCCCGACCGGTCCGGCAGGAGAGACCGCATTGATCTGGGTTGAGCTTACAACATTAACCCCGGTAGCAAGGTTCGAACCCAGCTTCACGGTTGCGCCAGAAACAAAATTCGTGCCCGTGACGGTGATTGCCGTCCCACCGGCCATGGTTCCTGTAGTCGGAGTGATCCCGGTGATGGTTGGCGGCCCGTGATTAATCGAGTAGCTGCCACTGGCCACCGCGCTGTTGTTTACGCCGGCAGGCGCAATGGCAATGGCTTTGATCGTGGTGGTATTGATCACGGAAATTGGCCCGCTGTACAGCGTTGATGACGCAGTGGGAGTGCTTCCATCAACGGTATAGCGGATAGTCACACCCGAGGTACTGTCGGAAATGCTCACCGATTGGTTGCTGCCGTAAGTTCCCGGCGGTGGAGCGAATGTGGGCGTGGCTGCCTGCATCGTGTAGAGTGCGCTGGCCACAGTACTGTTGTTCATGCCACCGGCAATCGCAATTGCCTTGATGGTAGTTGTAGCCGCCAGGTTGATCGGCCCAGTATAAAGCGGCGATGCAGCGGTTGGCGTGCTGCCATCCAGCGTGTAGCGAATGGAGGCGCCAGAAACTGAATCACTCAATGTGACGGATATAGGCGGGTTGTACGTGCCTGCCGCCGGAGTGAATGTGGGAGCCGGCGACTGGATGGTGTAAGTTCCGCTATTCACCAGGCTGTTCATGAATCCACTGGCCGTGGCGAATGCTTTCAGTGTGAGCGTGGTGGAGACCACAATGGGTGCGCTATAGACCGGAGAAGCAGCCGTCGGCGTGCTGCCATCCAGTGTGTAATGAATCACGGCGCCGCTGGTCGAGTCGGTAATCGATACTGTCACTGATCCGATATAAGTCCCCGACGCGGGATTGAACACAGGTGTAGCTGCCATACCAGGGAAGTTGTAAAGCACGCTGGTAACAGAACTAGTGATAAAGCCGGACCTGGCCGCAATCGATTTCATGGTTGTAGTCGAGTTTACGATGAATGACCCCACATAAATCGTCGATGCGGTTGTTGGTGTGCTGCCATCCAGCGTGTAATAGATAGTGGCCGCCGGGTCCGCATCCGTGATGGTGACCGTCTGCGGAGTAGAGTAGTTGCCGGGCGCAGGGTTAATAACAGGAGCGGGAACCTGGAAATTGTAGGTTGCGCCAGCCACTGCGCTGTCATTGAAGCCACTGGCTATGGCAATGGCCTTGATCGTTGTCGGAGTGCTTATGCTGAGCGCACTGGAGAACACCGGCGATGCGGCCGTCGGCGTGCTGCCGTCCAGCGTGTAGTGGATCACTGCGCCGGAGGTGCTGTCTGTAATGGTCACCGATTGCGGCGATGTTGAAGAATAAGTCCCGGGCGCGGGTGTGAACACAGGAGTGGCAGCAGTCGGGGTACCGCAGCCGTTAAACCTGAACGAGGTGATCACGGTGCGCCAGTTTTTGATTCCATCAGGAGAGAGGATAAATTGATCGGTGTAATAAAAAGTGCAATCATCTACCGGGTCCACACTCATGGATGAGTAATCACCCCATCGCGGCGGCGAGCCGATCTGAATCCCGGTGCCTTCCTGGATTGATAGTTCATCACCCAGAAGATTGAGCGGATCGCCCGGAGCCCTGCCCGTAATACGAACGCCGGGATATACAGTAGGACTGGTCACGCTGTAACCAACGGCGATGTTGCCGTTATGGTCCATGGCGGCGCTGGCATAGAAGCGGCTGGTAGAGTCTGGATTGTAGGTTCCCTGCTGGTAAATCAAGGGCGAGCCGCCTGGGTCGCGAATTTCATACCACCGTACTCCTTCAGTTCCAGCCACAAGCGGAGTGGCTGGAATCACCGGGACCGAGTGGTTGACCACTATTGCCTGGTGATCTCCAAAATTACGATAGGCCAACCTGTACATCAGCCGGTCTTCCAGAGGCTCAAGCGGATTTGGTAAGGCACCGGAGGTGGGCTGTTGAACACAATATATTGCGTTACACCCGATCAATGGAGCGATAGGCAGCATGATGGGACCGCTAAACGTAGCGGTTGGTGCGGGTCCAAAACTCAGATCCGAAAGATGCCATATATAAATAGCCGGATCGGCTCTGGACAGACTCGCGAAGATGGCTGGAGAACCGGCAGGTGGAGGTAAGGAGCCATCGAGGTCTGCCGGCAAAGCTACGCTAAGAGAAGAACTTAGCTGAGCGCAGATCTGGGTGACATTGGGTGAACCGGCACGCATGGCGGCGCCGTCCCAGGCGCAAATCTTTGGCCCCAACAGCAGCGCGTCCGGCTGATCGCTCGATTGCATACTGTAAGTTACAAGATAAGCATTATTCCAGATGCCCAGCTTAGGGTAGTCATTAAACCCATCCGTATACTGGAATGCATATACGTTATACGGCTCTGCGCGAGAATTAGTGGGAATAGGCATTTTAGGCTGCTTTCCTGAAAGCTACGAATTCCGTCCTGGTAACCGCCATACGCTGGGCCTTGAGCAGCAGATAGTGCAGATTCTTGTAA
>Ga0066662_10000181_pt1 | contig 26290 bp, 25 predicted proteins | sample GraSoiAngelo_111_FD_133939 | JGI IMG/M metagenome (GOLD analysis project Ga0066662, IMG submission 133939) | Grasslands soil microbial communities from the Angelo Coastal Reserve, California, USA - 14_0903_12_40cm | ecosystem: Environmental > Terrestrial > Soil > Grasslands | place: USA...
ATTCGAACCCCGATATGCTGATCCAGAGTCAGCTGTCCTGCCGTTGAACGAGGGGGCAGCAAAGAGGTAGGTCATCTTGATTTTATGATGCATGCTCCGGCACGTCAAGAAATCCATCTTCAGATCTTCAGTCGCCTTCAGTCGAATTCTTAACGGTGAAAAATCTCGCTACAATAATCTCGCTAGAATAAAGACGGGCAAGCATGCATGCTCGACGCGATCTCCACCGTCGCCGGAGTGGCACTGATTCTGACCGTGCTCTGGGAGACGTTTGAAACGATTGTTCTTCCTCGCCGGGTCACTCGCCAGTTCCGGCTCACGCGGTATTTTTATGTTTATACATGGCTGCCGTGGTCTTCCCTGGCAAGAAAGCTAAAGGACAAAAAGAAACGTGAATCCCTGCTCAGCTTCTATGGCCCGATTTCTCTATTGCTTCTACTGGCGGTCTGGGCCTTCAGCCTGCTGCTCGGCTTTGCTCTCATCCATTACGGCACAGGAAGCATATTTACCGGGGCAGTCTTCCCCAGCCGCTTCGGTAATGCCCTCTATCTGAGTGGCACTACTCTGTTCACGCTTGGATTGGGTGACCTCACTCCTGCATCGCAACTGGCCCGCGTCCTCACTGTTTTGGAAGCAGGAATTGGCTTCGGTTTTCTGGCACTGGTGATTGGATACCTGCCGGTGCTCTACCAGTCATTCTCGCGGCGGGAAGTAACCATCTCCCTGCTCGATGCCCGTGCCGGTTCGCCTCCCACGGCTACCGAGATGCTTCGCCGACACACCGGAGAGCATGGCATGAACGCGCTGCTCAAGGTTCTTGAGGACTGGGAACGCTGGTCGGCTGATCTCATGGAGAGCCATCTTTCTTATCCGGTGCTGGCCTATTTCCGCTCGCAGCATGACAACCAGTCATGGCTCGGCTCACTCACAGCCATTCTCGATCTCTGCTCCTTATTTATGGTGGGGCTGGAAGGCGTCTGCCAATATCAGGCCAAAATGACTTTTGCCATCACGCGCCATGCGCTGGTAGACCTCAGCCAGATCTTCAATGCACCTCCAGCAGCGGACGGAACCTATGACCGCCTGCCTCCGGAAGAACTTGCGGCCCTGAGGCAGTTCATCGAGCAGAACGGCTTCCATTTCAGCGACAGCAACAGCGCGGAGGTTGAGCTTACACGCCTGCGTTCCCATTACGAACCTTACGCCTTTTCGCTGGCACGCTTCCTACAGGTGGAACTGCCGCCCTGGATCAACCACGGAACAGTGAAAGACAACTGGAAAACCAGCGCCTGGCGCGAGCAGACCGTAGTGGCTGAACCGATGGCACAAGAAGAACATTTTTAAAACACAGCTTTTGGCTCTTAGCTCTGGGCTTAATTTGAATAGTGCGAAGACAGATCTTCGCTTCATCCTGCGAGTACAATTCTTGCATGGTCACGTCTCTCAATGATTTCCCAACTTCGGCAGAGATAGCCCGCCAGATACTTCATCCTCAGCAATGTGCGTTGGTGGTCGTGGATATCCAGGAAAAACTCCTGCCGCCAATTCACGAAAAAGAACGGATGGTGCGCAACAGCCAACTCCTGATTCGCGCGGCCAAAATACTCTCGCTGCCCGTGATCATAACCACACAGTATTCCAGAGGGCTGGGCCAGACCGTTCCGGAGATCGCTTCCCTGCTGCCGGATATTACCCCGCTCGATAAACTGGAATTTGGCTGCTTTGGCAATGGACAATTCTGTTCTACGGTGGCCAATCTCAACGGGCGCAACACTCTTCTGCTCTGCGGCATGGAAACGCATATCTGCGTGCTGCAGACTGCGCTGGGCGCACTGGCGCAAGGCCATCACGTTCACGTTGCTGCAGACGCCGTGGGGTCGCGCTCAGAATTGAACTGGAAATTGGGACTTGATCGGATGCGTGATGCCGGAGCAGTCATCTCCTCCACTGAGATGATGATCTATGAGTTGCTGGGCAAATCGGGCACACCGGCCTTCAAAGAGATGCTGCAATACATCAAATAAAAGTTCAGCAACAAAAGTAAAGCCTATGGATCGCAGCCGCCTTCAGTTGCGCGGATTGAACTTGACTACTCGTCTGCGGGTTCTGCCTGTCCCGGTGAACGCTTCACTCGCACCACCGTGATTTTTCCAAACCCTTCATCAAAGCTGGGTGGACGAAGCTTGGCGGCCATACGCTGAATCAGATCTTCTTTTACCTGGCGCTCACGTCTGCGATTGCGTTCCAGGCAGACCTCCAGCGGAACATCGAAGAAAACCGCATGGACCTCATACCCAAAGCTCCGGGCCATCTTGATCCATTGCCGCCGCTCATGCGGCGCAAGATTCGTGGCATCTACATAGTTCCAGGGCATGCGGGCAATCAGGCGGGCGCGCAAAAGTGAACGCAGAGTAGAAAACACCAGTCCTTGGTAACGCTGCTCGGTAATGTCATCAAAAAGAATGGACCGCAACATGTCACTGGAAAGCGGGGTGACACCACGCCGTTTGAACCAGGTAGTCTTGCCTGATCCGGGCAGACCGATTGCCAGAACAACAACGCCTTTGGGTTTGCGCTGCGATTTGCCCGAAACTGGTGCAACTGGCTGCTGCTCCGGGACACCCGGCGGAGGCGTGGAAGGCGATTCCGGCTGTACCTCGGTCTCCACCCTTCCGGCGTCCGGAGACACGGCTTCTACTTCCGGCGCTTCGGCTTCGGCGTCGTCGTCTCCCTGAGGCTCCGAGTCGGAAATCTCATAGGAAGGCCTGAGCGGCTCAGGGTGCAATTCGTCTACCGGAGGCTTCTGCTGGCCGACCTTCCCGGTAGCTTCGGATTCGTTTTCTTGGGTTTTTTTCTTACGGCGCTTCATGCGCTCGCGCATCCAATTGCGCATAACTCGTGTGTAACATACCCGCAGGATAAGTTGCAAGCAAATGGAACCTTAACTGCTAGTTATACCGAATGTCCCGGTTATATCCCGGCATGAGAAGGACAACACTGCCGATGCAGCAAAGTTTCGCCGTCATGTCCAGACTTGAAACCTGCTTAGAACCACAGCTTTTCCATAGCGACTTCTGGCCAGACCCGCTGCTCCATTTCGCAGCCTTACAGCATTTGCACCCTCACTAACCCTTTGATAACCTGAAAGGTTTCAGGTCATGTCCCTCGCTTCCTGTGTTACTCATTGGCCTCAATCCGCATCAAATTCAGGTTCTCTGTTTTGGAGGAATGACAATAAATGGCAATTAAAGTTGGCATTAATGGTTTTGGCCGTATTGGCCGCAATATTTTACGTACTGCCATCCACGATCCCCAGATCGAATTTGTCGCAGTCAACGACCTCACCAGCCCCGAAACTCTGGCTCACCTGCTGAAATACGATTCCATTCTGGGGAATCTCAAGGAAGATATTAGTGCCGACGGCGATTCGATCAATGTTGCCGGGAAAAAACTAAAAGTTTTCTCAGAAAAGGATCCGGCAGCCATCAACTGGGAATCTGTCGGCGCTCAGATCGTGATCGAGTCGACCGGCAAGTTCACTGACGCGGAGCAGGCGAAAAAGCACCTGCGCGGACCGGTAAAAAAGGTCATCATCTCCGCTCCCGCCAAAAATGAAGACATCACCATTGTTCTGGGCGTAAACGAGAACAAATATGACCCGGCGAAGCACAACATCATCTCTAACGCCTCCTGCACCACTAACTGTCTTGCTCCGGTGGCCAAGGTGATTAATGACAGCTTCAAAATCCAGAGTGGAACCATGACCACCATACACTCTTACACCAACGATCAGGTCACGCTCGATTTCCCGCACAAAGACCTGCGCCGTGCCCGCGCTGCTGCCCTGTCAATGATTCCCACCTCCACCGGCGCCGCCAAGGCATTGCATCTGGTCATCCCGGAACTGAAGGGCAAGCTGGATGGTTTTGCTATGCGCGTGCCCACTCCAAACGTCTCGGTGGTCGATCTGGTTGCAGACGTGGAGAAATCCACCAGCGTGGACGAGGTCAACAGCACGCTCAAAGCCGCATCCGAAGGCCCGTTGAAGGGCATCCTTGGTTATGAAACGCACGAACTGGTCTCTTCTGATTACAAAGGCGATGACCGTTCTTCGATCGTGGATGCTCCGCTCACCCGCGTGATCAACGGTAAAATGGTCAAAGTGATTGCTTGGTATGACAATGAGTGGGCCTACTCCTGCCGCGTGCGCGACCTCATCCACTACATCGGAAAGAAAGGCCTGTAGGCGCGAGAACGTATGGCAAAGTTATCGATTCAGGACCTGAAGCTCGATGGCCAGCGCGTCTTCATGCGCGTGGATTTCAACGTACCTTTAACCGAGGATGGGCGCGTCTCCGACGATACCCGAATTCGCGAAACCCTGCCCACGATTGAATATGCTTTGCGCAAGGGTGCGCGTCTGATCCTGGCTTCCCACCTCGGCCGTCCTAAAGGCAAACCCAATCCAAAAATGAGTCTGAAGCCTGCCGCTGAGCGGTTGCGAATTCTTCTCGATGAACAACTAGGACGCGGATGCAATGTGGGCTTTGCTCCCGATTGTATTGGCCTGGCTGCTGAAGAGATGGCCCATAAGTTGGAAAAAGGCCAGACACTGTTATTGGAAAACCTGCGCTTTCATGCCGAAGAGGAAGCGAATGACGAGAATTTTTCACGGCAACTGGCGGCTCTGGCCGATCTCTATGTAAACGATGCATTCGGCGCCGCTCACCGTGCTCATGGCTCAACTGTGGGAATCACAAAGTTTGTCGACCAGGCGGCCGCTGGGCTGCTGATGCAAAAAGAGCTGGAGTACCTGGGCAAGGCCGTAACTAATCCCGCCAAACCATTTGTGGCGATCATTGGCGGCGCCAAAGTTTCAGACAAGATCGATGTATTGCGCAACCTGCTGGGAAAGGTTGATGCATTACTGGTCGGTGGCGCGATGGCTTATACGTTCCTGCGCGCACAGGGCAGGCAGACCGGCAAATCTCTGGTAGAGGAAAACAAGATCAATCTGGCAAAAGAACTTCTGGAAGAGGCGAAAAGCAAGAATGTCCGTCTCCTGCTGCCGGTAGACCACGTCACAGCGGAAGAAATTGATCCCGCTGCAAAAACTCAGACCGTGAAAGACGCCAGCGGGATTCCCGAAGATCAGATGGGACTCGACATTGGGCCGGACACTGTCGCCGCGTTTTCCAAAGAAATAGCTGCTGCCAAGACCATTGTCTGGAACGGTCCGATGGGCGTCTTTGAAGTTGCTCCATTTGCCAAGGGCACCATGAAGATTGCCCAGGCAGTGGCTGCCAATCAAGGCGCTATCTCTATTGTCGGTGGCGGAGACTCGGTAGCTGCGGTGCATCAGGCCGGTGTCGCCGAAAAGATAACTCATATCTCTACTGGTGGCGGCGCTTCCCTGGAATTCCTGGAAGGAAAAAAGCTTCCAGGCGTCGAAGCCCTGAAAGATAAATAGCATTGAAATGGAGCGCGGCCGCCCTCGGCTGCGGGGAAGAATCTTTGCGAGCAGAAAAACCTTCGAGTCACGATGATCCGGCAAGACTGGCTCTTCTGCGCTATCGCATCGGCCCTGAGGCCATTCTGGAACTCATTATCGGCGACATCACCACCGAATCCACTGATGCCATTGTGAACGCCGCCAACTCCAGCCTGCTGGGTGGCGGCGGTGTGGACGGGGCCATCCATGATGCTGCCGGGCCCAATCTCTTAGCCGAATGCCAACAGATTCGCCAAAAGCGCGGCCCACTTCCTGCCGGACAGGCTATAAGCACCAGCGGGGCTAATTTACCGGCGCGCTATGTAATTCATACGGTGGGACCTGTATGGCATGGTGGCTCTGCCAATGAACCGGAAACCCTGGCAAGCTGCTACCGCGAATCACTGCGCATCGCTGCAGAACTGGCCTGCGTGAGCATCAGCTTTCCATCAATTTCTACTGGGGCATTCGGCTACCCGGTGCATGATGCCGCAAACGTAGCTCTTCGTGCTGTGGCTGAAGTTTTGCAGCAGCCACATCCAGTGACGCTAACGAGATTTGTGTTATTCGATCCGCGCACGCACAAAGCATACGCTCGCGCCGCACAGCAACTGATGAGCATTGCTGAGCTTCAAATGAAAATCGAGTGCAGCGGATGAACGCTGCTCTGTAATCTCCTTAACTCTGTGTCATCTGTGCTGGTCAGTAGTCAAGGTTGGGTTTGTTAATTGCTAGCTGCCAAGTGCTAATTGCTTTCTTATGCGTAGAAAATTGATTGCCGCCAACTGGAAGATGTGCAAAACTCCCGATCTCGCGCGTGAGTTCGTCGCCGCATTTCTTCCGCTTGTAAAAGACCACCCGCGCGATGATATCGCTCTCTGCCCTTCTTATGTATGCCTGCCTGCGGTGGTGGAGGCCCTGCGTGACACACAAATTGGAGTTGGCGGGCAGAACATGTTCTGGGAAAAAGAGGGCGCATACACTGGGGAGATTTCCGCTGCCATGCTGCGCGCCGTGGGCTGTTCCCACGTGATCATCGGTCACTCTGAGCGGCGGCAATATTTTGGCGAGACTGACGACACGGTAAATCGCAAATTGAAGGTTGCGCTGGCTGCCGGGCTGCAGCCTATCGTATGTGTCGGCGAGGTGCTGGAAGAACGCGAAGCCGGACTCACGGAACAGGTGTTGGAGCGCCAATGCAATATCGCCTTCAGTGAGATCTCTGGAGTTGAGGCCGTACCGCTCATCGTTGCTTATGAACCGGTGTGGGCCATCGGCACGGGAAAAACCGCCACGCCGCAAATGGCTGCTGATGCCCACGAGGTTATCCGCGCCCAGGCAGCCAAGGCTTTTGGCGAGGAAACTGCGCAGGCCATGCGCATTCTCTATGGTGGCAGCGTAAAGCCGGAGAATGCCAACGCATTAATGTCGAAGATGGAAATCGATGGCGCGCTGGTAGGCGGCGCCAGTCTTGATCCCAAATCTTTCTCCGCAATCGTGCATTACTGAAAAGGTTTTTGGTTGTGGCTCTGCTGCGCTGTGAAGATTCTTGCGGGAGCCCCTTGTCGTGCGTGCAGCATTCATTCATATCTCAACGCAATCATGGGGTCGGCGTGCATGGCTTGGCGAGCCGGGAGATAGCAGGCTGCCGGCACCATCACCAGCAGAACGGCTGTGCTTGCAAGAAATGTCGCAGGATCATACGAGGCTATGCCATAAAGTTCGCTCTTGAGGAAGTGGGCGAGTCCCAGGGCGGTGGCCAATCCGATTCCTAATCCAATGGCTGCGAGACTCAGGCCTTCCATCAGGATCATCCTTCCCAGCGTTGCTGGTGAAGCACCCAGTGAGGCCCGGATTCCGAATTCCCGGCTGCGGCTGGCCACTGAGTAAGAAACCACACCAAAAACGCCAATTGCGGCGAGCAGCAGCGCGACTAAGCCAAATGCGCCCAGCAGCCAGGTGCGAAACCGGGGCTGATCAACAGAGGCTTCAAGCACATCAGACATGGTACCGATGCGGGTGACGGGGAGATTCTGGTCGATACCGTGAACCACCTCGCGCACTGAATCAATCACCGCCGAAGACGCAAGCGTGCTCTTCACCACCAGTTCCCCGCCCCAGAACGGCCCCTGAGCAAAGGGTACATACATCATGGGTCCGGGCTCCTGAATCAAACCGGCGTCCCGCACGTTGCCAACGACACCGACGATCTCCCGAGCAACATTTGAATCTGGCGGAAAGCCGAAGACGAGCTTTTTGCCCAGCGGGTTCTCGTCGCGAAAATGAAGACGCGCGAGTGATTCACTGATGATGGCCACGCGCTGTGAAGAGGCAGAATCTTCGCGAGTGAAGAAGCGTCCGCGCAGCAAAGGAATTCCCATGACGCGAAAGTATTCCGGAGTGATGGAGACATAGTCGGCGGTGGGCGGCGTAGTTGCAGGCGTGGCCTGCCCGGCAAGCGAGAACGGCAGGTTGACAAAGCTGTCTGCCAGCGGAAGAGGGACGGCAAGGGCAGATTCCCGCAGGCCTGGCTGGGCGTGAATGCGGTCAAGGAGCGTCTCGGCAAAGGCGCTCCATTGCTGCGGCGTGGAGTACTGATAACGGGGCAGAGAAATTTCCGCCTTAAGCAGATGTGTGCTCTGGAAACCAGGGTCAACCGAGGTCATGCTGATGAGGCTGCGCACCAGCAGTCCGGCGGCGGCAACCAGCACCATGGCTAATGCGATCTCGGCCACGGTAAGAAGGTTTCGCACCCGGAGCCGCCGTACATCCAGGCCGGAGGCTGCGGCGCCATCTTTGAAGTTTGTGTGAAAGCCGGTTCGGGCAGCCAGCAGCGCAGGAGCAAGACCAAAGCCGATGCTGGCGATCATCGATACCACTACGGCAAAGGTGAGCACCCAGACATCCACCTGAACCGGCTGGGTGGAAGGAACATCGGAGGGCAACAGCAGCCGCAGGGCGCGCGTGCTCAAGCAGGCTAGAACCACTCCCAGAACGCCCCCGAGCAGGCCCGGCACCAGGCTCTCCGTAAGCAACTGCCGAATGATCCGTCCACGTTTTGCGCCGAAAGCCTGCCGCAGGGCCATTTCACGGGCGCGAAGCGTGGCCCGCGCCAGGAGCAGATTGGCAATGTTCACGCAGGCCAGCAGCAGCACCAATCCAACCGCGCCCAGCAGTACCAGAAGCGGGGTTTTCACATCTCCCACAATGGCCGCGCGCAGAGGCGCAAGGTGCAAGGCCCAGCCGCCGTTTTCCACCGGGAAATCGCTCGCGAGTTTGCGGCTGATGGAATCTGCTTCGGACTGTACCTGCGTGAGCGCGACTCCGGGCTTCATGCGAGCCATCACGCGTAGAAAGTGCACGCCGCGTTTATCAATCCATCCGCCAAACAACGGGTCGTGAGCCACAGGAATCCATATCTCCTGATGCGAGCCGAATACGGGAACGCGAAATGCAGCAGGCATGATGCCGAGTACTGTAAAGGCCTGCTGGTCAAGATGGATCGAGCTGCCGACGATCTTCTGATCTGCGCCAAACCTGCTGCGCCATACCCCTTCACTCAGAAGAACAACTGGAGCCGACCCCGGCTGATTATCGGCGGGCATGAAGTAACGCCCGGCAAGCGGGCTGGCATCGAGCAGAGGAAAAATCTCCGGCGTAACTACGACAGTAGTCACCACGGCGGGCGAACCGGTTCCGGTTAGAGTCAGGTCATGGCGCTGCGCTCCGGCTGTGCTTTGAAAGATCCCGCTCTGCTGTAGTTGCTGGAAGTCCTGCCAGGAACAGCCGCTGGCCTTGATTCCCTTCTGCAGATTATTTTCAAAGACGTTGAGCAGTTGTTCGGGATGGCTATAGGGCAGCGGCCGCAGCAGCACGGCATTGACCACGCTGAAGATTGCGGTATTGGCCCCGATGCCCAGCCCTAGCGTAATAACCACAATAAAAGTAAAGGCAGGAGACTTGCGCAGCAGACGCAGACCGTAACGAAGATCCTGGCGAAGATGGTCGATCCAGGCCAGGCCCCAGTCCTGGTGAATCTCTTCGCGAAGCAGCAGCGTGTTGCCGAAGCGGCGTTGCGCCGCGTAATCGGCTTCTTGAGCAGTAGCGCCTTGCATCTCTATCTCGCGTGCGCGGAGATCACGGTGGAGGCGCATCTCTTCCTCTATATCCTGATCGAAGCGGTCACGACGCGAGAAAAACATACGCATACGGCGGAAGGCCGCACTAAGCCATTGCATCTCAAAAACTCCTTCTATTCAGTACCATGTTGCTCAACCTTCTTGTTTTATGACAACGTTCTTCCACACCGCCGGGGCGGCTATGCCCCACAATTGTTTATGCGGTCTGGATGACGCGCGTGACCGCTCCCATGACACGTTCGAAGCGGGAAATCTCCTCCTGAAGTTGTCTGCGTCCGGCAGCGGTCAGGCGATAGTAGCGGGCACGGCGGTTTTCTGCGGTCATTCCCCACTCGGCCTTGACCCATCCCTTGATGAGCATGCGCTGCAAAGCCGGGTAGAGCGAACCTTCTTCGACGCGCAATACGTCTTCCGATAGTGTTTCTATCGATTTCGCGATTTCAAATCCGTGAAGCTCATCGCTGCTGCGGGCGAGCACTCGCAGGATCAGCATGTACAGGGTCCCAGGCGGAATTTCATCACGAGGCATACTGACATAGTTAGACTATGTCAGACAGAAGAAGAAAGCAAGGTCCTTGGATTTCAGCCTTTCAAATCCTGTCGAGCATGCTGGCAGTAACCAATTTCTTCTCGATGTGGCGTTCGATGCTCTGGGCCAGGAAGCGGCGCAGATCGGCGCCTCGCTGGCGCGGCCAGTGCAGCGAGGTAAACGTCTCAACCGGAGCACGAAACATCCCGGCGGCAATCATGCGCGATTCGGCGGAGATTTCGCTGCTGGCCAGGCGCTTGTCATTGGCACAGAGCAGACCGTCTGCCAGAGGATGGAAATAAGCGCGGCTGCTATTCAGGGCAGTGCCGCAGACTGCGCACTGGCTCAAATCGGGCAACAAGCCGATCAGCCGGACGATCCACAAATCGAAGTAGGTGAGCGGCATCCAGATCGGCCCGGCCTGAAGATGTTTCACCACAGAGAGCGCAAGCCGGAAGATGGAGTCGCTGGGTTCACGGTCAGGCAGTAGCTGGTCAATGACTTCAGCCACATAGCCGAGAGCCAGCAGACGTGGATAATTTACCTCAACCGCCAGCGGCGAGCTGATGATCTCGAAGGAGTCGAAGCGGGCGAGTTCCTGTTTTTCTTTATCTGCCCAGTGGGCGGTCACGTAAGTGAGCGGCTCAAGTGCGCCGCCGAAGCGCTTCCGGGATTTTTGGGCCGACTTGGCCACACCCCGGACCTTCCCTTCAGCGCGGGTAAAGAGCGTGACCAGCAGATCCGCTTCATGAAAGGGATAGGTGCGCAGAACAAGGGCTTCAGACTGCTTGGGCATCTATTCTGAGTTTAGGACATAGGCAGGCAAAGTTGAAGCGTGTTGATCCGTGGGTACGGTAGCGATTCGATGACAGAGCATCAAACGAAAGCGCGCAGCCGTGGGGCTGCGCGCTTGAGAGATGCTTCTATTGCCGGACTAGCGGCCGAAATACTTCGCGTTCTTCTCGGTGTAGGCTTTCCATTTTTCCGGCAGATCGTCGAGCGCGAAGATCGCGGAAACCGGGCACACAGGCACGCAGGCGCCGCAGTCAATGCATTCCACCGGATCAATAAAGAGCTGATCCACCCCCTCAAACTGCGGCTCATCTTTCTTGGGATGGATGCAATCGACGGGGCAGGCATCCACGCACGCCGAATCTTTCGTTCCTATGCAGGGCTCTGCAATCACGTATGCCATAAAAGATCAGTCTCCATGATCAGTAGTATTTGCCGGATAAACAGATGATTGTAACTCAGGAAAACGGCTCTTAGCTATTGGCTTTTGGCTCTTAGCTCAAAAAGTCATTTCTCCTGTTTCTCACATTGACCTGACTGGATCAGCGAACGTCGGTTTAATCAGCGTCATCAGCGGTAAGTCTTTCTTTGTGAACCTTCGTGTCCTCGTGGTTACGCCACGCTCAGCTCGCGTTCGGTGCTGGGTTCGTATTCCACGATATATCCAGCGACGGCGCTGGCGGCCACCGTGTATGGACTGGCGAGATACATCTGGCCGGGGCCGCTGCGTCCGGGGAAATTGCGGTTCTGGGCGCTGATCACCACCTGGTCAGAGCGTGTGGACACTCCCGGCCCGGCATTGATACAGGCGCCGCAACTGGGCTCAATCACAATGGCCCCTGCACGGTGAAAGATATCCAGGTAGCCCTGGCGGATGCAGTATTCGCGGGTCTCCTGGGAGCCAAACTGGATATAAAACTTGCATGAATCAGCGATCCGTCGTCCCTGACGCAACGCGTCGGAAAGCACCTGGGCATACATATCCATATCGGCATTCTTGCCTGCCGTGCAGGTGCCGCCATAAGCAATCTCCACCGGAACGGGCGTATTCAGGTCGCGGATGAACTTGCCATTACCCGGATCGCCGGGTGTGGCCACCATGGGCGTGATCTCATTGGCATTTAGCTCGATGACGTGGGCGTACTCAGCATCGGGATCGCTGAAAAGGCCTTGGCAGTACTTCTGTGCTTCTTCTCGCAACATGCCCCGGCGCTCCATAAGGAACTCGACGGTCTTTTCATCCGGAGCGACAATGCCCGTAAATCCGCCAATCTCGGCTGCCATGTTGGTCATGGTGGCGCGCTCATCGACGCTGAGTTCTTCGATGGCTTCGCCGGAATATTCCATCACTTTGGCCAAAGCTTTGCCGCTGCGGATGTAATCCAAGCTGAGCAGCAGAAGAATGAAGTCTTTGGCGCTGACGTTGGGCTTGCGCTTGCCCCGGACGATCACTTTCACCGATTCAGGAACCTTGGTACGGACATCTTTGGTGATCCAGGAATTAAAAACGTCAGTGGTGCCGATGCCGAAGGCCACGCAGCCCACCGCGCCCACATGCGGCGTATGCGAGTCAGAGCCGACATTCACCTGTCCGGGTACGGCGTAGCTTTCGGCCATCACCGAATGGCAGATTCCTTCTGAGCCTTTGCGGTCCTTCAACTCGCCATGCAGCTTGATTCCCTGCTTATGGGCGAACTCTTCCTGCTTGAGCTTGAGCTGTCCGGCAAGGTCGAGCAGGCCCATCTTCTTTTTTTCTTCTGAGAGCACCTCATCGAGAAAGGTGAGATGGTCACGGAAGAAGACGATGCTGGAGCGGTCGTTCACTTTGGCGTCCTTGCCGACAAAATGCTCAAAGAAAATGGCCGCCATGGGCGTGACATATTCGTGGCTGAAGCGCAGGTCGGTGCGGGCAAAACCGGAGTCGCCGGGTTTCACGTAAGCTACGCCGGGCTCATTCTTCTCGTTGAGCATGTGGCGGGCGAAGATCTTCTCAGCAATAGTCATGGGCCGCTTGCCGGTAATAATGGGCGGCAGAAAGACCTTCTTTTGCATGCGGGCCACGTTGAAAGGGAAAAGCCCGCCGTAGTCGATAACCTGGCGGGTAATGTCGTCTTCGCCTTTGGTGAACTCGCTGAGCGGGATTTCTTCACCGGCGCGAATCTTGTCGATGAGGCTGAAGTCCGTAGAAGTCAGGACGCCGAGATTTTGACAGTTCTGCTTGTAGATGCGCTCAATATTTTCGGCGATCACCACCTTGATTCCGGCACACAATTCGGCGTAAGGAGACTGCTCGCGGCTGGAACCTTTGCCTCGCCGCTTGCCGCTCACGGCAGCTATGAAGCCGCCTCTTTTCACGTCTCCACGCTTGATAGGGACTTCACTGCCGCACTTCAACCCTGTGTACGGAAATTCGCCCAGGGTCTCATCAAAGAAGAAGCAGATGTGCGCGGGAGTGATTTCGTCAGTGGAGATGTCGTCGCGCAGCCTGGGGTTGTTCTGCGGGTTCCGCGTGTCCCAGGGCAGGTCTTCCCCTGCAAGCTGACGGCGGATCAGCTCCGGATCTTCGGTGAGAAAAAGGATACGTCCCTGCAGCTTGACTTTATCGGGACGTTTCTCGATATGGCGATTGAGCAATGAAGGTTCCACAGGAAAATTTTAACAAGGAACCGCAAAGGACGCTAAGGGCCAAAGGTAGCAAGAGCGGGAACTACTAAGAACTGCTACTCTTATGCTGTAATTAACTCTATGCCCAGTTGCCTGAAATGCGGAACGGAACTGCCGGTCAATGAAGAAGGCCTGGCGCCGGTGTTATGTGACCGCTGCGCCGGAGTGGCTACCAGCCGCGCCCGGCAACGAATGAATGCAGTCGGCACGATGCGCGATTATCCGGCCATGGCTGCGCTGGTCGCCATTAATCTCTCGGTCTTTATTGCCATGATAATCAACGGCGGATCTCCCATGGGGTTCTCGCCTGACGTGCTGATCCGCTGGGGAGCTAACTGGGGACCGGCCACCATGAGCGGCGATTACTGGCGGCTGATTACGGCTGGGTTCGTCCATGGCAGCATTATTCACATCGCCTTCAACATGTGGTGTCTGTGGAGCCTGTGCCAACTCGCTGAGCGGCTCTTCGGGAGTCTGATCACCATGGGAATCTACCTGCTCACGGGAGTAGCCGGGGCCTTGCTCAGCATAGCCTGGAATCATGGAAGGCTGGAGGTGGGAGCTTCCGGAGCCATTTTCGGTATTGCCGGAGCCATCCTTTCAGGCATCAAATTTGGGAATGTTTCCGTAGGCCCAATGCAGCGACGGCAAATCTTCTCCAGCTTGATTTTCTTCATCATTTTCAATCTGACAATTGGTCTGGGGCCGGGTATCGACAATATGTGCCACCTCGGCGGTCTGGTTTCCGGACTGATCTTCGGAGTGCCCCTCGCGACCGCGCAGGCTTCAGGGAAGAAGAGCTTTGAGTGGGCTACCTTGGTGCTTGCTGGATTCGTTCTCGCAGCCCTGGGTCATCAGGTTATCGGAGCGAACCAGGACGAAAGCAGAAAAGTGCTTATAGGCCAGGCATTGCATAATGGCGACTTCGTCGAAGCGGCAAAGATTCTGGAAAAGTTCACAGCAGCGCATCCTGGCGATGCCCAGGCCCATGCTGTTCTTGGCTATGTGTACGCAATGAATCACGAGAATGAGAAAGCAATCGCAACGTATAAACGAGCGCTGGAATTGAATCCAGGTAATTCTGAGTTACGCGACGCCCTGGAAAAATTACAGCAGAACGGGAAATAGTGCAGGAACATCGGCCCCCACTGGATCAATCCTTACCGTCCCTGGAAATATTCCACGGGTGAGGGCATGCCTTCCACGCGGCCCTCGAAAATGTTTTTGAATTCGGTGAGCAATTCATCGTGCAGCAGGACGTTGCTGGCGAGCACTTCGCGGCTGCTGATCTCAAATGGGCCGCCATTAAAGTTCGTGACGTTCCCTCCAGCTTCTTCTACCAGCAGAACTCCGGCGGCAGTGTCCCAGGAATTGAGGTTGAACTCCCAGAATGCATCGAAGCGTCCGCAGGCTACGCAGCACAGATCTAAAGCCGCAGAGCCGGCGCGCCGCACGCCGTGCGATCGCAAGGTAATCTGGTGATAGAAGTGAATGTTGGGATTCTTGTGGCGCTTGTGGCTGGGAAAGCCGGTAGCTATCAGGGCTTCAGCCAGCCGCCCTGTTTTTGAGACCTGAATGGGGCGTCCGTTGAGGTGTGAGCCGCTTCCCTTTTCTGCCGCGAACATTTCGTCGCGCGTGGGATCGTAGATGACTCCGGCGATGCGCTCTCCTTTATACTCCAGCGCAATAGAGACGCAAAAAACCGGGTACCCGTGAGCGAAGTTAGTGGTGCCGTCCAGTGGATCGACATACCAGCGGAAATCGCTGCCGGTTTCCTGGCGGCTGCCTTCCTCACCTATCAGGTCATGCTGAGGCCACTCTTTACGAATGCGGCCTACGATCAGCGCTTCAGAGCTGCGGTCGGCAACCGTAACCAGATCAACGTCGCCTTTATACTCAATGGCGACCTTGCCGAAGTATGACATGAGCAAGGAACCGGCCTCACGGGCCAGCTCCTGCATGGGTGTAAGGAAGTCTTGCTGAAAAATCATGAACGGGAGCGACGCCCGTTGTCTTCCGCGATATACATGATCTCGTGCTTGAAGATGAAGAGGTTGGGTGCGTTCTCGCGGGTCAGACGGATCATTGCCAAATCGTAATATTCGATCCAGCCGCGGAAGGTTTCACCCGAAAGCAGTTTCACGGTCACCGGGGTCTGCTTTTCCCCCATCGCCTTCAGGTATGCTGACTCCATTCCTGTGTCTTCAGGAGGAGGCGTTTTGGATTTCTTGGAAAAAGCTGGAGCTGCTGCGCGGAAAGCCATGACCACATTCTAACCCGAATTTGGGATTCTCAAAAGGGATTGCCAAAATTGTAATTCCATCATTTGGACGGGTGAAACCTTGCCTGAATCGTGATGCGGCAAGTTTAAATCTGATGGCGACGGGAATAGCGAAGCATCTCGACACCCGCAAAGCTTAAGAAAACCTATAAAAAACGGTAGATAACTGTGATTACTTACCTCCAGGAGCGGCAAACCCACGGTAAATCCCCTAGAGAAGACAAATTATCTTTGTTCTGGTTCATTGAAGAGGTTACAATTTCCAGCCATTACTCGGGAATTGCGTCATTTTAGCTCAATCAAAGACCGAGTCAGTTCCAGGGCTCAAACAGCAGGAGAAGTGTATCTTGCATTGGGATTAATTCTGGAATGACCCATTCAGAAGAGCAGACAGTAAAGAAGAAACCACCAAAGGGGGTAAGATGAAACGACATATATGTATCGCAGCAACACTCCTCATGTTGCTGCTCAACTGTGCCAGTCTCTGGGGGCAGGCAGTGGCCACCAGCACGATTCAAGGCACAGTGATGGACAAATCACAGGCAATGGTGACTAAAGCCGACGTAACCATTACCAACAAGCAAACTGGTGCAACCCGCACCACCAAGACCAATGATTCCGGTGAATACAGGTTTGAAGGTGTAGCAGCCGGAATGTATTCAATCAAAGCCAACGCGCAGGGATTCTCCACGGCGGAAGCAAAAGCAGTGGAAGTGCTGATCAACAGAACAGCCACACAGAACTTCACGCTGAATCCCGGCAGCGTGAATCAGACAGTCGAAGTCACCACGACAGCAGTCCCGCTGGTTGACGTGGAAAAGACCGATGTCAGTACGAACATTACTCCGGAGCAAATTACCAACCTGCCGCTGATCAACCGCGACATCGCCGACCTGGCATTTCTTGCTCCCGGTGTGAAATCCGCCGATTCCTACGATCCCACAAAGAACCGCTTCGCTATTCTGTCAGTCAATGGGCAGGGCGGCCGGAACGTGAACGTGACAGTGAATGGCGTCGACAACAAGGACAATACGGTCGGTGGCCCGGTGATGCAGCTTCCCGCCGAGGCCGTACAGGAATTTCAGATTTCCACACAGCGCTTTTCCGCTGTGAACGGCCGCTCCGAAGGCGCTGCCATCAACGTCATCACCAAATCTGGAACCAACAACATCCATGGTTCAGCATTTGGTTTTTTCCGGGACCAGGCGCTGAACGCAGCCCAAACGCTTCCTGACCCGGCAAATAACACCACGGTTTCGGTAGATGTACCCTATTCCCGCCAGTGGTTCGGCGGATCCATTGGCGTACCCTTGAAGAAAGACAAGCTATTTGCCTTCTTCGCCATCGAGCGCCAGCGCGAGCACACGTCCATTGCTGAACAGCCGTCGGCTTTAGCCCAGCTCAATCTTGCGACCTCGCTGGGAGCACAGCCGGCAGCCATCGTCCCCCGACCGTTCTTTGAGAACCGCATCAATGGACGCATGGACTGGATCATCAACAGCAAGCACAGCGCCTATTTTTCAGTTTCTACCCAAGCTAACGACAGTTTGAACGATCAGAGTAACGGCACTTTCGATTTGACGGAAGGCAATTTCACCGTCAATCACATGCAGGTTGCTAACCTTTCTCTGAGCTCGGCATTTTCACCCACTTTGTTCAACCAATTTACTGCCGGGTGGCAGTATTGGAACAACCTGATTGACAGCAACACGCGCACGCCGCTCATTACCTTTCCGGATGCACAATTCGGAACCAATACAAACGTTCCCCAGCAGTCAATCCAGCGCAAGTTCCAGTTCAAGGACGACCTGACCAAGAATATCGGGCGGCACACGCTGAAGACCGGAATCGATTACATCTGGACCCCGGTCATGGGCGGGTTCTTCGAATTCAATCCCACTCTTCAAATCGATTTTGGCGTCAACCCGAGCTGCATTCTTGGAGTAGGGTCTGATGCCGGCAAGGCTGGTTGCGGCCCGGCTGCATTCCCGCAAGGATTTAAAACTGCCGGGCTGATCAGCGGCAACAATGCCGGCGGCGGCATGAGCATCGCGGTTGGTGATCCTACGTTCATCATCAAGGATGCGAAACAACTCGGACTGTACTTGCAGGATGACTGGAAAATAAGGCGCAACCTCACCGTGAACCTCGGGCTGCGCTGGGACAAGGACTTCGACTTCGTGGGCGGCTCGGACATTGCTAACAGCCGCACCTTCCAGGAACTCCAGGCGGCTGCTCCGTTCAGCCCTCTGGCGGCTGCACTGGTGGCCCAGAAAGCGCACGATTACAGCAATAACTTCAGCCCGCGCGTAGGCTTTGCTTACGACCTGACCGGCGGCGGCAAGCACCTTGTCCGTGGCGGCTTTGGAATGTATTACGGTAATACCTTCCAGAATATCCCGCTGTTCATGGAGCAGCAGGCCAACGCGACCATCTTCCAGACGGCATTCGCCATTACCGGCAGTGACGTTGTGCCAGGCACGGGAATTCCGCTCAGTAGTTGGCGATTTGGCATCGATCCGCTGCCGACCATTCCTCCTCCGTCTCATAATCTTACTGGCGGGGCCACAGGGCGTCTGATGGATCCCAACTATCGCAACCCCATAACCGAAGAGTTTAACGGCGGTTACACGTGGCAGCTCACTTCCAAATCAGTATTCGAAGCTGAATATGTCCACGTGCTGGGCCTGCATGAGAACAAGACCATCAACCTTGATCCCAGGATTCCAGTAAATCCTGCCAACATACAGACACGCAGCGTAACTGAAGATGCGCAAAAGAACCCCACCTGCACACCACAGTGTGGTTTCTTCCTGCCCTTGGATCACGCATTCAATGCGGCCGGTGTGCCTGTACTGGGCAGCGTTCGCGATGAAACTTCCGGTGGCCGGTCGCGCTACGATGCAATGAACATCAGCTATCGCCAGCGTAACTTCCACAAACTTGACCTGACCGCAAATTACACCCTGGCCCGCTCCGTAGGCTATGATCAGGATGGCGGCTCGTTCCGCTACTATCCACGTGACCCGCAGCATCCGCTTTCGCCTTTTGAATTCGGACCTGCGTTCAATGATGAACGCAATCACCTCACCATGGCCGCCACCGCAAATCTCCCCTGGGGTATGGAAATCTCTCCCGTGCTTCAGGCAGGATCGGCGCGGCCTTACCTTGTGACCTCAACCGTGAACGAACTTAACTTTGGCGGCGGCAGTTCCGCGGGAGCAGTCATCGTTCCAAACAACGATCCCACCAACGTGACGGCCATGTCTGGGACAACCGGCCCAGCCAGGCTGGCTGCTGTCCAGTGCTATTACTCGGGCAACTGCCATGTTGTTCCTTATAACTCCATGCGTGGCGACCCATACTTCAACATAGATGCGCGCGTGGCCAAGAACATCAAGCTGGGTGAAAAACGTAACCTGCAACTCTCATTCCAGGGCTACAACATCTTCAATCACGCGAACTATGGAAATAACTTCGACAACGTAGTTCAGGACAAGACCTTTGGCAAGGCGATTGGGTTTATTAATCCGACCAGTTCCTATTTGCCACGGGCATTTCAAGGTGAGTTCGGAGCACGCTTCACCTTCTAACAATAACTCCACCAAAACAAGAGGCCGGCGCAAGCCGGCCTCTTTGTGTTTCCACATCCTCATCTTCTGCGTCGTACTTTTGTTACCTCTGCGTCCTTTGCGTCCTCTGCATTACTACTTTTCAAATTCTTCGCGGCCTGAAAAGAATTTGGCACTTCTCCGTGGCCTCCCTTTTCCTCCAGGTGTTTGCGGATGAGACTTTGCCTTGTCTGGAAGGTGAATATCGGATCACCTCCACAAAATTCTTATCGTTTTTCTCCGTGTCTCAGTGTTCTCCGTGCCTCCGTGGTTAAGGTTTTGATTCTTATTGCCTCCGCTTACACTGTTCCTCTGTACTGCTAACAATCAAATTCATCTCGGGCCGCGGAGAATTTCTGGTGTTTTCTTCGCTTTTACCCAATCTTCTGATTTGCGTAAATTCGCGCAATTCGCGCTACCTCCCAGATTCTCAAACAGCTTTCCTCTGTGCCCTTTGTGAAACCTCCGTGTCCTTTGTGGTTAGATTTTGGTTGCGGCTCGCCGCGCTGTGTTTCAAAGGTTTTGCCTTTGGTTGCGGCAGGCTGCTCTGTGGTAAAAGGTTTTGGTTGTGGCTCGCCACGCTGTGTGCAAAGGTTTTGCCGGTTGCATCTGCTCGGATCGCGCTCAAGGTCTACGATGCTGGTCAGCGGCTGAGTGCTGAATGCTGAGTACTACTCCGGTAAGCTCAGCTCGCCGGAGATAATGCAGATCTACTTTGCCGGTGCCGTGTAGTATCCGGCGCGGTGGCGCACCTGGAAGCCTTTGTCTTCGCTCTCTTTCTTGCTGAGCTCGATCTGGATGCGGCGGAAAGCAGAGTCTGAAACGCGGCGGCTGGGATAATAGCCAATCAGGTATTGTGTGCGCAGCTCGTAGCTGATCTGCCGGAAAGCCGCATCGAGCTGCTCAATGCTCTCGGCGTAATAATATTTTCCGCCGGTATCTTTGGACATCTGAATGAGGGCGTGCTCCCCGCCGGTGTTGCGTCCGGCATTGGCTGCCACTGGAACCACAATGATGCTGTAGATAATGGCTTCCGCCTCCTGCGAGCGGCGCAAGGCATTGGCATAGTCGGTGGTGCTGGTGGTGTCCCCGCCATCGGTGATCAGCACCAGTACCTTTCTTCCCTGCCGGTCGATGAGCGCGTTAGAGGCCAGATATATAGCGTCATAGAGTGAGGTTCCTGCGCCGGGTGCAAGGCGATCTATGGCGCGATCTATGGCGGGAATGCTTGCAGTGAATCCGATGAGTTGATCAGTATTTTCTGTAAGCTGAAAAACCGAAAGCCGGTCCTCGGGACGAACGATAGAATGGACAAACTTCTTGGCCGATGCGATTTCGAGCTTGATGTCGCGGCGGGTGCTTTCGCTGGCATCAATCGCCAGCACAATGCTCAATGGCAGCTCAGATTCGCGCTCAAATACGCTGATGGCCTGGGGCACGCCATCTTCCAGTACCTTGAAATCATCTTTGGTGAGATCGGCGATGGGCGATCCATGCTCGTCAGTGACTGTGGTAAATACATTTACCAGGCGGACGTGCACGCGGAACGTAGGTTCGTCCGGGCGAGAGCCCTGCTGCGAGGCGCCGGGGGGAATTTGATCACCACGGACAGGATCCTGTGCGGTGACGCCGCGAGGCAGCATCGAGAGAAAAAATAATAGGGCGGCGAACCGCGTCAGCAACAGTTGAGAGTACATGAATCAGCAGGTTCTCTGGGTCAATTAGATGCAGTTGTGGGGCCAAAGTTCTTTGATTTGTGAATGTCTTCGGGAAACGGCTCGCCGTCTGCCCAGACCGCGCCGTCTGCAAAATACTCCTTTTTCCAGATAGGAACAGTTTTCTTCAGGGTATCGATGATCCAGCGGCAGGCATCGAAGGCCGCGCCGCGATGCGCTGAAGAAACCACAATCAGCACACTGGTTTCGCCGATTTCCAGGCGGCCCAGGCGGTGTACCAGGCGCACATCGCGAATCTTGAATTGTTCCAGGGCCTGCTGCGCCAGCTTTTCCATCTCATTGACGGCCATCGGCTTATAGGCTTCGTAATGGAGGTAGAGGGTACGGCGGCCGCGCGTGTTGTTGCGAACGATACCCTCGAAGATGACGGTTGCTCCGTCCTCAGGCGCTTTCAGGCTGTCAGCGATCTGCGGTGTTGCGATTCTTTCCTGAACAATGGCGCAGTGCGGAGACTTCAGTTCCGGTTGCGCTTCGCTCTCAGCTTGAGCACCCCCGCTTACGGGCGGCAGCAGGCCCACTTCATCACCATCTTTCAGCAGCGCAGAAGCAGGCGCATATTCCTGGTTCAGAGCACAGGCAATGGAACCGGCGAGTGGCTGAAATTGAGCAAAGCGGTGGCCGTAATCAGCCACCACATCGGAGAGGCTGGCTCCGGGCGCGAGGTCCAGTGTCTCCTCCGGCTTTCCGACAATGTCCTTAAGCTGCCCAAAGAGCAGCACGCGAATACGCATGAATCTTCAGGATACAGAATACCGCAATTTGTGCGCTAACCGAGTACACCAAGGAGCGTCTATGGTAATGAAGCAGGTTGAGACGTTGGTGGTCTCCTCCAAAGAAGGGAGTGGCATAGAGTCGCTCCCTTTTGTGACTGCATTCCCTTTTTATTCTATCCAGCTACTCTCGATTTTTGTCCGCACCCGGCTTACACGCGCTGACAGGCGTGCATCGAATTAAGCAATAAACACGCCACTGTCTCCTGAACCGTATGCCAATCCACAAGCCGGGAGTAAGAATCACTGTTGTCTTTTTTGTCCTTCTGGGACTAGCCGGAAACGGCATGGCCCGGACGAAGCATCGGAACGCGACAACCCAAACTGTGCCGGAGACGACCAGAAGCCTCCTGCTGGAAGCGGCCATGCGCATCGAGCAGACAGACATGGACTGCTCGCACCTGGTCCATTATCTCTATAACCGGGTAGGATTGATCTACAACTACGTTCCTTCCAACAGTCTGTACCAGGGGGCAACGTTTTTCCTGCGCACCTTCCAGCCGCAGCCGGGAGATCTCATTGTGTGGCGCGGCCACGTCGGAGTGGTGGTTGATCCGGAAGAGCACACCTTCATCAGCGCGCTGCGCACGGGCGTGAAGATCGCGTCCTACGACTCGCGATATTGGAAAGCAAAGGGCCGTCCGCGGTTCCTGCGCTATACGGGACCGGCGCTTCCGCCGGAACTCGCGGAGAGCGCCAGCATCGTGAGTTTGAGCAATTCGGCGGACTAGAAGGAATGGGTAAATGAGTAATTTGGTAAATGAGTAAATGAGTTTGCGTTTACAACCTCAATTTACCCATTTACCAATTGATTCATTTACCCATTTCTTCGTTAAGATTTGTTTGCATCCTCGAACATTGACTTGAGGCGGTGGGCATCGTCGGGGGAAACGTCGGTTACAAGGGAGAACTGCAAGCCTGATTGTTTCCAGGTCTCCACGGTGAAAGCAAGAGGATGGTCAGGCCGCACTACCGGTTTGTCATCGCTGCGGGATTGGAAAATGAAAATTGAGATGCGATGCTTGCGAATCTCGTAGAGCAGTTCCGCGCCGGGACGCTGTTCAACATATACCATCTTGCCACCCAGCAGCACGAACTGCGAGCCGGCAAGCTCGGGCAAATTGAAGCTGAACGGCAGCTTTCCCTGGAACCACGGCTTGACTGTATGGTGATCCGTGGAAATCACATCCACAGGATTCTGGCTGGCCAGCGTGGTGACGTGCTGGTCTACCAGTTCGGCCAGCAGTGATTCATTATGCCGCTGCGGCAATAATAAGAAGAATGCGAGCGCGGCCAGCACCAGCAAAGTGGCAGGAACCAGTACCCACTGCCATAATGAGCGGCGGCGCGGCTTGGCAGGTATGCCTGCCAGAACATTGGCGCGAAGACCGGCTGGAGCGGTGAAGCGGTGGCCGGCAATGCGCACGGCCTTTTTCAACTCCATCTGCCCGGTCACGGTGGAGGCACACTCGGCACATCTGCTTACGTGAGCAGAAACTTCTTCCTGCTCGGCATGGCCAAGTTCATCGTCCGCAAACAGGACCGCTTTCTGTCGCCATTCACAGTTCATTGTTTCACACCCAACGTCACCACAATGCATTCCCTTACCTGCTTGCGCGCGCGGGCCAGCCGTGACATAACCGTGCCAATCGGCACGCCCAGTACATCGGCAATCTCCTGGTAGCGCATCTCCTCCATATCAGCCAGAAGAAGGACATCACGAAAATTCGGCGGCAACTTTGCTATCGCCTCCTGCACCAGTTCCACATCGGCACGCCGGATCAGAATGGTCTCGGGATTTTCCACCCCCGCAACCAGATCTTCAAATTCCTCTTCATCTTCCTGAGTGGTATTGCGGCGCTCGAGCCCGGTGCGGCTGGTCAGGAAGGTGTTGCGCAGGATGGTAAACATCCATGCGCGGAAATTGCTGCCCTGCTGGAACGAGGCGAAATTCTTCAGGGCCTTGGCAAAAGTTTCCTGCACCAGGTCCTGCGCTTCACCAGGATCACTGCATAACCAACGGGCAAAGTTATACAGCGGGTCCAGCAGGGGCAAAGCCAGTGCTTCGAAATCTTTGCTATTAAGCCCGCTCACATCGCCTCTAAGTAAACTGAGTTCCCATTCATTTTATTCCCGATTGCCGGGCTGGGAGCGGGAAAGTTTATCCGGGCCCATTCACGCCACTAAGGATTCCGCCAAGATGGCTGGTCAGCACGATGATGACAACCGCAACCATCTGTATTGGCCAGCGATAGGCGGGGAGATCCCGTTCCGGCGAGCGGGCCGCGCGCATGTGAATCCACCACACCAGCCAGATCAATAGCGTGGATGCTGCGCCCATCAGGAGGTGCAGAAGCAGGACTCCTTGCAACCGCTGCCCTTCAAGCTGCCAGCGCCACGCCAGAATGCCGGTAACCAGGACCGGAAGAGAGGCGGCAGCGGCCACCAGCAGGTTGTAACAGGTAGCGGCTGCAAGCAGCCTGCTTCTGTTCCGCATTGCCCGGAAATCGAAGGCCACAGCAGCCATGAAGAGCGCTATCGGAAAATGGATGAGCACCACATGCTGCGCGTGCCTGGCCAGCAACGCGGACTTGATGTCAAATGGGTTCACAGTCGTCCTTTCAGTGTACGATGATCCTGGCGGTCATCTTGGGGTGAATGGAGCAGAAATAGTCATAGGTGCCGGGCTGGGAGAAGGTGTAAGCAAAGTCGTCTCCGGTATCGAGCACCTTCGATTTGATGGTGTGGTCATTGCTCACGACGTTATGCGGTATGTCGTCATTGTTCTTCCAGTGCACCTCGGTCCCCGCAGGAATGGTGATGGAAGCTGGTGTAAAGCTGAAATTGTCGATCTTGATTTCTGTCATGGATACAGGTTTGCTTTCAGCGGCCGCAACCGAACGCTTCAATATTGTCATTCCGGCAACGATCACCAGAGCCAGCGCAAACAAACCCGTGCAGGTATAGAGTGTAGTTCTCATCATTATTTATCCTTAAATATTTATCCTTAAATCGGAAATCTAACCAAGGCTCGAATCGGTTACTGCCAGAGCATGGTGTCCGCGGACATAGTTGACGTCAGTAACGCCCAGCAGGCTGCGCAGTTGCTCTTCCGGAACCTTCATCGGGCCGGGAGAGGGTGCAGAACCTGGCTTGGGTTGAGGAAAAGCAGTGGATGCTGCAGTGTGGAACGTGATGTTGCCTTCCACTTTCTGCATGGTTTGATGAATGTGTCCGTTCAGGACGGTAACTGAGCCGAAGCGTTTGAGATAAGAAAGCGCCTGCGCGCTGTCATCGGTGCCCCATCCCCATTCGGGATAGACACTCCACAGCGGGATATGGGCAAACACCACAACCGGAGTGCTCTTGGAGAGATGCTTCAGGTCTTTTTCCAGCCACTCCAATTGTTCCTGGCCGAGATTTCCCAGTCCGCCCGCCTTCAGGTTCATTACGTTGACCAGCCCGATGAAGTGAACGCCCTTATTCTCAAAGCTGTACCAGCCCGCGCCCTTGCTTCCCTTTCCGAAGCGATCCAGGTACTGCTTGCCTTCGTCATTGAGCACATCGTGCTCGCCGGGAACATAAAAAACATCTTTGGCGCTGGCGCTCTTGAGAAGTTGCTCTGCGGTATCGAACTCTGCAGGCTTGGAAAGATGGGTGATGTCACCGGTGTGCAGAATGAAGGCAGGAGGCTGCGGCAGGGCGTTGATCTTGTCGATGGCAGCCTTCAAGGTGCTGACCACGTCGGGATTGGCAGCCTTGTCGAAGCCCATGTGACTGTCACTGATCTGGACGAAGCTAAGCTCGCCCCTGGTCTCCATGCTGCCAACCTCAGCCAGCTTGCTCAAGCTGTAAGAGTTGAGCACGCCGCCTTGGATGACACAGAAGGCCCCTGTACCGGCCCACGCCATACATTTCAGGAACCCGCGGCGGTCAATGCCATCGTGGTTATGATCGTGCAGAAGCACGTCATTGGATTTCCTGGCGGATTTCTCGGCCATTTTCTCTCTCCTTGTCGCATCGCTGGAGTGCGATGTCTATCCAGTGAACTGGTGGGGAAAGGAAATATTCCCGGACGCAGGAGATTTTTATGTGATCACATGCAAGGCTTTTACCACAGCGCGGCGGAGCCGCAACCAAACGAGGACCTTTAGGGAGCGCAGCCGCCCTCGGCTAATGTCACTTACTTTAGGGACACCATGCTGTATCCCAATGAGAGATGTCATTCCGAACGCCCGTTAAGCTCACGCGCGTTTTCTTCAGCGCGTGAGTAGGGC
>Ga0066662_10000184_pt1 | contig 26066 bp, 21 predicted proteins | sample GraSoiAngelo_111_FD_133939 | JGI IMG/M metagenome (GOLD analysis project Ga0066662, IMG submission 133939) | Grasslands soil microbial communities from the Angelo Coastal Reserve, California, USA - 14_0903_12_40cm | ecosystem: Environmental > Terrestrial > Soil > Grasslands | place: USA...
AATCGTGATGGCATTGGCGCCGTTGTCCGTCTGAAGAAAGGCGGGGATACGCAGTACCAGATGCTCCATGGCGGAGGCTATCTCTCACAAAACGAACTGGTGCTGACCTTTGGATTAGGGCAGGCCACCAGCGTTGACAGCGTGGATATCGAATGGCCCAGCGGCCAGCGCGACCACCTGGCGAACGTCGGAGCCGATCAACTTATTGCCGTAGAGGAAGGACGCGGAATCTCTTCAAGCAGAAAATTCACCCGGTAACAATAGACTTTTATGGACCGCAGCCGCCCCCGGCTGCGCGGAAAGCTCTTCTGTCTAAGGAAGCAGTGCCTATGACCGTTTTGATTTCAGAGATTACCAGTCTTTCAGCCACGGAACTGGCGTTACTCATTCGCGAGAGACAGGTCTCTCCGGTGGAAGTAATGGACGCATACCTGCAGCGCATTGAAGAGCTCAATCCCGCCCTGAATGCCTTCGCCTGTGTCGATGCTGAGCGGGCGCGCGCGCAGGCGCATGAGGCAGAACGCAGCCTCATGCAAGGCGATTCGAAGCCCCTGCTCGGCGTACCCGTCACCATCAAATCCTGTATTGATGTTGAGGGTCTGCCCTGCGAAGCGGGAAGCCGCCTGCGTGCCGGGTATGTGGCTGCGCAGGATGCTCCACTGGTGAAGAGGCTGAAAGATGCTGGAGCCATCGTGATTGGCAATACCACGGTTCCGGAGATGCTTCTGGCGTATCACACGGAAAATGCTCTTACCGGGCGCGCCAACAGTCCATGGGATCTTGCTCGCACTCCCGGAGGTTCAAGCGGTGGAGAAGCAGCGGCCATCGCGGCCTGCATGTCTGCGGGAGGAATCGGCAGCGACGGCGGAGGCTCAATCCGCGTGCCCGCGCATTTTTCCGGCATCTGCGGGTTGAAGCCGACTCCGGGCAGAATTCCCGGAACCGGCCACTACCCGCCCTGTGCCGGACCGTTTTCCATCATTGGCGTGGTTGGACCAATGGCTCGTACTATCAGCGATTTACAACTGCTGTTTGAAGCCACTGCCGGATATGACCATGGCGACCCCTGTTCCGTCCCGCTGCCGGTTCAGCCTATATATAAGCCTATATATAAAGGAGAGGTACAAAAGCTCAGGATCGGCTATTTCGACGACGACGGCTACAGCCCACCCACTCCAGAGACGAAAGATGCGATTCGAGCCGCTGCCGACGCTCTGAGAAGTGCCGGGTTTGAGGTGTCGCCGTTTCGTCCGCAGCGACTGGAGCGGGTGCGTGAGTTGTGGGAAGCGATCTTTGTGGATGGAATTGCCATGGTCACTGCGCCTGCGGTGAAAGGCCATGAAGATGAGATCAGCAGCAATACCCGCGAGTTCCTGGCGCTGGCTGCGGCGCGTCCGCCATTCACGGCCGAGCGCCTGATGAATACCTTGCTGGAGCGTGACCAGGTGCGCCAGCAATTCCTGGCGCAGATGGAAGATTTTCCGATCATGCTCTCACCCGTTTGCTCTATTCCTGCATTCCACCACGAAGATGCCGGATGGGGCCCACAGCACGCCGCCGACTACCTGCGCACCATGAGCTATTGCCAGTACTACAACCTACTCGGCAACCCCGCCGCCGTGGTGCCCGTGGGCAAATCACACGAAGGATTGCCGATAGGCGTGCAGGTGATTGGCCGCCCATTCAGGGAAGAAGAGGTGCTGTCCGTCGCCGCGGTGATCGATGAGCAGTTTGGGTGGAGAGAACCAAAGCCTTATCGCTGAAACAAAGTTTCGTAAACAACAAAATCTTTATGGAGCGCAGCCGCCCTCGGCTGCGCGGAAGAATCTTTGACTTCTTGCGTTACAAGAACTGACTAATCCAATCCTGTCGACCCTGACGCCGCCACTTTCTTCTTCTGCGCCACCACGGGTTTTTGCTCAGGCTTCAACGGTGCAGAGGCGTGTTCGTGAATGGTCTGCCGCTCGTTATTGTCCTCGGGATTCAGCAGGCGATAGCTGCCTGTCAGCGCCTGGGCTGATTCATCGGCTTTGAAGCGCAGATAGCGTGCCTGATAATCCTGCGCTTTCTTTTCATTTCCCAGGCCGTTATAGCAGAGCATCATGTTGTAATTGGCCTGCAGATCTTCAGGATCAATATCGAGCGCGGCTTGCAGTTGCTTAATGGCCTCTGGGTAGTTTCGTTTGAGGAAGAGAATTCTTCCAAGATCGTTGAGCACCACGCGATCGCGCGGGTATTGCGCAATCACCTGGAGCAGATGACCGGCTGCGCCATCATAGTCGCCATCATTACGCAGAACCTTGGCATAGAAGAAGTGGGCTTTGGCCAGTTTTGGATTGATGGAGAGCGCCTGCTTCAACACGGTGCGTGCTCGCTCCATGTCCCCTTCCTGAATGGCGGCGCGGCCGATATTGACCCAGCCCTCAGGATTATTCGGATCAGCCTGCGTGACTTTTTCAAATGCGGCTTGAGCTGCTTTCAGGTCTCCCTGGAGCAGCAGGCCAATGCCGTAATCGTTCCAGCGCTGCCACTCCTTTTGGTTGAGCACAACCTGGGGCGCAGGCAGAGGAGCCTTCTGGTCTATTACCTGGAGGGTGACTTCATCTTCGGCCAGGGCAACCGTGGGAACATCAGGAATCTTTTCTTCCTTCGCAGAGACTCCTTTCAGATCGCCGGTGAAGACCATCTGCCGGTCGTCGTAGTCCGGCGTGACATCTGCCTTGGGCTGCTTCGGATCAGTGATACCGGCGAAGGAGAATTGCGTGTTGTACCAGGCGAACTTGCGGTAGCACATGCGCGCATGAAGCGTGATCTTGTTCCCGGCATTTTTTGGAACAGCCAACCGGTAATGAACGGTATCGGCTGCACCCGGCGGGATCAGGCGTACGTAGACCACGGCGCGGGTTGACCATGCGTTGCGCTTGTTGATGGCATGTCCGTGCTTATCCACCTGAAGTGCGCGATAGAAGTGTGCGCCCTTTTCTACAGGGCCTTTGCCGTCATCGGCCACGCTTCCGCTCCAGAAAATGGTCTGGCCTTTATCATCTACGGCCTTCAGTTCCAGCCAGGTATCGTAGGCATCCACAGTGCCGCCAGGAAAGAAGTGTCCAATGGTGCGGGTGCGCGCTACCACGTCGATGCGCACTGTGTCTCCGCGCCGTACCACGCCCTGCACCCGGTTCAAGGGCGCGGTTACGGGCATGACTTTGTTGTCGGTGACGGCTGCTGTTTTGGTTTCTGCTTCTTCTCCCACGGCAAATGTAGTGGAGAACTCAGCCTGTGATGCTGTGCCGCTACTCTTCAACGTGCGCGCGGGAGAGAGCGCGAAAATATCCACGCTCAGAACCTTGTTCTTCAGGAAATCTTCGGTGATCTTCAGTTGCTGCGGGTCCTCATTGGCTGCCGGCAGAGCAGTGTTGGCGGCAGGGAAGCGGTGCGAATGGATGACTCCATTGATGTTGCCGGCGTCATTGGAGTGCTCCAGCGGCATGTGGCAATCAGAGCACTGCTGTGATTTGGCCGGATAGTAGAACGACCGCGCTCCATACCCGGAAACGCCGCTTGCCTGCCAGTTATCGTATTCATTGAAGCCGCGGAACCAGCGGTAATGGTTGACAGGCACGTCGAGGTGCACCTTGTGGCAGCTTGAGCAGAACTCGGCTGACTGGGTCTTCATGAAAGGTTTCAGGAAGGTGCGCCGGTGCGGCTCAGGGTTGAGATAAGTAAGAAAATCATGGACGGAGCGGACCACAGGATTGTTGCTGGCCGCGAGTTCGTGCAGTTTGGGATATTCAAGATAGAAGTCTCCCTGGCCCATGGTGCTCTTCACCTGCGCGATGGAGTGGCACATCATGCAGCCCAAGCCAGCCTGCGCTTCGGGCCTGTGAACGATCTGCTTGATCGGCGTATCCATCAGGCCGCTGTAGAGCACGGCAGGATCATGGCACCCGCCGCACCACTTCGAGGGCTTCGTGCCTACTACATCCTGCATGTACTCGATACTTTTGCGATACCACTGGTTGTTGAATGAAGAGAAATGATGGACGGAGGCATACCAATCCTTATAAATATCCTGGTGGCAGCGCTTGCAGCTATCCGACTCCATGAAGAATTTGCTGGGAATATGTCCGCCGCTTACCACCTGGGCTGAGCTGGGGAAGAAATTTCCCTGTGGGCCGTCGCCTTCGCCATTCATGCTCAGTGGAGCAATGGGTGGATTCTTGATGACGTGGCTTGAGAGCCAGAGTCCGTCTCTGATGGCGTGTGTGGCAGCGGCAACACCCACCGCAATTCCAGCCAGAAGAACCACAGTCGCTACCCGCAGCTTTGCCAGCCCAAGATTTGTTTTCAAAGTCAGGCGGCGGGAAATGGCTTCAGCCAGCAGCACCACCACAGCCAGGCTGGCCGCTCCAATATGCATGTAGAGCCATTTCATCTCCGCGCGGGTCGTTCCGGTGAAGATCAGAGCAATGCCCAGGCCTGCGGCCACGGTGAAAAGCAGCCATCCGATCTTTGCGGTGAAGCTGAGCTGGCGCAGGAAACGCCATAAGAATCTTAGGAGACAAAGCGCAGCAATGAGTCCCGCCCCGGCGTGCAGCAGCACGATTCCCGCATAGGTGATCGTGGGAGAGGGAAAAGCATACACATAGATGGCAGACAGAGTCAGAACGAAAGCTAATGCGACGACAAATTTATAGAAGCGTGACTTGATCTTCTCTGGCATGGCTGGTTTTCTCGCTCACTGCTGGAGGGATGGCAGGGTCTTCCCAAGAAACCGAACTTTGTTTTTGACAATCGCCATTCGGGTGAGTAGACCCCGCTCGGTTTTCAAGACAGATAGCACCTTGGAATTTGCGGGATTTTCCGCAAGCATCTTCTTTGAATGTTCTCCGCGTTTTTATAGGCATGCTTCTCATTTTTCTGCAGAAGTAAGAGCAATCTTTCGAAACCGGGCATAAAACCCGCAAAAATGCTGCGGTTATATGTCTTTAGCATCGAGGTAAAACTCCATGTCAACCTTTACATGTACTGCTCGCGCAGCAGGTATTTTTGCCGGGCTGGTCTTTGCAGTCATCGGGCTTAGCATTCCCGCTTCAGGACAGGGTTGAGTGGCCGCGCGCCAGAGTTCGCCCGTGATTGGCGACTTATGTGCAAGCGCTAAGGGCCGTGAAGCCCAGGCGAGTGAAAATTCAAAGCTGCATCACTTCGATATTACCGTTGGATATCGCTACCAGCAGTCTTCGCGGCATTTCGTGGGGACCGTGGAGCAGGTGCAGCGCGAGATCCTTCACAATCAGATTCAAAACAACTACCACCTCTTCGATGTGGCCATCAACTATCAGTTGACTCCACGATGGAGCCTCACTGGAAGCCTGCCTATTCTGGTTGCCAAGCGCGACCAGCGCGCCAACGGCATCTTTCACACGGCCGGTATTGGCGATTCAACTGTAGGCGCCCGTTTCTGGGTCTTCCGTCCACCCACCGAATCCGGCGGAAATATTTCGTTTGGATTCAGCCTGAAGATGCCGACCGGCAAAGACAATTCTGTCGGCCACGGTGTATTCAGAGGCACACCGCAACTGGTGACTGCTGATCAATCGATCCAGGCTGGTGATGGCGGCTGGGGATTCGCCCTCGAAACTCAGGCTTTCAAGAACGTATGGTTCCACAGCACACTGTATTTCTCAGGGGCGTATCTGTTCAATCCGCAAGACACCAATGGCGTGCAGACTTTTCGCACAGCCAAGGGCGAAGACGTAATGTCGATTTCCGATCAATACCTCTATCGCGGTGGAATTTCTCATGCTGTGCCGAAGATCAGAGGTCTGTTTGCCAGCGTTGGCGGGAGGATAGAAGGCGTGCCGGTACGCGATGCATTGGGCGCTAGCAAGGGATTCCGCCGTCCCGGCTATGCGATCGATATTGATCCCGGCTTCATGTATGCGTTTGGATACAAAAACGTTTTCTCCTGCAATATTCCGTTTCCAGTAGAACGCAACCGGCGGGCTAGCGTCCCGGACATTGCCAATGGCAGGCACGGAGATGCGGCATTTGCCGATTATGCGCTGGTCATGTCTTACACGCGGCACTTCTGAGTTTTCAAGCGTATGAGGTGTTCTATGAAATATATGACGATTCTGTTGCTGTTGGCTGTACTTGGATTCCGCCCGGTACAGCCGGAACTTTCGTTGAATGACATTCAAGGCAAGCGCCACAGCCTTTCTGATTATCGCGGCAAGATTGTAGTGCTGAACTTCTGGGCCACCTGGTGCGTCGGCTGCAAACAGGAGATGCCTATCTTTGTTGATATCAGTAAGAAGTATCGAGACCGTGGCGTCGTGGTGCTGGCTGCCTCTGTAGATGATGAAACTACAAAGAAATACATCAGCCGGTTTTCGCATTCCTACAAGATGGACTTTCCCATTCTGCTCGATGCAAATGTTGACATGATGCACGAACTGGGCCTGACCGATGCCCTACCCTCCACTGTCTTCCTGGATGCTGAAGGAAATATTGTCGGCAGGATTGCAGGAACAGCCAAGAGAAAGGATGCTTTTGAACGGGTGGAGAAGCTGCTGATTCAACCGGCAGCCATTTCGAATCCTGGCAAGTTGCCATAGCGCATTCCGCTCATGCCCGGCTGGTGCGCATGAGTTGCTCATGACGACGTGATTGCATGAAGAAGATCAACCCAACTTCGTCTCCACAGACTCTTTCGGGTCTTGCGTCACTTGGGGCATTTATCGTTTGGGGTTTCCGCTTGTTGTTCTTCGATTTGTTTTATTCATTCAGGCGTAATACGCCACATTGATCGTCGAATTCGTATCCATGCGGACGCAATCCGAAGGGTTCTGAAGAAACACTTTTTGTTGGCGGAAGCTAGAGCTGATCTCGCGCATCAGCTTATTTGCAGTTTTGTCCTTGTTCCTTCACCAGGCAACCTTGATCGTAATAGGTGGATTTTCCGAATGTCTGGTAATTCAAAACGGTGGTAGCGCCACCGGGACCGGCTTGTGATCTCTTCTGTTGTACCGTCGCCGGCGATGCATCTGGACAGCCGTTGAATGCTTCCGTCAGCACCCGCCCGACTGAACTGCCTTTGCCTTCAGGGAACCTCCACTTCAACAGCGCGGAGATGGTCACGGCGATATCGGCGTTGCCTGCTGGCGCCGGGTCTTTGCCTTTCTTGAAGTCAGGACCAAAGGCGATCATGGTGTTGAAGGTATCTGCACGGCTGAAACTGCCATGCATTCCTTGTCCTTCTCTGAGGGTGGAGTCGGCTACTTCGATACGGTTGAGGAGAGAACCATCGGTGGAGAAACTTTTGAAGTTGACAATCAGTGCCGGCTGGGGCAGCTCGGTCGCGCCCTGCAAGCCTATTGCACTGGTGGGAAGAGTGCCGGGAATGTTTCCCAGATCGTCATTCACGAATACTCCATCGGTATAGTCCTGTTGCAGGAGAAACTCTGCAATGTTTTGAGCAAGCGCCTTGTTCTTCTCAGTTGAATTCTGGGGCAGGTAAATGAGATCAGAGCCGCCATTGGCTGCCACGATGATCTGCGCGTCGGTTTCTTTACTTGCGGGAACTTTGCCCGTTCCTCCGATAATTCCGTTACCAGAACCGGGATACTGCCTGGATTTGGAATCGTCGCAGTCGCATACTACGACCGAATGATAGAAACTGCCGTTTTCCAGCGCCAGAGGCCGGGCATCAGGATCGTACAGCGGCAACTTGAGCACGTGAGCCAGATCAATGGCCAGAAATCCCGGAGGAAGATAGTGTGCCGGGACATTGGCATAGTTGAACCCTGCCGCATAGCTTGAAGTGTAATGATTCAGCGCAATATTCCTTTTGCTGATCGTGGAAAAGCCATGGTCGGCCACTACAAACACATCGGTATTGCCATCGAGCCCCTTGAATCGCAGGAAGTCCAGAATCTGAGCCAGATTGTTATCGGCATTACGTACTCCGGCGTGAGACGTAGGTCCATTGATGCCCGGAAACAAATGGTCAACGCCGTCACCCTGATTATGCTGCGAACCATCAGGATCACGCGACCAGTAGATCAGCAGAAACGGCTTTGCTTCACCCTTTGCCGTAGTCAACGCCGCCTGCGTGGCGATGTCTGCAAAATATTGCTGCTGTACATAATTGGCGGCCAGCGTTCCCTCAGGCCGGAGCTGGCTTCTCTTAGACGATGCACTCTGGCCATTGGAGCGGTCCGGGGCGACCAGGTTCAAACCAGAGTTGAGCATCTCTTTTCTGATGTTCGGCAGAATCGGCAGTCCCAGCGGTCCGGTTGGATCCTCAGTGCCGGTAGCATCATCCATCACCATGGCTTCAGGCATCTGAAAAATGTTGTTGACCAGCTTGACTTCAGAGATGTCCTGAATTGCCGCCGGTCCGAGCTTGCCGATGATGAATACGGAATAGCCGTTTTCGCGGGCAATGCTGGCGAGGGTTGGCTGGCCAAGATAATTGCCGTGATACAGGTCGTTCAATCTGGCCAGCAACACGTCATTTTCAATGAACGGGGTGAGCGTTCCGCCTGTGCCATCCCGCGAGAGAGGATAGCCCACATAGAGCGTGTTGCCAAAATCACCGGTGTCACCGAGCAGATGTCCGGTGGCGAAGGCGGAGGCGTTGGGCGTGGTGAAGGTGGGATAGAGCGAATGGCTGCTGGTGAAATCCACTCCCTGTTCACGCAGGTGAAACATGGTGGGTGCCCACTCTGCGGTCACCGAGTCATGACGCAACCCATCGGCGATGAAGAGAACTATGTTGCGTGCTGTCGCGGGTTGGGCCTGCATGCAAGTTTCGGGAGACTGGAGAGCAACTGCATGGGAAACGAACAAGAGGAAAGTCAGACCGCCTGCTATAGCGCTCTTCATTACACCGCCTTTAGGTTGATGGTGGTACGGAATCCACAACCATAGCACCGTTTTGCTAAAAGATTGTTAAAAAAATTGTTTTCGTGATGCATCGCGCTATCCGAAGCGCCGGGAGCGTGCCCAATAAGCAGGCCATGATTCGCGCAGATTGCGGCAAAGCAGGATGTCAGGATGATCGCGTGACTCTTCATTCTCGACATTGAATGGATTTCCGTTGATTGCCGCCACCGTACAATTTTCAAATAGCCTTCTTGCTTCGTTCAGGCCGAAGCCTGTGAGGATCACGACTTCGGGTTGCCGGGAATCGTATCCGCGATACCAGAAAGAGTTTGTCAGGCTCATCGCGCGCGGCAGGCCAAGCGCCGGACCGTAAAGATTCAGCGCACCCGCTTCGCCGTAATTGCCGGTGAGAATTCCTGCGCGCTGCTGGTCCTGGACAGGCAATGAGTGATAAACAGCGGCAACAGAATGCGCCAGTTCCGGCCAGCCTATCTCTTCGCGAAATTGATCGTGCAGCCTGCTTGTGATCTTCCAGATGCGGGAGTCAATAGGAGCAACCGGAGCGATCAGAAGCACAAAGGCAATTCCTCCCGCAAGAATCGCCATCCATTGGATTCCGTAGGCCAGCCGGGGCCAGACTGCTGGTAGGCCATAAAGCAGATGTGCCAACAAGACGCTGCCTGAGGCCAGTAGCACCGGATACAACGGCGCGGTGTAGTAAGAGCGCGCACCGGTAATTCCATACATTGTTATGGTGATCAGAACCGTCCAGCCCAGCAGCCGGTAGCGCCGCCCTTCTCTGCGAGCCAGATAGAACCACAGGCCGAGCAGCGTGAGGGGAACCGTAACGAGGTTCACGGAAATCCATGGTTGCCCAGTCAGAAAGCCGTTGTAACGGCCTTGCCGCAGGTCGCGCTCGTGCAGGTATGACAGGAATTTCAGCGAGATAAAGTCGTGCTGTATCTGCCAGATCAGATTGGGCAGCAAGATAAGAATGGAAAGCGCAACTCCTGCCCACAGCCAGCCGCTGCGCAGGAAACGGCGCGCCGGCGTGAGCAATACCGCGATGGCCACGCTGAGAGCGAGAACGCCCATGGTGTATCGGGTCTCCATCCCCAGGCCTATGGTCGCGCCAATGGGCAGCCACCATCGTGGATCGTCCGTTTTCAGCAGCCGCACAAGGAAATAGGTGAGGCTGACACCCCAGAGATAATCGAATGAGACGTATTGAAACACCGCTCCCTGCACGAGAGAGATAGGAGCGATGCCCGCAGCTACGGCAGCGAGCAATTGAGTGGACCGGTTTCCGCCAAGTTCTTTGGCTATCAGTCCCGCCAGCACCATGACGATGCTTACGGCCATTGCGGAGAAGACCCGAAAACCGATCAAAGATGTTCCAAAGAGGATCAGTTCAAACCGCGCAAGGAGCGGCGTGATGGGCGGATAGACGACAAAACCCCAGTCAAGATGGCGAGCATCATCAAGGGTCTGCAATTCGTCGCGATGGAATCCATATTGGCCATTGGTGGCCAGATGAAAGACCAGCCGCAGGGCCGCCAGCACAAGAAGCAAACCCAGATCTGAGCGAAAAAAATTTGAGACTCGATTGGCCATCGTCTCTTGCTATCCGGAAAGAGAGTACAAGGTGTTATGTGTGCGATCAACTGGAATGAATAATCAATAATAAGCGATGAACCGTGGCAATCAGAATTTATGGAGCCCAGCCGCCAAGGCCCCGATCGAGAGCCGATTTTGCGCACGATTGGGTAGATCCGCCCTCGGCTGCGCGCGAGAAGCTTTGCCACTGAACCTTTATGAAGAGCGCTATAGTTCCGCCAGCGTGCGGTGCACGAGATGAACGGAGATTGCTCCCTCACCCACTGCAGAAGCCACGCGCTTCACGTTTCCTGCGCGGACGTCACCTACGGCGAACACACCGGGAAGGCTGGTCTCCAGCAGCTGGGGCGAGCGGGAGAGCTTCCAGTCTGGAGAAGAAAGCGGTGCAGATAATTCCAGGTCGCGGCCGGTCAGGATGAAGCCTTTATCATCCATAGCCAGGCAGCCGCGCAGCCATTCGGTGCGTGGCGATGCCCCGGCCATTATAAAGACATGATGAATGTCATGCGTGGAGTTGTGGCCGGTGATTTTGTTTTCCCAGGTGACGCGCTCGAGATGGGTATCGCCGTGCAACGCGGTGATCTCAGTGTCGTAATGCATTTCGATCCCGGGGTGTTGCTCAATCCGCTGAATGAGGTAACGTGACATGCTTTCCGCAAGGCTGGCGGAACGCACCAGCATGTGGACCTTGCGCGCCGTCTGCGCCAGAAAGACTGCGGCCTGCCCGGCGGAGTTCCCGCCGCCCACTACAATCACTTCGTCACTCTCGCAATATTGAGCTTCAATGTAAGTGGCGCCATAGTAGACACCTTGTCCTTCGAACTTTTTCAGGTTGGCGATGGGCGGCTTGTTGTATTGGGCGCCGGTGGCGATGATGATGCTCTTGGTAAGCAGTACGCTGCCGTTATCCAGGACGATCTGATAGGGGCGCTGGTCGCAGTTCAGCCTGACAACGCTGTGGGCAATCATCATCTTGGCACCGAACTTCTGCGCCTGGTTCAGCGCGCGCGCCGCCAGTTCCTGTCCGGAGACGCCGGTAGGAAAGCCCAGGTAGTTTTCAATCTTGGAGCTTGATCCCGCCTGTCCGCCGGGAGCTTCGTTTTCAATGACAAGAGCATTGAGGCCCTCTGAGGCGGCATAGACAGCCGCCGCCAGTCCCGAAGGTCCTGCTCCCACGATGACCACGTCACGGATTTCAGTGCTGTCGATACTGGAGTTCAGTCCCAGATAATCTGCGAGTTCCGGAATGGAAGGATTACGCAAGGTGTTTTGATTGCGGCAGCAGATGACGACCGGCACATCCTGTAAAGTGATCTGAAAGCGGTCCAGGAGTTCCTGAGACATTTTGTCCGTGTCGAGGTCCACATAGGTATACGGATATGCATTGCGGCTGAGAAATTCGCGCAAATGCAGCGTGGCTGCCAGGTGACGCGATCCCAGAAGGATCAGGCCGCCCAGGTTGTTGGTGATCAGCGCGACCCTCCGCAAAATGAACGCCCGCATGATGATTTCACTCAGGTCTGCATCCCGCGCAATCAGCGAATGCAGGCTGTCTGCACTGACCTCAAGAAACTCGCCTGCTTCAGTTACCCGGCCCAGCACCAGGCATCTTTGCCCGGAGATCATGCTGAGTTCACCGGTAAACGATCCCGGATCGTGAGTGGTGATGGGGCGCTCGCCGCTGAATCCCGGCTGTACGATCTCCATGCTTCCGGAAAGCAGCACGAAGAAGGGCACGTTGGTATCGCCGGGCTGGAACAGAATCTCCCCGCGCTGCACCTTTCGCACATTCCCGCTATGGCGGGCACGCTCGATCTGCGCCGCCGTCAACGTGGGGAAGGTTTGTGTGTTGGCGTCAAGAAAGCTGAACTGTGGGTAGGAAGACATGGCTTGAATTATCTAGCTCCGTTGGAATAGTGATACGTATCAGGCTGCACCTTTCCTACGCGTTCAACAGACATAGATTACTTCTGCATGGCCAATGATTCAGAATTCTATGCTGGAGTGCAACTCGAATCCGAGCAGGTTACCGGAATCACCCGAATCCGCGAGGATGAAGTACGTTCAGTTGCAGGTGAGCGTTGCAGTTCCGCTCAAGTTTGTTCCATTCGTAGCTGGCATCATAGCGGTCACCGTAATCGGATTGGTACTTGCTCCATTGCAGGTGGCGGTGCCGAAAGTTGAATCATTCAGATTGCTGATGCTCGCAGTTGCCGGGTCGGAGACTGACCATGTCACGTTGGTGAGATTGGATTGGTTAGTTGAGCAGCCTGTGGGCACCATGCCAAAGGCATTGAAGTGGACAGAATTACCCGGTGGAAGAGCGCTGTGGTTTGCGGTTCCATTCTGAGGCGACACGCTGATCCCCGTCGGGTTGCAATTCACTGTGTCAATTCTGCGTGATCCACAGCCAAAAGTGCAGAAGCCAAGCAGAATCAATGCAGTAAGAAAAGTCAGATTATTAAAAGTGCGTTTGCACCACATAAGATTGCTCTCTCTTCTTAGTACCAGTTTCTCTGGTTTGAGTTGTGCGCAGAGCTTCATTGGCAAGTCAGGGATGCGGTCGCGCTGGTCATGGTTCCATTCGGGAGAGGGCCGGTGGCCGTTACCGTGGTGGCTCCAGCGGTGGCGCCTTTGCATGTGGCCAGTCCGAAAGTCTGGTCTGGCGCATTGCTGATACTTACATTCACGGTATCGGTCACTGACCAGGTCACATTGGTAAGAATGGCAGGTGGAGGCACGCATCCTGTGAATTTTCCATCGGCAATGAAATGAACAGAATTACCAGGAGAGGCAACATTGTGATCGGCAGTTGCTGTCTGTGGGGTGATGGCTATGCCTGTCTGTATGCAGCCCATGGGTGTGTGCGATCCGCCGCAGCCGGTAATAAGCAGGCAGAATAAAAGGAGAGCACAGGTTGCGAATAGAAGGGTTCCAGGGTGAAGGTGAGGAGTATTGGCGTTCATTGGATATCCTCCCAGCTTGCAGCCAATGAAAGAATGCAGGAAGTTGATTTTCTTGCAGGTCAGAACACTAGATCACGGGATGTCCTTCCAGCCTGACCGGGGTAACCACGTCTGCACAGGTTAAGTTGCGCGTCAACGCAACAAAGTTGCGCGGGGTGGGTTCTCATCCTGCAAGGGGAGGCCTGTTTCTAAAACATCTGCGGCAGATAATTTTGCATCCATTCCTGTGTCCGGGAACTCTGAATAGGTACACTCTAAATACATAAGAGACAGCCGATCTTAAGGAGATGAAGTAATGATGAAGTTGCGGTACGCGATTCTGCTGCTGAGCGCCTGCCTGGCTGCTTCCGCTGCGATGGCGGACACCCTGGAACTGAAGAATGGCAGCCTGATCAAAGGACAATACGTTGGTGGCACGGAGACCCAGATCAGCTTGCGGGTTGGATCGAGCGTGCAGAACTATGCCGTATCTGACGTGCTTTCATTGAAGTTCGATTCACCCGCTGTTTCCACCCCGGCTCCGGGCAACGAGCCTCAATTGCTGCCGCGCGCCAGCCAGAACGATCCGGCTCCGCCCCCAACAACCGCAACTACATCGACTTATGATTCAGCTTCAGCAAACAAAATTACCGCCCCCACTGGCACGCGCATTGTGGTAAGGACGATCGATGAGATTGATTCCAGCAAGAACCGCGTGGGTGACAAGTTCCAGGCGTCACTGGAGCAGCCGCTGTATGTGAATGAAATGTTGGTTGCGCCCAAGGGGGCCGATGTTTATGGACGGCTGGAAGAAGCCAAGGAAGCCGGTCACATCCAGGGCAAGTCGCAACTTAAACTCACGCTCACCGGCATTGTGATCAACGGGCAAACCGTTGCACTCTCGACGGGAGATTACGAAGTCGCAGGAAAGTCCCGAGGGACGAACACCGCCAAGAAGGTCGGCGGCGGCGCGGCCGTGGGTGCCGTGATCGGCGCCATTGCCGGCGGAGGAAAGGGCGCTGCCATTGGCGCAGGAGTAGGCGCGGGTGCGGGAACTGCCGTCCAGGTGATGACGAAAGGCGATCAGGTACACGTTCCCAGCGAGACGCTGCTGGAGTTCGCGCTCGACCAGCCCATCACGCTGCCCATTTCGCAAGCGCCGCAAACACGGTAATCACAAAGGATACGAAAGGAACACAAAGGCCTGAGGCAACTCGGGCTTTTTTATTTTTATCTTGGTATCTTGGCGCCCTTTGCGTGCTTTGCGGTCAGTCCGGAGTTCAGTCCCGCAGTTTCGCCAACAAGTCCTGCGGGTGCACGGGCTTAGCCAGGATTTCGAATTCGTGTCCCTGGGCCCGCGCTTTTTCCAGCAAGTCGGCAGTCGCGGCCTGTCCGGAGAACAGCAGAATCTTGCAGGCAGGCAGAATCTGGCGGATACGGATGGCTGCTTCGATGCCGTTCATGTCCGGCATGATTACGTCACTGATGATCAGATCAGGCTGGGCCTCCCGCGCACGATCCACTGCCGCACTGCCTGTGTAAACGGCAGAAGCATCGAAGCCATTCTGGTTGAGAATAATCGCGAGAGTATCTGCAATTACCCGTTCGTCGTCCACCACTAACACCTTAGGCTTGGTTGGTGACTGCCCGTTATTGGACATCAAATTCGAGGCTCCTGTGGAAGTGCGTTCTTGCATTATACGCCACGAGAGAGGATACGTGAGTATGCCGAATAGCGCCAGAAAGGGAGTTCCAGCGGGCCAACCCGCGATCCGAACGCAGCTTCTCAACCCATTGGGAATATTAGTAGGAGGAGCTCTCTATGCGCAAAGCAGCCATGCTGGTTCTGTTTGCGCTACTGGCCGTGGCGATGGTCTTTGCCCAGAATGCCGGTAACGCCAACAGCAGTTCAAGTTACCCGCAAACCCAGAACAGCAACACCAACAACCCTTCAACCACGAACCCGGATCAGAACGCGACTACCTCCAGATCGAGCACGGGCCAGAACTCATCGGTCTCCGGAAGCCAGAATACCCAGAGCACCACGACCACTGACCCCAATGCTCAGAACAACAACACGCAGGCGCAGCCCAGCTACAACCAGAGCACCGTGCCAAACAACAATACGCCAAACAATACGCAGACGGCCAATCCATCCGGCGTGCAGACGAACAATGACAACTCCGGCTTTGGAAACCGCCCGAGCAGCAGCGGCCCCGGCGATCTCGCCGCTGGAACCGAGATTCGCGCGACTCTCGACACTCCGCTGTCCAGCAAGACCTCAAAGTCGGGCGACCGCTTCACGGCAACCGTCAATCAGCCGGTGCAGGGAAATGGCGGCAACGTTGTAATTCCCGCGGGCTCTCGTATCGAAGGCGAAGTCAGCGAATCAGAACAGGGCAAGACCCTGCCTGCGCTGCGCGGCAAAGGCAAGCTGAACCTGCGCTTCCGTGATGTTGTGCTGCCCAATGGGCAGACCGTACCGGTTACCGGAACGCTGGTTTCAGTGCACAGCACGAATGGCAAGGACAATAAGAGTGCTGATAACGAAGGCCAGGTCGAATCCGGTACGCGCGGAAGAGATGTTGCGAAGGATGTGGGCATCGGCGCTGGTGTAGGCACCGTTGCCGGTTTGATCTTCGGTGGTCCTCTGAAAGGGCTGGCAATCGGCGCCTTGGCTGGCGGCGGATACGTGCTTGCCACCAACGGCAAAGACGTGAACCTGCCCGCACAGACCGGGCTGGTGCTGCGCCTGGATCAGCCTTTGAACCTTTCGAATCGGTAGATATCTCTCCGATCGCGTCAACACGCCGCTTCCCGGGGAGGCGGCGTTTTTGTCTCTGTATGCAGGCGCAATTTTTTGCCGCTGATAAACGCAGATGACGCTGAAACATCAAAGATCTTCCATGAACCTTCGGCTGCGGCGACCATTCACCGTCAAGAGACAAAGCTAAGAGCTAAGAGCCAAAGGCTGGATGCTATACTTACATCCTAGCGTTTGCATGGCCCTTATCGTCCGATCTTCTCCTCTACATGGTGCTGGCGTTTACACCACTACGCCCATCGAATCCGGTGAACGTGTACTGGAATACACTGGTCCGCGTCTCACCAAAAAGCAAACTGAAGGAATGTATGCCGATAGCGAGGTAACATATCTCTTCGGCATGCAGGATGGCAAGACCGTGATCGATGGCTTCGGTACGGCCGCGTTCGTAAATCACTCCTGTGATCCTAATTGCGAGACCGATCAGATCAACCGCCGCATCTGGATCATCGCCGCGCGCGACATCAAGGCCGGCGAGGAACTCACCTACGATTACAACCTCTACGACGTGGATCCGGGAGATGATGCTCCATGTTATTGCGGGACCAAAGAATGCCGGGGAACGATGTTGTGTCCGGATGAGGTCGCCCGGCACAAGCGCATCATGGCCCAGCGGAAACGTCGGCGGGAGCAGAAGAGATCAAAGCAGGCGAGAAGGAAAGTGGCGTAGATGACGTGGGGAACAGCTTACCCTTTCTTCCTCTTCATCGTCCGCTGCAAAGTGCGGTCCAGGGCAGCTTTGGCGATGTTGTATTCCTGCTGCGTGACTTTGCCCTGGGCTTTATCCGATTCGAGCTGGAACATCTCTTCCTTCAGCGCATTCATGACGATCGGAGAACCTGTCGCCTGGACTGCCGCAGGATTCTGCTGGTTCATGTAAAACACCAGCACTCCTCCGCCTGCCAGGAATAAGCTCAACACGCCCAGGAACGCCCATTGCCCGGTGCTGATAGGATTCGGCCGCTCGTTGGGAACGCCAAGGCCGCCGCCCGGACGGTTATCTTCCGCGCGCCCATTACCCTGCTGCTGTTGTTGTTGTCCTTGATCATCTTGCGGCAGTGATCCTGTGCCGCTGATCTCGAAGGCAATCTGTTTGCCCGCAGGCTCGGTGGCACGGCTGGCTACATCGAAGTCGGGTTCAATCGACCACTTTTCATCGTGGAAGGTGGCGCCGTCAGCCGCAGCAAAGTTCATCGACCGTGGGGTAAGGGCAAAGAATTTTTCCGGCTGCAGATCGAATTTTGGCGTAATTTTCAGCGATCCCTGATACGGCAGGCTGTACACCACTTCGAACTGTGTCATGCCCGGCCGCAGCGGATAATTGAAGGCGTACTTGGTCTTATCCAATGGTACCGGAGCGCTTTTTATCGGCATTCCATTGGCGGAGCGCGCCTGCCCAAGCTGCACAGTCGCGCCTTCCGGCAGGTAGAACTCGAATGCCGGCTGAGTCAGCGGCGGAATCGAGGCATTTCTCACCCGAAACAACTCAATCACACGAAGAGCTTCCCCCTGGACCTCAAACACTTCCGATTGATCTACGACTGAGACTTCGCGTACCTTGGCGCTCGAATCGTAGACGGTGATTTGCAAATCGCTTTTGCCCGGCGGCGCCGGCTCGTGGTAGTTCACATCCTGATGCCGGACGCGCACCAGATGAGGCGTGCTGTTATCGGCAAGCTTGAAACTGAATTCGCCTTTGGCATTGGTCTTGGTGCGCTGTTCTTCCTGCATTCCCTGGGCCAGGTTCAGCAGGATTACCTGGTCAGCGGCAGCAGGTTTTTTCGTGGTGCCATTTTGCACCACGCCTTTCAAGACCTGTGCAGATGAGGCCAGTGAACAGGCTAATACAACAATAAGGATGTTGAGGCGGGTCAATTTCAATACTCCTTCAGGCGCTGATTGCTTCCAGCTTTTCAATTTCTTCCAGCACGCGGGCGGCTTCCGCCTCCATGTTCTGGCGCATTTTTTCAAAATCGGCTTCGGTAAATTTTCCGGTTTTGTGCTCGAAATTCAGATCGCGCAGGTTCTCGTAGATTACGTCTTTGCGCTCGTAAAGATAAGCCAGGCGGGTCTTGTCTTCGGTTTGGGCGGTCTCTTCACCGGGATAAAAGACGAAGACGAAGATGCCCAGCGCAAACAGGCCGGAAAAGATGTAGATAAGAATGTCAAGGTTCAGGTTCACAACTCGGTCTCCTGTCGTGCGCGGGCCCGGTAGGCGTCAAGGCTGGGGTCAACACCAGTCACAGGCGCAAGCTCTGCCCGTTTTCTCCAATGCCTGATCAGCACGATCACCAGCAGCAGCACAAAGAAGCACAGCACCGGGGGCACCCACCAGATGGTTCCTTCGAAGCCATGAGTCGCAGGCGCAATGACAATGGTGATGCCATAGTTGTTGCGGAACCAGTTCAGAACATCTTCATCGTTCGGATATTGGGCGAGAGTGGACTTGAGCTCTCCGATCATGCGATCGGAGTAGGTGCAACCTACGTGATTGCACTTGACCAATGCCTGATTGCATCCGCAGGCGCACTGAATCTTTGTGCCCAGATCGTTGTAACGGTGATCATTGGCCGCCCCGATCAGCAGCAACAGGACAGAGCAAAGCAGCAGAGCGGAGATAATACGTTTCACTTGCCCGCTCCTACCGGCTGCATGGATTTTTCATCCAGAGCTACCTTGGCTACAGGCACCATGGCAGGCACCTTGATCTGCGCAGCATTAGGCACCAGCGCCACACCCGTTCCGGCCACCATCACAAGAGCGCCGATCCAAAGCCATGCTACCAGTGGATTGACGAAGGCTTTGATAATTGGCTTGTCAGTGTCTTTATTGAATCCGGCGAAGATTACATAAAGATCTTCCTTCAACGTGGAGCGGTTGGCCACAATTGTATCGGGCTGCTCACTGGCCTTGTAAATACGCTTTTCCGGGTACATGGTGCCCAGGAACTTACCGTTCTTATAAACATCCAGGATGGCCATGTAGGAGCGGGCATTGGCGGTGTCGTCTTCGGTATACTTCTGCCCCACCAGCGTGTAGCTGCCAATCTGCAACTTCTCGTTCAGGCCTACCTCCTGCTCTTTCTCCTGATTGAAGGCCAGACCGGCAAACCCGATCATCACCAGAACCACGCCGAAGTGAACAAGGTATCCGCCGTAGCGCCGGGTATTACGCCGCGTGAGGTGATACATGCCGCCAAAGATGTTGGTCTGGAGTTTGCTTTGCAGAACGCGCCCGCCACGGATGAACTCCAGCAGGATTGTAGCCACCACGAAAGCGCCCACCGCAAACGATACCAGCGAAAGGAAGGATGCGTGACCAAGCCACGGAATCTTCTTGAGCAGGAACTCCGGGAACAGGGCTATGAGGCCGCCGATAATATCGCGAACCTTGGTTAGAAATGGAAGGGTCGCCCTGAATGCTTGTATCAGGCTGTATTGGTCCGGGGCTGCATAGAGATAGCTCCCGTCTGCCTGCAGCACCCACGGACGCAATCCAAAAATCATCAAAACGATGGAAGTCAGGACGGCGAAGCCTGCGGGGATCGCAAAGTTACGCCTGAGACTCGCCAGAGAAGTGCTGCGCCACGCCAGTAATGGTCCTACTCCGGTAAGGAAAAGCAGGAAGAGCCCGATTGGAATCATTACTTTGTTATAGAAAGGCGGGCCGACGCTGATTTTATGCCCCTGCACCCACTCCGAAAGAATGGGGAAGAGAGTTCCCCAAAGCACCGCGAAGCAAGCGGCCAGGAATACCAGATTATTGAAGAGGAAGCTGGATTCGCGTGATACCAGGGATTCAAGCTTGTTTTCCGCGTCAAGATGATCACGGTTTTTCACATAGAAGAACAGGCAAACGGCCAAGCTGATGATCAGCATGCAGATGAACCATGCGCCGATACTGGATTGCGCAAAAGCATGTACCGAGGCCACCACGCCGCTGCGGGTGAGGAAAGTGCCCAGGATCGAAAGCAGGAACGTGACGAAAATCAGCCAGATGTTCCAGGTCTTCATCATGCCGCGTTTTTCCTGCATCATCACCGAGTGCAGGAAAGCGGTGCCGCTCAGCCACGGCAGCAGCGAAGCATTTTCTACCGGGTCCCAGCCCCAGTAACCGCCCCAGCCGAGAACTGAATAGGCCCAGTGTGAGCCCAGGAAAACACCGCAGGTCAGGAAGAGCCAGGTGACCATGGTCCAGCGGCGGGTGATCTGAATCCATTTTTCACCCGGATATTTCATGATCAGCGCGGCCAAAGCGAACGCAAACGGAACCGAGAAGCCCACATATCCCAGGTACAGCATGGGGGGATGAATCACCATCTCCGGATACTGCAGCAGCGGGTTCAGGCCATTGCCGTCAGCGGACACACGGTCCATGATCCCGAAGGGATTGCCGGAAATATTGGTCACCGCAAGGAAGAAAACCTGGATGCCGGCCAGGATCACCGAAGCATGCGCCACCAGTTTGGTATCCACCTTGTGGCGCAGGCGCAGGACAAAGCCATAAGCCGACAGCAGCAGGGCCCAGAAAAGCAGCGAGCCTTCCTGCCCTGACCAAAGGGCCGCCAGCTTGTACGGAGTGGGAAGCGCCCGGTTGGTATGGTGCAGGATGTAAGCCAGCGAGAAATCGTTATTCAGCGCGGCCCAGACCAGCGCAAACGCCGCCATCCCGGTACAGAGGAAAGTTGCCATGCCGGCCCGGCGGGCGGTTTCGCCCAGAGCATGGCTGGCGGGGTGTTCCTTAAAAATGAGTGCAATAGTGCCTGCCACCAGACAGTAGGCGGCCAGCACCAGGGCGAACAGAAGAGCAAAACTCCCGATTAATGGCATGGCGTTGGAAGGATAATATTCTTTCAGACCCAGTGCAATGAATCTATCAGGCAGAAGCCCGACAGCGAGGATCATTTAACGTAGTTCTAACTAAGTTGATAAGGTCGTCAGGCTCACAGGGTTTGAGCCGAAAAATGACGTTAAGTCCTTGATATTCCTGGTCTGCGTCTGGCAAACCACTGATAACAATCACCGGTATTTCCGGATTAAATGACCGCAACTGCCTTACGAATTCTACACCATCCATGCCCGGCATCAAATGGTCGGTAATCACAGCCCCGATCTTCTCCCTTCCGGGGTCGCTGCTCAACAGGGCGAGAGCGCCATTCGCGTTAGTGGCGACATGGCAATCAATCCCGGCCTTGCGCAGAACCATTTCCCGGATGGTCAACTGAGCGGGGTTATCATCCAGCAGCAGAACTTGTCGCATTCGCCCTAAGCGCTCTTTTCCCTCTGATACTTCGAGCGGATTTCTTCCTCGGCACGCGACCAGTCTTCCTCATGCGACCCTTCATGCCGGCCGCGTTGTTCATACAACTCATAAGCGCGGCGCCGGATTTCCTCTTCCATGCCGTGATGGCCCTGCTTGGCAGATGTGTGCTCGGGAACAGCTCCGTTTCCGGCAGCGCCGGTCGTCGCACTGTTAATTGGAATAGGCTGCGAGGTGGATTTCTTTGCGCTCTTGCGGGGGGTACCTGTGCTTTTGCTTGCCATACTGCTTTATTGACTCCTGATCTATACGCGACGGCAGTTCGCGTCTAAACAAAATTATAGAAAATCTTTACCCGCTTGTGTTGAACACCCAGAAAAAACTTGAGGAATTTCTCTGAGGAAGCTTAGTACTGGTTACGTCATCAAAGCAGATTAACCGCAAAGGACGCCAAGGACGCAAAGGAAGCAAGTACCAAAAGGGAAAACGCAGAAGAAACCCCAACCCAATCCCCAATCCCCAAACCCAGAAGCCAAAAGCTGCCTCATGTTATCTTCTTCTGCTCATGTTTTTCCCGAAAACTTTATATGCAGTCGCCATTTTCCTGAGCAGTTGCCTGCTTTTTCTGGCTGAGCCCATGGCAGGCAAGCGGCTGTTGCCTCTGTTAGGAGGGTCAGCGGCCGTCTGGACCACCTGCCTGGTCTTTTTTCAGACAGCTCTGCTTCTGGGATATTTCTGCGCCCATGCCCTGGCCACGCGCACCCGCGCCGTAGCGCAGGGGATCGTCTATACCGCCCTGCTGGCCCTCTCTCTGGTGCAGGTTTGGCGCAGCGTAAATCCAGACCTGCGTGCCACTCCGGCTCATCCGATTGTGAGTGTCCTCTGGCTGCTGACCACGCTGGTTGGACTGCCGTTTCTGGCGCTCTCCGCCACCAGTCCGCTCCTGCAAGCCTGGTATGCGCGTGAATTGGCGGCATCCTCTAACAAAAGCGGACAGCCATACCGGCTGTTTGCCTTATCGAATTTCGGTTCCATGCTGGCGCTCATCATTTATCCGTGGCTGGTAGAGCCGAACTTCAGTCTTCGGACTCAGGCGCTGGCCTGGGGTGCAGGCTTTCTGCTGCTTCTGCTGGTTTCTGCTCTCATTGCTCTGCGGCTTCGAAATTTCAATATTTCTACATCATCTGCTTCCGCTGCTGCTGTGCTGGAGCAGGAGCCACGCCCGGCAGTGGGCGACCGCACCTTGTGGCTGCTGCTGGCTGCCTGCGGGTCGCTGATGCTTTCCGCCATGACCAACCACCTGAGCCAGAATGTGGCCGCCATACCGTTATTGTGGATCATCCCGCTGATCGCGTACCTGCTTAGCTTTATTGTGGCCTTCAGCGGAGACCGGTTTCGTCCCCGCTGGCTGATGTCGCTGCTGCTGGCCATCGCTCTGGGGGGTATAGGCTTCATTCTGTACAGGGCTGAATCGAGGCTCTCATTCAAACTTTCCATCCTAGTTTTCTGCGTGGCATTGTTCATCATCTGCCTCTACTGCCATGCGGAGTTGCATCGGCTCCGCCCCTCGCCGCGCTATGCCACCTCGTTTTACCTGATGATTGCCGCCGGAGGCGCAATTGGCGCAACCTTCGTCGGGGTGCTTGCGCCGCTGATCTTCTCCGGGAACTATGAGCTTTATTACGGGCTGCCCTTTGCGGCTGTGCTGGCATTTGTGGTGAGCTGGCGGCAGCACATCCTGTGGCGCATCTTCTGGGTTCCGGGTACTGCGGCTGTGGTGTGGCTGGCCGTCCACCAGATAAGAACAGACCGGCTGGACAGTATTGCGCAGATGCGCAGCTTCTATGGAACTTTGAGCATTACGCAGACCGTCCGTGAAGGCGGCTACATGCAGCGCACCCTGTACCACGGCACCATTGAGCACGGCCTGCAGATTTACTCCAAAGATCTGCGCATGTGGCCCACTTCCTACTACGCCCACAATTCCGGTGTAGGACTGGCAATGGATCTCTGCTGCGACAAGCACCCGCGCCGCGTAGGCATGATTGGGCTGGGCACGGGCACGCTGGCGGCCTACGGACGCAAAGGAGACGTCTTCCGCTTCTATGAGATCAATCCGCAGGTGGAGCCCATAGCCCGGAACGTCTTTACTTACCTCAAGGAATCGCAGGCACACATTGATATTGTTCAGGGTGATGCGCGCCTCTCACTGGCTGACGAGCCTCCGCAGGGCTATGACGTTCTGGTAGTGGATGCCTTTTCCGGTGACGCCATTCCCGTTCATCTGCTGACCACCCAGGCCATCGAACTCTACCAGCGCCACTTGCAGCCGGATGGAATACTGGCCATTCATGTGTCCAATCAATTCCTGGAGCTTGCGCCGGAGGTGCAGAAGCAGGCCGAGCATGCGGGCCTCTCGGCGGTGCTCGTAATTTCGCCGGAAGACCTCGAGAAGGGCGAATACAGCTCAGACTGGGTGCTGGTCACGAAGAATCTACGGTTCCTCGCTGAGGCCAATGTCATCGAGGCTCAGGAACCGATCAAGATGCCGCAGGAGGTTCCTTTATGGACTGATGATTACAACAGCCTGCTCCCCCTGCTGAAGAAAGAACCGTGGATCAAGAAGGAAGACAAAGACGAAGACCAGAGCGACGAGAAGAAAGACAACAAATAAATCGGGTCATCGGGGAATCGGGTCATCGGAGAACCAGATACTGGTTATCATGTACCCGCAAAGGAACGCTGAGGACACAAAGGAAGCTAAAAAGGCTAGAAGCTAATGGCTAGCAGCTACAAGCTATCTTGCTTTTAATCTCGCCTTGTCACACACTCAGAGACACAGATGACATCCACCCGCAAGCTATTCATTGTTCTTACAGCTCTTCTTATCTTTGCCCTCGCATTTCCGGCATTAGCCCAACAGAAGAAGAAAAAATCCACGAAGAAATCCAGGTCAGCCGCAACCCCGGTCGTGCCCGCATCCGAGTTCAGCCCGGTGGATGCCATCATCCGGCAGGAGGTCAATGACCAGGGGATTACCGGAGCAGTTCTGCTGATAGGGCATGAAGGCAAGATCGTTCACCAGGCTGCTTTTGGGCTGCGCGGGGCGGGTCCGCACCCGGAGCCGATGACCGTGGACACCATCTTTGATCTGGCCTCGCTCACCAAGGTAGTGGCTACCACTCCCAGCGTGATGCGTCTGGTGCAACTTGGGCAGGTGCGGATCAACGACCCGGTTGCGCACTACATTCCTGAATTTGCCGCCAATGGAAAACAATCGATCACGGTACGCAACCTGCTGACGCACTATTCCGGCCTGCGTCCTGATCTGGATTTGAACATTCCCTGGCAGGGCCAGGACGAGGCTTTTCGCCGCGCCAGCGCCGAGCGGCCACAAGCACCCCCCGGAGCGCAGTTTGTCTATAGCGACATCAATTTCATCGTGCTCGGCGAACTGGTGCAGCGCGTCTCCGGTATGGGACTGGAGAAATATGCTGACGCGCATATCTTCCAGCCGCTGGGCATGAAGCACACGGCGTTTCTGCCTCCTGCGCAGTGGCAATCGAAAATTGCGGCCACACTGGCCATCGATAATCGCCGGGTGCTGCGCGGCTTTGTCCATGATCCCACCGCTGAGCGCATGGGCGGAGTTGCCGGGCACGCGGGTGTCTTCTCCACGGCAGGCGATCTGGCCCTGTACGCGCAGGCGCTGATTGATCGCGACAAGATTCTGACGCCTGACCTAATCGAGAAGATGACCACACCGCAGCAGCCGCCCAATTCACCTGATCTGCGCGGCCTTGGCTGGGACATCGATTCCTGGCTTTCCAGCAATCGCGGCGCACTGCTGCCGGTCGGTTCGTTTGGACACACGGGTTTCACCGGCACATCGCTGTGGATCGATCCTTATACCAATACCTACATCATTCTGCTGACCAACACCGTGCGTCCGCGCCCCGCCAGTCCGCCGACTGTCTCTTTACGCGCGCGGGTGGCGAATGCCGTGGCTTCGGTGCTCAACCTGAAAGTGACCGATGCCGCTCGCGACAAGCTGCTGACCATCACCGGTTACAACGAAACGCAATCTTCGGCGCGACGGCTCGACGCCCGCAATGGACACGTGCTTACCGGCATTGACGTTCTGGAGAAAGACAACTTCGCTTCGCTGAAGCGCGGACGGGACCAGATTACCGTAGGCCTGCTTACCAACCAGACCGGCCTCGATGCCCAGGGCCGCCGCACCATCGACGTGCTTGCGTCTGCACCGGGAATTAAACTCGCCACTATCTTCAGCCCGGAGCACGGAATCTTTGGCGCCGCCGACACCAACGTTGAGAACACCGTGGATACCGCAACCGGCATTCCAGTGATCAGCCTGTATGGCAGCACCGACGCGAAAAAGCGTCCGCCGGTGGAAGAGTTGAAGAAGCTCGACGCAGTCATCATGGATATTCAGGATGCGGGGAGCCGCTTTTATACCTATCCCACCACACTGGGGTATCTGCTGGAAGCGGCCGCGCAGGCTGGAA
>Ga0066662_10000185_pt1 | contig 25904 bp, 27 predicted proteins | sample GraSoiAngelo_111_FD_133939 | JGI IMG/M metagenome (GOLD analysis project Ga0066662, IMG submission 133939) | Grasslands soil microbial communities from the Angelo Coastal Reserve, California, USA - 14_0903_12_40cm | ecosystem: Environmental > Terrestrial > Soil > Grasslands | place: USA...
CAGCCTGATCCGCCGGCCGCGCGCGGATCATCCGCGTTCTCCGGAGCGGGCGTCTCTCGAACGCATGAACCGGGCGGGTCATCTGGGCCGGCCCCCTCTGCAGGTGTAGCCTTGTTGCCACGATGTCGGCGCCGCCCGACCAGCCGCCTCGCCCCCAACGCCGCGGCACGCCGCGGCCGCGCTTCGGCATCGCCCCGGCGTGGATCCTGATCGGGATCATGCTGCTGGCGCTCAACTACTGGGCGGGGACGCAGGTGACCCAGGGCCCGGAGCGGATCCGCGTCCCCTACAGCCCGTTCTTCTTGGAGCAGGTGCGGATCGGCAACGTCGCCGAAATCACCTCCAAGGGCACGGCCATCCAGGGGACGTTCAAGAAGGCGACGAGCTACGACACGAGCCCGTCCACGACCCGGTTCGAGACCGAGATCCCGACGTTCGCCGACACCAACCAGCTGTCGCAGCTGCTGGTCGCGAGCGACGTCGTGCAGAATGCGCAGCCGCTCCAGACCGCCGTTCCCTGGTGGGAGAACCTGCTGGTCGGCTTCGGGCCGACACTGCTCTTCCTCGGCCTGCTCTACCTGCTGTTCCGCCGCAGCGGCAACGTCCAGAACGCGCTCGGCAGCTTCGGCCGGTCACGCGCGCGTCGCTACCAGGCCGGCGGAGACCGCGTCACGTTCAAGGACGTCGCCGGCATCGACGAGGCGAAGGCGGAGCTGACCGAGGTGGTCGACTTCCTGCGGCAGCCCCAGAAGTACCAGCGGCTCGGAGGCCGGGTGCCGCACGGCGTGCTGCTGTCCGGGCCGCCGGGCACCGGCAAGACGCTGCTTGCCCGGGCGGTCGCCGGCGAGGCCGAGGCGCCGTTCTTCTCGATGTCGGCGTCCGAGTTCGTCGAGGCCATCGTCGGCGTCGGCGCGGCCCGCGTCCGCGACCTGTTCGCGCAGGCGAAGGCCTCTGCGCCGGCGATCGTGTTCATCGACGAGCTGGACGCGATCGGCCGCTCGCGCAGCGCCGGGGTTGCCGGTTACAGCGGCGGCAACGACGAGCGGGAGCAGACGCTGAACCAGATCCTGACCGAGATGGACGGCTTCGACTCGTCGACCGGCGTGATCGTGATCGCCGCGACCAACCGGCCGGAGATCCTGGACCAGGCGCTGCTGCGGCCGGGACGCTTCGACCGTCGTGTGACCGTCAACCCGCCCGACCGAAACGGCCGCCGTGCCATCCTCGAGGTGCACACCCGCGGCATTCCGCTGGCCGATGACGTCGACCTGGGGCGGCTCGCCGCGACCACGCCCGGAATGGTCGGCGCCGACCTTGCCAACCTGGTCAACGAGGCCGCGCTCCTGGCCGCTCGCCGCGGGCACGACCGTGTGCAGGAGTCGGATTTCACCGACTCGCTCGAGCGGATCGTCCTCGGCGCGGAGCGGCAGGTGATGATGAGCGAGGACGACCGGCGCCGCACCGCCTACCACGAGGGCGGCCATGCGCTGGTCGGCATGCTGACTCCGGGCGCCGACCCGGTGCGCAAGACCTCGATCATCCCTCGCGGGCCTGCGCTGGGGGTCACCTTCTCGGCGCCCGACGCTGACCGGTTCAACTACACCTACGCCGAGCTGCTGGCGAAGATCGACGTTGCGCTCGGCGGACGGGTGGCCGAGGAGACCGTGTTCGGGGACATCACCACCGGCGCGGAATCCGACATCGAGCAGCTGACGAACATCGCCCGCCACATGGTCGGGCGGTGGGGGATGTCCGAGAGCATCGGCCCGCTGGCGGTGATCGCGCGGGACGGACAGTCCGGCCCGCTCTTCCCGGGGACATCTGAGGTCAGCGAGGACACCCAGCGTCTGGTGGACCAGGAGGTGCGGCGCATCGTCGACGAGGCCCACCAGCGTGTCTCCGATCTGCTGCAGCGCGAGCGCGAACGCCTCGACTCGCTCGCCGCGGCGCTGCTCGAGCACGAGACGCTCGACCAGGACGACGCGTACGCGGCCGCGCGAGTCGAGCCCGCGACGAGGGCCGACGGCGGCGCCGGGCGGGAGGCTGCGGCTGCCGCAGCGGCGCGCGTGGCTCACGGCGACAGCTGAACCATCCGGTCTGGGGTCTGGGCCACCGGTGTTTTCACCTGCTCAGGCGGCGGGTACGTGCCTCCACGCAGTGCTCGTTTTCATTGACTGGAGGGACACATGAGCACGTTTGCTGCGTGGGGCCCGCATCGCCAGCGGCAGAAGGACAAGGACGTTGTCGAAACCGACGTCCCGGCCCGGATCGACCGGCTGCCCTGGTCGCGGTGGCACTGGCTGGTCGTCATCGCGCTCGGTGCGGTATGGATCCTGGACGGCCTCGAGGTCACGATCGTCGGCACGGTGGCGGCGCAGCTGCAGAGCCCGCAGACGCTCGGCCTGTCGCCGTCTGAGCTCGGCCTGGCCGGCTCCATCTACGTCGCCGGTGCGGTCATCGGCGCGCTGTTCTTCGGCTATCTCACCGACCGCTTCGGCCGGAAGAAGCTGTTCATGATCACGCTCCTGCTGTACCTGGTGGCGACGGGGAGCACCGCGTTCGCCCAGAACTTCTGGATGTTCGCGGTGGCGCGGTTCTTCACCGGCGCGGGCATCGGCGGTGAGTACTCCGCGATCAACTCGGCGATCGACGAGCTGATCCCGGCGCGTGTGCGCGGCTGGGTCGACCTGGCCATCAACGGCTCCTACTGGATCGGCACGGCCGTCGGTGCAGCGGCGTCGCTGGTGCTCCTGAACCCCAAGTACTTCGCGATCGACGTGGGCTGGCGCGTCGGCTTCGGAATGGGCGTGGTGCTCGCGGTGGGTGTGCTGCTCGTGCGGCGCTATGTCCCCGAGAGCCCGCGCTGGCTGATGACGCACGGTCGCGCGGACGAGGCGGAGGGCATCGTCTCGAACGTCGAGCAGAAGGTGGAGGACTCCACCGACGGCCCGCTGCCGGAGCCGGAGGGGACGATCGAGGTACGGCAGCGCGAGAGCATCGGCTTTGGCCCGGTGCTGAGGGCCGTGTTCGGTGAGTACAAGAAACGCTCGTTCCTGGGGTTCATGCTGATGGTGACGCAGGCGTTCTTCTACAACGCCATCTTCTTCACCTATGCGCTGGTGCTTGCCAACTTCTACAAGGTGCCGGCGCAGTCGATCGGCTACTACATCCTGCCGTTCGCGCTCGGCAACTTCCTGGGACCGGTGATGCTGGGCAAGCTGTTCGACGTGATCGGGCGGCGGGTGATGATCTCATTCACCTATATCGTGGCCGGTGTGGGGCTGGTCTTCCTCGGCTACCTGTTCCAGCAGAACTCGGTCTCCGCGACCCAGCTCACGGTCGGCTGGTCGGTGATCTTCTTCTTCGCCTCGGCCGGGGCCAGCGCGGCGTACCTGACGGTGAGCGAGATCTTCCCCATGGAGACGCGGGCGATGGCGATCGCGTTCTTCTACGCGGTGGCAACGGGCATCGGCGGCATCATCGGGCCGGCGCTCTACGGGCACAACATCGCCACCGGCAACCGCACGACCGTCTTCTACGGCTACCTGCTCGGTGCGGGGCTGATGATCCTCGGCGGTCTGACCGAGGTGTTCATCGGCGTCAATGCGGAGCAGCGCGGCCTGGAGGACGTCGCCACGCCGCTCACGGCGGAGGACGCTTAGCGAACGGCCGTCACGGCCACTGACTGCGCCGGCTCTCGGCCGCCAACCCCGAGAGCCACGCGCACACGACGGGAACCGGGCACGCGCTGCCCGGTTCCCGTTGCTCGTTAACGGGCGTGGAGAGACGACGTGCAGAGCATCACGATGTTCAACCGGTGGGTGGCGGGCCGAATACCGAGGGGCAACCGTTACCGCCCCACCGAGGAATGTCCATGACTCCTGCAACACACGACAGCGTCCCCGCAACCCGACCGGCAGCGCCGCTGTTCAGCCGGCTGCGAGCCGTGGCCACCGGGTCGCTGCGCGCCCGCATCCTGATCGCAATCGTGCCGGTGATGGCCCTGACCGTGGTGGCGCTGACCTGGATCGCCATCTCGCATGCGGGCTCCGCGGAGCGCGACGCCGTGCGCCAGCAGATGACCCAGCTCAGCGAGAGCACCGCGCACATGTTCAACGCGCAGGCGGAGGCGCGGCAGGCTCAGGCGGAGATGCTGGCGGCTCAGATGGCGGCGTACCGGGGCAGCGACCGCGCGCAGGTGTCGCGGATGCTCCACCAGGTGCTCGTGGACACGCCGGAGATCGCCGGCGTCTACGTCGGGTTCGAGCCGGGCCAGTCGCCAGGCCCGGATTCGCTCTATCGAAACACCCCCGGGACCGATTCGACCGGGCGGCTGATCCCGTACTGGAACCGCCTGACCGGGACCGTCCGGCTCGATCCACTGCTCGACTACAACACATCGGCGTACTACCAGCTGCCGAAGAAGACGCACCGCTTCGAGGTGATCGAGCCGTACCTCTACAGCGGCGTGCTGATGTCGAGCTACATCGCTCCGATCATGCGGGGCGGCAGATTCGTCGGCATCGCCGGCGAGGACATGGCGCTGAACAGGATCGACCAGACGGTGCGCAAGGTGCATGCGCTGCAGACCGGCTACGCGTTCCTGGTCTCGAGGACGGGGATCTTCGTGTCAGCGCCCGAGCATGGGCTGATCGGTAAGCAGACGTTGTCCGGGCTGGCGAAGAAGATGGGCAACCCCCAGCTCGCTCAGCTTGCGGCCGACATCCGCGCAGGCCGGCCGGCTCACATCGCCACGAAGGACCCGTTCACCGGCAAGCAGGTGGAGATGTTCTCGTCGCCGGTTGCGACGGGCGGATGGGGGATGGTCACGGTGGCTCCGGTGTCGGAGATGAACGCGGCGGCGACGTCGCTGCGCACGACGCTGATCGTGGTCGGCCTGATCGCGCTGCTGGTGATGGTCGGGGTGCTGGTGGCGGTGGCGACACGGATCGCCCGGCCGATCACGCACCTGGAGGCAGCCGCCGACCGGATCGCCGGGGGTGACATCGACGTCGACATCGAGGTGACGTCGCATGACGAGGTGGGCCGGATGGCGGACGCGTTTCGCCGGATGGTCCAGTACCTGCGCGAGGCGGCGGGGGTGGCCGACCGCATCGCGGCCGGCGATCTGACCGCCGAGGCGGCGCCGAAGTCCGACCGGGATGCTCTGGGGAACTCGTTTGCCAAGATGGCAACGAGGCTGCGGCAGGTGGTGTCGCAGCTGACCGACAACTCTCGCGTCTTGAACGAGGCGGCGAGGCAGATGGCGTCGACGTCGGAGGAGACCGGCCGGGCGGTCGAGGAGATCGCGCGGGCGGTGTCGGAGGTGGCACAGGGCGCCGAGCAGCAGGTGCGGATGGTGAACGAGACGCAGTCAGGGGCGCAGGAGTCGGCGCAGGCTGCATCCAGCGCCCGGGCGCTGGTCGAGGAGGGGATCGCCGCGGCGAGCGGGGCGACCGCCGCCATGTCGAGCGTGCGGGAGTCGAGCGACCTGGCGACGGAGGCGGTCGGCTCGCTACAGCAGCGATCGGAGCAGATCGGCGGGATCGTCGCGACGATTTCGGCGATCGCGGGGCAGACGAACCTGCTGGCGCTGAACGCGGCAATCGAGGCGGCAAGGGCCGGCGAGCAGGGCCGTGGCTTCGCTGTGGTGGCTGAGGAGGTGCGGAAGCTGGCGGAGGAGGCACAGGCCGCGGCCGAGGAGATCGGACGGCTGATCGGCGAGATCCAGTCCGAGACCGAGCGGGTGAATGCGGTGGTCGTGCAGAGCGCGGAGCGTTCGAGCGAAGCCGGCGAAGTGGTCGACCAGGCCAGCACGGCGTTCTCGCAGATCGAGACAGCGGTCGCACAGATCAGCGGTCAGATCGGCGAGATCGCATCGCGGGCGACCGAGGTGGCGTCGGTGGCCGAGCAGTCTTCGGCGTCGGCGCAGCAGGTGTCGGCATCGACGGAGGAGACGTCGGCATCGACCCAGCAGATCGCGGCCGCCGCAAGCGAGCTGGCACGGACGGCCTCGGAGCTGGACGACATCGTCTCGCAGTTCACCGTGTGAGGAAGGGGGTCCGGCGCCCTCCAGCCGGACGCCGATCGGCTAGTCTGCGCGGTGCCCGCGGGTGGTTTGCCCGGGCGCCGCGCGGACGTAGCTCAGTTGGTAGAGCGTCGGCTTCCCAAGCCGAAGGTCGCGGGTTCGAGACCCGTCGTCCGCTCTTCAACCCCTCGATTGCAGGCATTTCGTGAGGGGCGTTCGAGACCCGTCGTCCGCTCTTCAACCCCTCGATTGCAGGCATTTCGTGAGGGGCGTTCGAGACCCCGTTCTTCCGCAAGACCACACCCGGCGGGTTGTCATCCTTGAAGCATCACAGTCGGATGTGTAGTGGCTCACTCGGATTGCTCGGGTGGCGCACCGATCCAGGGCTTGTGACCCCGACCCAAGCAACCATTCTTGTGCTCGGCGGAGCCTTCGCCGTCGCTGACGGCTTGTGGCTTCACCGAGCGGCGAATCGCCACGCATGGTGGCCATCATGGATGCTTCGGCGCCACGGACTGCAGCGCACAAGACACCGCTATTCACGGCTTGAAGCGCTCGGCGGCGCCTTCGCCGTCATCATCGGGATCGCCAGTCTCATGCTTCACAACTGACGCGTCGCTCGGCCGCGACCAGCCGCCATCAGGTTCGACGGGCCCGCCGCCGGCCGCATCAGGACTCGCCGGCCGGGTGCCGGCCGATATGTAGACCGCATGGCCGAGCGGCCGGCTAGTGGTGCCTCTCAAACCGGACGATGTTGCCACCACCGACCGCGCTGGAGATCAGAGCAGCGGCCTCGCGATGGCGGATGGGAAGGGCCGCCGCAATGGTGGTTCCCTGGCCCGGGCTGGAGGTGATATCTATCGCGCCTTCGAGGAGGCTTGCGCGCTCACGCATGCCCGTGAGACCGTATCCACTGGCGGTGATGGTTGGGTCGAATCTGTTGCCATCGTCGCGGATGGTGATGCGCACCGTCTCCTCATCCTCGACGATGTCGACGGTGGCGCGTTTCGCGGCAGCGTGCTTTCCGGCGTTGGTGAGTGCCTCTTGGACGATCCGGTAGATCGCGGTCTCCATCTCGACGGCGTGTCGCTGAGGGTGTCGGCCGTGTCCGTATGGCAGATCGACATTGACGTCGACCTTGAGGCCGCCGCGGGCGGCTCGATCGGACAGGGACGCGATCGCGGCTTCGATTCCGAGTTCGTCGAGCGGGGCAGGGCGAAGATCGGTGATCAGCGCGCGGAGGGTGGTGATCTCCAGATCGATCTGGCTGATCGACTCCTCGAGCATGCTGCTGAGCTCGTCTGGATCGTGGGTGCGGCCGGCGACGCCGAGCATGAGGCGTAGCGAGGCGAGGCCCTGCAGCGTCTCGTCGTGGAGCTCTCGCGCCCAGCGGCCTCGCTCCTCCTCGGCGGCTGCGAGTCGCTGCCGGTCGCGCTCCTGACTGACGGTGCGGGAGGTCGCAAGGGCGGTGGCGGCGCTGGCCGCGAATGACTCCAGGAGTCGTTGGTGCTCAAGGGTGAAGTGGGTGCGCTGGTCGACGCTGTCGAGCGCGACCATCACGCCGTAGCTGGTGCCGCGGTAGATCAGCGGAACGATCAGTCCGAAGCTCGCCGCGACGCCCAGATGCCCGAGGCCCCGATCCTCAAACCGGACGCGGTTCAGGTCTTCGTCGAGCCGTTGTGACTCACCGCTTCTCAGGGCGACGCTCGCCACGGTGTCCTCGACGGGCGTGCGCTGGCCGATCACGCCTGCTGGTATCTCGCCCGCGCCGACCGCGATCACCAAGTGATCGCCCTCCAGCGCCTCGATCAGGAGGGATCGCGCGCCGATCAGCGCCCGCCCGCGCTTTGCAACCAGCTCGAGCACGGATTCAAGCCGGGTTTCTGCTCCCAGGGCTCGGCCGATCTGCATGCTGGCGTCCAGCGCGGCAACGGTCTGCTCGAGCGCGTTGCGATGGTTCTCGGATCCGGCGAACCGGCGGGCATGATCGATCGCCAGGCCGGCGAACTCGGCGAGCAGGACGAGTGCTTCCTCATCCTCGACAGTGAAGTCGCCATCCGGATGCTCGGTGACGTAGATGTTGCCGAACGGCTTGTCGCGGATCAGCACCGGTACCCCGAGGAACGACCGCATCGGCGGATGCCCCGGGGGAAGTCCATACGACCGCGGATGCGCTCCAAGGTCGGTGAGGCGCAACGGTCGGGGGTCGATGATCAGCTCGCCGAGCACGCCACGACCCTCCGGGAGCGCACCGATAACCTGTTCGGTTGCGGCATCGATGCCCGACGTCAGGAACCGGCCGAGGCCACAGCCGGTCTCGTCCAGCACGCCCAGCGCGGCGTATCGGGCCTGGGTCAGGTCGCGCGCCGACTCAAGCACTCGCGCCAGCACGACGTCGACGTCCAGGTCTCCCAGCACACCGCCGGCGACGTCGATCACAGCCCGAGCACGGCGATCAATCATCCCGCTCCGGTGAAGACGCTCCCGCCACTACCTCGATGTGCTCAAGGTCGCCGCTCGTGCGATACACCCACGTTGTCCCCACGCAGCCGCAGATGAACTGGCCGGCCGCGTCGGGCATGGAGTTCACCTGGACGAGAGGCGCACGACAGGTGGGACAGCGGATCATCGCTCGGGTTCCTGTCGGCCGAGGAGCAAGTCCGCCCCGCGCAGCGAAATGCGGACGAACGGGACGGCGCGCCCTCCAGTGCCGGTACCGCCCACGACCACCATAACGTCGTCCCTCCAACAGTCGAAGGTGACCGAGCTCTGGGGTCAGGTTAGGCGCGGCGGTGGTATGAGCCACGCTGGATCGGACTGTACCAGCTTGCGAGTCGGCCCCCTCGTGTCGGCTACCACGGGCGGCGCCAGGCGACTCTCGGGGTCGCGGGTCTGGGCGGCCCGAGGCCGGGTGATCCGTTGTCCTCGCGGGTGGCGACATACAGCTGCGAGTCGGGCGCTCCCGCCTTGCCGTCTGCTGTCAGCCGCCCTAACAGGGCTGGGTGTAGGCGGGCGGCAGCGCGGGGTGCACGCGGTCGCGGTACACGTCTTGGAGCAGTTGCCCTTGCGCCGGGCTGAGTCCGAGCAGCTCTGCCGTGGGGGCGACGTGGTTCAGCGCGTAGCACTCGGCCTGGTGCTCCGAGCTGCCGAGCAGGACGTGGCCGGTCTCGTGCGCGAGGGTGCCGGTCGATTCGGCCATCCAGTACGTATTATTCGGATCCGAGGACCAGTGGCCGGCCCGCATCCAGTCCAGCCACTCGCAGACATTGGGCGACAGGTAGATGCCGCCCTGCCACGTGAGGCCCGCGATGCGCTGATGCATCGTCCGCTGCCAGTTGTGCCAGTCGCCGGCTGACCAGCACGTCACGCGCACGGGGTAGCCGGCCAGCCCCGCGGAGATCGCCGAGAGCGGCGCGCTCACGTGCGTCGGGCCGGCGGACGCCGGCGCGTGGCTTGCGAACGCCCCGAGCGCACGCATGTCGACCGCGCTGACGATGCAGACGACGATCAGAGCCGGAGCGAGCAGTGATCGGCGCGCGGCACTCCCAGGCACGATGTGCTCGAGCGCGTCGGCGCGCAGGCGCGAGCGAAAGAGCCACGGTCGTGCGGCGGTTGGTGCGAGTAGCCGGTGCGCTGTGCGGCGCTGCCAGCGAGCGCCGGCAACGGCGGAGGCCAGGTTGAACCCGCCGATGGCCACGGCGGCGAGCGACGCCGTCACCGCCGTGAGGCACCAGTCGAGCACTGACGCGCGCAGCACGACCAGAAGCAACGCAAACGCTGGGTAGCGCAGCGACCGGAGCGGGCCAACGGCGACCACGTGCAGCCACTCATCCTCACCGCCCGGTGGCTGGCAGAACCACCGCCTCGCGCGGTAGTGGCCGGCGACACCCGCAGCTGCGAATGCCCAGGTGGACAGGGCGCCCATCTCGATGGTGTGCGCCGGCAGCGCCGCCACCCCGCACACGACGGCGACCGCGAGCGCCGCCACCCACCGTGTCCGCAGGAGCGGCACCAGCGGGGTGTATGCACGGGCGTCAACCGCTGCCATCGCGAGCTTCCAGGTAGAGCCTCAGGTTCTTCGGGTCCTGGCGTATCGGCCTCCAAAGACGGCAGCCGCGCCGACGCTCGTCTCGTACCGTGCCCACCATGCACGGCACCCAGTAGCCGGCGCTTTGCCCAAACCAGATCAGCGCCGCGATGCTCGCGGCGAGCGCGACGCCATGTGCGCCAGCGGCCGCGGCCGCGGCGGCGAACACCAGCGTCAGCGGCCAGCACTGCAGGAACACCCGGCGCACACGCGCGACTGCGGAGCGGGGGCGTGCGTCGGCTGGCACCGGCACGTGGTCGACGCGTCCCCGCAACCGCACCGACACCCGCCACAAACGAACGGCGCCGATCGCGACGACGACCTCCGCCAAGGGCAGCGCAACCACCGCGGAGGCGAGCCCGGTTGCCAGGGCCGCTGCCGCGGCCAGGCCGACCACCGACGCAGCGCACATCAAGCACGCGATCGCGCCACAGGCGACGACGGCCAGCGGGTCGCCGGGCGGCGGCGAAGGACGCTCCGGGTCGGGGATCTCGCCGAGATGCCGCCCCAGAACCACCTCACGGGTCGGCTCTGCGATCACCGGTCCCACCATGCGGACGGACCAGCCGGAACCGCGACCAGCGCCATACGTCGTCCCAACGATTCAGTCATCGGCGCTTCTCCTCACAGGTGCTACAGATCCACACCGACTATCGGCAGTCGGTCGGTACCAGCTTGAGGCTTGCACCAGCGAGGGGGCGTTCTTGTCCGGCGGGCCGAGAGAGCAGGCCGGGTCTGTTCCTGTCCGATGCGCGCTCGAGCGCTCGTGCTCCCCGTTCGCCGACCACGTCAAGGAGCGAAACACCAAGGGGGCGAGAGCGGCCCGTGCTGTGAACTCGGCGCGCCGTTTGAGACGAATCCTCGAACGGCCCTTACCAAACGCTCGACTGGCGGATCTAGCGTCCGCACATGAGGCACTGGGTGCCTCGGTCACAGACACCTCGAGAAAGCGAACCCCTGTGAACACAATTGCCGCCAGTCTGATCAGCAGCATCGTGTCGGTGTACACCGTGCTGATACTCACCGCCGTCGCGCTGTCCTGGGTGCGCCCGGCCGGCCTCACCCGCGTCCGGGAAGCGGTCGACTCCATGACGGCGCCCTACCTGCGGATCTTCCGCCGCATCGTTCCGCCGTTTGGCCGGCTGGACTTCAGCCCGGTGGTCGCGCTGCTCACGCTGCAGCTCGCGGGCGGAGCCGCCGCAGCCGTCGTTACCGGGCTGTGAGACGCGGTTGCCACCCGCGGCCGCTCGGCCGCGGGTGGCAACGTCTACGTGATCTACGAGACGACGACCTTCATTCGCAGCACGTTGTCGGCACCGGTGGTGACGACGCCCTGGCTGTAATCCTCGCCCGCCACGGTGCCGAGCACATAGGTGCCGGGCTTCACGAAGGTGATCGTCGACGTCGCGCCCGGCTTGTCCATTGCCGGCGTTGTGATCGCCGTCGCCGGACCGGTCAGCTGCACGAACCTGTGGCCCATCACGTCGTTGTTCGTCACCTTGATCGAATCGCCGACCGCGAGCTGGGCGGTCTGGTCGGAGGCATAGGGGCTGCCGTTGTACGACCAGGCGTGGCAGTGCCGCGTCTGGTGCCGGATCACGAGCGCGGCCGGCTGGGGTGCCGATGTGCCCGGAGCGGTGACGACCACCGTCATGCGCAGAACGTTGTCGGCGCCGGTGGTGACGACGCCCTTGGTGTAGTCCTCGCCCGGCTGGGTGCCGAGCAGGTAGGTGCCGGGCTCGGCGAAGGTGATCGTCGAGGTTGCGCTCGGCTTGTCCATTGCCGGCGTCGTGATCGTGGCGGCGGGGCCGGCCATCTCGACCAGCTTGTGCGACATGACGTCCTTGTTGGTCACGGTGATCGAGTCGCCGACGGCCAGCTGAGCGCTCTGGTCGGCGGCGTACGCATTGCCGTTGACCGACCAGGCGTGGCAGTGCCTCGTCTGGTGGCGGATCACCACCGCAACGTCCTTTGTCGCGGGCGCCGCCGCACCCGCGGCCGCTGTTGAGTTCGCGTGGCCGTCTCCCTGGGCGGCCTGGTAATCGACGGCGATGGCGGCAACCGGCACGGCGACCGCCAGCACCACCACCATCAGCCCGACCAGTATGGCCTTCATCACCTTCATCACTCGCTCCTTTGAGACTGTTGCCCGAATGGTGCGAGCGTGGGAGCGGGGAAGCATCAGCGGAGCCCCTCAACCGCGTGCGGAGTTACCCGCAGGTGCATTTGTAACGTGATCCACGATGTGCGTGAGCACTTGACGACGCCCGTCCCGACCGCTACCTCGAGCGTATGCCGATTATTCGCTCAGGCAGCCAGATCGTCGCTCTCGCGCTCGCGGGTCTCGTGACAGGTGTCGTTGGGCTCGGCATCGCATTGCAGCCGGCAAACTGCGGCCAGGTTTCCGACGCGACGAACTACCCGGCGCAGGTCGTGCCCTGGGCGGCGGCGGCCTTGTTGCTCGTCACGGCCGGTTGCTCGCTGTTCGGCGAGGCAGCAGCGAGGGCACGTGCTGCGTTCGGAGTGCTCGCCATACTCGCGTTGGTCGCGGCGTGTGTGTTCGGCATGGCAGGGACGCTTGCCGGGCATCCCTGCTTCGCGTATTGACGTTCAGCGGCGCCCGAACAGCCGAGCGAACCACCCCTTGCGCTCGCTGATGGGGCTTCTCAGCTCGGGAGCAGACGAAGGCGCCGCGCCGTCGACACCGGCAGCCGGCGGCGATACCGGCACAGGCGGCACCCGTTCGACGGAGAGCGATTCCTGCGTCCACGTCGATCCGCCCGCGGCCGTCAGCTCGTCGATCGCCTTGCGATCGCCCTGAAGCGCCCGTTCGATGCGCGGGTCCTGACGCAACAGCTCCGGCATCGTCTCCCGGAGGTGCTCCAGCGCTTCGCGTTGCTGCTCGGGCGTGCTGAGCTGCTCGATGGTCACCTCGGCGCCCGACGTTCCCAGGATCATGCCCTCGATCTCCGGTGATTGCTTGAGTACCTCCGGATACTTCGACCGCAGGTCGTCGAGGATCTTCCGCCGTTCGTCCGGCGTTGTCTCCGACGTGATCTCGACCTCTCCGTCCGGCAGCGAGAGACGCAACGAGCCGAAACGCTCCTCCATGCAGCGACTCTATCGCAGGCGCAGGCGGGTTAAGAACCGCGCGACTCGCGCGACCGCATCACCGCATATGCGGCCATCGCGACCAGAACCAGGCAGAGCCCAGGGACACCCCAGTGGTAGGGGTTCGGGTACTCGTTGCCCGGAGTCCGGTGCTGCCAGCCGTTCCAGTTGATCGCCGCGACCAGGAGAAGCGCAAGTCCGGCACCGGCAGCGATGCCGAGCAGCACCGGCCCCTCGCTCCAGTCCTTTCGGCGGCCCAGGGCGATCGCGAATACGGTCGCGGGAACCAGCGTGATGAAGCCCAAGCTGATGAACCCGAGCAGCAGTCCAAACCCCACCAGCGCCCACAGCCAGAACCCGGTGCAACCAACCAGGTGTGAGTGGCGCGGTGTCGCCGGCGGGGCGCTCATGCCACCATCCTACGCTTCGAGACGGGCCGGCGTTACGCCTGGTTTCCGTGCACCATCCTGGCGACGTTCCGAAGGAGCGCGATCGAAACCGTCGGTTCCTGCCGCAGCATCTTCTGGAACGCGGGGCGGCTGAGCTTCAGGACGACCGCCTCGCCGGTCGCCTCGACCGTCGCGGTTCGCGGCGCATCGTCCAGCAGGGCGAGCTCGCCGAAGGAATCGCCCCGCTTGAGGGCGACCGACCTCGTGCCCGGCCGGCGAACCTCCGCCGACCCCTCGAGCAGGACATAGAAGCTGTCGCCGGGCTCGCCGCGACGCGTCAGGCGCGTGTGTGGGGCGACGCGCCGCACCGTCCCGGCCGATGCGATGCGGCCAAGATGCCGTTTCGAGAGCCCCTCGAACAGCGGCACCTGCTGCAGTTCCTGAACGATCAACGACTTCGTGTACACGGAGATGCCGACTGTACACCGTCGCCGTCCTTCGCGATGAGCGGGTCGGGCGACCGTTCTCAGAAGCCGCCGATCGACAGGCGGCCCTGCGCATGGAGAGGGGCGACGACCACCGGGCCGTCGCCCCTCTCATGCGCGCTGCTCTCGTCGCCTAGGTGTGAGCGACGATGTTGATCTCGTCCTGCGCGGTGACGGTGGCCTGCGTGCCGACCGTCGTGTCGCAGTCCCAGACCGTGGCCGGAGCGACGGCCCCTGCGGTCGCCACAGCGTTCTCCGAGCAGGCGTACCACGTGCCGCTGCCCACCAGCTGCAGGTGAACGACGCCCGCGGCATCGTCCAGCTGGAACTGCACCTTGTCGATGTTGTCGGGGTTGCTCGAGTTGTACGTGTACGCGATGTTGCTGACCGTGTACCCGCTCACCGAGACACTTCCCGCGCCCGCGTGCGTGCCCGTCGGCAGGCCGCTCAGGGCGGCCAGGAATGCGTACGACGCACCGCCGAGAACGACGACCGTGGCGATCACCACCGCAAGCCGTCTGCTGAGTCCGAACATTGGATGGCCTCCTTCCGTGGAGTGAAGAGCTGGCAATCATTGCCAGCCGCGCCCCGGTAATCGGCTCGATGTCTCCGGCTTTAACCCTGCTCAGGCGGCATTTGCGCCGGGCGCTTCGGCCTCGTCCGGCTCTGGAAACCCCGGTGACCGGTAGCGGAACGTCACCCCGTCCGCGAGCACGAGATACTGCTCTCCGCCGTCGCCCGAGGTGTGGTGCATGATGGTGGTGTCGTGCCTGCGGGCGACGCGGAGGAGGTCGTCGAACGCCCGCACCGTGACGTACCGCGCGCCTGCGACCGGTGCCTGAGCAAGGGGCACGAGCATGTCTCGGTGTTTCGCCGATATCACGGCTGGCTCGCCCTGTCGCACCAGCCGCCGGTTCGTCGTCACCGCCGCGGCACCAACCGCTGCCAGCGAGGCGGTGCCGAGCAGCACCGCGAGCACCCGCCACCAGCCGACCGGCCGCTCCAGCGGGCCGACCGCCAGCTGCGCCCGTTGGGGGCCCGGTGGCGTAGCGGTCGCCAGCGCGGTGCTCGAGAGCGCAGCCTTCGCATCCGAAGGGCTCGACGGGCTCCCTGCGAGCGTCATCTCTGCGTCGGTGACGGCGAAGCCGAAGCTCGGCGCGAACCGGCGGACGAACGGCCGGCCGCCGGCGAATCCATGCGTCACCACAAGCGGGGCAACGGACAGCGAGTAGCTGTCGGGGCTGGCCGTCAGCGACTGGATCGCCGCGAGCAGGGCGCGGATGCGGGCCGCGGAGATCTGCTCGTCGAGGGTCACGCCTGTGCCGTGGAACCGGCGAGGAGGCGTCAGCGCGACCACGCGCGACCACCCGGTGTTGCCGTGCAGGACGAGGCTCATCTGCGCCACGCCGGAGATGGACGTCTGCGCGATCGGCGCCGCCCGGTAGTGGAAGACGAAGTCCGCGCCTTTGACCAGATGCAGGTAGAGCGGAGTGGGGCTGGTCACCCGGCCGTTCGGATACACCGGGCTGGGGGACGCCGTTGCCCGGTAGGACAGCGCGGCCGACTGGCGGAACAGCGGTGCCGGGCGGCCGGCGACGGATGACGGGCGGCTGAACGAGACGACGCCCAGAACGACGCAGGCGGCGGTACCGATCAGCCCCGCAGCGAGTGCCGCCTTGAGCAGGGAATCGGGCGCCGGATGCCTCCGCGCGGGCGGAGGCCCCGATGACCACGGGCCTCGCCACACGTTCCCCGGCGGGTCGCCGCCGGGCGGCGCCAGCGCCGGCGACTCGGAACCGTTGTCGATGTGCGCCGCACGACGGCGCCGGCGCTTCACGCGCCGGGCGGCGTCCCGCCACCCGATCAGCAAGGCGGCGAGTGCGGCCAGAAGCGCGCCGTGCAGGGGTCTCGCGATCCACTTGAAGGCGGAGCCGGCGCCCGGGATGCGGATCCACAGGCGCCCGAGGATCTGTCCCGGCTGGGCGGTGCCCGGGTCGATCCAGCCGTTGTGGTCGCCCTTCATGGCGAATCCGGTGCCTCGTGCGGCAACGATGCGGTGCAGGAAGGTCGCCGACGCCGGGATGTTGTGATACGCCACGATCTGGCCGACGTGGTAGGGGCCGCCGGCGCGGACGAGGATGAGGTCACCGGCGTCGATCCTCGGCTCCATGCTGTTGCCAGACACCGCAAGGATCGAGGTCGGGCCGCCGAGCGCGCGCGGGCCGACCAGCAGCAGGGCGCAGGCGGACGCCACGATGGCCGTCAGCGTGGCGATCAATGTGCGTGCGCGCGGAGCCTTCATGCGCGCCTAGCCGTGGGCGACGACGCGGATCTCATCCTGTGAGGTCACGGTCGCCTGCGGGCTGGTGGTGTCGCAATCCCAGACGGTGTGGGGAGGGGTCGCCGAGGCCGTGAAGCCGGCGTTCTCGCTGCAGCCGTACCAGGCGCCGCCGGATGCGAGCTGGAGGTGGACGACGGCCGCGCCGTTGTCCAGCTCGAACTCGACTTTCGTGATGTTGTCGGGATTCGACGAGTCGTAGGTGTAGGAGAGGTTGCTGACCGTGTAGCCGCTCACGGACACCGTCGCCGCGCCGGCGTGGGTTCCGGTCGGAAGGCCGCTTGCGGCGCCCAGAAAGGCGTCGGACGCCGTGGCGATGATCACGACGGAGGCGACCACGGCCAGCAGGCTTCGGTTCAGTCCGACGTACATGCGGCGCTCTCCCTCCAACGGGTCGGGGACGGTCGGCGGTGTAATCGGCTGCCGGAGCGCGCTGTTTACCCCGCTGACATGGAATGCGACGTCCCATCCCGTATTGTGAGAGCGTGGACGACGAGACGGCAAAGCCGGATTCGGCAACACCGACGACCGAGCTCGCCACGCTCGCGACCAGTGCGGGCGCCACCGAGGCCGCGGAGCTCCTGCGATCCAACGGGATCGAATGCGTCGTCGAGGGCCCTGTCGGGTTGGAGAACTCGCTGGCGATGACCGGTGCACTACCGACCTCGGTGGTCGGTGGCGTGGGTGGGTACCACCTGTTCGTCGCGAAAGGGGATGAATCCAGGGCCCGGGAGGCGCTCCAGGGTGCGTTTGCCTCCGAGTGGTTTCTGCGGGCATCGGATGGAGGTCGCTATCACTCCTTCGAGGCCGCGACGCCGGACGTGCTTCGCCGCTACGTGACGGCCTGTCCCGACGGTGACGAGTTCGCGCTGCGCATGGTCAGCTACCTCGCCGACCTGCTTGAACGGGAGCGCTGGCCGACGGTATACGCGGCGTTCCACAAGCGGCATCTCCTCCGCTGGCACGAGCGTCCGGTCGAAGGCCGCACGCTCGACGACTGGGCGCAGAGCTGCGGCTGCTTCCACGAGCACACGCCCGCCAACGGTTGAGCTTCGTGCGGGGCTGGGTCGGCGACGACCACGCGTCGCTCTCAGTCAACTCCCAGCACGCTGACGGCCGCGGGCGAGCCGGGCGCTGTCTGCTCCCTGGGGACGGGCTTCAGCCGGTCCCCGGTTGAAGCCGCCGGCCTACTCGAACAAAGGAGATCCACATGCTTGCTGCAATCCTCATCGCTCCCATCCTCGGCGCTGTCACCGCCGCCTCGGCCGTCTTCTTGATGGGCCGCGGACGGGCTCGCCGCTCAGAACCGCTCGGAGCTGTCGGCGATGTTCCGGCGCGCGGTGCCGGTGATCGCGAGGCCGATCACGGCCAGCACGATCGCCACAAGCAGGTCGCTGATCAGCGCTGAGGTCGCATGCCAGAACCCGAACACGAACGGCGACACCAGCACGGCGACGGCGATCCCGATCGTCGCCCAGCCCCACCAGTGGTGGCGATCGACGAGCACCGTCGTCGTCGCGCTGGTCGCCGCCGCGCTTGCGAGCGACCCGACGATCACGACGGCGCCCAGGATCATGCTCGTCCAGACAAAGCCGCTGCGATCGTGGTGCCCGAGGATCCAGGGCGAGAGGAAGAGCCACGCGCCGACGAACGCCTCGAGCACGTTCCAACCGCTGTAGTGCAGTCGGTTCTCCTCGAGCTCCACGTGATGGGGCGGTGGCTGCAGCGTCATCTCGTCCTTCCTTCGTCAGGTGTCAGGTTGCCTCGGCGCCGTCCTCGGTCTATGCCCGAGCCCAGGGCGGCGTAGACGCCGGTCGTGATCGCGATCATGAAGGGAATCGAGCCGGGCACCCACATCAGCCCGGCGGCGACCTGCTGGTCGGAGAGCGCGGTCAGCCCGAGCGGCCGGTGCCAGGCACCCACGTAGGCCGAGTACACGGGCGACGGGGCGAAGGCGAGCACGACCGCTAGCACCCACGAGGCCATCATGCCCCCGAACAGATACACGACCCGTTCGATGTCGCGCAGCGGCGCCCGAAACGGCGGCGAGTCCAGCACCTGGCCCCAGAACAGACACCCGGTGATCAGGAAGGTCAGGTGCTCCAGGATGTGGACGGCCTCCGAACGGAGGGCCAGGTCGTACATCGCGGGCAGGTGCCAGAGCAGCAGGTTGAGGTTGAACACCGCGAACACCGGCCACGGGTGAAGCAGGCGGCCGAGGAACGCCCGCAGTCGCACGGCGCGCCCGTCACCGAGCAGCGCCCGCGCGAGTGGCCTGCGGATCGCCATGGGCAGGCCGCGCATGAGGACGAAGACGGGGCCCGACATCACGAACAGCGGTGCCGCCACGAACAGCAGCAGGATGTGCTGGCCCATGTGCGCCAGGAGCAGACGGTCGGCCTCGTCATCGAGCGGCCCAACCAGCGCCGCCACCGTCACGAGCAGCGCGCCCGCGAAGCATCCGGCGCGCCAGCTCAGCTCCCGTGCTCCCCGGGCGTAGAGCAGGCCGAGCAGGACGCAGCCGACCAGCGGGGGCGAGAGCAGCTCGGTCATGCCCGCGCCAGGGTCTCGGCGTCGGCAGCGACCACCCGCGGGAACAGCGGGATCAGGTAGCCCGCCCGGACGTAGCCGGCCTTGTCGATCAGGTAGATCGCCGAGGTGTGGATGACGTCTGTCTCGGTGAACCGCACCTCGATCCCGAACGCCTTCCAGACCGGCCGCAGCTGGCTCGTGGTGCCAAACAGCCAGCGCCACCCGGGCGTCAGGTGGTGGATCCGGGCGAACCTGGCGGCGCTCTGCGGCGTGTCACCTGCCGGATCGATGCTGACGATGACGAGCCGCGGCCGCTGCGCCGGCGGGACGAGCTGCTCGATGCGGGCCAGCTCGTGGCCTTCGATGGGGCAGATCGCCCTGCACTGGGAGTCGAGGAACGCGACCAGCACGGTGTGCCCGCGCAGGCTGGCCAGCGTGACCGTGCGCCCGGCCTGATCCCGCAGGCTCATTGGCGGCTCGAGACGGCTGCCGGCCTTCCACGTCGCGTCGGCACGCAGGGTGGCGGCCGAGGAGCTGCGGTCATGCGCCACCGCGTATGCGGCAAAGGCAACGGCTGGGATCATGACCGCCGCGGCCACCGCGGCCCACGTGCGGCGCCTCAGAGCCGGTCGCGGTACCGCCATGCCAGTCCCAGGATGACGACCAGCAGCGCCAGCGGGAAGAGCAGCGTCATCGCCCCGCCGGTGTTCACATTCGTCACGTCGAAGAGCGTCATCGTTGTTCAGAGCACCAGGAACAGGAATGCAAAGAGGACGAAGATCGCTGCCAGGAAGACCGCGTTGGTGGCGGCCCCGGTGACGGTGCCCGCCTCCGCCGTGCGCGCTCGGGACATCGTTCCCACCTCGCTCCAGTAGGCGGCGCCGAGCAGATGCACCACCATGCTCGCGAGGAACCCGACCAGCAGGCTGCCGAAGGCGCCCGCCGTGGCGACAGCGAAGTCGAGGTGCAGGAGCTGCCAGAAGCAGAGCGCCGCGCCGAGCAGCTGCGAGGCCACGCCGACCCATCCCAGCCACGCGGCGCCGCCCCTGGCCATCGCCGCGATCGCCGCCGCGCCGATCACCAGGGCCACCGCCGTGGCGATCAGCAGCCCGGTCGAGGCATGCTCGCCGGCCGGGTGCCAGCGCCCGTTCTCGTTCAATGTGCGCAGGTAGAACAGCCCGAACGCGAACGCCAGGAAGTAGAACGAGTCGGCGGCCACCCAGATCCGCGCGGCGGTGCGGATGACCGGTGTCTCGGATGTGATCGTGGCCGGGTGGCTCATGGCGACTCCGGAACCGGGTCGATGACGGGCACGGCCCGCGGGTCACCGTAGCCGTAGGGAGCGTCCTCGATCACGGGAGGCTCGAGGAACGGGTCGGCGGGAACGGGAGTCGGCAACTGCCACTCCAGCCCGCGCGAGCGCCAGGGGTTCTGCTCGGCCGGGCGCCGGACGAACGCCAGCGACCACACGAGGTTGAAGAGGAAGATCAGCATCGAGATGCCGAGCAGGAAGGCGGAGATGGAGACCCAGATGTTGAGGCCGCGGAGGTTCGGGTCGTAGGTGTTCACCCGTCGCGGCATGTCCAGCATGCCGGCGGCGAACAGCGGGAGGAACGTCGTGTTGAAGAAGATGAACATCGTCCAGAAGTGCCACTTCGCCAGTCGCTCGTTCAACCGCAGGCCGGTCATCTTCGGCAGCCAGTAGTAGATGCCGGCGAAGAACGCGAAGACGAGGCCGCCCATGATGGTGTAGTGGAAGTGCGCCATCACGAAGTAGCTGCCGTGCAGGGTGACGTCGCTCGGCACGTCGGACAGGAACACACCCGAGATCCCGCCTATCAGGAAGTTGAAGAAGAAGGCGAGCGAGAACAGCATCGGCACCTCGAACCGCAGCTTGCCTCCCCAGATCGTCCCCAGCCCGACGAGGAAGATCAGTCCGGTGGGAACGGAGATCAGCTCCGTTGTCAGCATGTAGAACGGGCGCAGGTTGGAGTTGATGCCGCTGACGAACAGGTGGTGCTGCCAGACGGCGAAGCTGAGGATGGCGACACCGAGGATGCCGGCGACGCCGAGCCGGTAGCCCCAGAGCGGCTTGCGGCTGAACACGGGCAGGAGCTCCAGCACGATGCCGAAGCCGGGCAGCGCAAGGATGTAGACCTCCGGGTGCCCGAAGAACCAGAAGAGATTCTCGTACAGGAACGGGCTGCCTCCGCCCGAGGCCACGTAGAAGTTGGTGCTGGCGGTGCGGTCGAGCGCCTCCATCACCAGGGCCGCCACGAACACCATCGGCGCAAGTGCCATCAGCGCGCCGGTGGCAACGATGCCCCACACGAACATCGGCAGCCGCGACCACGACATGCCCGGCGCCCGCATGTGGATCACCGTAGCGAGGATGTTGAGGCCGTTCAAGATCATGGCGAATGCGATCAGGGCGAACGCCACGATGTAGCCGTCGATGCCGGCGTTGGCCTGGTTGGCAAGGGTGGGATAGCCCGTCCACCCGATCGCCATGCCGCCGAAGTCGACCGACGACATCAGGATCGCGCCGGCGATCGGCACGAGCCAGAACGAGAGCGCCTCCAGCCGCGGGAACGCCATCCGCCCGCTGCCGATCATGAGCGGCATCAGGTAGTGGCCGAACGGGCCGACGACCACCGCCGACATGATCATGATCATCATCGTGCCGTGCAGCGTGACGATCGTCAGGTACTGGCCCGGCGAGTAGATCGGCGAGGCGGGCCGCAGCAGCTCGATCCGGATCAGCATCGCGTTCAGGCCCGCGATGAAGAACAGCACGCCCACCGCTCCGAGGTACTGCAGGCCGATCACCTTGTGATCGGTGCACAGGCCCAGGTAGCGCATCGGGCCGCCGCCGTGCCGGTCGCTGCCGATATCGGCCGGCGCGCCCGCCATCCGGCGCAGCGGATAGCCGAGGAACCCGAGCCCCGCCAACCAGCCGGCGACGGCGCCGAGGTAGCCGATGAAGATCGCCGGGTCGTTCTGGTCGAGTGAGGGGACCCAAGGGATCGTGTTCCCGATGTGGCGGCCGATCAGGTAGAAGACGATGTAGCCGATCACGGCGCCGACGATCCCGCGGACGATGCCCGAGCGCAGCAGGTCCACGAAGCCGGCGCGGCGAGGCGCGGGCGCGGGAGGTGCGGTTGCGACGCTCATCCGGCGCGTCCCTGTGGGTCAGGGAAGTACGAGCGCGAGTACGGGGGCAGCTTCCCGGTCGCCGGAGCATTCTGCGCGCGCTGAGCCGTGATCCACGAGGCGAAGGCGGACGGTGCGACGACGAGGCCCTTATCAGACATCTCGCCGTGCCAGACGCCGCAGAGCTCCGCGCAGCGGATGTCGAAGGTGCCGAGATGGCGTGGCGTTGCGAACGCGATGTTGTCTGCGCCGGGAACAGCGTCGGCCTTGACGCCGAGCTGGTAGGCCCAGAACGCGTGGATGACGTCGAGCGACGTGACGTGGAACTCGACCGGGCGGTTCACCGGGAGCTCCAGGCGGAACGTCTCCACGCCGCCGTACTGCGGGAAGCGGTAGGTGAACTGCCACTGCTGGCCGATGACCTGCACCACCAGCCGGTTGAGCGAGGTGCGCTGGATCGGCGTCGGCCCCTGGCCGCCACCCGCGCCGACGCCGGCCGCGTTCGCAGGCTCCTCGTAGAGCGCGTAGGTGCCGAGGCCGGCGAGCAGCAGGACGACCGACGAGGTGACGATCAGCCAGCCGAGCTGCAGGCGGCTGTCGCCGAAGTCGGCGGGACCGTCCTCGAGCGCGCCGTCACGGTTGCGGAACGTGACGATCGCGTAGACGAACGCGACGATCATCGCCAGCGCGAGCGGTGCCATCACGGCCGAGAGCAGGATGTTCGTGAACTGCTGGCTCTTGGCCTCCTGCGTCATCGAGTAGGGCGGCATGTGCGGGCCGAGCGCGAAGATGATCAGCAGCACCGCGATGACGGAGCCGACCGCCCAGATGATCAGCGCCCGGCGGATATGGCCACGTTCGTGCATCGATCAGGCGACCTGCAGGTAGCCGTCCATGTAGCCGACCGTCTGCATCGGCCCGCCGTTGCCGAAGATCCAGCCGGCGCCGCATGGCACGAAGCACTGCCAGCGGTACCAGCCGGGCTTGCCCGTCTTGATGGTGAACGTGGTGGTGGTGTGCGCCGTCGACATCGGGCAGGGCGCGGGCACGCCGCACTGGTTGGGAGCGCTGTCACCGACGCCGAGAATGGGCACGCTCACGCCGAGCTTCGGGATCGTGAACGTGTGCGACGCGTCGTCGGGATTCATCACGCGCAGCGGCTGGCCGTTCACCGAGACCGGTCCGATCGTCCCCCGCGGCTGGGAGAGGAACGGATTTCGCAGGCCGGTCTTGCTGTCGAAGTTGACCACCGTCACGGTCACTGTCGAGTTCGCGGGCACCTTCAGGATCGTCCCGTGCACCCACTTCCCGCTCGGGTCCATTGCGTAATAGCTGACCCAGTCGGGGTGAGGCGCCTGCCCGGTGGCGCCGACCGTTTGCAGGGTGATCGCGGCGCCGCCCCCGCTGGCATGGGCGTCCACCGTCGGCGGGAGGCCGAACACGTAGGAGATCAGGTACCAGGCGATCATGGCCACCGTGAAGGTGACCGCGGCGGCAACGGCGATGATCGGCCCGCGTCGTGGCGCCGATCCAGTCGCGTTCTGCAATCCAGTCTCCTCCCGGTTCCGTACGAGATGTACGGATGGAACCAACTCGGAACCGCACGAGATGAGCACCCAGGCGACTCCGCGGCGCGATACTAGCTCTATGACAGAGCTATTCGCAAGGGGCGATTTTCAGGACGAGTTCGCTGACCAGCTCGGCGCGCTGATAAGCGCCCTGCGCCGGGAGCTCGTGCGCCGAACGGCGTCGAGCTGGACGGCCGGCGAGCTCTCCGCGGCCCAGGTCGAGCTGCTGCTCGCGGTCGAGCGCCGGCCCGCCATCAGCGTCCGCGAGGCCGCTGACCGCCTCAGCCTGGCGCCCAACACGATCAGCACGCTCGTTCGCCAGCTGACCGGGCGGGGGCTGATGCTTCGCGAGCAGGACGCGGAGGACCGCCGCGTGGCGAGGCTGACGATCAGTGCCGACGCCGCGCGCCGCTTCGCCGAGTGGCGCTCGGCCCGCGCGCACCTGCTCGAGGACGCGCTGGCGCAGCTGGAGGAGGCCGACCGGCGCTCCCTGGTCGAGGCCATGCCCGCGCTGCGCGCCGTGATAGAGCGGCTTTCGTCGCAAGCACCCTGAGGGGGCACTTGACGGGATATGTGCGAACCGTTACGTTCGCGGCGTCCACGCGACCGAGGGGGAGTCAATGCGCCGGTTCTCGAGCGTCTGCACCGTGCTCGTCCTGATGTGCCTGGCGGGCGTCCAGTCTGCCGCCGCCGCGCCCAGCTCACCGCCCACCGGGCCGATCCGGCTCGGTTTCTGCGGCGGCGACGACTGGGAGCCGGCCTTCGCCGTGCAGGGGAGCTACGTCTACGACGTGATCACCCACTACCCGGGCAACACGAGCTGTGATCCCGCATCCGGGAACGCGAATGCGATGTACATCCAGGTGTCGTCCGACGGCGGCCGCACGTTCGGCGCGCCTCACGTGGTCTGGAACGCTCCCGTCAACGGTGTCTCGTATACCGCCCAGGCGGACCCGGCCGTCGCCGTTGATCCTTCCGGCAACGTGTATGTGACCTTCCTGGGGTACGGCGTGAACGGCGGCCACACCGACATCATCGCGGCGCGGTCGACCAACCACGGCGCGAGCTTCAGCTCGGCCACGCAGGTGAACGCCAAGGACTGCAAGAACTGCGATCACGAGAAGGTGGTCGTCAGTCAAGGCAACATCTACGTCGCCTACTCGCAGGCGCAGTACCACTTCATCGCCATGTCCCGTGACCAGGGTGCCACGTGGACCCAGGCCACCGTCGACTCGACGGACGTGGTGGGCTTCGCGGAAACCGGCGTCGTCGACTCTGCCGGCAACGTGTACTTCGCCTGGGCGGACTGCCAGTCGTCGAACTGCACCGGCGTCCCGGCGGCCGACTACCGGGTGTCGAAGACGTCAGCCGGCACGCTAACGACGACGTTCACGAACGTCGCCACCGGTGTGCAGGGCCCCGACTGCCCGTTCTCGTCGTGCGGGTTCTCGTTCTTCGGAAACCAGGACAGCCTGGCCATCGACGCCGCCGGCAACCTGTACCTGGCATGGCAGCAGGGTCAGAGCTCGACCACGCGCAAGAGCCCGCCGATCGTGAACCTGTCGCGGTCGACCAATGGCGGCCAGACATGGACGCTCGTCGGTCGTGTCGACGACAAGAACGCCTCAGGCTGTGCGTCCTCGGCCTGCTACGCGCTCTTCCCGACGATCGTTGGCGGGGCTGCGAACACGGTCTACCTGGCCTGGATGGACGACCGCAACGGCAGCCCGATCAACCACACGAACGGCTGGAACGTGTGGCTGCGAACCTCGACCACAGGCGGCACCACCTGGACCGGGCCGTCGCAGCGCATCTCCGCGTACGACGCGACCCAGGCGCAGTCGCAGCCCAACGGGTTCATGTTCCCCTACGGCGACTACTTCGGCCTGGCGATCAACACGTGCGGCTCGCCGATGCTGACCTGGGGTGAGGGACAGGACTACAACGGCGGCCCATCTGCGCCGGGGCACATCGAGTTCCGGACGCTCTGCTGAGCAGCCCAGCGTCGGTGGGGGCGATGGCAGCCCCCACCGACGCGATCCTTACATCCGCTACGACTGGTCGCCCGTCTGCAGGCACGACGCGATCGCGCCAGCCGAACCGGCGACCCCGATGACGGCCCAGCATTCGCGCACGATGTCGATGACACGGCCGGCCGGCGGGATCCGGTTCTCCTTCGCCGCCGACCCCCGCAGCCGCCGCGGCCACGTGAC
>Ga0066662_10000187_pt1 | contig 25563 bp, 20 predicted proteins | sample GraSoiAngelo_111_FD_133939 | JGI IMG/M metagenome (GOLD analysis project Ga0066662, IMG submission 133939) | Grasslands soil microbial communities from the Angelo Coastal Reserve, California, USA - 14_0903_12_40cm | ecosystem: Environmental > Terrestrial > Soil > Grasslands | place: USA...
CCGGGTAGCTACGTTCGGATCAGATAAACGCTGAAAGCATATAAGCGTGAAACTGACTTCAAGATGAGATCTCAATCCCGCAAGGGTGAAGGGTCGTGGGAGACTACCACGTTGATAGGCCGGGGGTGGAAGGCGAGCAATCGCTGGAGCTGACCGGTACTAATCGCCCGGACACTTAATAAGTACGCTAACAAATGAACGCAATCGTTTGGCCATGGAAGTTCTTCTCTGTGCAGCTTTCGCCCGTGATCGTCTTGAGCTCCGGCTCGGCGTCACGGTGCGGATCAAGTTTCTGGCGGTCATGGCGGCGGGGTTCCACCCGTTCCCATCCCGAACACGGCAGTTAAGCCCGCCAGCGCCGATGGTAGTCGGACCGCAGGGTCCCTCGAGAGTAGGACGCCGCCAGATAATCCGTAGCGAAGAGCCCGCCGATCAGCGATGGTCGTGCGGGCTCTTCGTATTTCCGGGCCTATGTCACCGGCCGTCAGTACTCGCGCGCGGGCGCGGCGTCCATCGTGGTGCCGCTGCCGCCCGTGACGCTGCCGTCCGGGTCGCCGGCATCCGCCGTTTCGGCGTGCGGCGCGTCGACCGGGGGTGCCGCATCCACCGTCACGTCCGTTCCGACGCGCCCCGCGAACCACCGGTAGCCCGCGTACGCGCCGACCGCGAAGCCGAGCATGACCGCGCGCCGGCCCCAGCCTCCGCCGCGGCGTTCGGATGCGCCGGCGTCCGCGTCGTCGTCTTCCAGGTGGCCGTGCTCGTCCAGCTCGTCGGTCGCGTTGCCCGCGACCGCGAACGAGTGCGCGTCGTAGCGGTTCAGCTTCACGTTGACGTGCCAGCGCTCGCTGTCGGGGATCCCCAGCGCCTCGACGAGCACGTCGGTCAGCCGGTTGCGCAGCGCGAACCAGCTCTTTTCGTCGACATCCGTCGCGCTGAGCTCGAGGTGCGTGTCGGGGATCGCGCCGTCGCACACCAGCCGGCCGGCGACCGCGAAGTCGTTGGGCTCGAACGGCGTGAAGTGCACGGTCGCCCACTCCGGCTTTTGATCGGGGAGCACGTCGAGCACCGTGGACGTGAGCTCGTCGGCGAGGTGACGTTTCGTGGCGTCGTCGAGCGGGAGCGAGGAGAGGCGAAGATACGGCATGTCCCCGTCATCGTACCCCATTGACCGGGTTGCGCGCGGGCGGCGCGACCAGCTGCGACGTCAGAAAGCCCGCCACGATGAGGATCGCCGCGAGCAGCGCGCGCACGGCGAGCGACAGCGCATCCGTCGCGTCCGCTTGGAACACGTACAGCAGGCTCTCGTACGAGAGCGAGCCCGGGACGAGCACAAGCAGGCCGGGCACCAGCACGACGGTCTGCGGGATGCGCAGGTAGCGCGCCGCGAGGTTCGTCGCGAGGCCGATGACGAACGCCGTCGCGAACGGGCTCGCCTGCGTGATCCCGAGCACCGGGAAGAGCCGCGCCAGCGCGATCGTCGCGACGCACGACGCCACGATCCAGCCGACGTCGCGATACCGCGCGTGCAGGATCAGCGCGATCCCCAGCGCCATGAGCACGGCCGCGATCGTCGAGGACGACGGCGTCGTGTGGCCGCCGCTCACGGTGGGCCCGTTCAGGATCGCATTTCCCGACAGCCCGGCGCCCAGCGCGAACCCGCACGCGAGCGACAGCAGCGTGACGAACACGCCGCCCAGCCGCGCGGTGCCGGACACGAGGTTGCGGTTCGCCAGCTCGTTGAGCGCGGTCGTCAGCGTGTAGCCCGGCAGCAGCTGCACCACGCCGGCGATCAGCGCGACGTACAGCGCGATCGGGCCCGCGAAATGCTCCCACAACCCGATGATCACGGTCGCGACGAACGCGGCGGAAACCTCGAAGATGCGGTCGACGCGCCGCGACCGCTGCGCGGCGGCGCCGATCGCACCGATCGCGATGCCGACCAGCGCGGACACGAGCACGTCGGCAGTGCCGCCGCCGAGCAGCAGCGCCGCGCCGCACGACAGCAGCGCGTACGCGGCGATGGTGATCGCCGGCGGATCCGGGCGCGTCTCGACGTCGATCTCCGTGACGTCGGCGAGCGCCGCGCTCGGCGCGCGGCCGCGCCGCATCGCGCCGACCACGCCTTCCAGCAGCGCGAGCTTGCGCAGATGGAGCCGCCCCGGCTCCAGCCGCAGGATCACCAGCCGCTGCTCGAACGACGGACCGACCGCGAGCGTGAGGCTCGTCGGCAGCGCGTTCACCTGCAGCGCGACGCCGCACGCGGTCGCGACGTCGCGCAGCGCTTCCTCGAGCGAGTCGGTCGGCAGCCCGGCCTGGTGCAGGCCGCGGCCGAGCGCCACGAGCAGGTCGGTGCGGTCGTCGCGCGTCACGTCCACCCCGGCCGGTTCGGCGAGGGTCGGGCCGGTGCCCGGGGAACGATTTGCACGTGGCCTTCTACGCACGCCAAGGTCGTCTGCCCGAGAAACGGCACACGCAGTTCCGCTCGCCCGGCGGCGAGCTCTATGCCGAAGAGCTGATGTCCACCAAGGGGTTCGAGAGCGTCTACTCGCTGGCGTATCACCTTCGCCCGCCCACCGCGACGCTGGACGTCCAGCCGTGGGACCGCCCGATGGTGCGCTTTCTGCCCAACGATCCCGTGCGCAACCGCCACTGGTTCACCGGCCGCGCCGCGAAGGCGGGCGACGCCGTCGACGCGCGCGTTCCGCTGGTGGGCAACGACGACATCGTGCTCTCCACCGCCGTCGTCACCGAGCCGATGGACTATTTCTTCCGCAACGCCAGCGGCGACGAGATGCTGTTCGTGCAGGCCGGCGACGGCGTGATGGAGTCGTCGTTCGGCGAGCTCGAATACCGCGCGCACGACTACGTGTACGTGCCGATGGGCACCACCTACAAGCTGCAGCCGCGCGCGCCCACGACGCTGTTCGTCGCCGAATCATCCGGTCAGATCACGATCCCGCGCAAGTTCCGCAACGAGTTCGGCCAGCTCGCCGAGCACGCGCCGTACTACGAGCGTGATTTCCGCGCACCGGTGCTGCGCGATCCCGTCGACGCCGTCGGCGAGTTCGACGTGCGCGTCACCGCGAAGGGCCGCCATGCAAAGTACGTGGTCGCGAACCACCCGTTCGACGTCGTCGGCTGGGACGGCTTCTGCTACCCGTTCGCGTTCAACGCGCACGAGTACATGCCGATCACCGGCAAGATCCACCAGCCGCCGTCATCGCACCAGATCTGGGACGCTCCCGGCGCGGCCTTCATCCTGTTCGCGCCGCGCATGTTCGACTATCATCCGCTCGCGGTGCCGGCGCCGTACAACCACTCGTCGGTCGACTGCGACGAGATCATCTACTACGCGTCCGGAAATTTCATGTCGCGCCGCGGCATCGAGGAGAAGTCGGTGACGCTGCACGCCGCCGGCGCGCCGCACGGCCCGCAGCCAGGCGCGGTGGAAGCGTCGCTGGGCAAAGCCTCCACGGACGAACTGGCCGTCGCGATCGACGCGTACGGCCCGCTGCGTGTCGCGGAGACGGTGAGCGGCGTCGAAGACGAACGCTATTTCCGCAGCTGGGTGGCGCAGCCCGCGGGTGCGTAAACCGGCGCGGCGCTTCGCACGTATCGTACATTGAGCGCCATTTCGCGAAGCGTTCGGGGAGAGGTCGCAGTTTGATCGAACGTTTTCCCGTCATGATTCGCGGCTCACGTTTTCTCTGGGCACTGCTGGCAGCCGGTACGCTTGCCGCGTGCAGCGGCGGCAGCACGACGACACCACCGCCACAGCCCACGCCGACGCCGGTCCGGACCGCACCGCCGGCGCCGACCACGACTCTGTGGGTCACCGCGGGGAGCACGCTCATGCGGCTGTCGGCGTATCACAGCGAAGTCGACGTCTTTTCGCTGGCTGCGACCGGTACCGCTGCGCCGACGAGACAAATCCGCGTCGGCCAATCGCTCGGGTTTTATCCGGAGTCGGTCGCGGTGGACGATCTCGGCAACGCCTACATCGGCGTCAGCCCCCGCCTGTTCCAGGTCACGCCACCGTCGTCGAGCGGCAACGGTAGCGCGGGAACGTCCGTCACGTCGACCGGCGGCGCGGACCCACGGGGCATCGCGCTGGACTCCGCGCGCTGCGTGTACGTCGCCGCGGGCACAGCGATCGAAGTGTACAACGGCACGGTCGCGAGCGGATATACGAAGGTCGCCACGATCCCGAACGGCAGCACGAACAGCGTCTCCGGCATCGCGTTCGACAATTCGGGCGGCCTCTTCGCGATCGATTCCAACTCGTACGACGCGACCAACAGCGCCGCTCCGACGATCGCGATCTTCCGCGGCGCGGCGTGCGGCGGACAGACGTTCCAGAGCGCGCTCGGGGGCGCGAACACGCAGCTGCAGCTGCCCGCGCAGATCGCGTTCGACGCCGCGGGATTCATGTACGTCACCGACGCCGGCGCGAAAGCCGTGTTCGTGTACGCGCCGGGAGCGACGGGCAACGTTGCCCCGGTCCGGACGATTGCCGGCAGCAACACGCACTTCCAGAAACCGTGGGGCGTCGCGGTCGACTCGTCCGGCGTGCTGCACGTCTCCGATCAGACGGCGAACGCCGTGTTCGATTTCCCGTCCGCGGCGACGGGAAACGTGGCGCCGTCGAACACGTTGACGGGGCCGGCGACGGACGGCGGGTTCAACGGCCCGCTGGGGATCACGGTTCACTGACGGCGGGTTCGTGCGGTCAGTTCGCGCACGCGTTCAGCCCGGCGCAGCGCTGCCGTTTGCCTCGAGCGCGAACCGTTCCATGGCGACGTAGCGCGCGCCGGCGCGTTCGGTGAACGACGCATACAGCGTCAACGCTGCGATGCGCTGCGGTGCGATCCGCGACGGCTCGGCGCCCGGCAGCGCGATACGCCCGTCGCTGCCCGCCAGCGTGACGTGCGGGTCCGCATGCGGTTCGAACGTGAACCCGAGCTCGGCGAGCGGCCGGCGCACCGCATCGCACAGCGCGCCGAACGCCGGCAAGGTAGCCGCCGGCCCGATCCACGCCACCCGCGGTCTGCGCGCGTTCGGAAACGCGCCCACCGTGTCGAGCGCTACGTCGAACGCACGAACTCGCGCCGCGGCATCACGCGCGGCCGCGACGAGCCCCGCGACGCGCTCCTCGTCCACACCGCCGAGAAATGCCACGGTGAGATGGTAATTCTCCGGCGCGACCCACCGGCCGGGCCAGCCCGCGGCCCGCAACTGCTGCGCGACGTTCGCGCAGGCGGCGCGCGCTGAGTCGTCGATGTCGGCCGCGATGAAGAGCCGGTGTCTCAGCGTAAGAGCTTCTCCGGCCGGATCGGCAGATCGCGCACCCGAATCCCCGTCGCGTGATGCACGGCGTTCGCGATCGCGGCGGCGGTGCCGGTGATGCCCACCTCGCCGATGCCTTTCGCGCCCATCGGGTTCACGTGCGGATCGTCCTCGTCGATCCACGACACGTCGATGCTGCCGGTGTCGGCGTTGGTCGCGATGAGGTATTCCGCGAAGTCGTGGTTCGCGTAGTCGCCGAACTGCGGGTCGAGGACCGTTTCCTCATGCAGCGCCATCGATAGACCCATCGTCATCCCACCGAGCAGCTGGGAACGCCCCGTCTTCGCGTTGATCATGCGGCCGACCGCGAACACGCCGACGAGCCGCGGCACGCGCACCTCGCCCGTGTCGGCGTCGACGCGCACCTCCGCGAACTGCGCGCCGAACGCGTGCATCGAAAAGTTCTTCGCTGCGGGGGTTTCACCGACGTCGCCGTGCGCTTCCAAACCGTCCGCCGGGACGACCCCGCCGTAGTCGTCGTGCAGCCGCGCGCGCAGCGTGTTCGCCGCGTCGCAGATCGCGCTGCCCCACGACGCGATGCCCATCGAACCGCCGGCGCCGGGCGCGCGCGGCAGCACGGAGTCGCCGATCTCCAGGCGCACGCGTTCGAACGGCACGCCGAGCGCGTCCGCCGCGATCTGCGTGAGCGCCGTCCACGTCCCCGTGCCGATGTCCGACGCGTCGAGCGACACGGTGTAGTCGCCGTGCCGGTCCACCCGCGCGAGCGCCTGCGACGGCCGCCGCCGCGTGGGATACGTCGACGCGGCGACGCCGGTGCCCACGTACCAGCGCCCGTCGCGGCGCGGCCGCGGCTCGCGGTCGCCGCCGTCCCAGCCGAACCGGCGCGCGCCTTCCCGCAAGCACGCGATCAGGCCGCGGCTGCTGAACGGTTTCTTCGTGTCGGGATCGGTCGCGGGCTCGTTGCGCACGCGGAACTCCACCGGATCGAGCCCGCACGCGAGCGCCATCTCGTCCATCGCGCATTCGAGCGCGTACATCCCCGGGCACTCGCCGGGCGCGCGGAAGATCGTCGGCGTCGGCACGTCGAGCCTCGCGAGCCGGTGCGTGGTTCGCCGGTTCGGCGCCGCGTACATCATGCGCGTCGCCACGGCGGTCTGCTCCGCGAATTCCTCGAGGGTGGAGGTTTGTTCGATCACGTCGTGCGCGATCGCCGTGAGCGTGCCGTCGGCAGCCGCGGCGAGCCGCATGCGCTGGATCGTCGGCGTGCGATAGCCGACCAGCGCGAACATCTGCGGCCGCGTGAGCTGGAGCTTTACCGGGCGTCCGGCGAGCTTCGACGCCATCACGGCCGCGATCACGTGCGGGTGCGTGAACGCTTTGGAGCCGAAGCCGCCGCCGACGTGCGGCGAGATCACGCGCACCCGCTGCGGCTGCAGCCCGAATGCCTTCGCGACGTCGTCGCGGATGCCGTGCGAGCCCTGGTTGCTGTCGTGCAGCGTCACGCCTTCGTCGCTCCAGCTCGCCAGCGTCGAGTGCATCTCGAGCGGGTTGTTGTGATAATGCGGCGTCGTGTACGTCGCATCGAGCTTCACCGCGGCCGACGCGAACGCGCCGTCGAAATCGCCTTCCGCGGTGTCGGTCTCCGCGCCGGCGTTGACCTTGTCGGGCTTGTAGAGGTCGGTCCGGTCGGCCCGCAGCTCGACGTCGTGCGCGTGCTGCTCGTAGCGGATCTCGATGAGCCCCGCCGCGTACCGCGCAGCCTCCGAACTCTCCGCCACGACGACGGCGACGATCTGCCCGTGATGCGCCACCGCGTCGCTCTGCAGCACGCGCAGCGCCGGGTCGTCGTCCGCGCTGACGCGCGGCGCGTTCTCGTGCGTCACGACGCCGATCACGCCGGGCTGCGCGCGCGCCGGCCCGGCATCGATCGAGGCGATGCGCCCCTTGGCGATCGTGCTCTGCACCAGATAGGCGTACCCGGCGTTCTCCGCCGGAAATTCGAAGGCGTACGTTGCGGCGCCGGTGACTTTGAGCCGCCCGTCGATACGATCCAGCGGCGCGCCGAGCGCGCGCGAGGCGATCACCGCGAACCCTCCGTCAGGTCGAGCAGCGTGCGCACGATGACGTTGCGCGCGAGCGGCACTTTGAACGCGTTCTGCTTCAGCGGTTCGGCCTGGGCCAGCACGGCGTCGGCGGCGTGCCGGAAGACTTCCTCGCGCGCGGGCGCGCCGCGCAGCACGTCCTCCGCGCGCCTCGCGCGCCACGGCTTGTGCGCGACCCCGCCCAGCGCGAGCCGCACGTCGCGCACGAGGCCGTCGGCGACGTCCAGCGCCGCCGCGACGGACACCAGCGCGAACGCGTACGACGCGCGATCACGCACCTTACGATACGCCGACCGGGCCCCGAACGCGAGCGGCGGAAGATCCACCGACGTGATCAGCTCGCCGTGAGCAAGCACCGTGTCGCGCTGCGGCTCGTCGCCGGGGAGACGGTGGAAATCGACCAGCGGGATCGACCGTTCACCGGTCGGCCCCTGTACGCGCACCTCGGCGTCGAGCGCGACGAGCGCGACCGCCATGTCCGATGGATGTGTCGCGATGCACGCCTCGGACACGCCGAGGATCGCGAGGTTGCGGTGATACCCGTCTCGCGCGGGACAGCCGCTGCCCGGCGCGCGTTTGTTGCACGGCTTCGTCACGTCTTGAAAGTAGACGCAGCGCGTGCGCTGCAAGAGGTTGCCGGCCGTCGTCGCGAGGTTCCGCAACTGCCCGGACGCACCCGAAAGCAGCGCCTGCGACAGCACCGGATAGCGGGTGCGAATGGTGCGGTCCGCCGCGAGCTCGCTGTTGCGGACCGCCGCCCCGATGCGCACGCCGCCATCGGGCAGCGCTTCGATGCGGTCGTTGGGCAACCGCGCGACGTCCACGAGCAGCTCCGGCGTGGCGACGCCGAGCTTCATCAAATCGACGAGGTTGGTGCCGCCGCCCAAGAACGCGCCCGCCGGCGCGGCGGCGAGCGTCGCAACCGCCGACTGCGCGTCGTTCGCGCGCTCGTACCGGAACGGGTTCATCGGCGGGCGACCTCCGCGATCGCGGGCACGATGTTCGCGTATGCGGCGCAGCGGCAGAGATTGCCGCTCATCCGCTCGCGGATCTCGTCGTCGTCCGGCGCGATCGTCTCCGCGCCCAGATCACCGGTCACCACACTGGGCCACCCGCGTTCGATTTCGTCGAGCATGCCGGCGGCGGAGCAAATTTGTCCGGGTGTGCAGTATCCGCACTGAAACGCGTCGTGCGCGATGAACGCGGCTTGCAGCGGGTGCAGCGCACCATCGGCGCCGGCGAGCCCCTCGATGGTCGTCAGCTCCTCGCCTTCGTGCGCGACCGCGAGCAGCAAACAGCTGTTGGCGCGGCGCCCGTCGACCAGGATCGTGCACGCCCCGCACTGGCCGTGGTCGCAGCCTTTCTTCGACCCCGTGATCGCAAGCCGCTCGCGCAGCGCGTCGAGCAGCGTCGTGCGGGTATCCACGGAAAGGCGATGCGCCGCCCCGTTCACCCGTAGGGTGATCTCGACGTCCATTCGTACCGTGTACCCGAACGCGAGGCGAACGCGTCACCGGGCGGGCGGGTAGCCGCCTGACCGTCACCGGCGCAGGCGCGCGAGCCGAGCGCGGAAAAGGAGAGCTTGTGCCGTCGTACTACTTGGTCCCGTGGTTGCTCGTCGTGATGAGCGTCGGAGCGCTCGCCCTGATCTACTGGGGCGGTTTCATCGAAGAACGCCGCAACGGCCGCCTTCGCAGCTAAAGAAAACGGGCGCCCCTCACGGAGCGCCCGTCGCCGTTTGAGCCGTCGCAGCTACGCGACGTGCGCCGGCGCGAGATCGTGCTGCTGCAACACCAGGCCCGGCGAGTTGATGTGCTTGTTCATGCCGAGCGTCGACGGGTCGACGCCCAGCGCGAGCGCCACGAGCTGCGGCAGGTGGAAGATCGGGAGATCCGTGCGGCCCCAGCGCTGCACGCTGTCGGCTTGGTAGCCGTCGAGCGCGAGGTGGCACAGCGGGCACGGCGTGAGCACCGCTTCGGCGCCGTTGTCCTTCGCCATGCGCATGTTCTGACCGACCATGTTCGCCGCGATGCCGTCTTTTTCGAGCTGCACGTGGAAGCCGCAGCAGCGCGTGCGCCCCGCGTAGTCGACCGCTTCGCCGCCGAGCGCGACGATGAGATCCTCGAGCGAGTGCGGGTTGCGCGCCGACTCCCAGCCGTTGACCGACTCGGGCCGGATGATGTGGCAGCCGTAGAACGCCGCGACCTTGAGGCCGTTGAGCGGGTTGACGACCATCTTTTTGAGCTCGTCGAGGCCGATGTCGTCGATGAGCAGCCACAGCAGATGGCGCACCATCACGCCGCCGTCGTACTTCGCGCCGAACTTGCCCAGGATCGCGTTGGCCTGGCTCATGTGGCCTTCGTCTTCGAGCAGCTCTTTGTTCGCGGCGCGCATGTGGCCCGTGCACGTCGAACAGATCGTGATCACGTCGTCGAGGCCGAGCGCCTCGGCTTGCGCGTACGTGCGCGCGTTGAGCACGCGCGCGACGTCGCGGTGCGTGTCGTTGAGCACCGACGCGCCGCAGCACGACGCCGCGGTGAGCTCCACGAGCTCGATGCCGAGCCGGTCGGCGAGGAGCATCGTGGAGTTGAAGAGCTCCTTGCACGACTCTTTGGCGACGCAGCCGGGGAAGAACCCGTACTTGCGCATCTGCGCCGACTTCGACTTGCCCTTGATGACGGGCTTGTCCAGCGTAGCGGTCATTATAGTGTCGGAGCCTCCAGGGTTTCGAAAATGGTTCGGATCTCGTCGACCTTCGGAACGGGTTTCAGGAACAGCGGCGGGATCTTCCCCGCCATCGCCAGGCGGATGCCCAGCGGCGCGACCTTGATCAGGCCCACGATGTTGAAGCGGCCAACGGTGCCTTGAATGACCTCGGTCTCGTGCAGCATGCCGGTGGCTTTGACCGTCTTCGCGACGACCAGCGCGTGGCGCGGGCCGGGCTCGTTGGTGAGCCCTTCCTCGATCGTCGCGCGTTTCACCGCGATGATGTCGTCGTGCGGGTCGACGTGCTTGGGGCAGAACGAGCACGCGTAGCAGTGAGCGCACAGCCAGAGATAATCGTCGGCGATCTGCGCGGCGCGCTCTTTGCGCTTGTCGTCACGCACGTCCTCGATGAAGCGGTACGCGTACGCGATCGCCGCCGGGCCGGCGAACGACGGATCGACGGACACCACCGGGCACAGCGCGTAGCACGTCGCGCACATCACGCAGTTCGCGACGGCGACGAGCTTCTTCATGTCCTCCGGCGACACGCGCCGCTCGGTGGCGTGCTCCTCGTCCTTGTCCTTGGGCTGCAAGTACGGCTTGAGGCGCGTGTACTTGTCCCAGAACGGGTCCATGTGCACCACGAGGTCGCGCATCGGCTGGAAGTTCGGCATCGGGTCGATCGCGATCGAGCGATCCGTCTTGAGCACCGTGCGCACCGGCGTCTTGCACGCCAAGCCCGTCGTGCCGTTGATGTTCATCGAGCACGAGCCGCAGATCGCGGAGCGGCACGAGCGCCGGAACGTGATCGTGCCGTCGATCTCCGCCTTGGCGTGTTCGAGCGCGTCCAGCACGGTCGCCGTCTCGGGCAGCTCGGTGATCTCGACGCGGTCCCGGTGCGGAACCTCGTCGGTCGCCTGGTCGAAGCGAAAGATGTCTAAGGTATACGCCATGAACTAATAGCTCCGGACCGTGGGCTGCCACTTGGTGAACGTGACCTTGCGCGAGTAGTCGGGCTCGGGGTCCGCCGTGGGCCCCTTGTACCGCATCAGCGTGTGCACGAGCCACTTTTCGTCGTCGCGGTCGGGGAAGTCGGTGCGCGCCTGCGCGCCGCGGGACTCCGTGCGGTTGATCGCGCCCAGCACGATCGGCTGCGCGATGTCGGCGAGGCACTCGGTTTCGAGCAGCCCGATCAGATCCGTGTTGAACGTCTTGGACTTGTCCTGCACGGTCATCGACTGCGCCATCTCGCGCGCTTGCCGCAAGCCGTCCATGCCGGCCTTCAGGTCGGCGTCGTCGCGGAAGATGAACGCGTGATCGCTCATCGCGTCGTTGACGGCCTTGCGCACGTGGCTGTGCCGCTCGCCGGTCTTGCGCGCGAGGATGCCGTCGATACGCTCGCGTTCGGACTTGAGCGTCTTCTCGGACGGTTTGACCTCGAGGTTCTTGATGTAGTCGCTGGCGTGGCGCGCGGAGCGGGCGCCGAACACGATCGTCTCGAGCAGCGAGTTGCCGCCCAGCCGGTTCGCGCCGTGCACCGAAACGCACGCGCACTCGCCCGCTGCGTACACGCCGGGGACGCGAGTCGCGCCGAACTTGTCGGTTTCGATGCCGCCCATCGCGTAGTGCATGCCGGGGAGGATCGGGATCGGCGTGTCGATCGCGTCCTTGCCGGTGGCGTCGAGCGCCAGCTCGCGGATCTGCGGCAAGCGTTCGAGGATCTTCTCGCGGCCGAGGTGGCGAAGGTCGAGGAACACGCAGCCGTCGACGCCGCGGCCTTCGATGATCTCCGTCCATTCGGCGCGGCTCACGACGTCGCGCGAGGCCAGCTCGCCTTTGTTCGGGGCGTACTTGAACATGAAGCGCTCGCCCGCCGCGTTGAGCAGGTAAGCGCCTTCGCCGCGCGCCGCCTCGGAGAGCAGCACGCCGTTCTCCTTGAGCGAGGTGGGGTGGAACTGGACGAACTCCATGTCCATCAGCGGGATGCCGGCCCGGTAGGCGATCGCCATGCCGTCGGCGGTCGAGGCGTAGCCGTTGGTCGTCTTGCGGTAGACCCGGCCCAGGCCGCCCGTGGCGAAGATCGTCGCCTTCGCGGTCACGAGCTCCAGCTCGCCGTTGCGCATGTTGTAGGCCACCAGCCCGGTGCCGATGCCGTCCTCGATGCACAGCGCGGTGGCGAAGTACTCTTCGTACACCTTCACGCCGAAGCGCTCGAGCTGCTCCCAGAGCGTGTGCAGGATGACGAGGCCGGTGACGTCGGCGGAGTAGCACGTGCGGGCCGAGCCGGCGCCGCCGAAGGGGCGCTGGGCGATCCGGCCGTCGGGCATGCGCGAGAAGATGCAGCCGCGGTGCTCCAGCCAGATGATCTGGCGCGGGGCGTCCTCAGCCATCGCCTCGATGGCGTCCTGGTCGCCCAGGTAGTCCGAGCCCTTGACGCAGTCGAAGGCGTGGTTCTCGGGCGAGTCGTCCTCGCGGTTGCCCAGCGCGGCGTTGATGCCGCCTTGCGCCGCGCCGGAATGGCTCCGGACCGGGTGCATCTTGGAGACGATCGCGACGTCGGCCCCGCGTTCCGCCGCCTCGACCGCGGCCCGCATGCCTGCGAGCCCCCCGCCGACCACGACGATGTCGTGCTTGATCACCTGCTGTGTTTTCCGCCCCTCAGGAAGAGGTTGTATCTAAGGAATCGTATCCGGAAATGGTTTCCGCGACGCACCACCTTCGTCGCACGCCGGTTGATTCACCCTGCCCGCGGGCGCCGGCGGCGGGCCGGGAACTGCCCGTGGCGGGGAGGGGTTGAACGTCGCAGGGCGCCGCCGCAGCCGCCCGGTAACAATCCAGCTTCCGCGCCCGTCCTCCCGTCGTAGGTTGAGTTTCCGTTGAGCTCGTTCGTCCATCTGCACGTCCACAGCGAGTACTCGCTGCTCGACGGCGCGTGCCGCGTCGAGAGCCTCTGTCGCAAGACCGAGGCGGAGGGCGCCCCGGGGATCGCGCTCACCGACCACGGCGTGATGTTCGGCGCCGTGGAGTTCTACGACGCCGCCAAGGACGTCGGGCTGACGCCGATCATCGGCTGCGAGGCCTACATCGCGCCGCGCGGCCGGTTCGACCGCACGGTGCGCGACGAGGCGCACGTGACGCTGCTCGCGGCGAGCGACGTCGGCTACAAGAACCTGACCGCGCTGATCTCCAAGGGCTTCCTGGAGGGCTACTACTACAAGCCGCGCATCGACCTCGATCTGCTCGCGGCGCACAACGAAGGGCTGATCGTGTTGTCGGGCTGCATGTCGTCGCTGGTGTCGGCGCCGCTGCTCAAGAACGACTACGAGACGGCGAAGAAGAACGCCCAGGCGTTCGGCGACATCTTCGGCGACCGGTTCTACATCGAGATCATGCGCCACGGGATGCCCGAAGAGGACGTCATCAACGGCGGCCTGATCAAGATCGCGCGCGAGCTCAACTTCCCGCTGGTCGCCACCAACGACTCGCACTACCTCACGCAAGGCGACGCGCAGGCGCACGACGTGCTGCTGTGCATCGGCACCGGCAAGACCGTGCAGGACACGAGCCGGATGAAGTTCTTCTCCGACCAGTTCTACGTGAAGTCGGCGCAAGAGATGCGCGAGCTGTTCGCCGACGTCCCGGAGGCCTGCGACAACACGCTCGAGATCGTCAAGCGCATCGACATCACGATCCCGAAGAAAGTCTTCTACCTGCCGGACTATCCGGTCCCGAAGACGCCGGCCGAAGACGTCGCGGGCGTGCTCGCGCAAGCCGGGCCGGACGGGCTCGTCACGGAGATCGACACCGCGCGCAACGTCGCTCTGAGCGCGGACGACTACCTGCGGCTCGTGACCGAGCAGGGTTTGATCGAGCGCTACGGCATCGAGCGCGCGCGCGACGACGCTGCGCTGCGCGAGCGGATGGACTACGAGCTCGACGTCATCATCAAGATGGGGTTCTCGTCGTACTTTTTGATCGTGTGGGACTTCATCAAGTACGCGCGCGACTGCGACATCCCGGTTGGCCCGGGCCGCGGCTCGGCGGTCGGTTCCGTGGTGTCGTACTGCCTGAAGATCACCGACCTCGACCCCATCAAGTTCGGTCTGATCTTCGAGCGCTTCCTGAACCCCGAGCGCATCTCGATGCCGGACATCGACACCGACTTCTGCGTGGAGCGCCGCGATGAAGTCATCAAGTACGTGACGCAAAAATACGGCAAGGACCGCGTCGCGCAGATCGTCACGTTCGGAACGATGGCCGCGCGCGCCGCGGTGCGCGATGCGGGGCGCGCACTGGGCGTGCCGCTGCCGGACGTCGACCGCGTGGCGAAGCTGATCCCGTCGGGGCCGATGGGGCTGTCGATCCCCAAGGCGCTCGAGCAAATTCCGGAGCTGGGGCTGCTATACCGCAACGACCCGCAGATTCGCAAGCTGCTCGACACGGCGAAGTCGATCGAGGGCCTGGCACGGCATGCCTCGACGCACGCCGCTGGCGTCGTGATCTCGAAGAACCCGCTGACCGATCACGTGCCGCTGGTCCGCATCGGCGACGGCGACGTCAACACGCAGTACGACATGAACATGGTCGAGCGCGTCGGCCTGCTCAAGATGGACTTCCTCGGCCTGCGCAACCTCACGGTGATGAAGGCGGCGATGGACGAGATCCGCCGCACCGTGAACCCTGAGTTCGACATCGCGACGATCCCGGACGACGACAAGAAGACCTACGACCTCATCAGCGGCGGCGAGACGCTGGGCATGTTCCAGCTCGAGTCCGAGGGGATGAAGCGCGTCTGCGTGGAGCTCAAGCCGTCCCACATCGGCGACATCATCGCGCTCGTCGCGCTGTACCGCCCGGGCCCGATGGATTGGATCCCCGACTACATCGCCGCCAAGCACGGCCGCAAGACGCCGACGTACATCCACCCCAAGCTCGAACCGATCCTCGCCGAGACGTACGGAATCGCGGTCTATCAGGATACCGTGATGAAGATCGCGCGCGACCTCGCCGGGTTTTCGATGGGACAGGCCGACGAGCTGCGCAAGGTCGTCGGCAAGAAGCTCAAAGACCAGATCCCAGTCTACCGCAAAAAGTTCCTCGACGGCTGCGCCGCCAACGGCATCGGGAACGACGTCGCGGAGAAAATCTTCGCGTTCATCGAGCCCTTCGCGGGCTACGGCTTCAACAAGGCGCACGCCGCGGCGTACGGCTGGATCGCCTATCAGACCGCGTATCTGAAGGCGAATTATCCGCTGCAGTATTTCGCCGCCTTGATGTCGTCGGTGCGCAACAACACCGACAAGCTCGTCGAGTACATCGACGAGGCGAAGAAGATGGGGATCCCGGTGCTGCCGCCCGACGTCAACGCGTCGCTGGTGGAGTTCGCCGTGGTCGGCGAGGAGATTCGGTTCGGGCTCGCCGCGATCAAGGGCGTCGGGGAGAACGCGGTTCGCTCGATCCTCGACGCGCGCAACAACGGGGGACCGTTCAAGGACTTGTTCGATTTGGTCGATCGGGTTGACGTCAAAGCCGTCAACCGCAAGGTGTACGAGGCGCTGATCAAGTGCGGCGCGCTCGACACGCTGCCCGGAAACCGGGCGCAGCTGCTCGACGCGCTCGACTCGGCGCTGGAAGTCGCGGCGCGCGAGGCGCGCGACCGCGAGCTGGGGCAGAGCTCGCTGTTCGGGATGATCGAGGAGCCGCACCCGTCGATGAAGCCATCGCTGCGCATGCTCTCCGCGCCGTCGACGATGGAGCAGCTGCAGTGGGAGAAGGAGACGCTGGGGATCTTCGTCTCGGGGCACCCGCTCGCCGACGTCGCCGAAGCGCTCTCGCGCACCGGCGCCGTGCCCGTCCGCGATCTGCGCGGCCTCGAAGACGACAGCCCCGTTCGCATCGCCGGCCTCGTCACGGCGGTGCGCCGCACGATCACCAAGGCGCAGTCGCAGATGCTCTTCGCGACGATCGAAGACACGACGGGCGCGATCGAGTGCATCGTGTTTCCGAAGCAGTACCCCGACTTGCAGTCCCGGTTCATCGAGGACGCGATCGTCGTCGTGACGGGACGGCTGCGGATGCGCGAGCGCCGCGGCTCGACGCCGGGCGAAGAAGTGCCGCTGGAGCTGAACGTCTCAGTCAACGAGGTCCAGCCGTTCGACCGCAACAGCGTCCGCAACGCGCCGGCGCCGCCCGCCGGCTGGCACGTCACGGTGACCTTGCGCGAGCACATCGACCAGCTCGCTGTTCTCATGTCCGAGTGGTCGGGAACGACGCCGCTGGTGCTGCACATTAACGGTTCGAGCGTGCAGCGCACCGTCGCGCCGGATCGGCGCGTCCGCGAGCGGCTCGTCGCGATCGTCGGCGAAGCGAACGTGCGCGAAGGCGCTCCGTAGCGGCGTGCGGCTTCCCGCCGGCGTTCGCGACTGGTTGCCGCACGAGCTTGCGCGCAAGCGTGAGATCGAGCAGCAGATGCGCGCCGTGTTCGGGCGCTGGGCGTACGAAGAAGTGCAAACGCCCATCATCGAGCGGTTCGACGTGATCGAGCGCGGGCTCGGCGAAGAGACGTCGGACCTGCTGTTCCAGTTCAACGACCGGCGTTCCACGTCGCTCGCGCTGCGGCCCGAGATGACGACGCCCGTCGCGCGGCTCGTCTCGACGCGCATGCGCGAGGCGCCGCTGCCGCTGCGGCTCGCGTACGTCGCGCCGGTCTTTCGGTATTACGAACAGCCGCAAGAAGGCCGCATGCGCGAGCTCACGCAGGCCGGCGTGGAGCTGATCGGCGCGGCCGGGATCGATGCCGATGCCGAGACACTGTTCATGGCGATCGAAGGGCTCGACGAGATCGGTTTGCGCGACGCGTGCTTCGACGTCAACGACGCGCGCGTCGTCGACGGCATCCTCGACGGGGTCGGGCTCGACGGCGACGCCGCGCGTGAGGCCAAGGAGCTCATCAAGCTGCGCAACCTCGTCGCGTTGCGTAAGTTCGACAAGCCTGCGCTCGTGCAGTTCGCGCAGCGGCGTGGCCATCACGGCGCGATCGGGATCGCGCGCAACGTGTGCCGTACGCCGGAATCGCTCGCCGCGCTCGACGCGCTCGACGTCGTGCTGGAACGTGCCGACGCGCTCGGCTACGGCGCGCGCGTCACCGTCGATTTCGCGCTGCTGCGGGATCTCGACTACTACACCGGATTTTTGTTCGAAGGCTATGTTCCGGAGCTCGGCTTCCCGCTGTGCGGCGGCGGGCGCTACGACTCGCTGCTGCCGCGCTTCGGGTTCGACGTGCCGGCCGTCGGCTGGACGGCGGGCGTGGAGCGGCTGCTGATCGCGCTCGAACGGCGCGGGAAGCACGTGCGACGGCGCGCGCACCGCGTCGATGTGCTCGTCGCGGGGTCCGATGTCGTCGCGGCGCGCGAGCGCGCGGCCGGCAACGTCGTTCGCTACGCCGGATCGGATCTCGGCGACGAAGCGCTCCTGGATGAAGCGCGCGCCCATGGCATCACCCGCGTCGTCATCGCCGTCGACGGCGCCGTGCGCGAGCTGCGCGTCGGCCCGCGCGTCGAAGGACTTCCGGCGCCGCGCACGCCGTCCAACTGGGACGCACGATGAGCCGCCCGCCGCAGATCGACGGCCTCAACGGCGCGCTGACGATCGCGATGCCCAAGGGCGCGCTCTACAAAGATGCTGCCGCGCGCTTGCGCGCCGCTGGGGTCGACGTTCCGGAGCACGTCGGGCGCAAGCTCACCGTCACCACCAGCGACGGCAGCACGCTGTTGTTCCTGCGGCCCAGCGACGTGCCCGCGTACGTCGAGTTCGGCTCGGCCGACTGCGGGATCGTCGGCAAGGACACGCTGTGGGAGACCGACCGCAACGTCGCGGAGCTCGCCGATCTCGGCTTCGGCTACTGCCGGCTCGTCGTCGCGGGCCGGCGCATCGACCGCTACCACGAAGGTGCGCCGCTGCCTACGTTCTTGCGCTGCGCGACGAAGTTCACGCGCTCCGCCGAGTCCTGGTTTGCCGAACGCGACCTCCCCGTCGAGCTCATCGAGTTGCACGGTTCGGTCGAGCTCTCGCCGCTCGTGGGGCTCGCCGATCTGATCGTCGACCTCGTTGCAACGGGGACGACGCTGCGGGAGCACGATCTCGTCGTGGTCGAAGAAATCGCCGAGAGCACCGCGCGCTTCGTCGTGAATCCCGTGCGTTTCCGCGCGAAGTACGACGCGATCACCGCGCTGCTCGACCGCCTCACCACCGTGCCCGCATGACGGCGGACTTCGGCGCGCGATGAAGATCACCGATGCGACCGACGCCGCCGCGCTCCGCGGGCTCTACGCGGGCGGCTGGGATCCACCCGCCGCGGTCGTCGACGGCGTGCGCGCGATCCTCGCCGACGTGCGGGCGCGCGGCGACGACGCCCTCATCGAGTACACGCGCCGCTGGGACCACTCCGGCGCGACGGCGGAAAGCGTGCGCGTCGACGTCCCCTCGCGCAAGAACGCGCGCAAGCTCGTGCCCGAGCAGATCGCGGCGGGCCTCGAGCTCGCGCGCGAGCGCATCGCCGATTTCCACGCGCGTCAGCTGCCGGCCCCGATCGACTACAACACGCACGATCTCACGCGCTACGCGTTCCTCGCACGACCGCTGGGCGCGATCGGCGCGTACGTTCCGGGCGGGACCGCGACGTATCCGTCGTCGGTGCTGATGACCGTCGTTCCGGCGAAGGTCGCCGGCGTCGAGCGCGTCGTCGTCGTCACGCCGCCGCAAGGCGACGGTCACGTCAACCCCGCGGTGCTGTACGCCTGCGCGTTGACGCAAGTCGACGAGCTCTACGCCGTCGGCGGCGCGCAGGCGATCGCGGCGCTCGCGTACGGCACGGCGACGATCGCGCCTGTGGACAAGATCGTCGGCCCCGGCAACGCCTATGTCACCGAAGCGAAGCGCCAGCTGTTCGGCACGTGCGGTATCGACGGGCTCGCCGGGCCGTCCGAGGTGCTCGTCGTCGCCGACGCGCGCGCGAAGGCCGACCTCGTCGCGGGCGAGCTCGTCGCGCAGGCGGAGCACGATCCGCTCGCACGCGTCGCCGCGGTGTCGCGCGACCGTGAATTGCTCGAGCGCGTGGGGGCGCTGCTCGACGGACCGTTCGCTCATGCGAGCGGACGGGACGCGATCGTCGCGCAGGTGCTCGAGGAGCGTGCATGGCTCGTGCACGCGCGCACCGACGAGCACGTCCTGCACGTGATCGAGCGCTTCGCGCCGGAGCATCTGTCGCTGATGGTCGACGATCCTTACGAATGGGTGCCGAAGATCCGCCACGCCGGCGCGATCTTCGTCGGCGACCACACGCCCGTCGCCGCGGGCGATTACCTCGCCGGCACGAACCACACGCTCCCCACGTCGGGCGCGGCGCGTTTCTCGTCCGGCTTGCGAACCGCCGACTACATGCGAACCATGACGCTCGTGGAGAACACGCGCGCGCGCATGGCCGCCGACGCGGACGTGCTCGCCGCGCTCGCCGATTTCGAAGGCTTGCCTGCCCACGCGCGCACGGCGCGGATGCGGGCAGAAGGCGCTTGGGTGCCGGATCCGGGATGAGCGGCCCGGAGTTTGCTTCGCCCGCGTCGAACGGCTCGATTCGATGCTCTCCACGACGCGCGTGCGGCTCGTCGCGCTCGATCTCGACGGAACGCTGATCGGCGACGATCTGGTCCTTCGCCCCCGCGTCCGCTCCGCAGTCGCCGCCGCGCAGGCGCGCGGCGTCGCCGTCACCATCGTCACCGGCCGCATGTTCGCGGCGGCGCGGCCGTTCGCGCGCGAGCTCGCGGTCGACGGGCCGATCGTCTGCTACCAAGGCGCCGCGATCTTCGACGTCGCGAGCGGTGCCGTGCTGCGCCAGACCACCGTGAAGCCCGACGTCGCGCGCGATGCGCTGCAGTGGGCGCACGATCACGGCGTGCACGCCCAGTGCTACGCCGACGACACGCTGTACGTCGAGCAGATCAACCAGTTCTCGAAGCGCTACACGGCGCTCGCGCGCGTCGACCCGGTCGTCGTGCCGTCGCTGCGTGCCGCGTTCGCGGAGCGGCCGACGATCAAGATCGTCTTCGTCGACGACCCCGGACCGTCGGAACAGCACCTCGTCGCGCTGCGCGCGCTGCTCGGCGAGCGCGCGTACCTCACGCGCAGCCACGTCGACTTCGTCGAGGTCGTCGATCCCGCGGTGAACAAAGGCGAAGCGCTCGCCTTCATCGCGCAGCGTTACGGCATCCCGCTCGCCGCGACGCTCGCGATCGGTGATGCGTGGAACGACGTGCCGCTGATCGACGCCGCGGCGATCGGCATCGCGATGGGCTCCGCGCCGCCGGAACTGCGCGCGCACGCCGACCACGTCGTCGCCGACGTCGGGCACGACGGCGTCGCCGAAGCGCTGGAAACGTACGTGCTCGGCGAGCAGCCGGCGGCGGAGATCGCATGAAGACGGGCACGCGCGACGCCCGGCAGCAGCGCGCGCGCACCGCCGCCGCGCGCCGCCGGAAGACCTCGGTCGTCGCACGCGTGAAGCCGTTCTGGATCTTCGCCGTGCTGCTGATCGGGCTGATCGCCTCGGGTGTCGCGTGGATGGTGCAGTCGCCGAAGTTTCGCGTCGCGCACGTCGCGATCGACGTGCCGCTGGCGTCGCCCGTGTCGCGCGACGCCGTGCGCGCCGCGGCGGGGATCTCGCGCGACACGAACGTCTGGCTGATCGACACGCGCGGCGCGGCGCGGCGCATCGAGGCGATCCCGTACGTCGACGCGGCATCCATCCACCGCGGCCAGTTCCCGAAGCCCTTCGTCGAGCTCGCGATCACCGTGCGCCGCCCGACGGCGTGCGTACGGGGCGGCGGGGGCGACGTGACGATCGACGTGACCGCCCGCGTGCTGCAAACCGAATGCGCGACCGCGGCGCTGCCGCGGATCGACGCCGGGGGCGCCGCCCTGCCGGCACCGGGCGGAACACTGACCGACCCCGAGGTGGGGCGGCTTCTGGCCGACGCCAAGACGCTGTCCGACGCGAACCTGGCCGTTCGCCGGCTCGGCCGCGACCACTGGGGCGGCCTCGAGACCGTGGACGTCACCGGAACCGTGATCCGGTTCGGCGCCGACGACGACCTGGCCAAGAAGGCGACGCTGGTCGAGCCCGTCCGCAAGAGCCTTGGGAAGCGCGTCGTCCGCTCCATCGACCTGCGCGCACCGGGCACCCCGATCGTGACTTACCGCTGAGCCTGCGGAAAGGCTGACCCGCGTCGAACGCCTGTGGATCGATTTGTGGACGCCTGTGGATGATCTTGTAGGTATCGGGTGCGCCACCCCCAATATAGTGTGGTGGAAGTGAGGGCGAGGGCGCATGGCTAGGGGCGAGACGATCGCCGGCCTGGACATCGGCACGACGAAGACGTGTGCCGTCATCGCCGCATCGGGTCCCGAGGGGCTCGAGATCATCGGGGTCGGCGAAGCGCCGTCCACGGGGATGCGCAAAGGGGTCGTCACCGACCTCGAAGCGACCGTTCACGCCATCGAGGCCGCGACGGAAAAAGCCGAGCGCATGGCGGGCATCCACGTGTCGCAAGTCTACGTCGGCGTGACGGGCGAGCACATGCAGTCGACCAACAACCGCGGCGTCGTCGCGGTCACGGGCGACGACCGCGAAGTGATCGGCGCCGACGTGAAGCGCGTCGTCGACGTGTCGAAGATCATCAACATCGCGGCCGACCGCCAGATCATCCACGCGCTCCCGCGCCACTACACGATCGACGGCCAGGACGGCGTGACGGATCCGGTAGGCATGAGCGGCGGCCGGCTCGAGGTCGACACGCACATCGTGACGGGCGGTTCGTCGTTCATCTCCAACGTGCTCAAGTGCGTGCACCGCGCGGGCCTCGAGCCCACCGCGATCATCTTCGAACCGCTCGCATCGGCCGCCGCGACGCTGCTGCCCGAGGAGAAACAGGTCGGCGTCGTGCTGCTCGACATCGGCGGCGGCACCACGGACATCGCGGTGTTCGCGGACGGCGGCGTGGTGCACAGCGCGACGATCCCGGTCGGCGGCAACATCCTCACCAACGACATCGCGCTCGGCCTCAAGACGACGTTCGCCGAAGCGGAGAACGTCAAGCGCACCTACGGCTCGGGGCTCGTGCGGCCCGACGAAGCCGACCAGACGTTTCAGGTGAAGTCGCTCGACGGCCGCAGCACGCGCGAGGTCACGTCGTCGCAGCTGCGCGGCATCGTCGTGCCGCGCGTGCTCGAGATCTTCCGGCTCGCCAAGGCGAATATCGTCGACCGCATCGCGCGCGACCAGGTGCTCAGCGAAGTGGTGATCACCGGCGGCGGCGCGCACCTTCGCGGCATCGAAACGACGGCGGCCGACGTGTTCGGCCTGCCGGTGCGCATCGGCGTTCCGTCCACCGTGGCAGGATTGACCGACGCGGTGAAGCAGCCTGAGTACGCGACCGCGGTCGGTCTCGTGGTCTTCGGTCCCCGCGGCGAGCAAACGCCGCACCTCAACGGCCACAGCAGCGGCGGGTTCGCTGTGTTCGGCTCGTTCGTATCCTGGTTCAAATCACTCTGGAATTGATCGTTGCTCCCGCTCTTCCCCGAAGAGGAACAAGCAGACATGGCTGATGCGAAACGGTTCGTGCCCGAGCACGCGGCGACGATCAAGGTGATCGGTCTCGGTGGCGGCGGCTGCAACGCCGTCAACCGGATGATCGAGGCCGGGTTGTCGGGCGTGGATTTCTTCTCGATCAACACCGACGTCCAAGCGCTCAGAAACGCGAAGACGAACAACACCGTGCAGATCGGCAGCGGCCTCACCCGCGGCCTCGGCGCGGGCGCGAACCCGAACATCGGGCGCGAAGCCGCCGACGAGTCGCGCGAGGATCTCGCGATGATCCTCGACGGCGCCGACCTCGTGTTCATCACCGCGGGCATGGGCGGCGGCACGGGCACCGGCGGGGCGCCCGTCATCGCGGAGCTCGCGCGCGAATCGGGCGCGCTGACGATCGCCGTCGTCACCAAGCCGTTCGGGTTCGAAGGCCGCAAGCGCATGCAGGCCGCCGAGCGCGGCATCGCCGACCTCGAATCGAAGGTCGACACGCTCATCACGATCCCCAACGAGCGCATCCTGCAGATCATCGAGAAGAAGACGCCGCTCAACGAAGCGTTCGCCTTCGCCGACGATGTGCTGCGCCAAGGCATCCAGGGCATCAGCGACCTCATCACGCAGCCCGGCCTGATCAACCTCGACTTCGCCGACATCAAGACGATCATGACCGACGCGGGCTCGGCGATGATGGGCATCGGCGAAGGCACCGGCGAGCACCGCGCCGCGGACGCCGCGCAAAAGGCGATCGCCTCGCCGCTGCTGGAAACGACGATCGAAGGCGCGCGCGGCGTGATCTTCAACATCACCGGCGGCACGGATCTCTCGATGTACGAAGTCAACGAAGCGGCCGAGATGATCGCCCGCGCCGTCGACAGCGAAGCGCAGATCATCTTCGGCGCATCGATCGACCCGAGCCTGAACGGCAAGGTGCGCGTGACGGTCCTCGCCGCGGGCTTCGGCCAACGCCCGCACCGCACGCAAACGACGGCGGGCACGCTGGCAGAACCGACGGCCTTCGACAAAGTAAGCCCCGTGAACATGGACGACATCGAAGTCCCGGCGTTCCTGCGGTATCGCAGCTAGCGAGCGGCGATCGCTTCGGCGAGCTCGGGGCGGCCTGCGTCCGCGTTCGACCACATTGCCGTGAACGACGCCGCGTAGCGCGCTGCGCCGGCGCGGTCGCCTGCGGCGCGCAGCGCACGTGCTTCGCCGAGTATGGCGAGCGCGCGGTTCGGAAACAGCTTCAGCGCTGCCGCGAACTGATGCGCAGCTGCGGCAGGTTTGCCGGCGTCGAGCAGGAGCCGGCCGTACATTTCGTGCGCGGGAATCGGCGGGAACGCCGGCTGCATGTGGCGCGGCAGCGCGTCCTCCGCCGCGACGGCGGCGTCCATCGCGCGGAATGCCGCGGCGTCGTCGTGGCGCGCGTGCGCGATTGCGGCCAGGGTCTCGTTCGCGGCAACGGGCGCGACGAGCGCGACCATGTTTTTCTTCGGGAGGTCGGCCAGCAACGCGCGCGCCGCCGCTTCCGCCGCGGCGATGGCGGACGTGTCGTTCCGCGCGATCGCCGCCATCGCGCGGGCCTGCTGCGCCAGCACGTCAACGACGCGCGTGCTGGCGTCCGCGGGCAACCGTGGCGCGAGCGAGTAGTCGCCGCTGGTGAGCATGTATTCCGCCGTCATCCCGACCGCTTCGAAGTCGAGCGAGCGCAAATCGTCCACGTCGTCTTTCGACAAGCCGCCTTTGGCGATCGTGCGCAGGTTCTCGTCGTATTGGTCGAGCGCGATCTCCGCTTGGCGCTTCGCTTCCGCATACCGTCCAAGCTGTAGCGAGGCGTACTGCCCGAACTGCAGGTTGTGAAACTGCCGTGCCGACTGCGGCTCGCCCGCGGCGCGCACGGCATCCTCCGATGCCTTCCACGACGCAAGATTGGAGTTGCGCGCTTCGTCCCACAGGCCGAGCCGCAGCGTGATGTGCGAGGGCATGTGCAGCGCGTGCGGCACCGCGGGTGCCGAGGCTGCGTACGCGCGTGCGGCCGGCAGGCCGCGGTCGGCCAGCGCGTCGGAGTCGTACGCGTGGATCAGGTAGTGCAGCGCGCCTGGGTGCTGCGGCTGGTGCTGGTGCACCGCCTCCGCGAGCGCGGCGGCTTCCAGGCGGCCGTCGTCGGTGAGGCCGCGCACGCTCTGCATCGCGAGCGACATGAACAGCTTGGTCTCGTCGTCTGGATATGCCGCGAGGATCGCGCGCATGGCATCGCGGTACGCGACGTCGCGTGCGTCTTTCTTCGCCGGATCCCCGTCGCCGAACAACGTCGTCACCGCGGCGACGTACTTCGCTTCGCGGTCGTTGCGCGTCGTCGCGCCCTTCACGCGCTCGAGATACCCCAGCGCCGCCTTCACGTCGGTCGCGGTCGGCGGCGACCACAGCGGATGGTTGTACGTCATCGCTGCGCCCCAGTATGCCATCGCGCAATCGGGATGCGCCTTGATCGTCGCGTCGAACTCCGTGAGCGCGCGCTCGTACCAGAAGTTGTGCAGCAGCGCTAGGCCGCGGTCGAACCGCGCGTTCGCGCCGGCGCCGCACGAGATGTCCATGTGCACGTTGCCGATGCCGTGCTCGGGCGCGGCAGGCGGTCCGGCGCCCAGCGCACCGGTCAGGATCAGCACAACCAGCCAGGGCAGACGACGGCTCATGATTCCCTCCTCACTAGGCGGGTTCGTTCGTACCGGCTGCGAAAGCCGCCTTCGATGACCGCCACGCTGCCGCCCGACGAAACCATTGCGCGCGCCACCGCGATTCGCCGCGAGATCCACC
>Ga0066662_10000188_pt1 | contig 25485 bp, 19 predicted proteins | sample GraSoiAngelo_111_FD_133939 | JGI IMG/M metagenome (GOLD analysis project Ga0066662, IMG submission 133939) | Grasslands soil microbial communities from the Angelo Coastal Reserve, California, USA - 14_0903_12_40cm | ecosystem: Environmental > Terrestrial > Soil > Grasslands | place: USA...
CAACGTTGGCACGCCCCCATGCATCCACCCACATCCGGCTGATCGCAGGCGTGAGCGTCGGATTGCGTTTCGTGATGAGCTGCATGGCGCGCTCTTTATCTTCCGATTTGGTCAGAAGTTCGGCGCGGCCATTGATGATGACGCTGCGCCAGTTTTTGGAATCACGGACATCCTCGGCTTGTAAGCAGACTTGTGGGTTGGCAGCGATGTACTCCGTCTTCATCCCTTCGGTCGTGAAGATGTAGATGTACGGCTCGTCGTAAGCGTAATGAATCGGCACAATATACGGACGCCCGTCTGTGCGCGCGCAGCCTAGATGCCCGTAATCGAGCACCTTCAATAAGAGGTGCGCATCATGCGCCGTCATCTCTTCAAGATCCAACATGAAAAACTCTCCTTAAATTCTTCTGCAAGAAATTTACAGTTTGCGCAGCGCATCCTCAATAAGCTTAAGCATGTCTGTGCTGCCAGTATTTCTCCTGAATTCGTTTCGCCCAACTCCAGAAGCGCCCCTGTCTGACGCTGGCGGGTTCATCGCGCCACAACTTCTGGTGCAGATAAATTGCTTCGTGATCTCCCTTGTCAATGACCAACATAATCTCGTGATCGTATTCGGCATCAGGCGTTTCGCCTTCAATCTCTGCGGCGACGTTCGCTGCCACCACCTTGCCCTGTTGCACAGCCATCTGTCCCATCTTCGGGCCGCCGAAACTCACACAATCGCCCGCCGCATACATCCTCTCGACGCCTCGGACGCGCATCATCTTGTCAACGCGAATGTAGCCGTCCTCGTCCGTGATGCCTGCGCTAAGAGCGGCGCTTGCGCCTTGAAACGGCGGAACGAGCATCAACAGATCGTAGCCCAGACGCAGCGCATTGCCCGTCCAGACCTGATGCTCTGTGACGCGGCTGATGGGGAACTTCTGCATGAGCGAGATACCGTGCTTGTCCAGAGCTTCATGCAAAGTCTTCGTCATCTCCGGCGCTCCGAAAGAGTCGCTCGCTGGCTCAGGACTAATAATTGTGATCTCAGTGCGTTCGCGTGCGCCACGCTCTCCGAGCAGGCGAGAGAGCGCGAATGCCGTTTCGTAAATCGGCACAGCGAGTCTCGCGCCCGGACAAGAGCCGATGACGGCGTGGCCTTCACGAAAATCGCGCACGGCTTCGCCAAACTTTAACGCAGCTTCAACGTTCAGAAGATGATGCGCGTGCTCGAAAAATCCGGGCACGCGCTCGGTAGCCAGACGACGACCCAAGGTGTAGATAAGATAATCGTAATGAAGCTCTCCCTCGAATTCGTTTCCGGTGATGACGGCGCGGCGCGCGTGCGGCTCAATTCGCGCGACCTCTCCCTGCAGAAAGCGTATGCGGCGATCAAGCATAGCTTGGCGTAGATCGAAAGAGACATCCTCAGGTTCACACGCTCCGAAAGCCAGATGAACCAGCGCCGGGTAAAAGATGAACTCACTCGCACGTGAAACGAGCGTGATCTGATGCTCAGGGGCAAGGCGTTTCGCTAACGACTCGGCGGCAACCACACCACCGAACCCACCGCCTAAAATAAGGACGTTAGCCATTTCGATTGTCTCTCTTCAGTTCTTGTAGCAATGAAAGACCTCAACCGGAGCTTCCGTCTTTCTCATCAGACTCACGGCCTGATCGCAACCTTCATCACACCGTCGCGCCGCTCGCCAAAGAGTTTGTAGGCTTCCGCAATCTCATCAAGCGAGAAGGTGTGCGTTAGAAGCTGCGTCAGGTCAACGCGGCTATGCTTAACCATCTCCATCAGGCGGCGCATACGCTCCTTCCCGCCCGGGCAGAGCGTAGTCACTATGCGATGATCGCCGATGCCTGCGCTGAAAGCGTCATACGGGATTTGCAACTTGCCGGAATAGACGCCGAGACTGGAGAGCGTGCCGCCGGGGCGCAAAGATCGCAAAGCGTTCTCGAACGTAGCTTGCGTGCCGAGCGCTTCAATCGCTACATCAGCCCCGCCGCCAGTCAGCTTCTTCACTTCTGCTACAACATCCAACTCGCGGTAATCGAGCGTCACATCCGCTCCTAACGCCCGCGCCATTCGTAGCCGATGAGAGTCGCCGTCAACGCCAATAACGAGCGATGCTCCCATCAGACGCGCGCCGATGGTCGAACACAATCCAATCGGCCCTTGAGCGAAGACTACGACAGAGTCACCTATCTTGATCTTGGCTGATTCCGCGCCGCTAAAACCCGTCGAAGCGATGTCGGCCAGAAGAACAACCTGCTCGTCTGTCAATTCGTCTGGAATCTTCGCCATGTTCGCCTGTGCGTAAGGCACGCGCAAAAATTCCGCCTGCGCGCCGTTGATAGTATTACCGAAGCGCCATCCACCGAGCGCCTCAATGCCTTCGCCGTGACCGCACTGCGAGAGGTTGCCGGACAGACACGCGCGGCACTGACCGCAGGGTGTGATCGCGCCGACGAGCACGCGCTGCCCAATTTCGTATCCGGTCACGCCCGCTCCGATCTCTTCAATCACGCCCACAGGCTCGTGGCCGATAATCAATCCGGGACGCACCGGATATTCACCGCGCACGATGTGCAGGTCTGTGCCGCAAATGGTCGTCAGCGTCACACGGATGACTGCCTCACCTATTCCGGCGCTTGGCCTTTCTACTTCTTCAACACGAATTTGGTCTTTGCCATGAAAGACTGTCGCTCGCATTGTTTTCATCGCAGTTCTCCTGTTCTCCGTAGAAGGGCAATGAGTATGCCGTGCACAAAACGAGCGTTTTGGGTCCTGTCTTAACTTCGATTGCGTAATTTAACCGAGCGAGTGTGGAGAATTACGCAGCCAATGGAAGATATGGGCTGTGCGTCGCATTTTTCATTAGAAGAAAAGCCCGCTTCTGCTCTCATGCATCAGGCACAGGCGTTGCACACCAGAAAAGCGCGGCGGCAGACGCGCAATCAGAAAAACGTCTTCGCGCGGCTCTTGCAGACTTAGAAAGGTAAACCGAAATCATGAAGGTCAAGATCAATCAATTAAAGAAACTCGCAATCGCACTCATCGCTCTCCCGTTGCTGACGATGCTTCTACTCAACTCAGCCTCCGTGAAGACGCGCGCGGCGGGTGATACGCCGGATGCAGCCGCTCTCTACAAAGAGAGCAAGTGTGTCATCTGTCATGGCCCGCAGGCGGCCAAATTCTTCGACGCCACTAAGCCGGACGATCAACTCCTTGAGACCGTCATGAAGGGCAAGAAAGCAGAGAAGCCGCCCAACATGCCAGCCTATTCGGAGAAAGGTTTGACAGAAGAGCAGGCTAAGGCGCTCATCGCCTACATGAAATCACTCAAGCAGTGACGCTTTTCGATCTGCCCACATGAGTCTTTCGCCGCGCGATCAGTTCAGCTCAACATCGTTTCAAGCCTTCTATGCCGGTCAGTCTGTACGCGGCAAGGACTGACCGACATGGAAGGTCTGTTCCTTTTAGAAATTTGAGAAAATGTCGAGTCATGTTTTAAGCGTGACGGAGGACTGTTATGAGCGAGGAGGCTGAGGCCATCCCAGAGCGAGAAGCGCAGGAAGCACCTGAAAAAGCTCCGAGGCTTTTTCGTAATTACATCAGTTTCATCGGCGCGGCCATTGTCGTCGCAAGTCTCTCAAGCATCATCCTGCTCTTTCTGCTCGATGTCACTGGCGCATCCAACAACCCTTATCTGGGAATCTTCACCTATCTGCTTTTCCCGGCCTTCCTGATCTTCGGGTTGCTCGTCATTCTCTTTGGAATGCTCAGGGAGCGACGCAGACGCAGGCGTCTTTCGTCATCGGAGATAGCAGCTTATCCAAAGCTGGATTTGAACGACCCGCGCAGCCGTCGCAAGTTTTTCGTCTTCATCGGCCTCGCCTTCGTCTTCATCTTTATGACGGTCTTCGGCAGCTATCGCGCCTACGAATTTTCTGAGTCAGTCACCTTCTGCGGCCAGACCTGCCACACGCCTATGAAGCCTGAGTACACGGCCTTCAGGGCCTCGCCGCACGCGCGCCTACGTTGCGTGGATTGTCATGTAGGCCCAGGGCCGGGCGGCTACGTGCGCGCGAAATTCGCGGGCGTGCGCCAACTCTTCGGCGTGATCTTCAACAACTATTCGAGGCCGATTCCGACGCCCGTTCACAACATGCCCGCTTCGGAAGGAACGTGCGAGCAGTGCCATTGGCCTGAAAAGTTCTACGGCAATCAACTGAGAACCTTCGTTCATTACGCCTACGACGAGAAGAACACCTTTGGTCAGACACGTATGCTCGTGAACGTCGGCGGCGGAAGCGCAGCTAATGGTCCGGTCACAGGTATACACTGGCACATGAACCTAGCCAACGAGATCACCTACATCGCAACTGACGAAGAGCGTCAGAGCGTTCCCTGGGTTCGCGCGAAAGATAAGGATGGAAACGTCACGGAATACCTGGCAAGCAATGCCGCGTTGACGTCCTCTCAGATTGCATCTGCTCCGAAGCGGCGGATGGACTGCATTGATTGTCACAATCGCCCAGCGCACGTTTACCTGCCGCCGAATGTCGCCGTTGACAACTCTTTCGCGGCAGGCAAGCTGGATGTCACGCTACCCTTTCTCAAACGGCAGGCGATTGAAGTTCTGACAAAGAACTACGCTACGAATGAAGAGGCTCTCAACTCGATTGCGTCCGGCCTCGATGCTTTCTATCGCGCGAACTACGCGGACGTGTACGCGCAGAAGCCGGACGCGATTAAGGGCGCGATTGCCGAAGTTCAGCGCATCTATCAGACCAACTTCTTTCCGGAGATGAAGACCAACTGGCAGACACATCCGAACAACATCGGCCACTTCTACACGCAGGGCTGTTTCCGTTGTCACGACGGCGAGCACAAGAGCAGCAACGGAAAGGTCATCACTAACGACTGTAAGGCTTGCCACACAGTTCTGGATCAGATCGCTGATGTCACGCCGGACGCCGAACCCGCCGCGTTCAAGCATCCTGTCAATCTTGGCGACCGGGCTTCGTTGAAATGCACAGTCTGCCACAAGAACGTAGGCCCCTTCGTGCATCCTGTCAACCTCGGCGACATCACACGATTTCAGTGCGCCGACTGCCACACGGGAAATCGCATGAGGCGCGAATCCTAACGATTGCGGACGGGCGGATAACGGGATTGCGGATTGAAAAGCAGAAGGCAGTAAAAACAGCTTCGCCATGCTGCCTACTGCCTTCTGTTCTTCGCAATCCGAAATCCGCCTGTCCGCAATGGGGAAAATTCCCGACTGCGGCTGCGGAAATTTCCGCACGACTGATTTACAACCCAACATAAACCGCTAATTTTCATGCTGCATCGTCGGGAACGTATCTTGCTCTTCTGTGCGCGGAAGCGTTTGAAACGTTCTTCTGCCATCTTTTTGAGGTCGCAAGTATTTCAAGTACAAAATCGCACGAGATCGGATAATTAAATGTCTGCTGTTCAGGAAGCACGCAAAGAGATCGCCGTCAGCATAGAACGTAAGCCTCGCGTTTCCGTTATCAACAGATTGATGAATCAACTCAGTTCCGTCCGCTTCGGCGTGACCTTGCTCGTGTTGCTCGCCGTAGCCTGCATGACGGGGATGCTTATCATGCAGCAATCGGTTCAGGGCTTTGACAAGTATTACGCGGAACTGACGCCTGCGCAAAGATTGGTTTACGGCAACCTTGGCTTTTTCGATATTTATCACACATGGTATTTCAATGTTCTTCTGATGACGCTCTCTTTGAATATCGTCCTCTCCTCAATAGATCATTTTCCGAGAGCATGGAAATTCATCTCGCAAAAGAAACTCGATGCCACACGCGCCTACTTGTTGAGTCAGAAGTTGAACAACACGATCAACCTTGAAGGCGAGAGCCACGAGGCTGTGGTTGAACGCATCGGCAATGCCTGTCATCAGGTCGGCTGGCGCGTGCGCGTTGCCTTGAAAGACAGGCGCGCAGTTATCTTCGCAGAACGCGGCGCGTGGAATCGTCTGGGCGCGTATGGCGTTCATGTGGCGCTCCTGGTCGTCTTCTTAGGCTTCTTTATGACGGCGCAGTACGGGCAGACTGGGCAGATGTCTTTAACGCCCGGCATGAGCAGTTCGGAGATTACAGGTCTGGCGTTTCATCTGGATCAAATTTCAGAGACGACCATGCGCCTGCCGTTCACTGTAGAGTGCACGGACGTTCAGCAGAAACTCATCAACAAAGACGGGTCGCTCTCGGCCATGAACACTATGGACTGGCTGACGCGCATCAGGATTACGGACGAAACAGGCTCGCACGACGCTCTCATCCATCTCAACGCGCCGTTGGATTATCGCGGCTACCGTTTCTTTCAATCGAGTTTTAATTCAACGGGCAACGCGCGCACCATCACGCTTGAGTTGAACCCGCAACAGGGCGGCGAGCCTATAGAAGTGACAATCCCGCGCAACGGTTCTGCGAAACTCACGGATGGAACAGAGATCGAATATCTCAACTTCTTACCGGACTTTACTCTTCAGGGAGGACAAGCTGACACGGCTTCTGATGAGTACAACAATCCTGCTGCGCGAATCGGCATCACGTTGCCCGATGGTCAGGCGAAGGCTGTTTACGCTTTTGCTGCGGACGTGCCAGACAACGCGCCCGTCGGAGCGCCCTTCGGCGGCTACAAGTTTAAGTTGAAGAGTTTTGAAAAAGCTGCGACCGCGCACATCCTTTCAGTCCAGCACGATCCTGGCCGCATCCCGTTCTATGCTGGGAGCGCTTTTCTGATTCTGACGCTCTGCTCGGTCTTTTTCTTTTCTCATCAGCGAGTGTGGGCGATTGTTGAAGAGAAAGAGACAGGAACTTTTGAGGTCGTCGTCGGAGGCGACACCAATCGCGGCAGGCTCAACTTTGAAGATCGTTTCAAGCGAATGACAAGCTCGATCATCGGGCAGACAGTGAAGGTGCAATCATGAGTGAAGTTTTAAGACAACCGCTCTTAGCGAGCGCGACCGCAACTGAGCGCAGAGGCTTACGTTCGTTTCTTCCAGCCATCGTAGCCGTCGGCGGCTCGATTCTTTTAGTTTTGCTCAGGCTTCAATTGGGCGGCGCACATTTCATCTCCGACGAGGGATTAATGCTGCTTGCGCTCGCTTGCTATTTGACCGCAGCAGTCTTTCATCTGACCAATCTCTACGCGCCGTCAGAGATGGCACAGAAAGCGGGCCTCTGGCTTGCGACCACCGGCGTCTTCTTCAATCTCTCAAGCTGGGGTGTGCGCTGGATCAACGCCAGAGACATGGAGTTGGCGGCGGTCTTAAAGAACGGCGGCGAGATGCCCTGGTTCTTCCGCTATATTCCGTTCGCTAATCTTTATGACCTGAGTCTGGCAGTCGCTTTCGGCGCAGGTATTACAACGTTGCTCATCGCCAACCGCAAGAGCTTTCGTTTTCTTGGCGCGGTCACCTTGCCTCTGGCTTCGATCATTCTGGTGCTCGCCCGCTTCATCGGCAGCGAGATGGCGAACCTTCCGCCGATCTTAGATTCCTACTGGCGACCGATTCACGTCGGCACGGCATCGCTCTCTTATGGCGTTGCGCTCGTTTGTTTCGCCGTCGCCGTCATTTATTTACTGAAAGACAAAGTTAAGCCGGAAGCATTCGCCATCTGGTCAAGCATCTTCGCGCTCGTGGTTCTGGCATTCATCAGTCGCGGTTCAATCTTCACGGCTGGCGTCTATCGCGCTTCCGCTTTCGAGATGATGGGAGGCAAGGGATCATCTATTCCGCTGCGCGTCACGCTTCCCTGGGTCGGGCAGATTCTGATCGTCGTTGGTCTATTGCTGGCTGGCGTGATCGCAGCCTTCGGAATGTATCTAGCGAAGAATAACGAGAAGGCGCGCAGTTGGGGACATCGCTTCCTGAGACTCTCATTCGTCGCGCTGGCCTGCGCGATTGCTATGTTTGTCGGTCAGGTGAAGACCATGACGAACATTGTTTCGAGAATTGACACCGCACAATACGCAACGTTTGGTAAGTGGCTCGCTGAGCAGGAAGGATTGAAGCCGGAACAGGTCGCGCAGATTCCGTCGTCGCAACTTTATCAAGCCGCCGCAGACTTCGTCGCCACGCGCGGAAACACTCTGACCTTGAATCTCAAGGCCAATCCGGTTGAGTTGTCTGCGCTCATCACCGCGCTCGTCGCCACCTTCTTCGTCATTCTTTTCAGCTTCCGCACGGAACGCCTATGCGAAGCGCTGCCGAGTTTAGAGAAGCTCGACAGCCTGATGTACAAGACCGCTAGCGTCACCTTCGCGCTTCTTGCGATGCTACTTATCACTGGCGCTGTATGGGCTAACGAATCGTGGGGCGCGTATTGGAGTTGGGACTCGAAAGAGGTTGGCGCGCTCGTCGCTTGGTTCACCTACGCTGCTTACCTGCATACGCGCATCGCACGCGGCTGGACTGGCCGACGCTCAGCCTACTTCGCAATCGTCGGGTTCCTGTTAATTATTTTCACTTACTTGGGAGTCAGCTACCTGCTCCCTGGATTGCACTCTTACGCATGATTGTAGGGGCGGGGACAAGTCCTCTGCCCGAAGTTAATGCGGATTATCGCGGACAGGGACAAGCCCTGCCCCTACAGATTAAAAAGATGTCAATCGTTCTTGCAGGTGTGAGCCATAAGACAGCGCCCGTTGAGGTGCGCGAGTGCCTGGCGTTTACGCCGGAAGCGTGCGCCGAAGGACTTCGCGCGCTGGTTGACGGCGAAGTTGTGCGCGAGGGTTTGATCGTTTCAACATGCAATCGCGTTGAGGTGATAGCCGACGTTGACCCTGCGCGAGAAGAAGAAGGCAAGGAGCGCATCAATAATTTTTTAACAGGCGCACGCGCCCAGCATCACGGCGACCTTAGCAAGCATCTATACACGCACACGAATAAAGAAGCCGCTCATCATATCTTCCGCGTCGCCGCATCCTTGGACTCAATGGTAATCGGCGAGCCGCAGATTCTCGGACAGATTCGCAAAGCTTACACCTCTGCTGTTGAAACAGGCACAGCCGGGCGCGTGCTCCATCGTCTGATGCACCAAGCTTTTCATATAGCCAAGCGCGTGCGAAACGAAACGGCGATCTCTTCAGCCGCAGTCTCCATTAGCTACACTGCTGTCGAACTTGGGCGCAAGATATTTGATACTCTAGAAGGCCGCACAGTTCTTCTAATCGGCGCTGGCGAAATGGCAGAGTTGTCAGCGCGCCATCTGAAGAAGGCTGGAGTCTCGCGCATTCTCATAGCGAATCGCACCGTTGAGACTGCGCGCAAATTAGCCTCAGAGTTTAACGGCGAGGTGGTCGCTTACGATAATCTCGCAACACATCTAGCCTCAGCAGATGTCGTCATCTGCTCGACGGGCGCGACCGATTACATCATCACCCCGGCAATGGCGCGCGAGGCAGTGGCCTTGCGACGCCGAAATCCTCTCTTCCTCATAGACATCTCGGTCCCGCGCAACGTTGATCCGGCTGTTGGCAAGATTAAAAACCTCTTCCTCTTCGATGTTGACGATCTGGAAGCTGTGATTGCTTCAAACATAACGGAGCGAGAGCGTGAAGCCGCGCGTGCCGAAAGGATCGTGGAAGCGGAAGTGGATCGTTTCGAGAAGAGCTTGCGCGAGCTTGATTTGGGACAAGAGATTGGAGCGATGAAGCGCAAGCTTGAAGAGATAGCTCAAACGGAGTTAGCGCGCCAGCGTCGTCGTCTTGGCGATCTTACTCCCGAACAGGAGCGCGCAATAGAAGCCCTGCTCATCTCGACCGTAAACAAAATCTCGCATCCCGTGATACAGCAGATGCGACGCTCCGCTGAATCCGAACAGAGCGACATAGCAAGCATCTGGGTCGAAGCTTTTGCGACAGCATAAGGATTAAATTAAAGGTAAGGTCTCTGATGAAAAAAGATAGCATTCTAGTTGGAATTATCGGCCTCTTGCTCGGCCTCATTGTAGGCTTCATGTTCGCCAACAATATAAACCAGCGCGGGAACGCCGCAGCAGTCGCGCAGCAGAATCAAGCATTGCCTCCCGATCATCCGCCGATCACACAATCGGGCGCGCAGGCTGGACCCGACATGCAGAACGTTCAGGAGGCGATCAACCAAGCGAAATCCGACCAGACCAACTTCGCGGCGCAGATGAAAGCCGCAGACTACGCTTATCAAGTTCAACGCTTCGACGAAGCCATTCAGTTCTTACAAAGAGCAAACCAGTTGCGGCCTGACAACTACGAAGCAATCGTGCAGTTGGGCAACGTAAACTTCGACGCCAATCGTTTTGAAGAAGCGGAGAAGTGGTACACCTCTGCTTTGAAGACTAAGCCGGATGATGTGAACGTTCGCACTGATCTTGGATTGACATTCCTTCTGCGCGAGCCTGCGAATCTTGATCGCGCGATTACGGAGTTTCGCTCTTCGCTCGAACGCGACCCGAAGCACCTTCAGACGTTACAGAATCTGACGGTCGCGTGGACGCGCAAAGGGGATGCTGCGCAAGCGCGCTCCGTTCTGGCTAAGCTCGAAGAGGTGAGTCCTGGTAATCCAGCAATCACAAGTTTGCGCGCAGATGTTGACAAGCTGCAAACGCAACCTGCGAAGGCTGAAATGGCTCGATAAAAGCGAGCGTTGAAGAGAAACGAGGGATTCTCTGATGCAAGCAACAGTTTCGGCAGCTTCCGAGTTATTGGAAAAGTATGATGTGGCGGGGCCTCGCTACACCAGTTATCCGACCATAGTCTATTGGGACGATGACCCGACGGTTGAAGGATGGACGCGAAGCGTCGCTGATTCTCTGGATGAGAGCGAACGGCTTGGAAGCGGCGCGGCCATCTACGTTCACATACCCTTCTGCCGCTCGCTCTGCACCTACTGCGGATGCAACACGCGCATCACGCGCCACACGGAGGTTGCCAAGCCTTACGTTCAAACTATTCTCAAAGAGTGGTCGCTTTACCGTGAGCGCCTAAACCGTGAACGACCGATTCCAATTACTGAGATACATCTTGGAGGCGGCACGCCAACCTTTCTACCTTCAGAGGAGTTAGCAGAGCTTATAGAGGGAATCTTAAAGGACGCTCGCCAGACAACGGACGCGGAGTTCTCCGTTGAGGCAGACCCGCGCACTACGACGCGCGAACAGTTGCTGACGCTTGCGCGCCTCGGCTTCCGCCGCCTGAGTCTGGGCATACAGGATTTCGACACGCGCGTGCAGGATATTGTGAACCGCATTCAAACGGAAGAGCAGGTTCGCACAGTGACGGAAGACGCGCGCGCTGCAGGTTTCACGAGCATCAATTACGATCTGGTTTACGGTCTCCCGCTTCAAACGCTTCATAGTATCGAGCAGACGATCGAAGCCGTGCGCCGCCTTAGACCGGACCGCATAGCCTTTTATTCTTACGCGCATGTGCCTTGGATAAAGCCCGGCCAGCGCCGATTCACAGAATTGGATTTACCATCAGGCGAAGAGAAGCGCGCGCTTTACGAACTTGGTCGGATGCTTCTGGAAAAAGCTGGCTATCGAGAAATCGGCATGGATCACTTCGCGCTTTGTACTGACTCGCTCTGGACGGCTTCAACGGAAGGCACATTGCACCGCAACTTCATGGGCTACATTACGCGACAGGTCTCGCCTTTGATTGGCCTCGGCGTTTCTTCGATTAGCGACTCGTGGGACATGTTCGCGCAGAACGAGAAGAAGCTTGAGGATTATGTGGCGCGCATCGAGCGTGATGAGATTCCAATCTTTCGCGGGCACAAGCTGACGAAGGAAGATCGCGTGCTGCGCCGTCACATTCTGAACTTGATGACGCGATTTGAGACCAATTGGGACGAGGCCGTGCTTTACGTGCCGTATCTTGAGACAGTGAACGACCGACTGGCGGAGATGCGAAGCGACCACTTAGTAAAACTCGGAGAGCGCAGTTGCGAAATCACAGCAGAGGGCAGACCTTTCCTTCGCAACATCTGCATGGCGTTTGACGCGCGCTTGGTGCGCAAAGTTCCGACCACTCAAATCTTCAGTAGAACGATCTGACGATTGCGGACGGGCGGATAACGGGATTGCGGATTGAAAAAAGAGAAGAATTAACGATGAGAGTTTCAGCGAACACGGTGACAGCGAGAGAATTGACAGAGGGAATGAACACGCCCGTCTCTGCAACAATCCGCTATCCGCAATCCGAAATCCGCAATGGAGTTGCACTTCTGAACTTCGGAGGCCCGTGGAGGCTCGATGACGTGAAGCCGTTTCTTTACAGGCTCTTTGTGAACCCTGCGGTGCTAGTCGGCGTGCCTGCACCTTTGCGTCAGCTTCTGGCTTTCACAATCGCGCAGGTTAAAGGGCCATCGTCAATCCGTAGCTACAAATCAATCGGCGGAGGCTCGCCGCAACTCAAGTGGACTCGTATGCAGGCTGAAGCGCTGCAGAATCTACTGGACGATACCGTGCGGATTGAAGTGGGGATGCGCAGCGCAGAGCCTTCAATCGAGCACGCACTTCGCAAGCTAAAGGATTGGGGCGCAAGGCGGTTGATTCTTCTTCCGCTATTTCCGCATTTCTCTACGACTACGAGCGGAACATGCTTTAAGGAAGCTAGAGCCGCGCTTCGACGCCTGAACTGGAATCCCTTAGTGCGCGAGATAACGAACTGGCCGGACCATGAACCTTACGCGCGCCTTTTGCGCCGCACCGTTGATGAAGCTGTAGCGGAAGCCGAAAGTGAGCGTGGCGCCGACAAAGACCCGATTCACATACTCTTTTCTGCTCATTCGCTCCCTTTGAAGATAGTGAAACTAGGCGACCCGTATCCGTCTGACATCGAGCGCACAATCAAATCGGTCACGCGAGAGTTGAAGCATCCCTGGTCCTTGTGCTTTCAATCGCGCAACGGAAAGTTGCCCTGGCTTGAGCCTTATCTGGAAGACGAAATTAAGCGGCTGGGAGGAGAGGGCGTGCGCCGTCTGGTCGTAGTACCCGTAAGCTTCGTCAGTGATCACATTGAAACGCTCTTCGAGTTGGATCAACTCTACGCAGAACAGTCAAGAGCGCACGGCATCACTCATTACTACCGCGCACGCACGTTCAACGACGACCCGGAGTTTCCGCGCGTGCTCCGCTCGGTTCTTTCGGAGGCCGTCGCGTGCTAGGCAAACTCGATACAACGCGGCGAGAAGTCACAATCATAGGCGCAGGCATCGCCGGAATGCTCGCTGCCTTTCAACTGGATAAGCTGGGCTACACGGTGACGCTTCTCGAAAGCAAAGAGCGCGCGGGCGGATTGATCGAGACGCGACGCACAGAGCACGGCATTGTTGAAACAGCCGCGCATTCGCTCCTTGCCGCGCCAGCCGTTAAAGAGCTTTGTCGAGAGTTGGGCGTTGAGCTACTTGAAGTTCGCAAAGACTCGCGCGCACGCTTCATCGTCCGCGACGAAAAGCTCAGAAAGTTTCCGCTCAGTTTCAGTGAAGTTGCGGGCGCCATGGGACGCGCAATGTTTGCACGCGCTGAGAATCACATAGACGCTCAGACATTGGAATCCTGGGGACGCAGGCATCTGGGTGATGCTGCTCTTCAATATCTTTTGACGCCGTTCGTGCGCGGTATCTACGGCGTGCAGCCCTGTGAACTTGGCGTCGCCGCCGCTTTCCCTTCGCTTCTCCTGGAACCCGGCCACACTCTGCTCGGCACTATGCTGCTTAAACCTTTCAAACGTTCTTCATCAAGGAACGAGAAAGCTTCATCGAAGACTGGCAATAAAGAGAAGGGGAGAAAGCCAATGGTCGCGCCTCGTAATGGAATGGGCGATCTAATAAAGCGGCTTGAGCGACAGTTAGAGAAAAGATTGAGAGATCGTTTCCAGAAAGGCGTTGCGGTTAATGCACTGCCGGATGCGCCCAATATAATCTTAGCAACGCCGTCCAATGTAGCGGCAGAGCTACTCGCAACGGAATCTTCAGAACTGAGTCGTCGTCTGCTAGAGATTCAGTACACGCCTCTGGTGACGGTCACGGCGTTTGTCTCACGCGCATCTTTCGGCAGAGAGATAAAAGGTGTCGGCGCACTTGTCCCGGCGCGCGAGCAGCGCAAGTGTTTGGGCATTCTCTTCACTTCAAGCTCTTTTGAGAATCGCGTCTTCGATGAATCGCGCCACGCCTCTTTCACAATCCTGCTCGGCGGCACATCGCAACCTCAGTGGGTCGCGGCATCTGATGAAGAGATCAAACAAGCAGTCCGCGAAGAACTGGCGACGCTCTTAGGAATTGAAGGCGAGCCGATAGAATTGGTCATCACACGCTGGCCGCGAGCGATTCCGCAGTATTCGATTGAACTCCCGACGGTCTGGAACGCTGCACGTGAGAGTTGGTGTCAGCATCCGGGGCGAGTCCTTTTCGGAAACTACACTGGACAAGTCAGCCTGCGTGGGATGATAGAGAGTGCTGCATCGCTAAGTTAGACAAATCTTCATTTGCGATTGAGAGAAACCCACGGTACATGCGCGTTGATTGGGCTGCAGGGCTTACATTAAATCTTCAAATCACAGAATCAGGCTGAAAACAGACTTCCGCACTTTGGCACAACTAAACAATAGGTTGCACCAATAAAACAGATTCTTCCATCAACAATTCAAGCCACTTAATTCTTTCCTGCTAATTGCTTGTATTGCTGCCAGCGCTGCTCGACGGATTTCTGCGCGCGTTCGAGCAGGAACTTCGCCACTTCCGGGTCAGACTGCTGCAACATGCGATAGCGGCCTTCCGTGTAGATGTAGTCCTGCAAAGCTATCTTCGGCTCACCCGAATCGAGCACGAAAGGATTCTTGCCAGCGTCTGCGAGCGCTGGGTTGTAGCGATAGAGCAGCCAGTAGCCTGAATCAACCGCAAGCTTCTGCTGCTGCATTCCCTTCGCAATATCAATCCCGTGCGCTATGCACTGGCTGTAGGCGATGATGAGCGATGGACCGTTGTGCGCTTCTGCTTCGAGGAAGACCTTGACCGTCTGCGTGTCGTTCGCGCCCATCGCAATCTGCGCAATGTACACGTCGCCGTAGCGCATGGCGGTCATCCCCAGGTCCTTCTTCGCGGTCGGCTTTCCGCCAGCAGCGAACTTGGCGACCGCGCCGAGCGGCGTTGCCTTTGAAGATTGCCCGCCCGTGTTTGAATAGACCTCTGTGTCGAGCACCAGGATATTCACGTTCTGACCGCTTGCGAGAACGTGGTCAAGACCGCCGTAGCCTATGTCGTAAGCCCAGCCGTCGCCGCCCACGATCCAGACGCTCTTCTTTACAAGCTGGTCGCTGATGTTAAGAAGGTCGCGCGCTTCCGTCTCCTGTTTGTCCGCGAGTTTTGTTTTCAACTCCTCTACAAACTCGCGCGCTTTATTGATTCCTTCGTTTGTTGATTGATCTGTGTTGAGTAAGCCGTCGGCCAACTCTTCTCCAACGAAACCTCGCAATCGCTCGACCAACTGGCGCGCGTAGGCCTTCTGGTGATCTAGCGCCATGCGCATTCCGAGTCCGAACTCTGCGTTGTCCTCAAACAGAGAGTTGGACCATGCCGGACCACGACCAGCGCTGTCAGTCGTGTAAGGCGTGGTCGGGAGATTGCCGCCATAGATACTTGAGCAGCCTGTTGCGTTGGCGATCACGGCGCGGTCGCCGGAGAGTTGCGTGAGCAGTTTGATGTAAGGTGTTTCGCCGCATCCAGCGCACGCGCCTGAAAACTCGAAGAGCGGGCGCAGTAGTTGCACATTCTTAACGGAGTCGAACTTCATTGCGCCGTTCTTGTGCATGTCCGGGAGTTGCAGGAAGAAGTCCCAGTTGACGCGCTCGCTGTCACGAAGGGGAAGCTGCGGCTGCATGTTGAGCGACTTGCGCGAAGAGTTGCTCTTGTCTTTCGCCGGACAAACCTCCACGCAAAGTTTACAGCCTGTGCAGTCTTCGACCGCGACTTGAATCGTGTAGAGTTGGTCCGGCAGTTCGCGCCATTTAGCGGGTATGTGCTTAAAACCTTCGGGCGCACCTGCCAAGTCAGATTGGCTAAGGACCTTCGCTCTGATTGAAGAGTGCGGGCAGACCATCACGCACTTGCCGCATTCTATGCAGAGGTCCGGCTCCCAGACCGGAACATCCTGCGCGACATTGCGCTTTTCCCACTGCGCCGTGCCGACCGGATAAGTCCCGTCAATCGGAAACGCGCTGACGGGAAGCTGGTCGCCACGACCCGCTATGATCTCGGCAGTCACGCGTCGCACAAACGCGGGCGCACCCTGCGGCACGGCGGGAGGCATGACAAACTCGCTGGTCGGCTGTGATGGGACAGAGACTTCAAAAAGGTGTGCGAGCGCCGCGTCCACAGCCGCGAAGTTCTGCTTGACGACAGCCTCGCCGCGTTTGCCGTAGGTCTTCTTGATTGACTCTTTAATCTTCTGAATCGCTTCCTCGCGCGGCAGCACGTTGCTGATGGCAAAGAAACAGGTCTGCATGATTGTGTTGATGCGATTGCCCATGCCGTTCTCTTTGGCTACGGCGTAGGCATTGATGGCGTAGAGCTTGAGACGCTTGCTGATAATCTGTTGCCGCACGGAGCGCGGCAGGTTTGCCCAGACTTCTTCGGTCGGATAAAGACTATTCAAGAGAAGCGTCGCGCCGTCTTCGGCTGCGGCAAGCACGTCGTAGCGTTCGAGGAAATTGAACTGATGAACGGCGACGAAGTTTGCGCGCTGAATCAGGTAAGTGCTTTTGATCGGACGTGGCCCGAAGCGTAAATGTGAAACCGTCATCGCGCCGGATTTTTTAGAATCGTAAACGAAATAACCCTGCGCGAAATTATCCGTCTGTTCGCCGATGATCTTGATCGAATTCTTGTTGGCGCTGACAGTCCCGTCTGCGCCCAAGCCCCAGAAGACTGCGCGCACCTGGTCGAATGATTCGGTGGCAAACGTCGTGTCAAATGGAAGGCTTGTGAACGTCACATCATCAAGGATTCCGATGCTGAAATGATTTTTCGGCTGCTCTTTCGAGAGTTCATCGAAGACGGCCTTGACCATCGCGGGCGTGAACTCTTTGGAAGCCAGCCCGTAGCGTCCGCCGATAATGCGCGGCATGGATTTGAAAGGCGCGCTCGCGTTACTGAAACTCTCGCTGATGGCCGTGACCACATCCTGATAAAGCGGCTCGCCCGCCGCGCCCGGCTCTTTCGTGCGATCAAGCACGGCGATAGAACGAACGGTTGAAGGCAGAGCTTTCAACAGCTGCTCGGCGGAGAATGGCCTGTAGAGTCTGACTTTCAGGAGGCCGATCTTTTCGCCCTGAGCTTCGAGCGCGCGAACAGTCTCTTCCGCAGTCTCGCAGCCCGAACCCATCATCAAGACGACTCGCTCGGCATTCGGCGCTCCAACATAATCGAAGAGTTGATATTGTCTGCCCGTTTGCTTCGCAAACTTGTCCATCAACTCCTGAACGATGGCGGGAGTCGCGTTGTAGAAAGTGTTGGCGCGTTCGCGTGATTGAAAGAAGACATCCGGGTTCTGCGCCGTGCCACGCATCACTGGATGATCGGGCGAGAGTGCGCGTGAGCGGTGCTGTTGCACAAGCTCACCATCAATCATCGTGCGGATGTCTTCATCCGAGAGTTTTTCAATCTTCATTACTTCATGCGAAGTGCGGAAGCCGTCGAAGACGTGCAGGAAGGGGACGCGCGCGCGGAGCGTGCTGGCTTGTGCAATGAGCGCAAAATCCATCACTTCCTGTAAGGAGTTAGCGAAGAGCATTCCCCAACCGCAGGAGCGCGTCGCCATCACGTCTGAATGATCGCCGAAGATAGAAAGGGCGTGCGTGGCGATGGCGCGTGCGGCGATGTGAAAGACCGTAGAGGTCTGCTCGCCCGCGATCTTGAACATGTTGGGAATCATCAGTAGCAAGCCCTGACTGGCCGTGAAGGTGGTTGAGAGCGAGCCTGTTTGCAGTGTGCCGTGGACCGCTCCGGCAGCGCCGCCTTCGGATTGCATCTCGCGCACCAAAGGCGTCATGCCCCAGATGTTTTTTTCTCCAATGGCTGCCCAGGCGTCTGTGGATTCCCCCATGTTTGAAGAAGGCGTGATCGGATAGATGGCGATGACTTCGTTTGTTTTGTAGGCGATGTAAGCGGCGGCTTCGTTTCCATCTATGGTGACTTGTTGACATTTCATAGTTGTGTAATCTCACCCGGCTTATGGATTTTTCTGCGGAATCGCACCCGAAAAGATTGGATAGCACTCGTGACGGGCTGCTCCCGCGTTGTTGATTGCAAGTTCCATGCACATCACAGAATTTGAAATCAGCCTAAAAAGTTTCAGCCGCAGGCGGCCCGGGGAAGCCGCCTGCGGCTGACTTGGACAAACTCGCCAGGGGGTCGGGCGAGTCTGTGCTCGGGGATGTTGACCTTGACCGAGACGGTTTCACGCTCGCGCGCTTTCGCGTTCGGCAGAATCAAGATCAACTGCGGCGTGTAGAAGATCGTGCGTTTGTACTCACCACTTAATACTGCCTAAGAAGGATGGTCGCACGCCCTTCTCTTCGTCCGCGCCGGATTCTACGAAAGAGACCACGTGCGAATCTATGATCCAGATCACACGCCACTGTGATGAAGGTCACAGAGAGAGAAAGAACAGCGCCGCATCAATCCCTTTGGGCTGTCAGAAAGTCTAACTCTCGTAGCGCACGCTCTTCTTCCATCTGCCTGATTCGCAAGCGCAGCCAATCCTTGATGGCCTTCTCCAGCTTCTGCTGGTTGTCTTCCATCTCAAGCGTCTCGACAGTCTCGCCCTTCTTGTCAAGCGGAATGTGGTGGCAGGGAATTGTCTCCGCGCGCTTCTCCGCAGGGACGAAATCAATCAAGTGGCATTCGTCGCAAGAATGCGCGCGATACGGATAGCCGTAGTTAATGCAGGTCAGCGAGTCCTGAAAAGCAGAGGTGGGCTTCCAGGGTGTTCTGACCGAGCGCCCGTAGCCGCCCTTCTCAAGAAAATCAAGCTCCTCTTTGAACAGTTCTAATAGATCGCGGTCATCTTTCGGCATTGTCGTCACCTTCAACTTTCTGCACTTCGCAAGCATTTGCTATTGGCCGCTGGTAACTCTTGAAGAGACCAGCTGCGGTCTCTCTCTTTGATTCAGGAAGAAGCAACAGACGTGCCTGGATGTTTGCAGGAATTTCAAGCGAAGAAAGGCTGTTTCGTTGAGTGAGGTTGGGAAAAGTTACCCAAGAGGATGCGCGAAAGCTCGCAACGAAGAGAGGGCGTTCGCGCTTCCGGCTGAGACACACACGACAAACCGTAATGCTGGATAGACTGCTTTACAGAGTACAGATTTTGCCATTCAATCCCTCGGCAAAATTAGTTGAGTTGTTATGACCATCGCTGGATCTTCAAAGACTGTTTACGGCCCTGTGCGCTCATGGCGCGCAGGCGTCTCGCTCGGAGTTGACCTGCTCGCACTCAATTCCATCTGCTCGTTTCGCTGCGTGTACTGTCAACTCGGAAAGATCAACCGACACACGACCGCGCGCAAAGTCTATGTGGCCACCGAGAGGGTGATGACCGACTTGCTTAGGAGCAGTTGGCGTATTGCAGACATCATCACGCTCTCAGGAAGCGGCGAGCCGACGCTTGCAGCGAACATGGGCGAAGTGATTCGACAGACAAAAACGCTCACTAACAAGCCTGTACTCGTGCTGACAAACGGCACGACCTTGAATGACGCTGCTGTGCGCCGCGAGCTTTGCGAAGCAGACAAAATCTACTGCAAGCTCGACGCGGCTGACGCAGAGACTTTCAGGCGAATCAATCGTCCCGTCGAAGGAATAACTCTTCAAGCAGTCATCAATGGAATCAAGGCGCTCAAAAGAGAGTTTACCGGAGAGCTTGCGATTCAACTTATGCTCACGCCTGCGAGTCTGAAACAGGCAGAGCAGTTTGCGCGAATTCTCAACGAGATTAAGCCGGATGAGGTGCAACTCAATCTGCCATATCGCCCCATTCCGCGTGAATGGTTCATTGACGCTCGCGGCAATAACGACACTCTGCCCGTGCCCGCGAACCACTTCACAACGATTACGACAGAAGAAGCCGCTCGCTTTGAGGCTGCGCTACGCCATTTAACCGGACTCAAGGTCTCTTCAGCCCACCGAATTCGCAGCGACTAATCTTGTCATCTGCGAAATATTCCCCTCGCCCCGTCCTGCCTGCGAAAAATTTCGCAACTCCTTTGCTTATTTATAACTCAAGACCCTTTCTATCAGCGCGTTTGCTTACTTTCGCCACTGGTATATACCTTGCTCTGTCTTGTCCGGCACTCTAAAGCCTCGCGGGGACGCTCAGGCTCACAAACTATTGAAGAACTGGTGACGCTCCGCACGGAACCAGAGCGCGCGAGACCGAATCGAGTTTCCCGTCGCAGCCCAGTTTCCAGCTTTCCTTGCGCGTGCCGACTTTTGTAGAATTTGAACTGAGATATTAAGGGGGATCGTAACCATTTATGCTCAAAGATAAGATTCTGGTGGTTGATGACGAGCAGATGATTCGCTGGACGCTCTCGGAGGCTCTGCGTGGGTGGGGCTACGCGCCCGTCGAAACCGCAAACGTCGCGGCCACTCTGCCAGCTTTCGAAGCAGAACAACCAGCCGCCGTGCTCTTAGACATTAATCTGCCCGATGGCTCTGGACTCGATGTGCTGCGTGAGATCAAACGCCGCCAGCCGGACGCGGTCGTCATCATGATTACGGCCAACGTGCTCATTGACGACACGATTGCTGCGCTTCGCGGCGGCGCTTACGATTTTATAGGCAAGCCCATTAACTTGGACGAGCTACAGGTGACGATCCGCAATGGAATCGAAGCGCAACGCCTTCGCCGCGAAGTCAATCTAATCCGCCGTGAGCGCGCGCAGCAGTTCAGTTTCAATCAGATCATAGGCGAATCGCCCGCCATGCGCGAGATGATAAACCTTGCGCGCAAGGTGGCGGAATCCGAAGTCTCCTCCGTGCTACTGCAAGGTGAATCCGGCACAGGCAAAGACCTTGTTGCAAAGGCTGTTCACTACTCATCACCTCGCGCCTCCGCTCCATTCATAGCGATCAACTGCGCTGCCATTCCTGTCACACTAATCGAATCGGAACTCTTCGGTTACGAGAAAGGCGCGTTCACAGATGCGAAGGCTCGCAAAGAAGGATTGTTCGAGCAGGCGGAAAGAGGCACGCTCTTTCTTGACGAGATTGGCGAACTTGAACTCAGTCTTCAGGCGAAACTCCTGCGCGTGCTTGAGGAGGGCGTGTTTCGTCGCGTGGGCGGACTGAAAGACATTCCGTTAGATGTGCGAGTCATCGCAGCATCCAATCGTGACCTTAAAACAGAGAGCGAGCATGGACGCTTTCGTCTCGACCTATATTATCGCCTTTCAGTCATACAGATTGACATCCCTGCCTTGCGCGAGCGAGGCTCAGATGTGTTGCTGCTCGTAGATCACTACATAAAATTCTTCAATGAGCGGCTCAAGCGCAAAAAGATTCACGGATTGACGCCTGAAGTCGCCGCGGCCTTCGGTCGCTACAGTTGGCCGGGCAACGTGCGTGAGCTTCGCAACGTGATAGAGCGCGCTCTTATACTTGAAGATGAAGATTTGATTACTACGAAGTATCTACCGCCCGGATTCGTCGCAGAGAGGGCAATGAGTATTAACGGCGGCACGAAGGCCAAAGATTCTGTGGAATATCCGTTCGCACTTCCGCCCGAAGGCATCATGCTCGATGACGTGGAGATGTCTCTGGTCAAACAGGCGATTGCGCAGAGCGGCGGCAATCAAACTCGCGCGGCAGAACTCCTCGGCATCTCGCGCGATCAACTCCGCTATCGCTTGAAAAAACTTGACGGTATGGCTGCGGTTGAAGCATCCTCATGAGTGAAGGTTTCTGCTCATGAAGGACACTGCAACGGAGCCGCGTCCGGCGACTGAAGATAAAGAGACCAGCACAGAACAGGCGCTCGAACGCTCGCTCAAAGAACTGGCCGACATCCGTTTCGCGCTCGATCAATCCTCAATCGTCGCCATCACAGATCAAACTGGCCGTATCACCTACGTCAACGACAAGTTCTGCGAAATCTCCAAATACTCCAGAGAAGAACTGCTCGGCCAAGATCACCGCATCATCAACTCCGGTTATCATCCGAAAGAGTTCATACGCGATCTCTGGACAACCATCGCGCAGGGCAAAGTCTGGAAAGGCGAGATCAAGAATCGCGCCAAGGATGGCTCTTACTACTGGGTGGACACGACCATCGTTCCCTTCCTGAATTCGGAAGGAAAGCCCTACCAGTACGTAGCGATCCGCAACGACATCACGGAGCGCAAGCGTGGCGAAGAGCAGATCAGAGAGCAGGCCGCGCTTCTTGATACAGCGCAGGATGCGATTCTCGTCCGCGACCTGGATGAGCGCATCCTCTTCTGGAATGAGAGCGCCGAGCGTATGTACGGTTGGAGTGCCGCCGAAGCAATCGGTCAAAGAGCAGACTTGCTCATCTACAGAGAGCTGACGCCTGAACTGATTGAGGCGCGGCGCGTTGTGCTTGAGTGCGGCGAGTGGCGCGGTGAAATGCATCAAGTTACAAAAGATGGGCGCGAGATTATTGCGGATAGTCGCTGGACGCTGGTGCGCGACGAGCAGGGACGCCCGAAGAACAAGCTCATCGTCAACACGGACATTACAGAACGAAAGCGACTCGAATCGGAGTTGTTGCGCGCCTCGCAACTCTCGCTCATCGGTGAATTGGCCGCAGGTCTGGCGCACGAGATCAAGAACCCGCTCGCAGGGATTCAGGGTGCTGTGGACATTCTCATCCGGCGGCGCGAAGCCGGAGATAATGAGCGCACAGCACTCGAAGGTGTGCGCCGCGAGGTCATGCGAATTGATGCGACTGTGCGTGCGTTGCTGGAACGCGCACGCCCGCGCGCTCTCAACACGTCTCCGACATCGCTGGTGGAGGTCGTGCGTCGCGCCGTTACGCTCGCACGCGATCACGCGGCAAGTGTGGCTGTGCGTGGCCGCAAAGTTACTATTGGGTTTGAGCCTGCGCGCGGCCCCTTCATCATTCCGATTGACGCCGGGCAGATTGAAGATGCCGTGCTCAATCTACTTCTCAATGCCATCGAAGCGATTGAGCGGGAAGGCTGCGTCACCGTGCGCGCGAGCTGTCAAAGCGGCGAGAGTGAAGCGAGGCCGGATGGTGAAGCTGTCATCGAGGTGACAGACACTGGACGCGGGATTGCCGAAGACGATCTTGAGCATATCTTCAACCCCTTCTTCACCAAAACAAGCGGCGGCACAGGGCTGGGATTACCGGCAGTCCGCCGCATCGTGCGCGCACACGGCGGACGAATTGAAGTTACGTCAACGCCTGGCTCCGGCTCAACTTTCACAATTCGCCTGCCGCTCAACACGCTCCACTGACCACCCCTTAGTACGGCCATTTCCAATCGCGTACTTCGGGCGGATCGCCACGACCATTACTTAGGCGAAGCTCTCATGAAGGAGAAAGAGCATGACAGCCGCAACTGAGCATCGCACCGTCTTTGAAAGATTCGCTCGATTGTTCCGTGAAAAGAACAGTCCGATCTGTACTACATCAAAGGCGTCAAAGTTGAGATCGCCGAACAAATCTACTTGGCGATGAAGCAAAAGGGTGCGTCCAACGTAGAGTTGGCCCGACGGCTCGGAAAGAGCCGCGCTTACGTCACCAAAGTTCTTCAGGGCAGCACCAACTTCACTCTCGAATCGCTGGTCAAGATCGCGCGTGCTCTGGATTGCCAAATTGATTTCCAATTCTCTGTGGCGCCACAGAGTATCTAATGGCGGTGCGCCACATTGATCATGTGCTATAGTATTGATCGTTATGAACGTAGAAGTCGAGTTACCTGAAGATATTGCGCGCCGCTTGGCAACAGAGTGGGATGATCTGCCTCAGCGCGCGTTGGAAGCCATAGCCCTTGAAGGCTACCGCACACAAGCTCTCACACAAGCTGAGGTCGGGCGAATACTCAACCTGTCATGGCACGAAACAGAAGCGTTCCTGAAGGAGCGTCAGGCTTACCTACATTACGATGAATCAGACTTGGAACAGGATCGCGCTACCCTTAGTGGACTCACCTCCAAATGACTGTCGTTTCAGACACCGGCCCCATCAACTACTTGGTGTTGATTGACTCTATTCATATCTTGCCTGACTTATTCGAGCGGATCGTTGTGCCGCAAGCTGTACGCAACGAGCTTCTAGCGGCGGGCGCGCCAGACAAAGTTAAGAATTGGATAGCCAATACGCCAGATTGGTTTGAGGTTCAACAATCGGGCGCTGTTGATTCGTCACTTAATCGTCTAGGAGAGGGCGAGCGAGAAGCTATCACTCTGGCGCAAAGCCTAGGCGCATCTCTCCTTCTGATAGATGCGATCGAAGGACGCCGCGCTGCACTCGAACGCGGCCTCAAAGTCGCTGGCACAGTCGGCGTCTTGGAACTAGCTGCGACGAGCGGTTTGATCGACCCGACAGAAGCGATCAAGCGTTTACGAGCAACAAACTTTCGCATCTCGCCGCGCCTCCTACAGAGACTTACGCGCCGCCGTTGAAGCAACATGAGGCCTTATACCTAAATACCAATGACCTGTACAGTACGCACATTAATCGTGATTCGATTTGATCAATTCACCCCGCCAGTCGTTTTTAACTTCAAGCTTATTGAGACAAACTTGCGACAAGAATTTCCGACAAAGCTTGATAAAAGGTGATGTCGGATACACTCACGAGCGGCTGCAACCTGTAAAAATTGTCAATGAATGTAGCGGGCTTGTAGTGAATGGCAAAGGCCCTCGGTTGAGCCATTGTCAATTAACTGCGGCGATAAAGTTTGAAAGGTCTTAAAGCTACTCTCAAACGCGCGGTAGTGGGGTATTTGTTTGTTGTAGATCGTAAAAAGCTCTTGACAAGAAGATTCCCCGGTCAGTTCGAGCAAAAGGTATTTCTGCCCAAAACTCTTCTTCGCAATCTGCTTGCCTGATCCGTGAGCCTGACCATTCCAATGATGAACCAAATAGAAGCTTGGAACGCCCTGAGAATCTATTGACAAGGTATCTCAACAGGACTAACCTAAGCTTGTTCGGAAAGCGTATTTCTCAGTGAAGCTCACTCTCGCACTTATATCCCGGATACAGACCGTGCGGACACCTGCATTCAGGCTGTGGGTTTTGGCAGGATAGAATTATCTCTTGAGGCAAAAAAGCCTTCCCGACCAGAAGTAGTAAATAAAGGGGGGCTAGAGTGGCTAAAGCGGATATAGCCTTAGCAACTTTAGCAACTCAGCATAAAGGTTAGAGTGAGGCATGTTGAAACGCCATTCACATTCTTTCAAGTGCAAGTAGAAGGTATGCG